>Ga0081538_10000046_pt1 | contig 114285 bp, 111 predicted proteins | sample TabmetS5T2R1_FD_71022 | JGI IMG/M metagenome (GOLD analysis project Ga0081538, IMG submission 71022) | Tabebuia heterophylla rhizosphere microbial communities from the University of Puerto Rico - S5T2R1 | ecosystem: Host-associated > Plants > Roots > Rhizosphere ... | reverse complement strand
GCTCGGCGAGGATCTTGACCGAACTCCACCGGCTCGACGCCGGGCTGGCCGACTGGTCCGATCTGGCTGTCGTCGCCCAATTCCACGAGGCCCTCACACACCCGAACTAGCCGGCCCTGGCCTGGCCCTTTTCTCGCGTGCCGCGCGCTGCGTCAGCCTCTATCAACCCGAATCCACCGACCGAAACGCGACCCACGCTCACGTCGGCGCAGGCAGGCGTCAGTTTTCCTCCGGATCCGCGGGAAAGCTGACGTTCACCCTGCAGATGCGGCGCGTGGGACGCGGTTTTTCCCTCAAATGAGGAGGAAAACTGCACAGAGGGCGGGTGCCATCGGGCGCTGGCCCCACGCTCAGCGGCGGCGGCTGGCGCGGGCAGGCTCGATCTGGGCCGGGCGGTACAGCACGATCTCAGTGCCAGTGCGGCGGAGCGCCTCAGCCAGCGCGGCCCGGGCCTCCATACGGACCTGCTCAACCTCGCGCCGAGCGTCCTCCAACTCCGCCACCAACGCATCAACCTCATCCTGCAGCGCCAAGATCCGCAGCACGCCCGCCAGGTTGACGCCCTCACCCTGCGTCAGCTCTTGGATCAACCGCACCCGCGCGACATCACGATCGGAGTACCGGCGGGTCCCCCCGGACGTCCGCGCAGGCTTGAGCAGACCTTTGCGCTCATACGTCCGCAACGTCTGGGGATGCACACCAGCCAACTCAGCGGCTACCGAGATGATGTAAACCGCACCCGCTCGCATGCGTTACACCCCCTCGCTCGCCCGGAGATGGCGCTCAAGATGATCGCGCACCCCGCTGTCGTCAGTCGCCGCGAAGTCCTCAAGCATCTTGCGCTGGGTCTTCGTCAGCCGGCGCGGGACCGCAACCTCGACGCTGACGAGCAGGTCGCCTCGCCTGCCGTCCGGGCGCTGGATGCCCCGCCCGCGGACGCGGAACGTCTTGGCGGACTCAGTGCCGGGGGGGATCTTGAGGGTGACCGGCCCGTCCAGGGTCGGCACGGTGACCCTCGCCCCGAGCGCCGCCTCAGCGAACGTGATCGGCACGGTGATCGTCAAGTCGTCCTCGCGGCGGCCGAACAACTCGTGAGGTGTCACGTGCACGCGCACGAACAGGTCTCCCGCCGGGCCGCCCTCCGTCCCCGGCTCGCCTTTGCCAGCCAAGCGCACGGTCGCGCCGTCCCTCACGCCAGCGGGGATACGGGCATGGATCGTGCGTGGCCGCCGCTCCGTGCCAGAGCCCCCGCAGGCCGGGCACCGATCAAGGATCTGGCGACCGCTCCCGCCGCACGCCTGGCACGGGTGCGAGAAGCTGAACAGCCCCTGGTTCTCCGCCGTGAGCCCCGTGCCGCCGCAGTCAAGGCAGGTGACCGGGCTCGTGCCTGGCCTCGCGCCGGAGCCGCCGCACGCCGAGCAGGGCGCGCGGCCCTCGACACGCAACGTGACCGTGACGCCAGCGACCGCGTCCTCGAACGACAGCGTGACGTCGGTCTCGACATCACGGCCGCGGCGACCGCCATAGGCCCCGGGCCCCCGCCGGGGGCCGCCAAACCCGGACTCGCCGAACAGACCGCCGAAGATGTCGCCAAGGTCGAACATCCCCTCGGCTCCCCGCGTGCCCCCGCCTGGGCCACTCGCGCCAGGGAACCCGCCACGGAACACGCCGGAGCCAACTAAGTCACGGACCTGGTCGTACTCCTTGCGCTTGTCCGGGTTGGAGAGCACCGAGTACGCCTCGCTGACCTCCTTGAACCGGTCCTCAGCGCTCTTGTCGCCGGGCCGGCGGTCTGGGTGCAGCTCGCGGGCGAGCTTGCGGTAGGCCTTGCTGATCTCCTGCGGGCTCGCGTCCTTGGCGACGCCGAGCGTCGCGTAGTAGTCCTTCTCGAAGTAGTCCCGCTGTGGCGGCAATCGTCACCTCGCGACCTTCACCGAGGCGGGGCGCAGGACGCGGCCTTTGAAGCGGTAGCCGGTCCGCAGAACCTCGGTGACGACAGGCTCATCGACGGGCTCGCCGAGCGCCTCGGAGGCGTCGACCTGGATGAGCGCCTCGTGCCAGGCCGGGTCGAATGGCGCTCCGACACCGGCGATCTCCTCCAGCCCGGCCTGCGACAAGACCTCGAGCAGGCCGGCGTGGACCATGTCGACGCCCTTCGCGAGCCGCTCGTCCTCACTGCCTCGCGCTGCGTCAAGCGCGAGCGCGAAGTTGTCGAGCACGTCGAGAAGCCGCGCGACGAGCCCGGCGGCGCCGCGGTCGAGCGCCTCCATCAGCTCGCGAGTCTTGCGCTTGTTCAGGTTCTCGTAGTCGGCCCGCGCGCGGCGGAGCTGATCGAGGTAGTCGTCCCGAAGCCGCTCGGCCTCGGCGAGCGCGGCCCGCAGCTCCTCCGGGGAGCGCTGGTCGGCGGGCTCCTCAGAGGGCTCCGCCTGGACCAGCGCCTCCTCGGCTGGCGCCTCATCGACCAGCACACCATCGGCCGGCGTCTCGCTGGGGACGCCAGAAGGGCTGCTCACGTCACGTGGATCGGCCACTATGCCGCGCCCTTATCGTCTCTACCGTGGCCCTCGTCGACGACCTCGGCGTCGACGATCTCCTCATCGCTTGCGGCGCCATCGCCGTACGAGGCCCCGGCCTGTTGACCGGCTGCCTCCGCCCCAGCGGCGTACAGCGCCTGGCCGACCTCCTGGCTCACGCGCATGAGGTCATCGGTCGCGCTGGCGATCGCGTCGACATCCGTGCCTTTCAGGGCCTCGCGGACCTTGCCTTGCGCCTCCTCAAGCTTCGCTTTCGCATCAGCGGGGATCTTGTCGCCGCTGTCGCGGAGCAGCTTCTCGGTCTGGTAGAGCAGGTTGTCCGCGTTGTTGCGGGCGTCGGCCTCAAGGCGGCGGCGGTGATCCTCGTCCGCGTGTTGCTCCGCGTCGCGGATCATCCGGTCGATGTCGTCCTTCGGCAGCGCCGACTGCCCGGTGATCGTCATCGACTGCTCCTTGCCCGTGCCCCGGTCCTTGGCGGACACGTTCACGATGCCGTTCGCGTCGATGTCGAAGGTCACCTCGATCTGCGGCACACCACGGGGCGCCGGTGGGATGTCGACCAGCTGGAACTTGCCAAGCGTCTTGTTGTAGGCCGCCATCTCGCGCTCGCCCTGCAGGACGTGGATCTCGACCTGCGGCTGGTTGTCCTCGGCGGTGGTGAACACCTCGGACTTGCGCGTCGGGATGGTCGTGTTGCGCTCGATGAGCCTGGTCATCACGCCACCCTTGGTCTCGATCCCCAGCGACAGCGGCGTGACGTCCAGCAGCAGGACGTCTTTGACCTCGCCCCGCAGCACCCCGGCCTGCAGCGCCGCGCCAACGGCGACGACCTCGTCGGGGTTCACGCCCTTGTGCGGCTCCTTGCCGCCGGTCAGCTCGCGCACCAGGTCCACGACGGCGGGCATGCGGGTCGAGCCGCCGACAAGGATCACATGGTCAATGTCCGAGGGGCTGATCCCGGCGTCGCGGATGGCGTTCTGGAACGGCCGGCGGGTGCGCTCAAGCAGATCGGCGGTCATCTGCTGGAACTGCGACCGCGTGAGCGTCTGCTCCAAGTGGAGGGGGCCGGAGCTCGTCGCCGTGATGAACGGCAGGTTGATCGAGGTCTCCGCGGTGCTCGACAGCTCCTTCTTGGCCTTCTCCGCCGCCTCCTTCAGGCGCTGCAGGGCCATCTTGTCCTTGGACAGGTCGACCCCGTGGTTGTCCTTGAACGTCTTGACCAGCCACTCAATGACCTTCTGGTCCCAGTCGTCGCCGCCCAGGTGCGTATCGCCGGAGGTCGACTTCACGTCGAACACGCCCTCAGCGATCTCCAAAATCGACACGTCGAACGTCCCGCCGCCAAGGTCGTAGACGAGGATTGTTTGCTCGTCCTCTTTGTCCAGCCCGTACGCGAGCGCGGCCGCGGTCGGCTCGTTGATGATGCGCAGCACCTCAAGCCCGGCGATCTGCCCAGCCTCCTTCGTGGCCTGGCGCTGGGCGTCGTCGAAGTACGCAGGAACGGTGATGACAGCCTGCAAGACGTCCTCGCCGAGGTAGGCCTCCGCGTCCCGCTTCAGCTTCTGCAGGATCCGGGCGCTGATCTCCTGGGCGGTGTAGGACTTGCCATCGATCGTCGTCTTCCAACTCGTGCCCATGTGACGCTTGACCGACTGGATGGTCCGGTCTGGGTTGGTTACCGCCTGGCGCTTGGCGACCTCGCCAACGAGCACCTCGCCTGACTTGGAGAAGCCCACGACTGACGGGGTCGTGCGGGAGCCCTCGGCGTTCGCGATAACGGTTGGCTCGCCGCCCTCAAGAACGGCCACCACCGAGTTGGTGGTGCCGAGGTCGATCCCGACTGCCTTAGCCATGTCGTTGCCACCTCCACGCCCGGTCTCCGGGCGATCTCGAACGGGTTTGACTGCTGGCTAGGCTAGCGGAGCACGTGGGAGACGGCAATATTTTGAGCGTGGAAGGCTCAAGTTAAATGCGTCTAGCCATACCGGGCTGGAAGCCGCTCGTCGAGCCAGCGGACGAGCCGGGTGAGCACGAGCCCGTAGCCGACAAGCCCGATCACGAGGGGCACCCCGATCATCACCGCCGTGCGGATGAACTCGCCCAAGTACACCCCGCAGAGCAGGACGAGCCCGCCCAGCAAGACGATCAGCAGGACGCGGGCGAGGCGCCGCCGGCCCACCGCCAGAGCGAGGCGCCGCCGGCCCGCAGCGAGGCGCTCCACCCGCGGTGGGCGCCCCCGCAGGTACGCGAGCAGCATGACGAGCGGCAGGGTGGCGACCGCGGCGACAAGGATGATCACGATCATCCCGCCCAATGCGTATGTCGCGCGGGCTGGTGGCTCGGCGAGCGTGGCGTGCATTCCCTGCCGGGCGATCACCACGCCGACCACGGTCGCCACAGTGGCCGTCACCACAACCAGAGGCACAAACCGACTGCCCCGCATTGCCGCTTCCCCCATCCCAGGATGACTGATCGTCGCCTGTCGTTCGCTTGCAGTTCGCCTTCCCGCAGTGTCCGTCACCGCTCAGGCGTCGGCAAGCCCGGTGGCAGATCCACGACCCAGCCCTCGCGCAGCCCAATCTGGCGGAAGAAGCCCTGGTTCACCTCCAGCGCGCCAATGAACGCGGTGCCTGGGTCGTAGAGCGGGCACGGGGAGGCCGTGCAGGGCTCCATGTCGAGGACCCTGACCACCTCGCCTTGAGGGTCGTAGAAGGCGATCGACAGTGGGATCAGTGTGTCCTTCATGTAGTAGGACTCGCGGACAGGCTCGGGGTACAAGAAGACCATGCCGGCCCCCGCCGGCAGGTGCGCCTGACCCATCAGCCCGCGCTGGCGTTGCGCTCGCGTTGCGGCGACGGAGACCGGCACCTCCACGGCCTCCCCGTCAGGGCCGCGCAGGGTCAGCTCAGCCATGCCGAACGATCCAGAGGCCTGCGTTGGGCTCAGCGCCGGGCGAGCCGGCACCCCGGGCGGGCCGCACCCCGCAATCTGAAGGATCACCGCCACAAGCAGCAGCGCCCAGCGACGCATCATCCGCCGAAGCGTACGGCACCGCCGGGCGAGGCGTTGCCACGAGCGCAGGCCACCGCCCCTCCCCAGTTATCCTGACCCGGCGAGCTCAGATAACGAGGAGGCAGACGATGGGCAAGGTCCAAGTCGTCACCGAGCTGTGGCTCCGGCGAGAGACCGAAGGACGCAAACGCCCACAGTTCATCGCGCCTGGAGCACCGCTGCGGCGCGCCACCCGGACTCGACCAAGGCAGCCTCTACGGCTGGGAGACCCGCGAGCACGAGCCATGCGAGCTCTCCGCAGCCGCCCTCTGCCGCTACTTTCGGGTCGAGACAATCGCCCAGCTGGGCCTCGGCCACCAACCCGAGGCCGACGCCTACTGGACCCCCAACACCAAAACGCAAAGGAAAGCCGACGTGGACCGACGCAACTGGTCCAACGCGGACTCAGGCTCGCCACAGGAGCCCTGCCCGCAGGCCCACTGACCCAAGCCGCGAAAATCTTCGGCGACCACCGCCAAGCCAACCCCCAGACGCTCGACCTGTCCGAGCAGCTCGCCACCCAACTCGCGGTCACCTACCTCACCACCCCAGGCGGAGAGGCCGTCCCAGCCGCGCTCGCGCACGCCCGCAGCCTCGCCCAAGCTACTCACCAGCGCCCGCATGAGCGACACCACCAAACGCCGGCTGGCCGCCATCGCCTCAGACGCCGCGGCGCTGGTCGGTCACACGCACCTCAGCGATGGGCGGATCACCCAAGCCCGCCAATGGCTCAATGATGCGATCGCGCTTGCCCGCGAGGCCGGTGATCGACGGCTCGAGGCCCTGGCGATCTCCGCAACAGACGTGACCCCGGATCGTCGCCCCGGCAGCAAGGATCGGCTTGCGGCCATCCAAGCAGCCGCCAACCTCGACAGCCATCTACCGGCCGCGGAGCGCGCGCACGTAAACGGCTACCTGTCCTGGGAGCTGGCCGGGGCAGGCGACAATGCCGGCTCGGGACGCGCCCTAGAGCATGAGCTCGGAGCAGCCTCGCGGATCGACCAGCAGGAGCCCGGCTAGGGATACTGGTCCCAGCACGCCCAGCTATCCCATCTGGACGGTCCCCGGCTGAAGGCATTCACTGGGATGCGATCCCTCTGCCTTCGCCGCTACCGCGAGGCCGGGCCGATCTTTGGATGCGCGCTCGACGGCACGACCGTGCCGGGCCGCCGGGCGCTCCTCCACGCCGACCTGATGCGCGCCTGGACCGGGGCCAACGACCCTGAGCATGCCTGCGCTAAGGCAATGGCCGCGCTGGACGAGACGCAGTCGCGTGACCTCGGCGACGTGCCAGATGAGGTCTGTGATGTCCGGGCGACGCTCCCGCCCAGCTGGTCCGTCTTGGCCTGTGTGGTCGAGCTAGACGAGCGCCTCACCAACGCCTGACGACCCATACCCGGCAAGGCCCCTCGCTGATAAGGGGGGGTTATCTATTCCCCTGACCAAGGGATTCGTGCCAAATTTTACCCCGGTAAACGTGGCAGTCGCGCGCCACCCTAGGGCGCGCTCGGAGTGCGACGCTGCCGGCATGAACGCTGACAAGATCTGCTCCGGCCTCCGGTTGCTCCACCGGTCAAGGGTGGCGGCAGACCCGAGCCGGGTCGAGCTGGACGTGGACGGGATCGTGGTCCGCCCGCCCTGCTGCCCTCTCACGGTGACCCTCCCCCTCGCGGAGGTGAGTCCCCTGCAGCCTCGGCGGGTGACCTGCCGGGCGTGCGCCCGGGCCTGGCGGCTGGACCTCTGGCCTGGCGTAGAGGCCGGGTGGACGGCGTCATGGACGCTGGTGTGGGTTGAGCCCACGCTCCGGCGGTGGTGGGGGTGGCGGCGGTGAGCAACGACGATCGGTCGGGCTGGCGTGACAGGGCCGAGTGCCTCCTTCGCGGCCTGGACACGGTGTGGTTCTTCCCATCCTCGGCTGACCGCAACAACTGGGATCACCGGGCGCTGGAGGCCGGCGCTAACCGGAGCAGACCGGAGGGCGCTCGATGCTTACGTCGACGCAGATGAGCGTCAACTTTCCTCCGGGTCAAGAGGAAAGCCGGCGCTCACCCCGCAGAGACGATGCGTGGGATGCGGTTTTCCCCCAAATTCGGAGGAAGACCGCATATGAGGGCGGTCGCCACCAGGAGATCCAGGCTTCGCGCTCAGCGCCCAGAGACGATGCGGCCCGTGGCGTTACGCTCGCCCGATGGAGACACCCGATGTCGCCCGGCTGGTTGCTGGCCTGGCCGTGCTGGGAGTGGCCACCTGGCTCGCGGCGCGCCGGATCGCGTTCCTCGTGCGGCTGCTGCGCAAAGCCCGCCCGATGCCGGAGCGGATGGGCGCCCCAGGCGAGAAGCTTCGCTACCTGCTCACGCACGTGCTCGGCCAACGCAAGCTCCTCCGGTGGAGCGGGCCGGGCATCCTGCACGCGCTGATCTTCTGGGGCTTCATCGTCCTGCAAAGCCAAACCCTCGAGGCCATCGGCGAGGTCTTCGACCCCGACTTCCACATCCCGCTCTTCGGCCCTGGGACCGCGCAGAGCGACATGCTCGGCCTGCTGCAGGACTTGTTCACGGCGCTCGTGCTGGCCGGCGTCGCCGGGTTCGCGCTGATCCGGCTGGCCCAAGCGCCGCACCGGCTGGGCCGCGGGTCGCGGTTCGCCGGCAGCAGGCTGGACCAGGGCTGGTACGTGCTGCTGTACGAGTTCGGGCTGCTCTACACGGTGGTGCTCCTGCGCGGCGCGCGCGTTGTGGAGGGCACGCTGCCGTACCCAGAGACCGCATTCCTGTCGCGCTGGGTAGGCCAGCAGCTCGCCAGCGTGCCGGAGGCGTGGGTGTCCCCGCTGGGGACGGTGTTCCTGGTCGCGCACCTGGCGGTGTTCACCGCGTTCCTGCTGTTTACCCTCAGCTCGAAACATCTGCATGTGTTCACGGTCGTGCCGAACGTGCTGCTCGCGCGCCGGCCAAAGGCGCTCGGCAAGCTTGAGGCCGAGAGGATCGACCCCGAGCAGCTCGGTGAGGACGACGTCCTAGGCGTCGGCGAGCTGGAGCACTTCGGCGTCAAGCGGTTCCTCGACTTCTACACCTGCACCGAGTGCGGGCGGTGCCAGAGCCAGTGCCCAGCCTGGCTCACCGGCAAGCCGCTCTCGCCCAAGCTGTTGATCATGGACCTGCGGGACCACCTGTGGGCCAAGGCGCCGTACCTGCTCGATGACCGCCTGGCTGAGCAGGGCAACGACGTGCTGGGCATGCGGCTAGTGGGGGACGCGCCCGGCCAGCGCGACGCGGTGATCGACTTTGACGTGCTCTGGTCCTGCACGACCTGCGGGGCCTGCGTCGAGGAGTGCCCGGTTGACATCGAGCACATCGACCACATCATCGACCTACGCCGGCACCAGGCGCAGATGGAGTCCAGCTTCCCCAAAGAGGCGGGAGGGATGCTCCGCAACCTCGAGCGCTCCGGCGACCCATGGGGCCTCGGCGCGGCACGCCGCCTCGACTGGGCCAAAGGCCTCGGCGTGCCGGTCGTGGACGGCGCGCTCCCCGATGACATCGACCTGCTGCTCTGGGTCGGCTGCGCGGGCGCTTTCGAGGACCGCGCGAAGGCGGCCACGCGCGCGCTCGCCCGCCTGCTCCAGCGCGCGGGCGTGCGCTTCGCGGTGCTCGGCCCAGCCGAGACCTGCACCGGCGACCCCGCCCGGCGCCTCGGCATGGAGTACCTGTTCCAAGCCCTCGCTGAGCAAACCATCGCGACGCTTGAGCAGGCCGGCGCACGGACGATCGTGACCTGGTGCCCGCACTGCCTTAACACGCTCCGCAACGAGTACCCCGACTTCGGCGGCGGCTACGAGGTCATCCACCACACCCAGCTGCTCGCGCAGCTGGTCGCCGATCACCGGCTGCGCCCCCAGCAAGCGCCCGGCGCGACGGTGACGTACCACGACCCTTGCTACCTGGGGCGCCACAACGACATCTACGACCCGCCCCGCGCGGTCCTCGACGCCGTCGAGGGTCTCGCGAGCGTCGAGATGCCACGCTGCCGGGACCGCGGCTTCTGCTGCGGCGCTGGCGGCGCGCGGTTCTTCATGGAGGAGCGCCTCGGCAAGCGCGTCAACCACGAGCGCATCGAGGAGGCCCTCGCGCTGCAGCCCGACCTCATCTCGACCGCCTGCCCGTTCTGCCTGGCCATGCTCGACGACGCGGTCAACGACAAGGTCGCGGACGGATCACTCCCGGCCGGCCGCACCCACGTCCTCGACGTCGCCCAGATCCTCGCCTCCACGCTGGGCGAGGAGGCCGGGGCAACGTGAGATTTTGACCACCAAGTCGTCCCCGGCACTAGGGGAGAAGAGCACCTGGCGCCCCACGAGGTCACGCCTCATGCGCTCGGCCTTGGTGGACCCGTGAGATCAGTCGTAACCCGGCTGATGAGCGCATGGGCGTCGTCGCCCAACACCGCAATGTCCCGCAATCTGGCGAAGGCCTCACGATAGCGACCCACGTCGGTCGGGTCGCTGATCATTAGGCTGGCGCTGAGCGTGCTCACCGCGACCACTGACGGCTCACCGTCGGCGCGGTCGTCGAATAGGTCAAACCCGTGGTCATGCCACACAGAGACCATCGTGATCTGCGGAATCACTCCGACGGTCACGGTGGGAAGCGTGGCCAGGGTGGCGATGCGGTCGAGCTGGGCGAGCATCACCCGCGCCGGGCCGACCTGCCAGCGCAGCACCGCCTCGGCGATCACAAACTCGAACCGCTTCGTCTCGTCGTACAAGGCGGTCTGCCGGTTCATGCGCGCCTGCACCGCCTCGGCGATGTCCGGCCGACCCTCTGGGAAAGCCGCCTTGGCGAGGGCGAGAGCGTATTCCGGTGTCTGTAGCAGCCCAGGAACAAGCACCGGTTGGTAGCTGCGCAGCGTCCCGAGGGTGCCTTCGAGTTCGCGGATCTCGTGCTGCACGTGCGGCAGGCCGCGGCGCAAGGCGCGCCGCCACGCGACCGCCTCGGTAGCGACTGCCTTGGTCAGTGCGGTGAGTTCAGCGCGCTGCTCGTCCGAGACTTCGCAGACTCGTGCCCAGCCATCGACGACCGGTGCGGACGGAACCGACTGGCCGCGCTCCATTCGCGAGATCGTCGACTGGGCGACGCCGAGTTGTTCTGCGAGTTGGGGGCCGCTGAGTCCCGCGTTGAGCCGCAGCTGCCGCAGCGTCGCGCCAAGACGCAGACGCTGCGGCGGGACGTCATCGGTCATACGCCCTGGATGGCGGCGGCAAACTCGTCGAGCGGCACCGCGCAGGCGAGCGCGAGGTCGCGCTGGGCGACGCAGCGGGCGACGTCGTCATCGCTACCGCGGTCGTAGCCGAGCACCCGCCCGGCGTCGCTGTAGCGGAGCCACACCACCGTGGGCGCGTCTGTGTCGGCATCGAACAGGATGAAGTCCTCGGTGAGGTTGCGCAGCGCCGGGTGGGGAGCGCGGCGCGCAATGCCAACGTCCTCGCCGGCAGCGACGTTCTCGCGGTACACCGCAAGCTCAAATCGCAGATAGTCCGACAGCGGCTCGTCAACCACGTGGACGCGGCCCATGCGCTTGCCGGCAGCGACCGCGTCACGGACCGGCTGCAGCCAGCCCGTTGGTGCTGGCGGGATCGGTCGGCCCTCACGGAACGCGCGGACCCGGTCGGCCTCGGCGGGCACGTCGTAGGATTGACGGGTCTCCAACCTCCACGCGCTGCGCTTGAACGAGGTGACGAGCTTCACGACTTCGTCGCGGGTCAACCCCATGGGTGGTTCTCCAAGTAACGCGCGGCCTCCAAGACCATATCGCGGGTCAGACCTCCGCCAAGGACCTCGCCGTCCAGCACCCCTGCCTGGACGATCCGGCGCGGGTTGTGGTCGACCTTGAGAACGGCGTTGATCTCGCCGGTGTCGGTGTCGAGTAGGAGTTTGGGGCAGTCGGGCCAGCCGTTACATTCACCGGTTGGGCCGCCGCTGATCTTGATGAGCGCCATTTGGTCCTCCCATGCCATGGTCGTAGGTGCCAGGCACCATCGTCGGGTAAGAACGGATATCCGTCAACTATGCGTCTTCCATCCCCCATGAAAAAGGATATTGACAGTCGCACGGATACCACCGTATCGTCTCTAGAGACGGAACATCACTGAGCGAGGAGGGCGGATGGGTCGACGGCTCAGGTGGTGACTTATCCGTCTCGTTCTCCGAGTGAGGAAGAATCCGCTTGCCGTGGAAGGAGGTGAAGAGCCGCCGTGCAAGATCAGGCACATGAGCACACCGTGGATCCATACGTCACGCCCCAGTTGATCGAACTCGACAAGGTCGCCGTCGTGACACTTGGCAAGTACGCCGAGGACTCCGCTGACCAGGGCAAGTACTTTGAGTAGCCCTTCTCTTCCCGGTGGCGGCCCGCCAGCCACCGGGTGGGCCGCCACCTCGCTCATACATGAAGGATCACCACGGTGTGGATCACCGGCTCCGTCGGTTGCCTCGTCGCTCCCGCAGACGGCCTACCGCTGTGGCGAGGGGAGCGTCACCTGTGGATCGTCGGCGACTTGTCGGACGAAGCCTGCCGGGTTGTCCACGATGACCTGAACTCGCGACGCCTGGCCGTAGTCGGCTCCTGCTACGCCACCGAGACTGAGTTGCGCCAGGGCTTGGACGCGGTTCGCCGTGGGAACTGGCACGACCTGACGATCTGGCCTGGCAGCTACTGGGTGATCGCCGATGACGGACAGCGAACCGTTGTTGTCACCGATGTCGCCGGAACGAAGCCCGTCTATTACACCGCCTACCAAATGGCCTGGTATGGGCATCCAGGGCGACCCCACTCGCCGAACTCATCGGAGCCCAGATCGACCACCAAGCATTGGTGGCTCGTATGGTATGCCCGACGGTGTCAGAAGTGACCGGCACGGCCACAGCCTTCGCTGGCATCGACCGGCTGCCTGGTGGCCATGCGCTGCACGCCGCCGCTGGCCAGTTACGGATCGAGCGTTACGAACCCCAGCCGCAGGAGGCGGCATTCGACGAGGCCGCCGATGCGCTACGGGATGCCCTTGTGACGGCGGTGGAGCAGCGGGCGGCCTCAGTGGAACGGGTGAGCGCGGACTTCAGCGGTGGCCTTGACTCGACGAGCGTCGCCCTGCTCGCCGCTCAGGCTGGGTATGAGGTGCTTGCTGTCACCCGTGACGATCCGACCAGCCACAACGACGACATGTTCTTTGCTAAGCAGGCCGCTGCTTGCGAACCCCTCATCCGGCACGTCGTAGTTGGGGACGACGAGACAGCGTTGTTCTTCGACCGGCTGGACGCCGCTCCACGCACCGATCAGCCTTACACGGACGCAGCCCGGTGGTCGCTGCGCCACTGCTACCACCGCCATGTCCTCGCTTACGGTAGCCAGCTGCATTTCACCGGCTCTGGCGGTGACGCCCTCTTGTGCGCCTCGCCGTCCTATCTGGCAGACCTGTTCAGAGCCGGGCGATTCAGGCAGTTGCTGCGGCACGCGGTCGCCCGAGCCCGCCTTCGGCACCTGCCGGTTCAATCAGTCCTCATGGCTGCAGCGAGGCTGTCGTGGACCTCTTATCCTCAGGCCCTGCGTCAACTAGCCACTGACATCCGGCACTCACCTCGTTGGCGGGAACACCCAGCGGCGTCGCGGCAGCTGCACTGGTGTGGGTCCTGCAGCTTCGCCGCCTGGCTGACCGCCGATGCGCGGAACCAACTCGCGCAGGCCGTGCTGGTCGCCGCCGAACTCGTCGACCTGGACTGCCTGCCGATCAGCACCTACCGAGCATGGTGCGAACTCCGCGAGTTCGGGGCCTACCAAGCAGAGCTCACTACCCAACTCCGCGGGACCGGCATAAATGCCCACGCCCCGTTTTTAGACAACGCCGTGGTGCGGGCTTGCATGTCCATACCGGTACACCAGCGACAGTCCACCACTGCGCAGAAACCTTTACTCGGTGCCGCGCTGCGCGGTTTGGTGCCGGACTTCCTGCTCCAGCGCAGCACCAAGGGCGCCTACGACGGAAACGCCTACGCGGGCATTCGCCGCAATGCCGCCCAGCTCCACTGCATGCTCAGGGATTCCCAGCTCGTCCGTGCCGGTATCATCGACCGCGCTGCGGTCCGTCGTGATCTCGACCGGCTCATCGTTGGTGCCCCCGGGCAACTGGCCAGCCTGGAGACCCTAGTCACCACGGAGCTATGGCTCGCGCAGTGCTCTGCCATATCACAAAAGCGGACGTGGCAGAAAGCGGAGCCTGCCCATGCTTGACACCGCCCTCCCGCCGGTGCGGCCGAGCCGGCACGTGCTCGCCGTCATTACCGACGAGGGCGCCATGCTGCTGGACCTGCGAGGCCGCGGTCACTGGTATGCCCTGCCCCCATCCGGCTCCCTATGGTGGAAGCACCTCGCCAGCGGCGCCAGCACGCAACAATCCGCCGATGCCGTGGCCGCTCACTACCATATGGACCCGGCCCGGGTCTATGCCGATATCGGGCGTCTCGTGGATGATCTTTTGCGCAGGCGTCTCGTCGAACCTGTCACTCCTCGGCGCGGGGGGTGGCGGAAGTGAGCGTGCGCATGGTGCTCGACGACGCCCAGACTCGCCCGCCCTTGGCAGACCGGATCGTCGGCTTGGCCGCCTTTGCCACGGCCATCACGTTGCTGCGCTGCATTCCGTTCCGGGCCACCCTTGCTGCGGCTCGAGCGGTAAAACGTTTCGTCCGCCGCTCCGCCGGCCAAGTGGAGGCCGAGCGGGCACTTGCGGCTCGCGCCTGGGCGGCAAAGTTCTTCCCCGGCCGAGCCGCATGCTTGGAAGTCTCCCTGGCCGCGTTCCTTGCCGCGACTGCCCGGGGTCGAGCAGTGGACTGGTGCATCGGCTGCCGCTTCAACCCGTGTGAGTCCCACGCCTGGATCGAAGCGGATGGACGACCGCTTGGCGAGCCCGAGCTCCCCGACCGGCCGTTTCACGTTGTTATCCGTGTCTGATCAGCCTCTGGAAGGAAGCATGGTGCCCGACGCCGCGATCGAGGACGATGTCGCTCGCGCCGCAGCCGTTGTGCCCCGCGAGCACTACACCAACCACCCTCAACTCGGGAGCGTCCCGCAAGCCACAGCTCAGTTCGCCATCGAGCGAGACCTGCGCCGCGCTGGCATCCAGCCCGGCATGCGGGTCCTCGAGATCGGCACCGGCACTGGCTACACGGGGGCGTTACTCGCCGAACTCGTCGGCCCGGATGGTCACGTGGTGTCGGTAGACGTTGACCCTGCGCCCATCCAGCGGGCCGCGAAGCTGCACATTGAACGCAGGGTGTGGAACCTGACGCTGATCGGGGCAGACGGGCACTGCGGAGCTTCAGAGCACGCTCCGTTCGACGCAATCCTTGCGTGGGCCACTCCCACCCACATCCCGCAGTCATGGATTGAGCAGGCTTGCGCCGGTGCCGTGATCTCTACGCCGATCTACGTTGCGCCGGTCGCTCGCACGGTTGGCCACCTCCGCGTCACTGTTACCGAGGACGGGCATCTTGCCCACCCTCAGCTGGGCGGTGCGGTCTACGTGGACATGGGGCATGAGATCAACCACAGCCTCGGCGTGCCAATCTTCTACATCGACGCCCGGCACGACGCTGCGGACGGCGAGGTGGCCTGGGTCAGCACGGCCTGGCGCCTCCATTTCAACGACCCGGCCGCCACTCTGGACATCCTCCAAAACCCAGCGCATAGGCAGTTTGTCCCGCTCGGCGCCACCGAGGAAGACCGGGCGCTGGCATGGCGAAACTTCCGCTCCTACTGCGCTGGCCGCGAGGCTTCCGGACAACGCCCTTCCAACCTCACCGCCTACGGCACCGCTGGCAGCACATGGATCTCCGGGATCGGCTTCAGCAACGGGCACCACGCCGCCGTCCTCACCTCCGACGGGTATTTCATCACCGACAGACCCGACTCGCCCCCACTGATGAGACTGCGCGCCTTCTTCCAAGACTGGGAACAGCGTGGTCGTCCCGGCATCGCTGCCCTCGCACCCGTTCTGGAGCCGACCAACGATGGATGGCAGGTCCGCGTGACGCTCGCGCGTGCAGCCACGTGACCCGCCCCGGCATCGACGCCCATAGCCCATAGCAAATGCGCCCCGTGGCGTTACGCTCTGTCCCGCGTCGTCGACGTCGCCCAGATCCTCGCCTCCACGCTGGGCGAGGAGCCCCTCAGGGATAAAGGCTAACCATGTCCAGATCATCGCTGGGTGGAGCGAGAGTGGCGATCTCGCCAGCCGGCAGCTCCTCTCCCAGCTCCTGCCATACCTGCCAGTAGCCGGCTATGCGATCAGCGAACGCCGAGGGCCGCTCCACGTACAGGCGGGCGCCGAGCCGGAAGGCCCGGCGTTGCAGGTCGGCTCGACGGCTGCAGATGATGGCTAATGCCTCGTTGACCTTGCCGTCGCCTCCGAACTCATTGGGGCACGACATTAGCTGGCAGGTCAGCACCGCGAGATCATGGTCGTCACCGAGGACGTCAGACAAGTCGTGAAGCCGGTCCGCGAGGGGGCTGAGCATGCTGGGGGCGGCATCCCGCAGGATTTGCATGTGGTACCAGAAGTCTTTTACCCGTTTTCGCCACTCGTGCAGGTTGGAGTCAGATGGCTGCTCTCGGCTGTCTTTGAGGCGTTTGCGTCCACGTTTGTACGTTTTGATCACACCGGCGCAGATGTACGCGAACTTGTTGCCAAGCGTCCAACTGCCAACTCGGCTTCTGCCGGCCTCCAGCAGGTCCCGGGCGCGTTGAATTTGAGCATCGAAGCCGGCTGCGTCCCCGCTCGCCGACTCCGCGCGGGCGGCCAGCCCTTGCCTGACCTCCCAGATGCCGTCGCTTGGGATTTCAGCAACGTGGGCGGCTACCAGAGCGTCGAAGGTCGCCAACAGGGCGTGAGCGTCCCGGAGGGATGCCAGCTGGCGGGCGGCGTCCCGGAATGCCGCGTTCGCTTGCCGAGCGTCAGATTTCTTCAGAGCCGGGCGAACCAGGCGAACCAGGCCGCGGAGCTGTTTGCACCGCTTCCGCACATCGTGCACCGCCTCTTCGATCTCCCCCGAGCGGGCAGCGTTGAGCTGATCACACGCCTTATCGAGCTGCTCGTACGCGATACGGCGGATCCCGTCAGGGATAGTCTCGTTGAACTCGAATCGGTATGCCACGGGACCCGTGTGTATATCGCGAACGCTCTGCCCGCAACCCGCATCCGTCACCATGATCACCTGGTTTAACAAAATGGTGGAAATAACGACACTGCCTATCTTCGACCGCGAAGTGTCGGAGGTGGAGTATCACGCTCGTGTCCTGGCACGGGCCGCGGATCACTCCCTCCCCCTGCTCGAACGGGCTAAATTTCTGGCGATTTTCACCACCCTCACTGACCAGTTCTTCCGAGTGCGGGTCGCCGGCCTCAAAGAGCAGCAAGCCGCCGGCATCGACTCGCGGTCTCCGGGCGGTCTCACCCCCACCCAACTGATCGGCAACCTCCACTGGCGGTTCCAGAAGCTCCTCGCCTGGCAACGCGAGATCTTCGAGCAGCAAGTGTCCCCAGCGCTGGGGGAGGAGGGCATCTTGCTGTGCACCTGGGCGGACCTGGACGAGGGGCGGCGCAAACGCCTCTCCGACGACTTCCGGCGGCGAATCGCGCCAGTGCTCACCCCTTTGGCGGTTGGGCCCGCGCACCCGTTCCCGTTCATCTCGGACCTCAGCCTCAGCGTCGGCGTGACCCTCGCTGACCAGCGCGACCCCGGGTTCGGCCGGGTCAAGGTGCCGAAGATGCTCGGCAGGTTCGTCCAGGTAGACGCTGATGATGGTGTGGCGATGGTGCCGATCGAGGAGGTGATCGGCGCGCATGTCCAGGAGGTGTTTCCCGGGCGGCAGGTGACCGGATGGCACACCTTCCGGGTGACCCGCAACGCCGAGTACGACGTCGAGGATGTCGACGTCGAGGACCTTCTCCGCCTTGTCGCCACTGAGCTCCTCGACCGCCGGTTCGGGCGCGCTGTACGGCTGGAGGTCGACACCGATACGCCACAGACGGCGCAACACCTGTTGACACGAGAGCTTGACCTCGGCGACGGCGAGGTGTTTACCCAGAGCCGGCCGCTGGATCTGGGTGGGTTGTGGGAACTCTGCGCCCTCGACCGCGACGATCTCAAAACCCCCAGCTGGGAGCCCCTCACTCCGCCGGAGTTTGCAACACCAGACCTCTTCGAGCTGATACGGGACAGCGATACGCTTGTCCATCATCCTTACGAGTCGTTCGCCACGACCACCCAACGTTTCATCGAGCAGGCCGCGGACGATCCCGGCGTGCTCGCGATCAAGCAGACGCTCTATCGAACGTCAGAGGACAGCCCTGTCGTGCGCGCGTTGATCCGGGCCGCCGAGTCCGGAAAGCAGGTGGCGGCGGTGGTGGAGCTGAAGGCCCGGTTCGACGAGGAGGCGAATATCGGCTGGGCCGAGCAACTCGAGGCCGCCGGGGTCCACGTGGTCTTCGGGTTCGTCGATCTGAAGACCCATTCCAAGACCGCGCTCGTGGTGCGGAGGGATCCCGATGGCGAGATCCGCCGGTACGGCCACATCGGGACTGGGAACTACAATCCGAGCACCGCGAAGTCCTACGAGGACCTTGGCCTCTTCACCGCCGATCCGGTGCTGACCAGGGACCTGGCCGAGCTGTTCAATATGCTCACGACGAACAGCCGCCACGGCACCTTCCAACAACTGCTGGTGGCGCCAGTCAATCTGAAGATCCGGCTGCTGGAGCTAATCGATGGCCAAGCGCACGAGGGCGGGCGGATCACCATCAAGGTCAACAACCTGTCCCATCCGGAGGTCATCGCTGGGCTGTACCAAGCCTCCCAAAAGGGCGCCGAGATTGACCTCATCATCCGCAGCGTCTGCTGCTTGCGGCCTGGAATCGAGGGCCTGTCGGAGCGTATCCGGGTCCGGTCGATCGTCGGCTCATTCCTAGAGCATTCGCGAATCTTCCGTTTCGGCCACCCCGACGATGGGGCGATATACCTGCTGGGCTCAGGCGATCTCATGCCCCGCAACCTAGACAACCGTGTCGAGGCGGTGACCCCGGTGGCGCACCCGCAGCAGCGCTCACGGCTCGACCGCATCCTCGATTTATGCCTTCAGGACACCGAGCTGGCCTGGGAGCTGAAATCCGACGGAGCCTGGCAGCGAGTCAAACGCGAGGGCGACAAGGTGAACGTGCAGCAATCACTGAAAGCCGAGGCGCGCCGTCGAGACGCTCACTGAGACCTGCCTCAGCCTCGCTCGACCGCAGCGTCACTGACCGCGATTGCCTCAATCTCGATCAGCGCCTCCGGGGAGTAGAGTGAGCTGACCTCGACGATCGTATCTGCGGGATAGGGCGGGGTAAACCACTTCCCACGCAGCTCAATGATCTTATCGAAGTGGGACATGTCAGTGAGGAAGATGGTGACCTTGATAACATTTTGTAAGCTCGACCCGCCAGCGCGGAGCACGCGGCCAAGGTTCTTAAAGGCCTGATCGGCCTGGGCGTCGAAGTCTCCCACCCCAACAAGCCGCCCGCTCCCGTCTATCGCGGCTTGACCCGAGATAAAAAGAAAATCACCGGCCCGATAGCCTTGCGCGAGACGGAACGCCTCGTACGGGTCTGGGTCGACGATGATACGCTCAATTTTCATAACGCTTTTTCTCCTACTCATGTGCAACGTCTCGAACCCTCAGCGCGGAGGCCATTGACTGAGGCTAGTCCCAAGTAATGCGCTCAGGCAGCTCGAAGGTCAGCCATCGCGATAATCCCACCATCGGTATGCCCGAGCCCGCGCGTACCCTGGCGCCGGGGGGCCAGCATGGGATGGTGCGATGGGACGGCTCCGCGCGGCGCGCTGCGGTGTGGCCAGCGTTGGTGGTGGGCGGTGACGCTGGCGGCGGCTGTGGTGGTGGTCATGGCGGCGCCCGCCACCGCCCAGGCTGGTTGCGGCATCCCAGCGGCCCGGTCGTGGACCCGCACAGAGAAGGCGGTGTGGCGGCAACTGTGCGCCGGTGAGTGGGCGGACCTCAACGCTGAGGGCCAAACCCTGGACCCCGCCAAGCCGGACGGCTGGGACGACCGCCGGGTTATCTCCTCAGCGTTCGTCGAGCAGCTGCTCACCACGCCGTACGCGGCGGCGCTCGACCGTCACGGCATCCGCCTGCGCGGCGCGTGGCTCCCCGGCGGCCTCGACCTCAGCGAGGCCACCACGAGCTTCCCGCTGCGCTGCCAACGCTGCCGTATCGCAAAGCTGCGAGCGGACAATGCGGTCATTGACGGCGTCCTCGATCTGCGTAGGTCTGCCATCGAGGGCGACCTCAGCCTGGCCGACGCCACCATCCGATCTGATCTGATGGTCAGCGACGGAGCGGTCGTGTCCGGCGCCCTCAACGCCGACCAACTCACCGTCGCCGGCTCTCTGTTCCTGCGCGAGGGGTCGAAGTTCAACGAAATCCGTCTGCTCGGCGCGGACATCGGCGGCAACCTCGACGCAAGCGGCGGGTCGATCGTGTCCAGCACCCTCAACGCCAACCGGCTCAAAGTCGCCGGCTCTCTGTTCCTGCGCGAGGGGTCGAAGTTCACCGACATCGTCCTGCGCGGCGCGGACATCGGCGGCAACCTCGAAGTGGATAAGGGGTCGGTCGTCTCCGGCGCCCTCAACGCCGACCGGCTCAAAGTCGCCGGCAACGTGCTCCTGCGCGACAAGTCGCAGTTCAACAACATCGACCTGCTCGGCGCGGACATCGGCGGCCAACTCTCAATGCGCGGCGGGTCGGTCGCGTCCGGCGCCCTCAACGCCGACCAGCTCAAAGTCGCCAGCCATGTGCTCCTGCGCGAGGGGTCGAAGTTCACCGACATCGTCCTGCGCGGCGCGGACATCGGCGGCAACCTCGAAGTGGATAAGGGGTCGGTCATGTCCGGCGCCCTCAACGCCGACCAACTCACCGTCGCCGGCTCTCTGTTCCTGCGCGAGGGCTCGAAGTTCAACAACATCGTCCTGCGCGGCGCGGACATCGGCGGCCAACTCGCAATCAACGGCGGGTCGATCGTGTCCGGCGCCCTCAACGCCGACCAACTCACCGTCGCCGAGAACGTGCTCCTGCACGACAAGTCGCAGTTCAACACCATCGACCTGCTCGGCGCAGATATCGGCGGCCAACTCGCAATCAACGGCGGGTCGGCCGTGTCCGGCGCCCTCAACGCCGACCAACTCACCGTCGCCGAGAACGTCTTCCTAAGCCACGGGTCGGAGTTCAACAACATCGACCTGTCCGGCGCGGGCATCAGCGGGCTGCTCTATCTGAACGGCGCGAAATGGGCGTCAGACGGGTCGCTTGACCTAAGCCAGGCCCACGTCGGCGGCTTTTTCACCGATGATCGGGCGGAGAGTTGGCCGGCCACGTTGAGGCTGGACGGGCTCAGGTTTGCGCAGTGGGCCAATCCGGATCCCCGCACGCTGGGATCCAGCTGGTTTATTGGCACGTGGCTTGCCCGGCTTGAGGGGTTCAGCCCTGGCCCGTACACCCAGCTGGCAGCGGTGATGGACGCGTCAGGGCATCCCACGATCGCCGCTGATATCCGCTACCACCGCAGCCACGCTGAGAGCCAGCAGGTCGGTTGGGATCGTCCTGAGCGTTGGGGCCGGGCGGCGCATTGGCTGGTGCTCGGCTACGGGTTCCGCCCGTGGCGGGCGCTGGGATGGTTCCTCGCCGCCTGGCTGACCGGTTTCCTCGTGTTTGGGGCGCGCCTGCAACGACGCTCGGCCGCTACTGCAGATGAGGTCGGGTCACGGCCGGGCCGCCTGCGCCGGTGGCGGGGCCGGATCGCAAGGGTGGCCGGGGTTCGGCTGGCCAGGGCGGAGGGGTGGTCGGTGGGGCAGGCCGCGTTGTTCAGCTTGGACCGGCTGCTGCCCGCGTTCAAGCTCATCAACCCCGATGATTTCCCGCTCCGGACCCAGGCGCAGCAGACCTGGTCGGTCATCCAGATACTCCTGGGTTGGCTGTTGCTGCTGTTCATCGGCGGCTGGCTGGGCAGCCTCCTGGTGCAACCCTGACCATTGCGCCTGTGACGCGCCGGGTCCCCTCGCCCACTCTTGACGAGGTCGAGCTGGTTTGGTCATAGCCGCGAACGGCTATGGGAGCCGGCGCCTCTAAGAGTTCTTCGGGTGCGATACCAACCGCCTCGTCGGCCCAATCTGGCTTTCCACCTGGGAGCGCTGCGACGCCAAGACCAGCCCCGAGCGCGGCTTCTCCTCTCATCCGCCCGCCGGGGCGGTCCTACCAGCCGATCACCCAACTCAAGCTGGGCCGGCTACGACCCCATCGCGCTCAGCGCCGGCTTGGCGATACTCGTGCGGCCGTGCTGGTCCGCAGCCGCTCGGACCGGGTGTTTATGCTGACCCTGCCCCCGCCGAGCCTGGCGCGGTGGGCCGTCCCCGCCGTCACGGCGACCCGTTCGCCTGCGCCGATGCGGACAGCTGACCCGGCCCCGATGCTGAGCTGGCCACTGACGACCCTGTCTAGGGCAGGATGTGTGTGCGGGCTCGGAGCGGGTTGCGTCCCAAGCTGGCCCGGCGAGACCGCTTGGTGTGAGCATGATGCCGCGCCGATCGTGCGGGGCAGCGGATCCGGGTTGAGGTCGAGCGCCTGCCCAAACCTGCCGGCCGGGCTGTGAAGACGCTGTGGTTGTGGTGATCTGGGCCTGGCCAGCCTGACCCGGGCGTCTGCTGGAGGGCGTATCCGCGCCGGTTTGATATTGAGCACACCTACCGGTTCACCAAAAGCATCCTGGGTTAGACCATCCCGGCGGTGCGCGCTCCTGAGCAGGCCGGCCTTTGGGCCTGGCTGGTCGTCGCCGCCTATACCCAGCTGCGTCTCGCGCGTGGGCCTGGTCGCAGACGACCGTCTGCCCTGGGAGCAGCCCCGCGAGGCGGCCAAGCTCACCCCAGCCCGGGTCCGACGAGGGTTTTATCGACTTGTCGCAACCTGGGCATTCCGGCCACCACCAAAATCTGATATTCCCGGCCAGGGCGCCCCAAAGGCACCCGCCAGCCGCCACGCGTCCGCTATCCTGCGGTCTCAGCCGCCTGAGGGTTTAAACGCAAGCTCAGAGCCGGTGGGCATGCCGAGGTCGAGTTCGACCATGTCACCCGAGGTCAGCATCGAGCCAGTCGGTCTCTGCCTGCTCCAATGGCTGGGCGAGGTCTTGGCCCATCTGCTCCTGGAGCAGCACGCGTACCGCGCGGGCGACGGTGGCCGCCACGGTCGTCTGCCGCTCGCGCGCCAGCCGTTTCAGCTGCTTGTGGAGGGCGCGGCCGATGCGATGCTCAGCAGCCATGGTCGTGGCTCGGTGTGGGGCAAACCCCCGTGGGCGATCTCTAACGGGGACGCTCATCACGGCCGCTGTGGCTCGGCGCAGCGGCCCGCTATGCCAGCGCCGTTGTCACCGTCGCGCCGCCAATTCTCGCGCTCCAACGGCCGAGGCTGCCGATCCCCGAGCTTACAGCCCCCTAAATGTGGACAATGCTTGGCATAAGCCAACCCAACCTGCTACTATACGAACATACGTTCGAGCAGCAGGGGGAGGTGAGGCCGATGGGCGAGCTGCGGTCAGCGGTGGACGCCCTAGCCGCCCTCGACCTCGACGACCTCGACAACACGGCGTTGGGTGAGCTGATCGTAGAGGTGTCACGCCAGCGGGACCGGTTGGACGGGCTGTGCCACCGGCTGGTCGGCGAGCACGACCGGCGCCTAGCCTGGAAAGCCGACGGCGCGCGGTCAGAGAAACACTGGCTGGCCGACCGCTGCCGGCTCAGCCCAGGCGAGGCCGCCAGCCGGGCGAACACCGCCCGCAACCTCGACCGGCTGCCGGCCACCGCTGAGGCGTTGGCTGATGGCACGATCAGCGCGGGCCAAGCCCGTGTGGCGGCGCAAGCCGTGCGGGACCTGCCAGGCGACGCGCTCGCCGGGCTCGACCAACTCGTCGCCGACACCGCAGGCCAGGTCGACACGGCCGGGCTGCGCAGCGCCGTGGACGATTACGCCCACGCTGTGACCCCCGACAGCCTGGCCGCGCGGCAAGAGCGGGCGCGGAGAACCAGACGACTCAACGGCTCACGGACGGCCGACGGCGCGGTCTGCCTTGAGGGCCGGTTTGACCCGGTCGACGGGGAGACCGTGCTCACCGCGCTCGCGCCGTTGGCCGCGCCGCGCGGTGAGGACGATGACCGCACCCCAGAGCAGCGCCGCGCTGACGCGCTCGTCGCGCTGACGCGCTCGTCGCGCTGGCCAAGATGGCGTTAGACGGCGGCGTGCTGCCCGAGACCGGCGGGATCCGCCCCCACGTCACCGTCGTCGTCGACCTGCCCACCTTGCTGGGCCAGCCAGGCGCCCCAGCCGCGCAGCTGGACCGGTTGGGCGCGATCTCAGGTGACGCCGCCAGAAGGTTGGCGTGTGACGCGGGGGTTTGCAGGGTGATCACCAACGGCCGGTCGCAGATCCTGGACGCCGGCCGCTCGACCCGCACGGTGACCCCAGCGCAGCGCCGGGCGCTGGCGGTCCGCGACGGCGGCTGCGTGAGGTGCAGAGCGCCGGTCGCCTGGTGTGAGGCCCATCGACCGCGCCAACCTCCCCCGCCCGCCCGCCCCAAAGGAATCGATTTGGGTCCGACCGATTTGGACAATTTGTGCTTGCTGTGCTGGGGGTGCCATAGGGACGTGCACGAGCGGGGCTGGGCGTTGATCCGCGGCCCGGACGGCCACTGGACGGCTCGCCCCTCATGACCCCACACCCCGACCCGGACCTGGACTCGGACTGGGCCTGCCGCAGGCCACTGTCACACACCGGCCTGCGGCAGGGACCGCGCCAACCGCTCGGGTCAAAGTTGGCGGGCGTCCCCGCTCGACGCTCGACGGTCGGGCGGCGGCCGGCAAGCTTGGCCTCAGTCCGGCAGCCGGGCTGGCGGCCTGGCGGCCTTGCGCGCGCGGGCTCGCTGGTCCCCGGCCCGGGTGGGACTTGCGTGAATGGGCGTGGACGTCCGCTGTGGCGGCGGCCCCCGGCGCCCGGGTATGGCCGGATCGACTAGCCCACCCGCCCACCCTCAACCGACGCGCACTTATCGCGCACAGCGAGGAGAGCGCAGCCGCACCCTTGATCCTCGGGGGCGTTCCCCCGCACCCCTCACGGTGCGGACCGTACTTCCGGTGGGAGCACTTAGTCACGCCGGAGCGCTCGACCCCGGGCCAGCGAGGTGGCCTGCAGGATGACCTTGGCGGCCATGTCGGGAGTCAGGTGCTCGCCGGTGCGCCTGGCGCCCGCACGGAGATGAGGAAGGGTTTCTGGGTCGGCAGCACGTCGCATCGCGTCGGCGAGGCCTTGGCTGTCACGCGGGTCGGCGACGATGCCGTTGACGCCGTCCTGAACAATGGTGCCGGTAGCTCCGGACAGCGGTGAGATCACGATTGGCACACCGACCGTCAAGGCCTCGACGGCAACTCGGCCCACGAGATCTTGGAGCGTCGGGAACACGAAGACGTCACAGGCCTCGAGCGCGCCCTTGAAGTGCTCGTGGCTGACCGTTCCGAGAAATGTGATGGCGTCCTCGACATCCAGGCGGCGCGCCAGCTCGGCCAAGGATGCCCGCTCCGGGCCGTCTCCGACGATCCAGAGGCTGCAAGGACCAGTCTCCTCGCGATATCTGGCGACCGCCTCGATCAGCAGGTCGATGCCCTTTCGGGGAATGAGTTGCCCTGCGCAGAGGAAGCGCACGGCCCCGTTGGGCATGATGTCGACTCGGGGTGGGACCTGCGACCTCAGGTTCGGTGGCAGGCCCGCCAGCCACCAGCCGACGACGATCTTGTTATATGGAACCTTCAGCGTGTCGATGAGGTAGGCCTTCGCCGCGTCGCTATTGGCCACAAAGACATCGATTAGCGGCGCGAGAAGCCTCCGGAACACAACCTTGAAGCTCACGGTGCCAGTGCGCCCGAGATAACCGTAATCTCCCTCGATCAGCGCGACGACCTTGCGCCTCCGGAAAAGCTTCGATGCAATCGCATAGAGCGCCAAGAGGTTCAACTCCGGCACGATGACGACATCCTCAGGCGCCTGGGCAAGCTCCATGAGGAGCCGTGGGCTGATGACTTTGATACGTAGCGGGTAGTCGCGCCCCGCGGCGCGGCGCCCGATCTGTATCATGCGCCCGAGCGGTCGCCTTCCGTCCTCAGGAGAGAGCCAGTACACTCCGCGAATCTGCTCTCCCGCATCTCGACACGACTCCATGAGGTATGGCACCGGCCAATCGGCAGACTCCGTTATCCACAAGGTGCTCATCTGTTTCCCTTGCCCGCATTGTTCCGCCAAATACAATGCTATATGCTGCGCTCGCGGATCGCTGCGAACCAACTCTGCGCTGCTGGCAGTTGTGGAGATCCTCATGATGGTAAAGCATGCGTAAGCCTGTCATCTTGGCGCTCCTCGTATCAGTGTTGGTGTTGGCCTTGGTCATGGCTATGTGCGCACGATTGACCCCAACGCCCACGATCTCTACGCCGGTCTGTGATGGCGTACCGATCGGGCCACAAGATGACATCCAGGAGGCCGTCGAGAGATATGGCGAGGGGACGACGTTCTGCCTGAAATCTGGCGTTCACCGCCTCGCGTCCGTGGTGGCCAAAGACCGGCAGCGCTTTATTGGCGAAGGGGCGAGCACCATCCTCAGCGGCGCCCGCATCTTGGCGGCGGGCGATGCCCGCCCCAACGGTGATGGCCGCTACTACTGGGATGGTCAGGCGCAGGAGAGCACGCCGCGCGGCGAGTTGATCGAGCGCGGCCTTCCTGAAGCGCCTCATGAGGGAGATCGCTACAACGAAGAGCTGTTCGTGACGGCCTCAGGCGATCCTGAGGATTCCCCAAAGCGGTACCAGCGGGTAATGAGCTTGTCCCAGCTCGACCGGGGCAAGTGGCACTTTGACCACAAGACCGATCGCATCTACATCGCAGAAGACCCTTCCACGTTAGGTTTGATCGAGACATCGGTCGTTCCCACAGCGATCGTTGCCCCCGCAAGGGAGACAGCGCAACACGTTGTGGTCGAACACCTCGTCGTGGAGAAATATGCATCCCCCGCTCAGGAGGGGGTCATAGGGGGGAGTAATGCGGTCGACTGGGACGTCCGCCACGTTACCGTGCGGTACAACCACGGGGCCGGGATCGACCTCGGGCCGGGCATGCTGATCGAGAACTCCAAGGTTCACCATATGGGCCAAGCAGGCTTGACTGGCCGCGGAGGCTCTTCAAGCCGCCCAGCAGTGCTGCGAAGCACCGAGGTCGCGTACAACAAGACACTGTCGTTCAATCCGGGATGGGACGCCGGTGGCGCGAAGTTCGGGCGCATCTCCGGCCGCGGCATGCTGATCGAGAACTCCTGGTTCCACCACAACTTCGGTACCGGATTGTGGTTCGACACCGAGAGTCATAATGTCACAATCCGCTCCAATCGCTTCGAGGCCAATGATCGCTGGGGCGTGTTCTATGAAGTATCCCGGCAGGCAAAGATCTATTGGAATGAGGTGTTTGGCACCACCAATGGCCCAGAGGATTCTCCATGGAGAGGCGCGGGCATCGCCCTCATGAACAGTGACGAGGTGGAGGTCTACGAGAACCTGCTCTACGACAACCACAACGGGATATTCCTGAGAGAAAACCCTACAGCGAGCCGGCCGCAGGAAGCGACGTACCGTGATCCCCTGGCCCACATCGTGACGGTCTCCGTCCGGGGCAATGACATCACGATGAGCCGTGGCGCGACCGGCATGCGCGTGGACAGCCGCAACGCCAGCAGCTACTGGGACTCGTCAAACGTCCAGTTCAGTGGCAACACTTACCGACTCGACAACGAAACGTCGGCGCGGTTCCTCGGAAGAGGCAACGGCATGTACACGTTCGACGAGTGGACGGACCTGGGCAATGATCGGGACGGCGAGCTTCTTCCCGCCTCGACCGGCGGCTCATTGCCCGAGAAAGCGACGCCTTTTCGGACGAGCGAGTACGGCGCCCGCAGCGATTGACGCCGGTGCATGGAGCCACACGCTCCAGCCTCACCTGGCCGTTCGGCCGCCGAGCCAGCCAGGAAGCTCACTGATACCGCGCTGGCGAAGCTTCTCGGCCAGGCGAGCGTTGGCAGGCCGGTAGATCTCCTCCAAACGCCCACGGGCGTGCACGCTAAGGGTCATCTCGCGGGCTTTGTCACGGTTGATCACCCGGTAGAGGCGGTGCAGCTGCCTGTGCGCTCTGCCACGCTGCAGCAGCCACGCGCTGCTCTTGCCAGGTACGTGCGCGACAGCCCGCCACAGGATCGCGCTGCGGTACTGCATGGTCGTATTCGCTGGCGAGTAATCGATGTCGCCCGCAATCGATGCGTCGACCCGCATCCATTCGAGGATGCCGGTGACCGTCGCCTCGGGCTGGCTGACCAGATGCTCGAAGAACACCAGCTTGAACCGCTCGCCGAGGGCATTGAGCCAATCGTCGATGTAGTCGGCGTAGAACCCGCTGGACAGCGCCCAGTACGCGCGATGCTCCCTGAGATGGTCGATGCCCTCAGCCCGCAGCCGCTCGCAGGTCTCCAGGTACTCGTCGAAGGTCAGGTTTCGGTCGACACGGAAGCGGCCGCGCTGGAAGTTGTAGTAGGACCAGAACTTTGTCACCGGATCCCGGAGCAGCACGATGACCCGCGGGCGGTCGAGCGTGCGTTCCAGCGCCTCGATCAGTGGCGCGCCACCGAAGAAGTAACCGGGCGTCGCCTCCATGACATACGGGGTCGCTCCGCAATGCGAGAAGTGCCGCGCATACTCCTCGAGCGGCCTGAGGTCCTCCCCGTAGCGGACCGCTGAGAAGTAGCCCAGCTCTTTCTTGCTGGAGGGACAGATGTCCGGATGCTGGGAGAGGTAGCGAAACAGCGACGTGGTGCCGGCCTTGGCCACGCCGGCGATGATCACGTTGGGCAACCGATTCGTGGTGGTGCTCACATCCGCCTCCTGATCACTCGACGGGCTCGGCCTGCCTCCGCCAGTGGCCGAGATCACGCCCGAGTAGCCCCGCCAGCTCATCGATCTCCTGGTCAAAGCGGGCGGCCAGCTGGCGGCGAGCAGCGTCCGGGAGCGGGATGCTCCTCAGGTTGGCGTTGGTCAGTGTGACCTGCCATCGCTGCAGGCGGTGCCTCCCGACGAGTGGAGCAGCCTGGGCAGCAAGCCGCCCGAGCGGGCCTTGACGGGCGAGGAGGCGGTGCACGGTCCGGCTTTTTGGCAGCCCGGAGACGTTATGCCGCAGCCCCACATCGGGCGCGAAGGCAGGGTCAACGCCGAGAAACGCCTGAAGCTCCCGGCAGACCGCAGCCGCGTCCCGCCGCAGGTCGTCGTAGAGGACGACCTTGATCTGGGAGCGGGGAAAGATGGCGTAGTAGCGGCGCAGCTGCTGGCTGTAGCACCCCATGTCGGCGTAGCGCCAGAGGAGGCCCCAGCGCTGCGCGATCCTCTCGGGCTCTGCCCGAAGGCCCGCCGCAAAGTCCCGGAGGGGCTCCCTGTCCTCGCGCATCGCATGCATAAATGCGCTGTAGGCCCGCTCCACGGGATTGCGCAGAATCGCGCAGAGCCTCACGCCGGGGAGGTACCGCTGGATCCGCTCCGCCGTGCCGGGCCAGTAAAGGTAGGCCGGCGAGACCTCCCCGCGCGCCCGGTGGTCCGCCGCCTCGCGGAAGAGCGCCAGGTACTCGTCCAGCGAGGTCACCGCCCCGGTGTTGATGGTGGCAGGGGCTCCCTTAGGCCCGCGGAAGTCCGGCCGCGTCCCCTCGAAGGCGAAGAAGCTGGGCTCCTGCGCCGGCGGCAGGTAGATATCCGGGTGCTGCCCGAGGTAGTAGTGCAGCGCGGTTGTTCCGGACTTGGCCGCGCCGATGACGAGGAAAGTAGGCAGCAAGCTGGCGCCCGTCATCGCTTATCACCACTGCAATGGGGTTGCGCCAAGGCGAACCATCGCTCCTCCCAAACTCAGGTGTGGATGTAGATCGTCGCCGGCCTCCGGAGACGGTCCAGCTTGTGCCGCAGGATGCGCGGCTCAACGGCGAGGGACGCGAGGCCCTTTGCGGTCCACCAGATGTCCGAGACGAGGGTGCTCCTGGCAGCCGGCGTTGCCTCGAGCTCCTCAAGGAGGACGTGGCGGTCGTAGCCCATGGCGGACAGCCGCTCGTCGCCGATCCAGTCGAGGTAGTGGCGGCACCAGGCCCTCCTGACGGGCGAGGCGAGCCCCGCCTTCCAGCGGTCGATCGACTCCCGCGAGATCGTCTGGTAGCGCCTGAGTCCGTGATCGCCGACCGGTCCCTCGACCCGCGCGCCGTCCAGGTCCCAGGCGACGCGGTCCTCCCACGGCAGCTCCAGGCAGGAGAGGATCCGCTGCAGCACCGCTCGTGGATCGGTGACGAGATCCTCGTACCGGACGCCAACCGTCCCGTCCGGGCCCCGCTGGTAGGCGGTCACGAGCTTGTCGAGGCCGGCGAAGAGGTCGACCTTGTGGCGGTACGGCATCCACCGGCCCTCGAACCAGGCCTCGACAATCGACGCCACGACCGCGAGCGGGTTCCGCCACAAGAACACGGTCTTCGCGCCCGGAAAGGTCTCGAGCAGCTCGTCGATGATCAGGCTGTACCGCGGCGTCTTGTCGAGGAAGTAGCGGGCTCCGGCGTCGCTGGCCTTCTGGTACAACCGGAGCGCCATCGCGCCGACCTCGGACAGGTAGTCCTGGCGACCGTGCGGGAGCCGCTGCCAAAACCCCTCCAGGGCCTTCGCGGACGTCTTCTGGCTGTACTCGGCGTAGACGCCCGAGTGGCGCATCGCGTAGAGCGGCGCGACGAGCAGCCAGGGCTCCGCCGCGGTCGAGATCGCGCTGTGCGCGCCGAGCATCCGCTGCAGCAGCGTCGAGCCCGACCGGGGCAGCGACAGGAGGAAGAGGGGCTGGATGCCGCTCAACGCTCGCCGGCCCAGGCGGTCGTGCGCTCGTACCCCAACTCGACGAGGAGATCGTCAAGCAGGGGCTTCGCCGCCGCCACATGACGCTCCGTGAAGACCTCCCTCCACCCGCCGATCTGCCCCTTCCGGAAGGTTTCCGTCCCGCCGAACAGGCCCGTGGCGATGCTCCGCGCCCGCGCTTCGGTCAGCGAGGCGCCGACGTGCGCCGCGATGTCGCGGATCTCCTGGAGCTGAGCCTTCTCGGACCCACCGCCGGAAGGGCCGACAAGGCGCTCGAACCGGCTGACGCGCACGAACGGCTCGCGCGTCCACGGCAGCACGCTCTGCAGGCGCTCGCGGATGTTGCGGAGAGCGGGGCGCCCGTTGCGGGCCGGCAGGCCGGTGATCGACGCGAGGATGCGGTCCTCCGCGCTCAAGGGATGGAAGTCCGCCCAGAACGGGTAGCGAGGCTGAGAGGCCAGGTAGGCGGCGCTCGACACCGCGACGTCACGTGGGTCGCGCAGGACCAGCACCATCTTGACGCCCGCCGCTGAGAGGAGATCGCTGAAGGCGTGCGAATAGGGCATATGTCCCTTGATCCACGTGCCAGGCGGGAGCCGCGCGAGTGTCCGCGCGACCCAGGTGCGGCTCATCGCTGTCGGGGTCACGATCCCCGCCAAGATGGACGGTTCGCCCGCCCGCGGTGGGTACAGGTGCGCCCGCTCCGCGGCAAGGTGGAGGCGTACCGGCAGGATGCCGGGCAGCGACTCCATCACCTTCATCACAAGGTGGGTGCCTGCCTTGGGCAGCGAGTTCACCATGGAGGGGCTGGGCGCGTCGAGGCGCGCGCGCTTCGCCCGGGCGATGTCCGCGAGCAACTGGGCTTCCTGCTTGGCCCTAGTCGGCATGTGTCGTTTCCTCCTGATTATTTACGCAATATGTTTGAGGTCGTGCCTCGTCGGGTTCCGCTCGCGAAGAACCTTTTAAGTCGCTCCACCCGACGAGGCACGACCTGTGCCCGCTAATCGACGCGTTATTAATTATCTCTGAAGCGGTTTCGGCGGCCAGGGGCTGGGGGAGTCCCCCATACCGGGCCACCGAAACCGCGCTCCGCTTCGCTTCGCCCACGGATCGCAGCCGCAGTTCTCAAATACATACACGGGTCGCTCCTCCGCGAGTTGGATCGCCGACGCCGCCCGGACGGTGCCGTGGCACCGGAGCCCGGCCGCTGCCCACGCCACGGCGAGGCCGGTGACGAGCCCCTGCTCCATGCCGGGCGCCCAAGTGACGAGCCAGACGAGCTGCATCGCGAGCATGGCCGGCAGGATGTCCGGCCCCAGCAGGCCGCCGCTGGGCGGCGCAGTGCTCCAGACCGCTCGCAGGGCTGCCCCAGAGAGCAGGATGAACACCACCACGCCGGCGAGCCCCGTTCGCAGCACCGTCTCCAGATAGAAGCTGTGGGGGTTCGTCTCTAGCTCCCTCGCGCCGAACTGCCGGGCGTAGCCGCCGCCGAAGGGCTGGCCGAAGACCCACCCACTCGGGCGCTCCGGCCCGGACTTGATCAGCTCTCGCCATCCCGCGATTCGCCACTCGAGGTTGGCCGTCTCGGTCACCCCCCTCGCGAGTGGCCGCTCCCCGTCCGCAGCCGCCTGCGGGAGCGAGACGAGCACACCCGCGGCGACGGCCGCCGAGCAGGCGAGCAGGACCAGCGCCCGCCGCCCGAGCGTGCGGTCGCGCAGCACCAGGACCACCACACTCACGACGAGGGCGAGCCAGATCGTGCGGCGGTTCAGCAGCACGACGAACAGCAGGAGGAGCGCGCTGAGTTGCCGCAGCCTCCGGGTGCCGTCGCGCTGCGCCCTCCAGGCTGGGACCGTGAGCAAGAAGGCCTCCGCCAGGAAGAACGTGTGGTCGCCGTTGATGGCCCGGATAGCCGCACCGTTGGGGTCCGACATCGGGCCGAGCTGGAGCCCGGCAAACATCTCCCCCCAGCGCAAGCAGACGAGGAGCATCATCGGCGCGGCCATGGCCAGCCAGATCCTGCCGATCCGGTCGTTCAGCCACTGAGACGGCGGGAAGCTCGCCAGGTACAACGCTCCCCCCGCGAGACGCAGGTACCGGCGGGCCTCAGAGACCGAGCCCTCGACGCCGAACACGGCCACTCCCCGGAGCAGCGACACCAGCACGAGGGCGCCAAAGGCCAGGAGGCCGCGCTGCAGGGGCGTCAGGCGTTGCGCCCGCAGCAGCCGCGCGATCGCCGCCGCCAGCACGAGGGTGAAGACCACGTCAGGCAGGTTGACCTTCGTGGTCCCGATCCACAGCGACGGGAGGTTCAGCCCGAAGGCAGCGTCGAGCACCGTCACGCCGAGGATCAGCGCGACGCCGGCGTCTGCGCGCTTGATGAGGGCATCGACGGCGGTGATGGCCACCCCGGCGAGGACGACCAGGCCGGCGCCCAGAGCGAGGCCATCGATCATGGTCGCGCCATCCCCGCGGGATCCGCCGAGCCGCCCCCCGGCGTCGCGGCCGGTACGTCCCCTGGGCCTAGGACGAGCGGCGCGAGCCGCCAGCGCAATCCCCCGGCGCGGCCGAGCAGGCCCGCGGCCCAGAGGCGCGATCGCAGCTGGCGGCGGATGCCCGGCAGCGGGCAGAGCCGGATGCACAGCGCGAGCGCGACGGCGCCGGTGGCGACCTCGGCCGCGAGCACGATGACCGCCGGCGCGCTCTGCACGAGCGCGCTCCGGGTGACCGCGATGGCGAGCGCGACGCCGCCGCTTGCGAACGCCGCGGGGGCGTACGACCGCCAGATCTGCCGGATCGGCAGATCCACGATGCGCCGGACGAGCCCGAGGTAGGCGACGTGCCGGATGACCTCCCCGGCGGCGAGGGCCGCGCCGAACACCCACAGCCCTTGGGACTGGAAGCTCAGCGCGACCCACAGCAGCGCGCCGAGCACCAGCAGGTAAGAGCCCTGCAGGAGCAGGGCCTTGTTCAGCTCACCGCGAGCCTCCGTGAGCAGCTCGGAGAGCTTTGACATGACGGTGAGGCCGCCGGCCAGCGCGAACCACGGCACGATCGTCGCCGCAACGTCCCACTTGGGGCCGAGCACGACGAGCACCAGCTCCTGGGCAGCGACCGCGAAGCCGGCGCAGACGGGGAACAGGACGATCCCCCCGAGTGAGAGCAGGCAGAGGTAGGCGCGGCGCGCGCGAGCGGTGTCCTCTTGGATGCGGCTGAAGCCCGGGAACAGCACGGTCGTGATCGCCTGCCCCAGGTGGTTCCTCAGCGGGAGGCTGACCAGGTAGAACGCCCGGTTGTACTGGCCGAGCAGCGCGGTGGAGGCGACGCGGGCGACCGTGAGCGTGTCGAGGTTGCTCCCCAGGTACTCCATCAGGCGGATGCCCGACGACCGCACGCCGTAGCCATAGAGCGCTCGGTACGGCTGCCAGGTGAAGACTGGCCGGACCGGGTGGCAAAGGCGCGCGTACTGCCAGACCGCTTGGGACGCCGTCCACACCACGGTCCCCGCCACCAGGCTCCACACGCCCGCGCCGAGGATGGCCAGCCCGACTCCGACCACCAGGTAGCCGAGCACGTAGGCGCCGAGCCGGATGATCGCCAGCTCACGGAAGCGGAGCTGGCGGCGGAGCAGGCCTTGCCCGGTCATCGACAGGCCCGCGAACAGGAACGACATCCCCATGGCCCGCAGGACGGGCGGCAGCGCCGGCTCGTGGAACAGCCCGCTGATCAGCGGCGCCGATAGCCAGACCGCGCCGAAGCAGGCAGCGCCCAGGACGATCCCGGCGGTCGCGCCAGCGCGGATCTCCTCGTCGGACAGCTCGGTTTTCTGGATCAACGCCTGCGCGAGCCCCATCCGGGTGAAGAAGCTCGTGAAGAGCACCACGAGGTTGGCCATCGCCACGAGCCCGAACGCGACCGGGCTGAGCACGCGCGAGATCAGCGCGGTGTAGGCCAGCGTCGACACCGCAAGCCCGAGCGATGAGGCGTACGACCAGCGCAGACCCGATGCCGTCTGCGCCGTGAGGGTCTCGCGCCGCCCGCCCACGGTCACCGCGCGCCTGCCCTCGGCTGGCGCGGCGAAACCCGCTCCAACGCGAGCAAGGCGCCCCGCCGCACGTAGGGGCTGAGCCACCGCAGCGGCCACAGCCTCCCTCCCCAGCGGCGGGCGTAGACTGCCCACGGTCCCGGCGGCAGCTCTTTAACCGACCACAGGCGCCGCAGCTCATCCCGCAACGGTCGCTCGCCCGTGCGGCGCTCCGGGTGGCTCGCGCAGGTCCCGATCGTGCCGGGCGCGACCCAGACCGAGCAGCCAGCTGCCCTGGCGCGGAGGCCGTAGTCGTAGTCGCCCATCTTCTGCCTGAACGCGGGGTCGATGTTGCCGACACGCTGGACGACGGCGCGGGGGATGAGCGCAATGTTGCCGTTCATGGTCTCGCAGGGGCGCGGCTCGCCTGCCGGCTCGACCAGCTCGAAGCGCAGGGGGCGGGTGCGGCTCCCCCGGATCCGGCCGCCGTAGGTCAGCGCACCGGTGTCGGGGTGGCGTGTGGAGCCCGCGACGATGACGGCCTCCTCCCCGCGATCGCGCAGCACGGCGACGGTGCCGAGCAGCACAGCGAGCGCGCCGTCGTCGAGGCGGGTGTCGTCGTTCATCCAGAGGTAGGAGTCGTAGTCACCGGCGATGGCGGCGGCGAACGCCCGCCGCATGCCGCCGTTCCAGTACAGCTGCCCGTTGCCATGGAGCACGGTGACCTCGGGGAACGCTTGCGCGATCGCCGCGGCGGTGCCGTCGTTGCTCGCGTCGTCAAGCACGAAGATGTCCAAGTCCACGCCAGGGATCTGCTGCGCGCGCAGCGAGCGCAGGCAAGCGAGCGTGAGCTCCCGGCGGTTGAAGCACGCGAGGACGGCCGCGACACGTGTGGTGCTCCCGCCCACTGCAGCCGCCAGAACTCGGTCCATCCGCGCTCTCCTAGTCGATGGTTCGGGACGTCTCCGAGATCGGGGTCTCTCTCGCTCCGCCACCCCAGCCCGGCCCAAGGCGAGCGCCCCTCCGCGCGGAGTGGTTGTCCTGCGGGATGTAGGGGCTCAACGAGGTCGAGCTGCGGTTGAAGATGTAGCCGACCAGCGGGGAGCCGGTGGAGGAGATGCGCTCCCGAGCCGCGCGAAGCTGCCGCAGGGGAGTGCCACGGCTCACGACGAAGATCACGCCATCGGCCTGCCCCGCGATGGCCATCGTGTCGGAGACTGCCAGGAGCGATGGCGTGTCCAGCAGCACGAGGTCGGCGTGCTCCGAGATCCGCGACAAGGCTTTGCGGAGCGCGGGCGTGCGGACGAACGTGGCCGAATGGTCGGGCGTTCTCCCGCTCGGCACCACGGGTACGCTGCCGCCGTCCGCCAGCTCGAGGGTGTGGAGGCAGCGCTCGACCGGGACAGCCTCGTCGCCGAGATCGGTCAGGCCTGGGCTCCCGTTCCGGCCGCACAGCTCGGACAGGTGCCGCCTGTGCTCGTCGGCGTCGACGAGCACGACCCGGCGCTGGTCTCGAACCGCGGAGATCGCGAGATTGAGCGCCGTTGACGTCTTGCCGTCGCCGGGCGCGACGCTGGTCACGATCAGCGACGACCCGCCGAGGTGCGACACCATGTGGTCGAGCGAGGCGATGGCGAAGCGGTAGGCCTCCGCGACGACCGGCCCGAGCATCGCCGGTGAGGGGATCGGCGCGCCGGCGCGCAGTGGTGGGGCGTGGAACTCCGGCACCTCCCCGAGGAGCGGGGCTTGCAGCACCGCTGCGGGATCCTCCCGGCCGTCGGCGCGCCGGTTCCGCGCCGCCGCCCGCCACGCGTATGCCCCCGCCGCCAGCGCGCCGAGCGCCGCCGCCAAGGCCGCGTCCCGCACCGGCTGGGGCGAGGTGGGGGCAGATGGCTCGCTGGCGGCCTCGAACAGCTCGACGCGGGATCCGTCGAGGGCCGCCCGGACGGCGATCTCGTCCATGCGCCCCCGGAGGGTGGCCAGCTGCGTCACGAGCGCCTCCTGCTGCGCCGTGAGCTGCAGGGGATCGTTGGGGTCGCGGGGTGTCGTGGCCAGGCTGGCGTCCAGCTCCCCCTGGAGCCTTGCGCGAGCCTCTTCCAGCTTGGCGATCGCTTGCTGGGCATCAGCGTTCACCCGCTCGGTGGCGATCTGCTGGTACGCGTCGGCGACCGCGTTCGCGATGGCCGTGGCGAGCTTCGGATCCTCCTCGGTCACGTTGATGGTGACCCGGAGATCTGGGGAGGACCTCACGTCGATCGCCCCGCGCCTGATCGTAGGGGCACGCTGCTGACCCTGCCCCTGGAGGATCTGGGAGGCGCGGTCCAGCACCGGCGTCGAGGTGACCAGCTCAACCTGCCTCGTCACATACGGCGCGAGATCCCTGACCCGGGGCGTGGTGCCCAGCACGCCGGGGTCGTTGGGATCCCGGAGGATGAGGGTGGCGGTGGCCCGGTACCGGGTGGGCTGCTGGAGTGAGTAGCCGAGGCCGGCGAGCGCCGCCAGCACCGTCACCAGCACGATGAGCAGGCGGTACCGCCACAACGACTCCGCAAGCCCAGGACCGCCTGTTTCCGCCATATCTCTTGTTGCCTCGGTCATTGCGCCCCTTCGGCCCAAGCCGCCCGCCAGGCCACTGCCGCCTACGACCGGGTTGCGCGCGTGACACCCTGGGAGAACACGCGATTGGCAAGCACTGCGGGATTGTCCCGAGTATGGGTGCTGGACTCGTCACGCATCGTGCCCGGCGTTGATGCTTCGCTCGAGGCCGTCCGGAAATATCAGATGCTTGCGAAGTCGTCGCGGCCTTTATGTCCTAAGAAATCACCAGCTCGATCATGTGGGCGCCCACTGGCCATACGTTACTCGAGCCAAGAAAAAAATCAAGGCCCATGGCGAAGTCAAAATAGACAAACTGTATATGGTAATTATTCTGGCGCCCCCATCGTGGCAACCACGAATGCGGCACGTACGGGCAGCCACTTCGGTGAAAGGTTGAGGGTACGGACCTCCGGAAGGTCGAAGAGCCGCAGCACGCTCCGGGCCTCCCTCCGCCGCCCTCGGCGGAGCCGGCGATAGGCGCCGGCGAGGATGAACTGGTGAAAGTAGTCGGCCTGCCAGGCCCGGACTTTGCGCTCGGGCGCGACCCCCCGCGCAATGGCGCGGTCGAAGATGTCACAGAGGATCCGGATCGTGTCGGGATTCCACATCCCGGTCGTATGAGCGGCCTCATGAATTGTGTACGCGCAGGTCGAGTGAGGCACGCACCGTACGCCATAGCGTGAGAACAGCCGGATCCACATGTCCAAATCGTTGGCTCCACCGAGCATCACGTCGAACGGGCCTTCCCCCTGGTATGCGGAGCGGTGGGCGACGATCGCAGGCACCCGGACGAAGGACGAGTTACGCAGCACGCGGCGCAGAGCCTGGCTGGGCTCCAGGTATCGCTCGTGGCGGAAGGTCTGAGCGCGGTGGCGCACGCCGTTCCCGTCGACGATCTCGACGCCGAACAGCAAGACGCGCTCGCTGGGGCGCGCGCCTCGGATCGCGTCGAGGAGGACCGCGCCCGCGCTGGGGAGCAGGTAATCGTCGTCGTGCAGCTGCTGGATCCATTCGCCGCTCGCGAGCTCGACGGCGCGGTTGATGTTCTCGACCATGGGAAGCGAGGGTCGGTTCCAGACGTAGCGGTGCCCACCGGGCCAGCCGGCGAGCATCCGCCGGACCATCCGGCCGGTGGCGTCGTCAGACGACCCGTCCGAGACAGTCACCTCGACGTGCTCGGCCACAGGCGCCGCCGCGCGGAGGACCGACCCCAGCGCGCGCTTGAGCAGCTCTGGACGGTTGCGGGTAGGCATCGCGATCGACAGCAGGGGCATCGCGGCGCCTCCTCCGCTACCGCGCGTTGCCCATCATCCGCGGGGGCCGCCGCGCGACCGCCAGCACGAAGCGGGGGTTGTTGGAGAGGTAACGCCGCCACAGCCGCCGGGGCTCGCGCGCCAACCGGTACAGCCACTCGGCGCCTGAGCGCTGCATCCACCGGGGCGCCTGGGGCAGCAATCCGGCGTGGATGTCGAAGGCCGCGCCGACCCCGATCAGCGCCGGGGCCAGCACGCGATCGGTGTGGGCGGCCATCCAGCGCTCCTGCTTCGGTGTGCCGAGCCCGACCCAGACGATGTCCGGGCGGGCCGCGTTGATCCGCTCGACTGCTGCTGCGTCCTCCTCCGGGCTGAGCTCGCGGAACGGTGGCGACTCGGTGCCCGCAACGATCAGCCCGGGGAAGCGCGCGGCAAGGCGCTCAGCCAGCAGCTCCGCCACGCCAGGCTTGCCGCCGTAAAAGAACGACCTCCAGCCGCGATCGGCTGCCCGGGCACACAGCTCGAGCATGAGGTCCGGGCCGTACACGCGGTCGACGTGCGAGGCCCCCGCCCAGTGGCTCGCCCAGACCAGGGGCATGCCATCTGGGGTCGTCAACCCGGACCTCCTGTAGATCTCCAGCAGCTCCGGGTCGCGCTGCGCCTCCATGATGCCGTGCACGCCTGTGACGCAGACGTAGTGCCGCCGGCCGCTCACGATCCACCCCGTGATCTCGCGCACGGCGATGTCCATCGTGATCGCGCTGACGCCGACCCCGAGCAGGTCGACCCGGGGGATGGCCCCGCGCGCGTCTTCTCCCCTCACCGGCCGCCCGACCGGCTCGGCACTGTTCGCCACTGGATCTCCCGCCATCCTGAGACAGCCCCGCTGGCGCCATTGTGGCCGGGCCCTCGGCCCTGGGCAATGGGCTAGCCGTGGCGCCGCCCGAGCCGCGCTCAGGCGGCCTTGTCCACCGGGAAGCCGGGATTGACGCCCCCCTCCCCGGTGATGCCCTCCGGGCGGATGAGCCTCGCCACGGTCCTGCGCAAGATCCAGAGGTCGAGCCCTGCGGATCGGTGGTCGATGTAGTGGATGTCCAGCTCGATGCGCTCCGGCCACGCCAGGCTGTTCCGGCCCTTCACCTGGGCGTAACCCGTGATGCCGGGGAGGATTTCCAGCCTGCGGCGCTGCCAGGCCGAGTAGTGCACGACCTGCTCCGGCAGCGTGGGCCGCGGCCCGATGAGGCTCATGTCGCCCCGCAGCACGTTCCACAGCTGCGGCAGCTCGTCGAGGCTCGTGGCGCGGAGCAACGAGCCGAAGCGTGGCGTGCGCGCCGCGTCGCTCTCGCCCGGGTAGCGCGGCTCCCGCATGGTACGGAACTTCACGATCGTGAAGATCCGGCCGTGACGGCCGCTGCGAGGCTGGCGGAAGAGCACCGGTGACCCCATCGTCAGATGGATGCCCATGCCGATGAGGAGCAGCGCCGGCGCCAGGAGCACCAACGCCGCCAGCGCAACAGTGATGTCGATAACCCGCCTTACCATCTCAATCCCTTCCGATCTGCGACGTGTTGATAGGTCTCGAGGGAGGCGGCGGCGATCGCGCGCTGGTCGAACGCCACCTGCGCGCGCTGCCGCGCCCGCTTTGCCAAGCCCGCACGCAGCGCCGCGTCGCCGATGAGCCGCTCGATCGCGGCGATCAGCGCCGCGGCGTCGCGCGGCGGGACGAGCAACACCTCCCGCTCGTGCGCGCCGATCTCCCGGCATCCGCGGATGTCGCTCAGGACGAGCGCCGCCCCGCACGCGGCGGCCTCCATCGCCGACCGGGAGAACCCCTCGCGGTAGGACGGCAGCGCGAAGATGTCCAGCGCGCTGTAGATGGCCGGCATGTCCTGCCGCTCGCCCAGGAACCGGACCGCGCCGGACTCCCCGCTCAGCCGATCGGGTTTGTCCAGGTCCTCCGGCCCGACCCAGACGAACATGGCCCGCCCGGGCAACGACTCGGCAGCCGCGACGAACTCGACCAAGCCCTTCTCGGCGACGCGCCGGCCCACACCGCCCACCAGCACGGCGCCGTCGCCGATCCCGACCTCGCGGCGGACCCTCGCCCGGCCCTCAGGGTCCGGCGTGAACCGGTGGAGGTCGACGCCGTTGCCGACGGTGCGGGCGCGGCGCTGGGGCACCACCCAGCGCAGCGCGCGGCGATCGTGGTCGTTCTGGTACAGCTCAGCATGGGAGCACCATGCCGCGGCGGTCTCCGCGCCGTAGACGAGCGCCTTCTTGACCAGCCCGTCCTCGGGGCGAGCCCAGAGGCCGTGGCAGGTGTTGACGACTACCGGGATACGGGCGGCTCGACCGAGGACGCGCCCGAGCACGCCGCTCTTCGGCTGGTGCGTATGCAGGACATCGAGGTCAAGGGCGCGGAGCAGCCGCCACAGCTCGCGCGCCGCGCGGAGGTCGTTCCGTGGGCTCCAGGAGCGGGTGAGCGAGGGCACTGGCACATGCCGTACCCCCAGCGCCTCGATCTGAGCGACGTATGGCCCGGGCGCCGAGATGCCGAGCACCTCGTGACCGGCCTCAAGATCGAGCGCCAGCTCCTTGGCCAGCAGCCAGGCCAAGCTCATGTCGATGGTGCACAGGTGCGCGATGCGCAGCCGGCGCGGGCGGCGGGCAGCGGGCCTGCGGTCCGGGCGGCGGGCGGCGGGCTCAGGCACGCAGGCCCACCCCCTTAGCCGCCGACACCATGCGGGCGTACGCCCGCTCGGCGCCCAGGCCTCCGCGGAGCTTCGCCTCGAAGAACGCCAGCGGGTCGGTCCGGCGCACGGGCACGCGCCGGAGCCTCATGGGATCGACGCCGGGGAGGTTGCGGCCCAGCTCGCCGGTGGCCGCAGAGCGGAAACGCGCCCGGAGCGCGGGCTCCATGGCGGTGACCGCCACGCCCCACGTGTAGGCGAAGTGGCGGGGGGTGACGCCGAGGTGGCCCTCGATCTCTGCCGTGCAGCGGTCGAGCTCGGCCTCGGTCAGCGCCTCTGGGCGGGCGTGCGAGTGGGTGTGGTTGCCGATCGTGCACAGTCCCGACCCAGCAAGCTCCGCCGCCTGGGTCCAGCTGAGCGCCGGCCCGGGCGCTCTCGCCGTGGAGCCGTCCCAGTGCATGAGACCGCCCAGATAGGCCGTCGCCAGGTAGAGCGTGAACGGCAGCCGGCGCTCGGCGAGCAGCGGGAGCGCCGTGGTGTGCACGTCGGCGAACCCGTCATCGAACGTCAGCACGACCCGCGGGGACCAGTCGCATGCCGCTAACCCGTCCAGCGCCTCGTCGAGGCTGACCACGTGATGCCTGGCCAGCACGTCGAGGTGGCGGCGGAACTGCTCCGCCGAGACATCGCGCTCGTCCGGGGTCCCCCCGCCGACGCGGTGGTAGATGAGGATGGTGACCCCGCTCGCAGCCCGCGCGCCAGCAAGCAGGGCAAGGCCACGTTTCACCGGTGCCCGCATGGTGATCCCGCCATTGCCGCCGCAGCTCGCGCTGGCGAGCAGCGCGCGGCCGTCTCACTGCTCCCGCGTGGCCAACCCGCCGTGGCCCGCGCTGGCGTGCAGCGCTAAGCCCGCTTTATTTTGGCCCGCGTAGCCTCCCGGTTAATCTCCCGCCGTGCGCTGCTGAGCATACCCGATCGGGGGAAAGAAAGGAAGCGCTTCGGGGGACATGGCTCCAGCAGGACGGGACGGGCTCCCCGTGGAGCCGATCCGTTCAGCGCATCACAGCAAGCGCGAGAGCACCTCGTCCCAGCATTTGGCGACAGCGGTTATTTCGAACCTCTCGATGCAGTGCTGCCGGGCGGCCGAGCCGTAGCGGTCCTTACGGAGGAGGACGTCGCGTAAGGCATGCGCGAGCGCCGGCGCGTCGTCGGGCTGAACTAACTTTCCTGTCACATCCTGAACGACGATGTCGACGATCCCCTCCACCGGCGTTGCGACCGCGGGCAACCCCATCAAGCCTGCTTCGATTAGGACCGCCGGCATGCTGTCGCCCCCTCTGCTTGGCAGCACGGCCACATCAGCGGCAGCGTAAGCTTGCCAGGGCGCGTCGAGGGACCCGGTAAAGCGTATCCGCGCACCGTCTTCGTCCCGCGCGAGCCGCTCGAGCGCCGTGCGCTCTGGGCCGTCACCTACAACCAGCAGGTACGTGCCCGCCATCCGGGACACTGCACGGATCCCCGTATCAACACCCTTCTCTGGCACCAGGGCGCCCATGTACAGCGCGACGGGAGCGTCGCAAGGTAACCCCAGTTGGCGCCGGGCTTGCGCGCGGTCCGCTGCGGTCGCTTGCGGGAACCGCATCGCCGGCACCCCGTTGGGAATGATCGTGATCTTGCGTTCTGCCACACCGAAGTGTTTGGTCAGTGTCCGAGCTGATCCGGACCACAGCGCTACGATCGCCGCAGCTCGCTGCATCCCAGCACGCACGCGCATCTTGCGGGCGCGAGTCGGCGCCCAGAACAGCGAGTCGCTGATCTGACGGTAGACGAACGGCTGGGGCAGCCCCGATGCGGCGACAGCACACGCCGGCAATGTCGACGATCCGTGCCCCACCACCACCCGCGATTGCCTGATCTGCTGGCGCAACGCTCGCAGCGTGACCCCGCCCAGCCTGGTGGGGCCCAGCACAGGGACGGCGAGCCCCTCCATGTAGTGCCCTGGCGCGAGGGCCACCGTCTTGATAGTGCGACCTCTCGACCGCAGCTCCGGCTCCAGGTCGGTCGCGAACACCTGCGCACCACGTCGATCGGTGTCGGTGATCACCTGCAGGATTTCGGTCTCCATCGCGCCCCGCCTCAGTGCTCTCCGCTAGGTCCGCCTTAGTGCTCCCGCTTCATCGTTGCCCGCATGACCCCGCCTGTTCAGGGATGATAGCCGATCAGGGGAAGCACTTGGCTCCAGCAGGGGCCTGCAGCCCTTGATGCACCCGCCCGGAAAAGGCACTGGGCGACCGGGCGAGTTTCGTTTACGGTAGTCTGAGCGCCTCGGCGGGCCGGAAGGGCGTTGACCTTTCAGTCGGGGCACCACGGCCTCAGTGGGACGGGGCCTTTGCGGGAGATCACGGCGGGAAGATCGGAGCATGACGTATGCGGGCGCTCCTGACTGGTGGCGCGGGCTTCATTGGCAGCCACGTTCTGGATTTACTGCTCGCCGAGGGTGGCTGGCAGATCGTGACCTTGGACAACTTCGACCCCTTCTACGATCCGGCGGTCAAGCGGCGGAACCTCTCCACCCACCTTGGGGGTGAGCGCCTCGAAGTCCTCGAATGCGACATCACCGATCCCTTTCTCATCGATCGGTTACGCAGGCACCACCCCTTCGATGTGGTCATCCATCTCGCGGCGAAGGCAGGCGTGCGAGGCAGCATTGCGGAGCCAGCGGCCTACCACCATACGAACATGTTGGGGACACAGGCCTTGCTCGATATCGCAAGAGACCTGGCAATCCCCACGTTTGTCTACGCCAGTAGCAGCAGCGTGTACGGCGTTAATGTCAATGTCCCATGGCGCGAGGACGCGGCGCTGGAGCCCATTAGCCCCTATGCCTGCTCCAAGGCGGCCGGCGAGCTGCTCGCGCACGCGTACAGCCATCTGTACGGCATCCGCAGTGTCGTGCTGCGGCTGTTCACGGTCTATGGCCCCCGCCAACGGCCGGACCTTGCGATCCACCACTTCGCCCGCAAGATTCTCGCTGGCCAGCCGATCCAGATCTTCGGCGACGGTACGACCCTGCGGGACTACACCTATGTCGCTGACATCGTGGCGGGGATTCGCTCCGCGATGTCCTACCAGCGCAGTCCCTACGAGGTGTTCAACCTGGGGGCCGGTTGCCCCGTCCAACTCAATGCGCTCGTCACCGCGCTCGCGCGGGCGCTCGACCGAGAGGTGGAGATCCAGTACATCGGCGAGCAGGCCGGCGACGTGCCGCTCACGTACTCGTCGATTGACAAGAGTCGCCAGCTACTGGGTTACCGGCCACGCGTCCCCCTCGATGAGGGGCTGGCCTATTTCGTGGAGTGGTTTCGGCGGAGCGAGCTTGGCGCGCTGCAGCTCGGAAGTGGACGGTGAGCAGCGTGCGGGCGGCGCCAGGCGGCACACCCCTTACCGAAGCGGCCATACCCTCCACACGGCGTATCCGCGTGCTCCATGTCATCGACCAGCTCTGGGGCGGCGGCGCGGAGGAATCATTGCAGCAAATCCTGCTCGGCACCGCGGGCGCTGAGTTCCAGCATGGCGTGGCGGTGCTCAGGCCCGGCACCGACGGACTGGGCTGCCTGGAGGACAGCGGCGTCGAGATCTTCGCTCCGCAGCGGTCGCTGGGCTCGCGGCTGGCACGGCTTCGGCACGTCCTCAGGACGATGCGCGCCTACGCCCCTGATCTGGTCCACACGACATTGGCTGAGGCCAGTATCGCGGGACGCATCGCTGCCAAGCTGGCCGGCGTTCCAGTGCTCACCAGCCTCGTCAACCCTCCGTACGCGCCAGAAGTCCGGCGCACAGAGAACGCCGCGGCGTGGAAGCTGCGGGTGGTGCAGGCGATCGACATCCTGCTCAGCCGCTACGCGACCACGCGCTTTCACGCGGTGACCGACCTGGTCGCCGATGTCGCAGCGGCGAACCTCCATGTCGACCGGGGACGCATCCATGTCGTCCCCCGCGGCCGTGATCTCGATCGCCTCGGCCAACCCTCACCGCAGCGCCGGTGGGCCGTGCGAGCGGCGCTTGGCATTGGCACGGACGCGCCGGTCGTGCTCAACGTGGGCCGCGAGGAGCCGCAGAAGGGGCATGTGCACCTCCTGCGCGCGTTCCGGATGGTACGGGATCAGCTCCCAGACGCGATGCTGGTGATCGCGGGGCGCCACGGCAACTCCACCACAGCAATCGACGGCACGGTCTGCGAACTCGGACTCGACGGCGCCGTGCATCGGCTGGGATTCCGCAGCGATGTCCCCGACCTGTTAGCCGCTGCGGACGTGTTCGCCTGCTCCTCGCTCTACGAGGGCGCTGCGGGCGCTGTGCTCGAGGCTATGGCGATGCATCTGCCAGTTGTAACTCACGACATCCCGGCGATGCGCGAGATCCTCGAGGGCGGGCGCTGTGGCACGCTTGTCCCAGTTGCTGATCCCGCCGCGCTGGCCGCTGCGATCGGCGCCGTCTTCAGGGATCCGAGCACGGCTGCCGCGCGCGCGGCAGCCGCCCGCGCCAGCTTCGAGCAACGCTACGGTCTGCCGGCTTGCCTGGATGGTATGCGGCGTCTCTACCAGGACCTCGCGCGACGGTGATCGTATTTACGGTTGAGAGCACTACGTCCGAGGCCAAAATTGGTTTACTGACAACCGGGCTAGCGCAGAAGCCTTGAGGCGGCTAGTCTATGTTTCTGCGGGTCGCCAGGCTACCGGGTATCCAAAAGTGGCGTAACACATAAAGGGGCGGCCTGCCATATTTCAAAAGCTTTAGTCACTGGGAAGGCGGGACTGTGACGCGGGCGCTCGTTGAGATCCATGATCTCACGAAGATTTACACTCCCTCACCGATGTGGATGCGCATGCTATTGCGCACTGCAATCAACGAGTCCGTCACCGCGCTCGACTCCGTAAGCTTCACGGTGGAGACGGGTACGATCTGCGCCGTCGTTGGACCGAATGGGGCCGGGAAGTCAACGCTCTTTCGCGTCCTGACCGGCCTGACCACACCGACGGCTGGCTACGCGACGGTCTGTGGCCGCGATGTGACCAAGGACTCTACGGCCGTGCGGCGACTCGTTGGGTTCATGCCTGCCGACGATCGCAGCCTCTTCCTGCGGTTCAACTGTGAAGAGAACCTGTCTTTTCACGGCCGCATGCAGGGCATACCTGAGCACCAGTTGAAACGGCGGATCGACGAGAGCCTCGAGGCTGTCGGGTTGGCGACCGCCCGCCATCGGGCCGGGTTCGCGCTGTCGTCAGGGATGCGAGCTCGGTTACAGCTCGCCAGAGCGTTGCTGCACAAGCCTTCTGTCCTGATTCTCGATGAGCCCACCGGAACCGTTGATCCGCTGGCCGCGCATGAGTTTCTACAGATCCTTCAAAAAGCGGCGGTCAACCAGGGGATAGCTATCCTCATCAGCTCACACCGGCTCGAGGAGATCGAGGCACTGCATGACAATGTCGTGCTTCTTGACCGAGGCAGGCTCGTCCATCAGGGAGACCTCGACTCCCTGAGGCGGCTCTGGGAGCAGCCACGCATACAACTGCATTTCAAAAGCGAGTGGGCCGCGGTCCGAGCTGGAGCGCTCCTCACCTCAGCAGGCGCTGAGCTTCTCGCCGTGCAGCCACCCATCTTGACACTGACCCCAAGCGTCAAGCTGGCTGAGCTGATTCGGTTGCTGGATGGCCATGCCGATTCAGTGAGGTCGATAACCGAGTCAAAAATGCCCCTGAGAGAGCTGCTGGCTACCATGCTCCGTCCCAGCGCGGCCAACGCGCAGAACAGCCAATCCGAACCGGTGGATTCCAAGTGACCGCTCAACCGATAACTGTGGGTTCAGCTGACGAACCATCCAGCGGATTCCATCTTGCGGGCATGATCCGGAGAGCGATACAGATCAACCGCGCGTTCTTCCGTTTAGGTTGGCTAACGCTTATTAGCTACCCATTAGCGTTCCTCATGATGCAGCTTGGAGCGCTCCTGCCTGTCTTCATCTACTTATTCGTGGGTGAGTTGGTCCCGAACACCCCTGCGGTTGGTGGAGATTACTATACCTTTGTTGTTATCGGTGTCGTCGCCGTCCAGCTGCTCGACGGCACCCTAAGAGCATTTGGTCAAGTACTCGATACCGAGATACAGGCAGGCAGGCTCGAGGCGTTACTGGTCGAGCCAATCCACTGGCACATATTGCCCTTTGGCATTGTGCAGTTCTATCTCTTATGGCGAGTAGCCATAGCAAGTGTCATGGTGGCCATTGCGCTCGCGTTCGGGGCCGAGTTTCAGCTGGCGGGGCTGCCAACCGCGCTCCTTATTCTGGCGCTTGGCCTGGCCGCGACCTTAGCCGTTGGTATTCTTGGAGCAAGCGTAAAGGTGCTCTCCAAGCGGTCTGATCCCTTGCTGGCATTCTACGCGCTGGGCGCCCAGGTCTTCTCCGGTGTGTACTTCCCTGTCGAGAGCCTCCCCGCGTGGCTGCGGCCGTTCTCGTACATGATACCGGAGACCTACGTCATTGCCGCTCTACGCAAATTGCTCATGCCAGGAGGCGGCACGCTACCCGGAGTAGAGCCGGCTAAAGCCATTCTTGCGCTCACCGCATTCTGCGTCGTGATCTATCCAATGAGCTTGTGGCTCTATGGTCGATCGTTGGAGTACGCACGGAAGCTTGGGTTACTTGCAGGCTACTAACTAAGGCGGACGCCACCAGACGGAGGATTGATGTTGACTCCACCGACGAGAGCTTCAGAGTATGCCGTCCATGGCGTCCTCATAACCTTCCGGAGACCATCCGAGCTGGCTGGCATGCTCGCTTGCCTCGCGGCGCAGGGCAGGAAGCTGAACAGCCTGATCGTCATCGACAACGACGGGGACCGACGCATCGAAGCGCTGGTAAAGGATGGCGCTGATGCCGCCAACCTCGTCCAGTACATCCCTGCGCCGGCAAACCTCGGTCCGGCTGGAGGGCTGGCCTTGGGAGCAACTCATGTGCTCCGCGAGGCGAATGACTCCGACTGGATCATCTTCTTCGACGACGATAACCCGCCGCGCACCCCCAACTCGTTAGCGGAAATTACGGCTTTCGCTGAGGAGATGCTTCGCAGAGATCCCGATCTGGCAGGGGTCGGCCTCATCGGTGCTCGCGTCGACATCCGCACAGGGCTTGGCGTCCGGCTGCCGGACGAGGCGCTGGTTGGACCAATCGAGGTCGACTACGTCGGCGGAAACCAGCTCCCTTGCTTGCGCGTGGCGGCAATCCGCGACGTGGGGCTTCCGGATCCTCGGCTGTTCTTTGGATTTGAGGAACTCGAGTACGGCCTGCGGCTGCGCTCGGCGGGCCGCCGGCTCTACGCAAGTGGCGAGCTCTGGCGACGGGAGCGAGAGGCGTATGGCCGGCAGGCGCTTGATCCTCGCCCAGCCCGGACGGTGAGGGTGCCGAGCTGGCGGGACTACTACAGCACCCGAAACCTGGTCTGGATCCTGCGCCGCAACCGCAGCCACCTCGGCGCAGCCCGCGTCGCCCTGCGACGCGCCATCGTGAAGCCGCTCTACAGCCTGCCGTATCAGCCCAGAGCCGCGCTGGCCCACCTCGCACTGGGAATCCGGGCGACATTTGACGGCTACACAGGCCGCATGGGCCGAACCGTGGAGCCCGCCACGTCCAAGCCTCCTGACGCTGCGTTCAAGAGTGGATCGCGCCAGCCGGCGACGGCAAAAGAGGCGCCAGAATGATCAGCGTCGCCGATTCGTCCTAATTTCGGAGGATGCAACGCCTGGGGCCTGTCGGCTTGGGCTTGGACCGATGAACACTGACAGCATTCTCGCGCACACCTGGAGAAGCGCTCCCTCCCACCTCATCAGCAGCGTGGTGCGGCCAACATTCGACGGAGTCGACGCCGCGGGAGCAGCAGTATTCACGGTCACGCTGCTCTGGGTAGGCGTGGTCGCAGGCCGCGGAGAAGGCAACCCGCGACACCTCATTTGGATACTGAGTTCTGCCGGGCTGTCTCTCGTGGTCGCGAGGAGCATCGCCAGAGCACATGCGTGGGTGATGCCCGCGCTCGTCTACGCGGCGGTGGCTGTGCTCGCCTTGGACGCGGGACCGGGACTGGCGCTGCGGGATCCGCTCGGCTACGCCAACGCCAGTGCTGCTCTCTACTTCCTGGCCACTGGCGCGGCGCTCATGGTGTTCGCGCGTTGTCCCCGGCCTCTCGTGCGTCTCGTGAGCCTGTGGGCCGCCGTCGCGACCGGCGTGTTGCCACTGCTGAACGACGTGAAAGCCTCGGCACTCCTGGTGTGCGCCTATCCGTTGGCGTTCCTGGCCGCATCACGCCTTGGGGGAGTGCGGGTCCTGCTGCGGGTGGCGACCGCCCTCGTCTTCTCGGTGCTGGCCGTGACGCTCGCACTGGGTGTCACCTACGAGGATCGGCCCCGCACCAGCGTGATCTCCGCCGTGATCGACACCACGCTTACCGAGCGGCGGGAGCAAATGTGGCATGACGCGCTGCGCATCGCCCGCTCGGAGCCGGTGACGGGGATTGGAGTGGGGCGATTCCCGCAAGTGAGCCCCACCGCGCTGGCTCACCAGGATCAGCCCCAGGCCCATAGCGAGTACCTCCAGATGGCGGCGGAGGCGGGCCTGCCGGGCCTCATGCTGTGCGTTGCGCTCGTGGTATGGGCCTTCGCGCGGCTTCGGGTCAATCCCCCAGATGCCGGGACGGCCGTTGCCGCGGTGGCGCTTATGGGCATCGGCATCCACTCCGGGATCGACTACATCCTGCAGTTCCCCGAGGTGCCGATCGTCACCGCGGCGCTGGTGGGAGCCGGGTCGCGTCTGCCTCCAGGCGCTGCGCGCCGGAGGGGCAGCGCGAGCTTGCGGTTACCGCCAACGGCGATCGTGTGGACGGTCGGCCTGGCGCTCCTGCTCGCGCTGCCCTCTACGGCCCTCAGCTCACCGCACCTCGCACCCAACGGCGCAACCGCGGTCCCCGAAGGTGTCCGGTTCGCGGCGGCTGGCCTGGTCACCACACCAGACCCGGCTACCAATCTTTCGGTCGCGATCTTCGAGAGCGGCCAGTTCACGGTCGAGTTCTGGGCACGGCCGGCGACCGCTCAGCCGGCCGGCGGTGCCTGGCTCGTGTCCAACTCACGAGGCCCCTCAGTGCGCAACCTCAGCATCGGCCAGTCCGGCGACGATCTGGTGGTCCTGCTGCGCACGACAGCGACCAACGTGAACGGGACAAAAGGTGTCCTGCGGGTCCCCAGGTTGTTCCGCGCGGGCGAGTGGCAGCATGTCGCGGTGGCGTATGACGGCGCCCGTTGGCGGGTGTCTGTCGATGGCCGAGAGCGCGCGGACCTTCCCGGCCCCGGGGGCGCGCTCCTGAACATGTGGGACTCCTCCTACCCACTGGCTCTCGGCAACGAGATCGGCGGCGGCCGGGGCTGGCTCGGCACGCTGTCCCAGGTCACGGTGTACGACCGCGCCCTCTCCGCTGAAGAGCTACGCCGGCATGGCGCCGTCAGACCACCGGCCGCGCGGTCCCAGCCTCTCGTGCGCTATGTCCTGCAGGGACGCTCGGTCGAGCCAGACCTCCGTGTCCCTTCCCATCTGCTCGTACCGCAGGAGGACTTTGTGCGCGCGTCCCTGGAGTCCACGGCTAACCCTCAGGTCGAGGCTTTGCTCGTGCTGCTGTTCTTGCCATTCGGGCTTATCGTGCGTGCCGCGCTGAAGGGCGGGGCTAGGACGACGCTGCTCGTGATCGCGATGGGTGTGGCGCTGGCGCTGGCCGTGGAGTCCCTCCAACATCTCCTGGGCTACTCCACTTCCTTCGTCGATGCCGCCAGCGCGGTATCGGGTACTGGGCTCGGCGCGGTGGGGAGCCACCTGGCGAGTTCCCGCCTCATGGGCAAGCATGAGTATTTCTCTGCAAACAGGACGCGGGTTACGACAATGAGCGCTCCACGGCAGGAGTAGGCGGGAGGACGGTCATGCGCGAAATCGATTCTTCTCTCTTCGAGCGGAGGGTCCTGGTCACGGGGGCTGCCGGTTTCATCGGTGCCGCACTGTGCCGGCGCCTGCAACGATCCGGCGCCGAGGTTCATGGGGTCTCACGGCGACCGCGTGGCGGTGGCGGCATCCAATGGTGGGCCGGTGATCTCGCGACGCTGGGCAACGCCCGGAAGATCCTGCTCGAGATCCGGCCAGATGTCGTCTTCCATCTGGCGAGCCATGTCAGCGGGAGCCGGGACGTGCGCGCCGTTGATCTCACGGTGCGTGACAACCTGCTCTCGACGGTGAACGTGCTGACGAGCTCGAGTGAGGCGGGAGCGGGCCGGGTGGTCCTTGCGGGCTCCATGGAGGAGTGCTACCCGGCGCTGGGCGAATCCGTTCCGGCATCCCCGTACGCGGCGGCCAAGACTGCCGCCGCCACGTACGCCCAGCTCTTCCATGCGCTCTATGGACTCTCCGTCGTGAACCTGCGTGTCTTCATGGTGTATGGCCCTGGCCAGCGGGACGTCGCAAAGCTGATCCCTTACGTCACGGTGACCCTTCTACGGGGGGAAAACCCGAGCGTTGGCAGCGGCACCCGGAGAATCGACTGGGTCTACGTCGACGATGTCGTCGAGGCGTTCGTCGCGGCCGCGACGGCCAATGGGGTGAGCGGCGCCAACCTCGACGTGGGCTCCGGGCGGCTGGTGCGAACCCGCCGCCTGATCGAGGAGCTGACCCGGCTCGTCGATGGACCGGGACGGCCGCAGTTCGGAGCGCTGCCTGACCGCCCGCGCGAGGGCGAGCGGGCCGCAGCTCTCGCGCCGGCCCGCCGGATGCTGGGCTGGGAGCCGAGAACAACGCTGCACGAGGGGTTAACCCAAACCGTGGCCTGGTTCCGTGACCAGTACACGCCCGCGCACTCGTTGGCCCACCCGAGAGGATAATCACGTGCCTTCCACACCTCTTGTCAGCGTCGGCGTGCCCGTCTACAACGGCGAGCTGTTCCTCTCGCGGGCGGTGGACTCGCTGCTGGCCCAAGACATGGAGGATTTCGAGATCGTCATCTCGGACAACGCCTCCACCGACTCGACCGAGCAGATCTCCCGTGCCTACGCTCGGCGGGACGCGCGTATCCGGTACCACCGCAATCCACGGAATCTCGGTCTGGCCAAGAACTTCAACCTCGCCTTCATGCTCTCCACCGGGAAGTACTTCAAGTGGGCCGCACACGACGACTGGCACCGTCCCGAGTCGCTGCGGCTCTGCGTCGAGCGGCTCGAGGCCTATCCCTCCGCAGGGTTATGCGCTACCGGGGTCGCCATCGTCGATGAGTTCGGCACCCAGATCGACGAGTGGGTCCCGCCAGTCGACCTGGCAACGCCGCCGCCGCGCCGACGAGTGCAGCTGCTGCTGCGGACCCTCGGCGAGACGCACCCGATGTACGGCTTGCTGCGCTCCTCGGTGCTGGCGCGCACCGCACTGATGCGCAGCTACGTAGGGTCAGACCGGACACTACTCGCGCACCTCAGCCTGCTCGCGCCGATGGTGGACACCCCTGAGGTCCTGCACTACTACACCGTCTCCGCCACGGCACGGCAGAACTACCGCCCGTCGCTGACCTATGACCCAGCAAACGCGGGCCGCCTGCCGCTACGCACATGGCGGCTCATCCGCGAGCATCTCAAGCTGGTGGCGCGGTCGGGCCTCAGTCCCGCTGACAAGGCCGCGCTCGCTGGGGATGTCCTTGCTCGCTTTGGGGTCCGCGACTTCCGCCGGCTGGCCGCAGAGGCGTACCACACCGGGCGTATCCTGATCGCGCGCGCCCAGCGCCGCGTAGCCGGCCAGGCTCGGTAGTAGGAACCGAGGGGCCACGCGCCGGATTCCCCGGGCGGAGGCGTCAACCAGGCAAGATAGTACGACCGCTCACGCCGCGAAGAGCGTGCCAGGTGCCCAGCATTCGAAGACGGATCCGCTCCGCCATCCGGTCGCGGACGACGATAGCTCCGACACAAAACTTGACGGTGCGTACCGCCCACCACCACAGCTCAGGCACTGACTGGCGCGACAGCGTCATCGCGAGCTGGTTGCGTGTCTGGTAGTAGCCACGCCATGGAGGTGGCACGCCGGTCGAGCCCATCGCGAGCGCGCTCACGAGGTCCTGACGCAAGACCTGGACTCCCCACCCTGCCCGGCGAGCCCGTAAGCAGTACTCAAGGTCCTCGGCCATCATGAAGAAGTCGCTTCTCGGCACACCAACCTCGGCGACGAGAGCAGATGACACGAGCGTGCACGAGAAGGTGACGATATCGACCGGCACCGACATCGCCCCGGTGCCGGCAGAGAACACAGGCTTGTGGCGGTGCTGCCACAACAGCCCAATGCTGTACTGCTGCCCCTCCGCGTTATGGCGCTCGCAGGCAACGATCCCGGTGCGCGGGGGTAATTGCGGGACGGCTTCGAGCATCGTTCCGAGCGCATGAGGCTCCGGGATGTCATCGTCGTTGAATGCCCACACCCAGTCGTAGCCCCCGAGGGAGCCCTGCCGCAGGCACTCAGCGAAGCCACCAGCGGCACCGGTGTTCTCCGGCATCCGGACCAGCCGAACCGACGGGAACTCCTGGGTCACCATGGTTTCAGTCCCATCAACCGACGCGTTATCCACGACAACAACCTCATCGGGCGGTCGCGTCTGCGTGATCAGTGCCGTGAGGCATTGCCGCAGCACGTCTCTCCGGTTGTAGGTCACGACGGCGGCCATGACACGCGGCGCAGCCCTAGGCGGTTCACTCATGTCGGCCGGTCCTCCCCGGGCGATCAGCAGGATGGATCGGGGGAAGCGGGGGCCGCGCTCACTGGCTCGACGCGCCGTAGCCAGGCATCGCGCCAGTAGGTGTAGATCTTGCGCCGGCACAGCAGCCGGTAGGTCCCCTCGCACCAGACGTCTTCGAGGATGACGCAGTCACGCAGCGTGAGCATGCGCCCGGTCTTCTCATCAATGATCCGGTCGACCTTGGCGAGGACCCGGGCGCGCTTCCCGCAGTACGGCAGCATCTCGGCGCCGAACCGCAGGCCGCGCAAGGCGCCCTTCTCGTCCAGGGTCGACTCGATCTCGGCTCGTGACCGCACCTCGACCAGGTCGTCCGGCTGAAGGTCGAGGGCTGGGTAGCGCCGCTTCTCCCCGGTTGGGTCATACCACGGCCAGCTGGCCCCGCCGTGGATCTGCAGCCACCGCGGCAGCCGCGTGCTGGCGCTCTGCCACTTGTTGAAGACCAGGACTGCCAAGCTCACCAGCGCCTCACGGGCGGTGGCGTTGCGCGAGCGGACGTCCTTGAGCAGCGGCCGGACGTCACGCGCGGAGACGAAGCAGGTGGCGCTCAGCATCTGCGTGGCTTGGCAGGCGTAGACCGGCTCCTCTTCCGTGTGCCCCTCGCCTCGCGCGGCCTTGGCGAGCACGTGCGGGACGTCCCCCGTCTCGGCGTGGCTCCCCGGGCCGGCCTCCGGCTCGGACACCGTCTCCAGCCACTCCTCTTTCCAATAGATCAGGCAGCAGGCCTGGCAGCCGCCGTGCGCGCTGCCGTCGCACCGGACGCCGCGCAGGTGCACGGCGCCTGGGAGGCTCCGCGTGGTGCCGCTGGTCCCGCTGGTCTTCACGGTGTCGCACGTCCGGTGGACGACCGCGTCGATGGCGAACGTCCGCCCCGAGAAGGCGAGCATCTCAGGCATGAACGGCAGTCCGCCTGCCGTGCCGTTCCCGTCTAGAGTCGCCAGGATCTCGCCGCGGCTGCGCACCCGGACCCGATCCCCGGCGCGCAGCTCGCTCGCCCGTACCGTACCGGCAGATCTCGCCGCGTGCGCCGTGTCAATGCTCATCACCGGCTCCCCTCGCTCCCGGGCCGCCATCCCCGCCGCCGAGCAGGCCGGCGCCGCGCAAGAGGCTCGCTGCGCACTCGACGGTGCTGAAGGGCAAGCCGGACCGTTGCGCGATGTCCAGCAGCGTGTGGTCCCCGTCGGAGAGGCTCAGCACCCACAGCATCGCCATCTGGGTCGTTTCGGTGTGGCTCCGCCCGCCCGTCGATCCATACAGCCCGCGCTTGCCGAGCTGCGGCTCGCAGTACGGGTTGAGGTTCTCGTAGCGCCGGTTCGACTCCAGCAGCAGGAGCGACTCCCAGCACACCTCGAGCGTGTCCTCCAAAGCGGCAGGGGTCACGAGCCCTAGGTTGTCCGCCGACGTGTGGTACTCGGGGTACCGCCCGTGCGGGGTTCGCGTGAGGCAGCCGACCGGCAAGTTGAAGCCGGGGGAGCAGAACTGCCGCTCGTCGTACCCGTATGGCGAGAACTCGACGATCTCATGCAGCCGCCCGGAGCGCTCCAGGACATGCTGCACGATGCGGTCGATCTCGGCGTCGCCGCGCCGGCTGCGCTTGTACGTCAGCCCCCCGGGATCACCCGCGCACGCCAGGACCAGGCCGTGTTTGATCCTGCTGGCCTGCTGCTGGCGCAACGCCAGCCACGTGATCGATCCGATCGTGCCGGGGGCGAACAGGAGCCGGTAGGTGTACCGGCGCTCCACAGCGGCCAGGCGATTGGCCAGGAAGGCCGCGACGGCGATCCCGGCGAGATTGTCGTTGGCCAGCGACGGGTGGCAGATGTGACACGAGATCAACACCTCCTCATCTGTCCGGCCGGGGAGCACATGCTCTGCGTAGGTGAGATGACCGTCACGCAGGCTGGAGTCAATGCAGACCTCGTACTCACCGTCTGGCATCGCCGCGAGCTGCTCGTGGCTGAGGCAGAACCCCCAGCTCTCCTTGTAGTAGGACGTCCGGTACGGGATCAGGTCCGGCTGGCCAGGGAGGGTGTGGAGGTGGTCACGCAGCTCGGCCAGCGGCATGGTTCGCGAGACCGGCACGCTGTAGCTCATCACGTGCAAGTTGGAGGCCTGGAAATCGATGACCCGTGTCCCTGACGCATCCTTCACGTATGCGTCCCGGATGTTCCACTCACGCGGGACGGTCCAGTCGAACACGGGGGTGCCGGTGGGAACCTCGCGGACGTCCAGGGCAAGGACCTCCCCGAGCAGCCGGAGGGTTTCACGCACCCCGTTCCCAGTAATGCTCCGGCACAAGGGAAACAGCCTGGCGACCAGCTCGTGCATGGCCCGCCCGGCGTGGTGACCGGCAGCGCCTTCGAGGGTCACGGGTCTGACCTGGCCAACAGCTCGGTGTCGGGATAGGAGCGGTCCCGCTCGTTGATGACCTCCACCGCGCCGGGCCAGGAGATCCCGAAGGCGGGGTCGTCCCAGCGCACGCCTCGCCCTGCGTCCGGGACGTAGAGCTGTGACATCTGGTAGAGCACTTCGGTGCGGTCGGCCAGGGTGAGAAAGCCGTGCGCGCAGCCCTCTGGGACATAGATCAGGCGCCCGTTGCCCTCAGTGAGCTCGGCGCCCACATGCGCGCCGTAGCTCGGCGATCGTGGGCGCAAGTCGATGATCACGTCGTAGATGGCGCCACGCGCGCAGCGGACGAGCTTTGCCTCCTCATGCGGCGCAGCCTGGTAGTGCATGCCGCGCAAGGTGCCTTTGCGCAGGTTGAACGAGATATTGCACTGTGCCACGGCCGGGTTCAGCCCGTGCTCCTCGGCCTCCCGCTGGCACCACGTCCGCGCGAAGAACCCCCGCTCGTCCGCGATCGGCTCTGGCTCGATGACGAACGCGCCGGCAACCGTGGTCTCAACGAAGCGCATCAGGCCACGAACTCCCGCACGACGCGCAGGCGGGTGTCGAGCGCGCCTTGCGCGAGCAGCTGGCGGACGTGGGCGATGCGCTGGTAGCGCGGGCCTTCGAAGTCCTCGGCGGCCATGGCGTGCGCGCGGTAGGCCTCGTACAGCTCGGCGGCGCCGCGGCGGGCGTCCCAGGTCAGCGTGAAGCCGAGCACCTCAGCGGCTTTGTCGCAGCGCACGCGGTAGTTCCGCGTGTCCGGTGAGGCGCCTGGGGCGAACTCGACATGGGCGCCCGGCACCGTCTGGGCGACGATGTCGGCCAGCTCGCGCATCTGGTAGTTCTCCGCCGTGGCGCCGATGTTGAAGGCCTCGTTGTGCACCAGCTCGCGCGGCGCCTCCAGCACCGCCAGGAAGGCCCGCGAGATGTCGTCGATGTGCACGATCGGGCGCCACGGCGTCCCGTCGCTCTTGAGCAGCACTTTCCCGGTGGCGTACGCCCAGGCGACGAGGTTGTTGAGGACCAGGTCAAAGCGCATCCGCGGGGAGACGCCGTACGCGGTCGCGTTCCGCAGGAATGTCGGGCTGAAGCCGTCGCCCGCCAGCAGCGCGACGTCGCGCTCTGCCAGGACCTTGGAGGTGCCGTACGCGGTCACCGGATGCAGCTCGGCCCGCTCGTCGAGCAGGCGCTGCCCGCCGGCCGCGCCGTAGTTGCTGCACGAGGACGAGAACACGAGCCGCGTGACCCCCGCCTGCTTTGCGAGCTGGGCAAGGCGGACGGACGCGCGGTGGTTGATCTCGTGGGTGAGGCCAGGGTCCAGGTCACCGAGCGGGTCGTTGGACAGCGCCGCGAGATGCGCGACCGCGTCCACGCCCTCGAATGCGGCCAGGGTGACGTCCCGCACGTCAGCCCCGACCGTGGGGACCTCCGCGATCGCCTTGGGGTCCCCGAACGTGCAGCGCCGGTAGAGATCGCTGTCGACCCCGACGACGTCGTGGCCGGCGGCCAGCAGCAGCGGGACCAACCTCGTGCCGATGTAGCCCAGGTGACCGGTCACCATCACCCGCATGGCAGCACCACCTTTCTCGCGGAGAACCCCTCCGCGTACCTGGTCGGCGAGTTGCACTCGAGCCCGCGCAGCCGCAGCAACGACCAAAATGTGTCCGGCGTGAACCACGTGCGGTACGCCTGGGTCGGGAACCCTGACATCAGCAAGTCCACCTTGCGTTGAGCGGTGGCCTCGTCCAAGGGGACGAAGACGTTCGGGGCGCCCAGGTCGCCCTCGTACTTGGGCACCTCGTACTCGAGGATCAGGTGGTCACGGAACGCCTGCCAGGTCAGCTGGGCGATCAGCCGGTGGTCTTGGTGCTCGTCGGCACGCCGGTGGGTCAGGACGAGATCCGGGCGCACGGTACGCCCCAGCTCGACGAAGGCGTCCTTGATCCCCGCCCCGCTCCACGGGAAGTAGCGGTCGGGGAAGTCATGGATGATGACCTTCCGGTCGGGCAGTGGCCCCAGGAAGGCCGCAGCGCTGCTCGCCGCCTCTTCAGCCCGCCCGCCGGTGCCGCTGAAGACCACCCAGTGGACGGTCAACGGGCGCTGCTCTGCCACCAGGCGCAAGATCGTGCCGCCCGCGCCGATCTCGATGTCGTCCGGGTGGGCGCCGAGCATGAGCAGCGTTCGAACCGGCCGGTCCGCCGCTCCCAGCGTGATCGGCATCATGCGCGACGCTCGCTCGCCTGGCCCGCCGAGGTGAGCGCTGGCAGCCAAACCGCCCAAGGCGGCCGCCCCGTCTCGACCATTGCCTCCAGAAGCTCCCGGTCACGCAGCGTATCCATCGCCGCCCAGAACCCGTCGTAGCGATAACCGAGAAGAAGGCGCTCCTTGACCAGCCGCTGGAACGGCTGCTCGACCAGCTCCTCGCCATCGCCGATGTAGTCGAAGATCTCTTTACGGAGCAGGAAGTAGCCGCCATTGATGCGGATGTTCGACTCTTTGACGTCCTGGATAGACGTGACGAGTCCATCGTCTTCATGGGTGACGAAATGGAATGAGTAGGTTGGTTGGACGCTCATGAACGCCGCGACCGCGTCGCGGCGCCGGAAGTCCTCGATCAGGTCGTGGAGCGGCGCGTCGGTGAGCCCGTCACCGTAGCTGGCCAGGAAGATGTCCTCACCCTCCAGGTAGTGGCTGGCGGCGACGAGGCGCTGCCCGACGTTCGCGTGCAAGCCGGTATCAGCGAACGTGATGCGCCAATCGTCGATGTCGCTAGAGAGCAGATCCCGCCGCCGGCCACCCTCGCTGAGCACGAAGTCGTTCGAGACGCCCTCGTCATAGTTGAGGAAGTACTGCTTGACGACGTTGGCTTTGTAGCCCAAGCACAGCACGAAGTCCTTATGCCCGTGGTGGGCGTAGTACTTCATGATGTACCAAAGAATTGGCCGGTACCCCAAGGGCACCATCGGCTTGGGCGTGGAATGGTCGTACTCCCGCAACCTCATTCCCAGCCCGCCGCAAAACAGCACGACTTTCACAGCACCTGCACCTCCGGTATCGACACCACGAACTGCGCTCCCCAGGAGCGGGCGTAGGCGAGCTGCTCGACGATCTCGTCTCGCAAGTTCCAGGGAAGGATGAGGATCGAGTCGGGCTTGGTCTCAGCGAGCCTCGACGGGTCGAAGATCGGGATGTGGGTGCCGGGCAGGAACCGGCCTTGCTTGTACGGGTTGCGGTCGACCGTGTAGTCCAGCAGATCGGTGCGGATGCCGCAGTAGTTCAGCAAGGTGTTGCCCTTGCCCGGGGCGCCATACCCAGCGGTGCGCCGCCCCCGCTCCTTCTCGCCGATGAGGAACGTCAGCAGCGAGCGCTTGACCTGCTCGACCTTCGGGCCGAACTTCAGGTACACGTCCAGCCGGTCGAAGCCGGCGGCGACCTCTTGCGCCAGCAGGGCGTCCACCGACGGCTGCACCGGCTTGGCCTGGTCGTGCGCGTGCCGCAGGTACAGCCGCAGGGAGCCCCCGTGGGTGTCCAGCTCCTCCACATCGAAGACGACCAGCCCGTGCGCGTCGAAGATGCACTGCGCGGCGATCAGCGAGAAGTAGGAGAAGTGCTCGTGGTAGATCGTGTCGAACTGGTTGCCAGCGAACAGCCTGGCCAGATGGGGAAACTCCAGCGTGGCGACCCCGCCCGGAGCCAGCACGATCCGCATCCCCTCGACGAAGTCGTTGAGGTCGGGGACCTGCGCGAGCACGTTGTTGCCGATCAGCAGGTCAGCGCGCCTGCCCTCGGCGACCAGCCGCCTGGCGAGGTCAGCGCCGAAAAACTCCGTGAGCGTCGGCACGCCGAGGTCCAGAGCGGCGGCCGCCACATTGACCGCCGGCTCGATGCCCAGCACCGGGACGCCGTGCGGCAGGAAATGCTTGAGCAGGTAGCCGTCGTTGCTGGCCAGCTCGATCACGAGGTTGGACGGCCCAAGCCTCAGCCGCTTCATCGCCATCTCGCAGTAGCGGCGGGCGTGCTCGACCCAGGACGTGGAGAAGGACGAGAAGTAGGCGTACTCCGTGAAGATCTCCGCGGGGCTGACGTAGGCCTGGAGCTGGACCAGGAGGCACCGCTCGCAGACCAGGACCTTGAGCGGGTAGAACGGCTCCATCTCGTTGAGGCGGTCCGCCGTCACGTAGCTCTCGCACAGCGGTGACATCCCCAGGTCCACCACCGTGTGGCGCAGGGGCGCATCGCAGAACCGGCAGCTTGGCGTGTGAACGAGGCGCGCTCCCGGCGTCACTGGCAGCTTCGCTACCTTGCTCATGGCCGGCGCCCGCTCGCCCACACAACGCAAGGAGCGCACCTGTCCCGTCCCATGGCCCACCCTCTAAACTCGTGGCCCGCCCACGATTTCCCGGCACCCGCCTGTAACGCCTCTCACGGTACACGCACTCGGGGGCCAGCGAAAGGCCTTACCGCTGATGAGGCATTCGCGATCTTGACCGGCCAGATGATCTTCAACCCGATGCCGCGGGAAGCCAGTACGATAGGCGGGTCTGGGCGGTTGGCATCGTGAGAGATGGCGGGCGGGAAGCGCGATGAGCGTCGTTCACAGCGGGCGTGTGGGGCGGGACCAAGCGCTCATTGCCGCTGGTGTCGCGGGCATCGCGTTGGTGGTCGCGGTCGTGGTGTGGAGCGCGACCCACCTCAGCTACCACACCTGGGGTGGGTTGGTCCTCGGCCCGTTGCTCTTCGCGCTCAGCTGGCCGCTGGCCAGCAGGATCGCCCGGGTGGAACAGGATCTGCGCATCGTGCGGCTTGTCCTCTGGGGGCTCGTCGCGAAGCTAGCCGCCTCGTTCGCCCGCTACTCCATGGCCTTTACGCTCTACGAGGCCGGGGACTCGGCCGAATACGCGCGGATCGGCACGCAGCTGTCAGAGCTGTTCCGGCACGGCATCTTCGTGTTGGAGCCCGGCCGGACGCTGATCGGGACCCGCTTCATCGAGGTCGTCACCGGCGTCGTCTTCACGCTCACGGGCCCCACCATGCTCGGCGGATTCCTGGTGTTCTCGTGGCTGGCCTATTGGGGCCTGTACCTGTTCTACCGCGCGTTCCGCATCGCGTATCCGGGCGGCGACCGCATGCGCTATGCGGTGCTCGTCTTCTTCCTGCCGTCGCTGCTGTTCTGGCCGTCGAGCATCGGCAAGGACGCCTGGATGATCCTCACGCTGGGGCTCTGCGCGTATGGCGCCGCGCGCGTGCTGACCAATGACGTGCGGGGGTATGTGCCCCTCAGCGCAGGCCTGCTTGGGGTGACGATGGTGCGGCCCCACATGAGCGCGCTGGTGTGCTGCGGAATGATGCTCAGCTCCCTGATGCGGCGGTCGCCCGAGCGGCGGTCGCACTTCGGCCCTGTGGCGCGCGGCATTGGCATCGCGGTGCTCGTCGCGGGCAGTGTGGTCATCATCACCCAAGCGGAGCGCTTCTTCGGCGTCGAGAGCGAGGGGACCACGGGAGGCATCAACGCGGTGTTCGAGCAGACAGAGCGGCAGACTACCCAGGGCGGGTCCGAGATCGAGGTCACTCCGGTCCGCTCGCCGGTCCAGCTGCCCTTGGCGACGGTCACTGTCCTGTTCCGCCCGTTCCCCTTCGAGGCCCACAACGTCCAGAACCTGATTGCCTCATTCGAGGGGCTTGCGCTGATGGCGTTGGCCGCCCTGTCGTTGCCGCGGTTCGCCTCATTGCCGTCACAACTCCGGCGAAATCCCTACCTGATGTTCGCGGCGGTGTACTCGCTGCTGTTCATCGTCGCATTCTCGAATATCGGCAATCTCGGCATCCTTGCCCGCCAACGGGCGCAGCTGTTCCCGTTCGCGCTCGTCTTCTTCGCGCTGCCCGCGGTGAGCGCGCGAGTAACCCATCGGCGCGTGAGAAATTAGCCGAGCCTCCCGGCGCGAGGCGGGCCAGCGTACGGTCAGACCGCTCGGCCCGCTCGCCGCTCCCCATCGAGTTCGGCTTGCAAAAGGCCAGCGCGACGGCGGAGCTCTTCGACCTCTGCGCGCAGGCCGTCGGCCTGCCGCGCGAGCTTCGCGGCGATCAACTCAAGATCGTCAGCGGCGCCTTGCACGGTGATCATGCCGTTGGCGAGGAACTCGTCAGCTTGACCGGCCGCATGACCCTCCCACACTGACGGCTCGACCAACCCGCGTGCCGCGCCGACGCCGTTCAGCAGGGCCACGGCCTCCCGGCGCAGTTCGGCGGCCCAGCCCTCCTTAGGGCTTGGCATAATGGGCTTCCCCCCCTCGTGTTTGCGCCCAGCCTCGCGGACCAGCACCACCCGGACCGGGGTAGGGCGCCGAGCCACAGGCAGCGACGCTCGGCGACCCCTCATCATGCCCGTAACGGGTGACAGTGGCTTTGCGCCAGTCCGCGCCGGCGGCCAGATCGGCGGGTGTTCCCAGCCGTTTGCCCTTCAGCCGGGGCCGCCCCGCTTGCCAGTCTTAGGCGGCGCCAGATCGTAGAGCACCGCGCTCTTGCGCAGCCTGGAGGTCAGGGTGACCCGGGCGGGCAGACCGGCCAACTCACCAGCGGCGTAAGCCGCGTCAGCCACAACATGGATCCGCCGATCGGGGTAGCGGCCGGCGAGTGTGTCGATGAGCTGGCGGGCCAACACCAGCTTGGTAGCGCCCTTCGGCCTGTACAGGCGCAAGCAGGACAGGCAAGCACACCGGGCGGGCCATGAGCGGCAGCGTGACGACCAGCCCGGCGACACCTGAGTTGTTGCCCCAGGCCACTTTCTTGGGGCCTTTGGCGGCCCCGTCGTGAAGCCATGAGGCGGCGTGGACCTTTTTGCCTGACCGGTGGAGCAGGGTGTCATCGATCGCCACGGTCAGCGGCGCTCCTGGCGGGACGAGGTGGGCGATGATCAGGTCGGCCAACGCCAGCCCGACCTGATCAGCAGACCAGCGGGCGTTGGAGAAGAACCGGTGCGCGCGGCTGTGATGCCATACCCGCTCCAGTCCGGCGCCGGTGAGCATGCCGCAGACGGCGCGCGCGCCGGTCTGGCGGATGAGCCCGGCGGCCAGCGCGGCGAACGTGGTGAAGGTAGGGGCGGTTACCAGCTCGACAGCCCCAAAATTCGATTTATTCAGCAGCCTCCCAGGAGGTGGTGGAAGGCGCCGTTGCGATCCATCCCGACTGCAACAGATCATCCAGCTGCTTCACACACTTCAGCTGGTTCCACTCAGGCGGCATCACCATCCGGGCACTCAACACATGATGCAAAATGACCGCAGAGCCATGGGTGAGGCCAATAATACGCGCTCTCTTCAAACAGTCACACGCCTCATCTGGCCGCTTCTGACCGATCAACGCTCTCGCAAGACCCGTCAAAGTAGTCGCCTTGCCGCGTGGATCTTTCTTCAGCTGCAACGCGGTCCTAAAAGTACTGACCGCACTCGGCCGCTCCAGCGCCAGCTCTACCGCCCCCCGAAAACCTTCAAGTTTTCCCTCGCCGTATCCGCTATAGACGCCAACGCTTGAGACGAACCCTGCTCCGGACGGACCCTCCAGCTTGGCCCTCTCCAGTGCTACTTGTGATTGCTCCATGGCCTCATCTGCGTCATCGCCATCCTTCGCCACGGCCTTATCCTCAGCCAACCAGCCGCTGATTGCCATCTGCACGATTGGTGGCGCATGACGCTTCGCCAACGCCTGCGCCTGCTTCAACAAGTCAATCCTGGGACGCGGATCGTTATTCGCTGTCTCAGGCGACCGCGCGTAATAGTCGAGCAGCGCCTCCTCAGCCAACGCCTGAGCCAGCAGCGTCATATTGTCCGCCTGGCGAGCCATCCGCTTCGCCAGCTCCAAGTTCGCGCCAGCCTGAGCCATCTTGCCGGTCTGCATACTCAGCACGCCCACAAATAGCGCCACATCTGCCACTATTGACTCCAACCGCTCCCGCTGGGTCGGCTTCATCACCCCATTCCTCAGCAGGCCAGAGACCTCCTCCAAATGCCCCGCCGCCGCGCCCAGCAACGTGTGCGCAGGCCTCGTCACATATTTACTCGCTAGGACCGTCGTGACGTCCTCAAGGCCGTCAAGCGCCACGCCGCTTACACGTGGCCTAGCATCCCACGCCACGCTTGCCCCGCCCACCGGGATCGAGGCCGCGCCAGAAAGCATCCTGAGAATGTCGCGACGATGCATCTGATTGACAAAATCGATTGAGAGACAGCCTATCCGCTCACGGACCGCTTGCCTGAGCTTGGCGTCAAGATACCGTGAGGTCGGGATATTGGGCTGTTTGTCCGGCTCGTTAAGCCAGCGCTGCACACTGCGCACGCCCGTTCCAAGCCACTCAGCGAACGCCTCCTGAGACGGCTCGCCCATCGCCCGGTAAAATTCGCGGAACTCGTCTTTGGTCCAGCGTTCCATCCCAATTCTCCCCTGTTGACCATCCTTGGCGGCGCGCTGGCTTGGCCCCCGGAGCAGGCGCCGAGGCAGCCTACATCCATGCAAGAAAACCTCCGAATTCCCTCCCTCCTCCCCGAGGTCCCCGCCTAGGCTCGTCATCGGCCTGCCCCAACTGATTGCGATCAGCAGGCTCAACGACAGGTCATATGAGGCTTCCTGCCTGTCCAATGAGCAAGAGTGGCCTTACTCACTCCATGCATATCAGCACCTCATGCCGGCTGGCGCCGCCGCCTCGGATGATGAGATTCCGAGCAAATCGAGCGTCCTGCGGCCTATTCTCGTTTAGCTTCGTCTGTCTGCCGGTCAGCCCTGCGGCCTGCCCGCAGCCCAGATCGGCCACCGCACACGCGCAACGCCCAGCCGCCCTCCCAGGCGTGTGGCTATGCGATAAGAATCCCAGATGGGGCAGATGCTTGCGAGCACACCGTCTATCATGTACTTTATGAACATGAGTTCGACCAGAGGCGAGATGGTAGTAGACCTGGTAGACGCGCTCGCGTCAGCCGCACACCAACTCGCCGGCCGCGACCTGGACGCCTTGGACGAGGCCCGGCTGTCCACCGATGTCGAGACGCTCACACGGGCTATCGCGCAAGCCACCGCCGAAAGGCTGCGGTGCGTGGCCGCCATCGCCAGCCGCAGCCCAGACCAGACGGCAGGAAAAGAGCAGGCGCAGCGGCTGCTGCAAACCGCCGGGCGCTTGTCGGGCGGCCAAGCCGCGCACCAGACCCGGCTCGCCACAGCGCTGGCTGATCCCCGGTTGGAGCCGACCGCCGCCGCGCTGGCGGCGGGCAAGATCAGCCCCGCCCAAGCAGACGCGTTGACGCAAGCCGCGCGCACCCAGGCTTGATCGCCCAGGCGCAAGATGAGCTGGTCGCCCAGGCGTCCCACACGGATGATCGGGCGTTTCGTGAGGCGCGGTCTGATCCCGAGCGCCGAGTTGAGCGCTATGCCGGACGTCAGGGTGGTGGGCGTGATCCTGATCCGCCGCAGCTGGTGCTGCTTGAGTGAGACAGGACGGCCCGCGCGCGGCGTCTCTGCGAGGGCGTCGCGCGTAGGCCGGATCGGGTCATGGCCTGCGTGCCTGCTGGCTATGCCAGTGCGCGCATGGGCGTATACACCAGGCGCATACGAGGAGGGATGGTGGGCGAGACCGCTCCGCCCGCGTCAACGGCACCCGTCGCGCTTCCAGGCCGGCTATTGCCCGCTAGCTCGCTCCCTGCCCTGGCTCAGAGCAGCTCGATGTCACCCATCGAGAGCGCCCATTGGTGGAGCGGGGGCGCTGGGGAGCGGGTGGCCACGGCCCGCCAGGCCAGGGTGGGGCCGCGGACCGGCAGGCGCTGGCCGCGGTGATCGCACGGGGCGATGCGGATCGCATGGTCCGCGCCGGTCGCGCGGAGGAGGCGGCGAATGGCGCGCGCGATCGCGCTGGCAGGTGTGTCGCAGGCGCCGAGCACGTCGTTCACGACCAGCTCGACCGCCGCGCCCCGGCGGCGGAGCCGGAACACGATGGCGCCACCGCCCTCCAGCCGCGCTACCCGGTAGTGGAGCTGCGGCAGGCCATACCGCCAGCGCAAGAACTCGAGCGTCCGGTCGGTCACCAGCTGGTCCGGCAGCGTCCCGGCCGGCGCGCTGTTGGCCACGCCATCGAGCCCTTCCCCGGGGGGCAGCCCGCACGCCGTGGGGAGGGACTCAAGCGCGGCCGGAACACGAGCGCGCGCGGTCCGGGGCAGCGCGGCCAGGGACCGGAGCTGGACCGCCACGGGCGGCTGGCCCAGCAGCTCCCATCCGAGCTTCAAGTAGCCGGGGCGGCTCTGGTCGTTCGGCGTGTTGAACACGAACGCGACCCCAACCTCGGCGAGGGCCCCGAGCCCCTGGCGGGTCAAAGCCGAGAAGATCCCCCGCCCCCGGTACTCCATGTGGGTCGCGGTGTCGACCGCGCGGGCGGCGTTGACCAGCTCGCCGTTCCAGCGGAACCGCCACCGCATGAAGAGGCGGACGCCCACGAGCCGCTCTCGGTCCGTGGCCACCCAGCCGAACGACCGCCCGAAGGGGTTGTCCACATGTTTCCAGCGGTAGCGCCGCGCCGTATCGCCCACCTCGGCCCACCCGAGCGCCGTAGTGAGCAGGCTGAGCACCTGCGGCTCATCGGCGTCCGCGAGCGGCCGGATCGTCAGCGTGCGCACTGCGCGTCCAGCCACTCAGCCAGCATCAGCATCGTCCACAGCCGGTAGTCATGGTTGCGCCTGCCGCCGAGGTGCTCAGCCCAGGCGGCCCGCACCGCGGCGGGATCGGCGATCCCGTGGCGGGCAAGCGTGGCGGAAGAGAGCCGCTCCTCGGCCCAGCCGCGGAGCGGGCCGCGCAGCCAGCTCGCGATCGGCGGGTCGAAGCCGATCTTCGGCCCCGCGGTCAGCGCCGGGGGGAGGTGCCTGGCGAGGACGGCGCGCAGGATCGCCTTGCCCATGCCGCCTTTGATCCGGGCGTCCGGGGGCAGCCGCCACGCGAGCTCGAAGACCCGGTGGTCGAGCAGCGGGACGCGCGCCTCCAGCGCGACGCGCATCGTCGCCCGGTCGACCTTCACGAGCATGCCGTCTGGCAGCACGGTCTCCGCGTCCCAGACCATCATCTGCTCGGCAGGGGACAGGTCGTTGACGGCCCGGCGGGGCACCGCCGGCTCGGCGGCGCCGAGCAGCGCTCCGGGATCCGGCCAGTGCGAGGCCAGCCCGAGGTAGAGCGCCTCGGCGCTGTCCACCCCCAGCACACCGCCCAGCTTGTGGAGCTTGTCGCCGGCATGCGGAACACGGCTGCCCAGGGCGGTCGCGATGCGGGCCCACTGGTGAGCGGGAACGCCCAGGAGCGCGCGGGCTGCCGCCGACCGCACGCGCCGGGGTGAGCGGGCGATCATGCGCCACGCCCGGGCTCCGTACGTGTAGCGGTTGTAGCCCCCGAACACCTCGTCCCCGCCGTCGCCGGTCAGCCCCACGGTCACGTGCTCACGTGCAGCCCGCGCGACGAGCAGCGTCGGGATCTGCGACGGGTCGGCGAATGGCTCGTCGTAGATCGCCGGAAGCTCGTCGATGACGCCGAGGGCGGCGGTTGCGTCCAGCTTCACCTCGAGGTGCTCGGTGCCCAGATGCTCGGCGATGCGCCGGGCCCGCGCCGCCTCGTCGAGCCCCGGATCGCCCACCGCGACCGTGAACGTCCGTATCGGCTCCCCGGCGGCGCGTTGCATCAGCGCGGCAACCGTCGATGAGTCGACCCCGCCGGACAGGAACGCCCCGACCGGCACGTCCGCGGTCATCCGGATCCGCACCGCGTCCGCGAGCAGCGCGCCCAACGCGTCGGCGCGCTCCTCGACCGAGCCGGTGAACGGGTCCTCACGGGCGGCCTCGACCGCGGCGGCGGCGGACCAGTAGACCTGAGGCTCGGGCAGCGGCCCCCTACCGGCCGCGCCGACCGTGAGGATCGTGCCGGGCGGCAGCTTGCGGACGCCCTCGTACGGCGTCCATGGGCCGGGGACGAACGAGTAGCGGAGGTACAGCGCCAGCGCCGCCCGGTCCAGGGGCGCGCTGAACCGGGGATGCGCGCGCAACGCCCTCAGCTCGGACCCGAACGCGAAGTGCCGGCCGATCAGCGTGTAGCAGAGCGGCTTCTCCCCGAGCCGGTCACGGGCGAGCTGCAGCACCCGCCGCTCCACGTCCCAGACCGCGAGCGCGAACATGCCGTTAGCCCGCTCAAGCGTGCGCTCGAGGCCCCAGGCTGCGATCGCCTCGCAGAGCACCTCGGTGTCCGACGTTCCCCGGAACTGGTGGCCGGCCAGCTGCCCCCGGAGCTCGCGCCAGTTGTACAGCTCGCCGTTGAACACGAGCACGTACCGGCCCGACGCGGAGCGCATCGGCTGGCTGCCCCGGTCCGACAGGTCCAGGATCCGCAGGCGGCGGTGGCCGAGCGCGATCCCCGCGGCCGGGTCACACCACGTGCCGCCCGCGTCGGGCCCCCGATGCCGCAGGGTTGCTGCCATCATCCCCACGGCCTCGCTGAGCTGCTCCCCGCTCATGGCCGCATCAACGTCAAGCACGCCCGCCAGCCCGCACATGGCGCCATGGTAATCCATGCTGGTCGCCACGTTGAGCGATCAGCCGAGTGCGCCTGAACCGCGCGCGTTGGGCGGCTATGCTGAGCAAGGTCTGCGGGCTGGCGGGCGCATGCGCGGGCGCGGGAGGCAAGGGCATGCTCGCCCAGCGGGACGGCGGTGAGAAAGGCGAGCGGGACTGCTGATGGAATCCACTACCTACGTACGGATGTTGGAGCGCCGCTGGCGGGTCGTCGCCTTGGCGGTCGTCGTGGCCATGAGCACGGCATGGCTGGTGATCCCTGGAGGCAGGAGGCCGGCGGGGCCGTTCACCGCCACCCACATCCTGTACCGCTCCCCGGCCGCGGCGCCGGAGGACGCCGTCAATCTCCGGACCCTGGCCTTGTTGGCGTCTGCTGGCGAGATCCCCAAGCGGGTGGCCTCCCGGCTCGGCGCCGACGTCCCCCCGGAGATGCTCGCCGCGCAGATCGAGGCGGTCGGCGACGACGAGCTGGGCACGCTGACGATCAGCTCGACCCAGGCCGACGGGGAAAAGGCCGCCACCCTCGTCAATACCTTCGCCGAGGAGGTGCTGGCGCTGCTCCGCGAGCAGTCCCGCGCGCGCAACGACGCCGAGCGCCGCGAGCTGGCGGAGGAGATCCGGGGGCAGGAGGCCCGCATCCGTGAGCTGGACCAGCAGCTGCGGCAGCTCGGCCCGGACGGGAGCGACGCGGCGGGGGAGGCCGCGCGCCAAGCGCTGGTCAACCAGTACGGCGCGGCCCTGGAGCGGTTCGACCAGCTTCAGCGCGCCCGCGAGGACACCGCCGGGCTCGCGACCTTGCAGGCAGGCGTGCCGGTGCCGTACACCGAGGAGGGCTTCCAGCCGCCGCGTAGCCGCTCGGCGTTACTCATCATCGGGGCGGTGCTCGGGCTGGCTCTCGGCGTCCTCCTCGTCCTGGTCCTCGAGCGCTTCGACACGAAGATCCGCACGCGGCGCGGCGCGGAGACCGCCTTTGGGCTCCCCGTCGTCGCGGAGGTGCCGCGGCTCGAGCCCCAGCAGTCCCGCGAGTGGACCATCGTGACGGCCACCGACCCGGCGTCAGCGTTCGCCGAGGCCTACCGGAGGCTGCGGCTGGGCATCCAGCTCATGCCCCGCTGGGTCGTCCCCTCCCCGCCCCCGGGAGGAGCGCTCGCGGAGCCGCAGCCAGCCGCCGCGTCGACGGCGGTCCCCGCGCACACGGCGCAGGGCAGGGCGCAGGTGATCCTGGTTACCTCGCCGGCCGCTGCGGAGGGCAAGACCACGACGGTGCTGAACCTGGCGGCGAGCTTCGCCGAGGTGGGGAGCAAGGTGCTCGTCATCGACTGCGACTTCCGGAACCCGCAGCTCCACCGCTACTTCGGCGTGGCTCAGGGGCCGGGCGTCTCTGACTTCCTGGCCCAAGCGAGGCGGAGTCGGGGTTCCCTGCAGGAGCTGCCCGTCAGGCAGACCGACCTGCCTGGGGTGTCCCTGCTCCCCAGCGGGGCGCCCTCGCGGAACCCCAGCGAGCTGATCGGCCCCGACCAGGAGCTGCTCGCCCGCACGAGCGGGCTCGCCGACGTGATCATCCTCGACACCGCCCCGATCCTCGCGGTCAACGACACTGCGGCGTTGATCCCCCGCGTCGACGCGGTCGTGGTGGTCGCCCGCAGCGGCTCCACGAGCGCGGCGGCCGCGAGCCGCACGACGGAGCTGCTGGCGCGCCTGGAGGCGCGGGTCCTCGGCGTCAGCCTGGTCGACGTGCCTCGCAACGAGCGGGACGGCACGTACGACCGCCAGCAGCCGCCAGCGCCAGAGACCATCGCCCAGAACGGGCAAGGAACCACGGGATGGGTCTTCCACCCGCGCGCCCGCCGCACGGCCTAACCGGCGCCGTGGCCGCCAGCGGCAGCGCGGTCGTCTGGTGAGGCCGCCGCTGATCCAGGACGCGCGAGGCGCTGCGGGGGGCGCGCGGGCTTCGGCGCATGAGCTGCTCTCGGCGGTCGCGGCGTATGGCCTGCCGGGACGCACCGGAGCGTTGCGGCAGAGACCGCTCGACGACGGGCGATGGCGTTGCCTGCTCGCAGCCGTGAGCCGCCAGCGCCTGGCCGGCCACCTCGTCCACGCCATTGCTGAGGGCGCGCTGCCCGCCACGGTCGAGCAGGAGGCGCAGGCCCGCCACCTGCATCTCGTTTGGCTGGGGCGGGTCCTGTGCCTCGAGCGGCTGCTGCTCGAGGTCGTGGGCACCGTCGAGCGCGCTGGCATCGACCACCGGGTGCTCAAGGGCCCGGCCACCGCGCACCTGGTCTACCCTGACCCGGCCTTGCGGCTGTTCGTCGACATCGACGTGCTGGTGCCCACCGATCGCTTCGATGACGCCGCCAGCGCGCTCGTGGCCGCGGGGTGCCGCAGGCCATCCCCTGAGCTTCGTCCCGGGTTCGACCGCCGTTTCGGCAAGGGCGCCACGCTCCTCACCGCAGGCGGGCATGAGGTCGACCTCCATCGCACCTTCGCGCAGGGGCCGTTCGGCCTGACCGTGGACCTGGCGGCGGTGTTCCGGGCGCCCGTGACGCTCCATCTCGGCGGCCGGGACTTGCGGGCACTGGACCAGGAGTTGAGCTTCCTGGTGGCCTGCTACCACGCGGCGCTCGGGGACGCGACGCCCCGTCTCGTGCCGCTTCGTGACGTCGCCGAGCTGCTGCTCGGCCACGATCTGGACCTCGGGCGGGTCGCAGGCCTGGCACGCAGCTGGCGCGCCGAGGCCGTCGTCGCCCGCGCGGTGCGGTGCGCATGGCGAACGCTCGATCTCCAGCCGGTCGGGCTGTCGAGGTGGGCTGGGGAGTACCGCGCGACGCGGGCGGAGCGCTGGATGCTGGACGCCTACACGGGGCCGTCACGCTGCCTCGGGGGCATGGCCCTCAGGTCGCTGCGGGTCATCCCCCGCCCGGCCGACAAGGCGGCCTACCTGAGCGGCGTGCTCTTCCCCCAGCAGGCCGCGATCGCCTCCTACGAGCGCGGCTACGCCAGATGGTGGCGCCGGGGCGCCCGTGCGCTGCTGGGGCGGGGGACACGGGCGTGACCCGGGTCCTCTGGCTGATCAAAGGGTTAGGGCGCGGCGGCGCCGAGCAGCTCCTCAGCCTCGCCGCGGCGCGTATCGACCGGGTGCGGTTCCGTATCGAGGCCGCCTACCTGCTGGCGTGGAAAGACGCGCTCGTGCCGGAGCTCGAGGCCCTCGGCATCGAGACGCACTGCCTCGGCATGCGCCATGGCGCCGACCTGTCCTGGGTAGTGCGGCTACGGTCACTCGTGCGCCAGCGGCAGTTCGACCTCATCCACACCCACAGCCCCTACCCGGCCATCGCTACCCGGATCGCCCTGAGCGCCGGCACGATCCCGCTCATCCACACCGAGCACAACGTGTGGCCGCAGTACCGATGGCCGACGTACGCCGCCAACGCCGCCACGTACGGCCGCAACGCCGCGGTGTTGGCAGTGTCCCGCCAGGTGGCCGACTCCATCAGGCCCCCATGGTGGATGCCGTGGATGGCGGGGCCAGCGGTTGAGATCATGCATCACGGCATCAACGAGCAGCGGGTCCGCAGGGGCGCGGATGCGCGGGCCGAGGCCCGCCGGGCGCTCGGGTTGGGGCAGGGGGACCTCGTCGTCGGCACGGTCGGGAACTTGAGGCCGCAAAAGGACCATCACACCCTGCTGACCGCGTTTGGGATGCTGCCGGATCTCGGGCCGCCGGCTCGGCTCGTCATCGTCGGCACTGGGCCGCTGGAGGGTGAGCTGCGGCAGCAGGTGGCCCGCCAAGGGCTCACGCGGCAGGTCTTGCTCGCCGGCTTGCGGGATGACGTCCAGGAGATCCTGCCCGCCTTCGATGTGTTCGTGCTCAGCTCCGTCCACGAGGGCCTGTCGATCGCGCTGCTCGAGGCGATGGCGGCCGGGCTGCCCTCGGTGGCCACGCGCGTCGGTGGGAACCCCGAGGCGCTGACTCACGGCCTGGACAGCCTGCTGGTCCCCCCGCGCGACCCGAGCGCGCTCGCCGCGGCGATCGGCACGCTGCTCCACGACGAGCCGCTCCGGCGCCGCTTCGGCGAGGAGGCTGCGCGCTCAGCCCAACGGTTCAGTATCGAAACGGCTGTCAGGCGGATGGAGGAGCTGTATGACGGTGTGCGACACAATTCAGAATAAAAATACATAACATTCTGAGTTCCGCATCACCTCACCCTCCTCTGCGCCTGTAATTCTTCATTGCCCATTGACACAGTGCGCAGGATGCGTAAGGTAAAAGCGCCGGCCGGGATGGTCTGTGGGTCCCAGGCGGCAGCAGGCGGGACGCGGGTACAGCGCGGCGTTTCCTGGAGACGCCGCGGCGAAGCAGGACTTTCTGTGCTGCGGGCGCAGCTTCGCCTTGTCAGGTCCGGGAGGCTGGCAAGACATGTCAATACTGCGGGATCGGCGATCCATTGGCGCCGCCATACGGCGGGATCCTGGAATGCCAAACCGGATGTGCTCATGGCGGCTCCGGCTGCCCCTGGCCGCCACTCGCGTGCGCTGCGGCTTGCCGCTGATGGCGCTGGATGCCGTGCTCGTGAGCTTTTCCTACCTCATCGTGTTACTGGCGCGCTTCATCGACGGTGGGGTGCCAGCGTCATACTGGGCGGACTTTTGGCGTTTCCTGCCCATCGCGGGGGCTGCGCACCTGGTCGCGTACGCCGCGTGGGGCCTGTACGGCCAGATGTGGCGGCATGCCAGCATCAAAGAGGCCAGGCGGATCGTGCTGGCCAGCGCCACTGCCGGGACGCTCAGCGTGGTGTGGTTCCTGGGCGACCGCCGTATCGTCCCCGCGACCGTGCTCTTCCTCGGTCCGGTGATCGCGACGATGCTGGTGGGCGGGCTGCGTTTCCAGTCACGCCTCTTCGCGTTCCGGCGCGGGGCGGGGAGGCAGGCGACACGGATCGTCGTCATCGGCGCTGGTGAGGCCGGCGCGGCCATCATCCGTGACCTCGCGCGGGCGCCCGATAGCGAGCTCGTCCCTGTGGCGGTGCTCGACGACGATCCACGGAAGCACTACCTGTCCCTCTGCGGTGTCCGCATCATCGGGGGGATCGACCAGCTGCCGGTTGCCGTCGAGCGGTTCCGCGCGGAACAGGCGCTGCTCGCCATCCCCTCGGCATCGAGCGAGCTCATCCGGCAGGTCGCGTGCGCGGCCGACGCCGTGGGGCTGCCGCTCAAGGTCCTGCCGAGTGTCCGCGAACTCGTCGACGGCCAGATCAGTGTCCGGGATGTCCGTGACCTGTCCATCGACGACTTGCTCGGGCGGCAGCAGATCCAGACCGATCTCGACGCAGTCAAGCGCATCCTCTCCAACCGGAGGGTGCTCATCACCGGCGCCGGCGGCTCCATCGGCTCGGAGATCGCCCGGCAGGTTGCCCAGTTCGGCCCGGCCTCGCTGATGCTGCTCGACCATGACGAGACGCACCTCTTCGATGCCGCGGCAAGCGTGACCGCGCCCTGCGCCCAGATCCTCGCGGATATCCGGGACCGCTCCCGCCTGCAGGAGCTGATGGCCCGCCACCACCCGGACGTGATCTTCCACGCCGCAGCGCACAAGCATGTCCCGCTCCTTGAGGAGCATCCCTGCGAGGCGGTCACCACGAACGTCCTTGGCACGATGAATGTGGTCGACCTGGCGGCGCAGGTGGGGGTCGAGCGGCTCGTGTTCGTGTCGACGGACAAAGCGGTCCGGCCTTCGAGCGTCATGGGAGCCTCGAAGCGGTTGGGGGAGCAGATCGTGCTCGCACGGGCTCCGGAGGGCTCGCGCTACTGCGCAGTGCGCTTTGGCAACGTGCTCGGCAGCCGCGGCAGCGTCATCCCCACGTTCATGCGGCAGATCGCCGCTGGTGGCCCAGTGACGGTGACCGATCCACGCATGACCCGGTTCTTCATGAGCATCCCCGAGGCTGTCCAGCTCGTCTTGCAGGCCGCGGCCCTCGCCAAGGGCGGGGAGATCTTCATGCTGGATATGGGGGAGCCGGTGAGGATTCTCGACCTCGCCGAGCGCATGATCCGCCTCTCCGGCAGGCGGGTGGGCACTGACGTGCCTATTCGCATCGTCGGGACACGACCTGGCGAGAAGCTCGCCGAGGAGCTCCGCGGACCGGGGGAGGCCCTGGTCCCGACCCTGCACCCTGCCGTGTTCACGCTGCGCCCCATCCCGCTCGACGTCGGCGTGCTCGATGCCAGCCTCGCCCGGCTCGCCGAGTTGGCGCGCCACTACGACGACGCCGCGGTGGCCACGGCGCTCCTCTCGACCGCGGGCGGTGGCGCCGCGAGGATCCCGCACGGCAGCCTGGGGCGCGCGTCGGAGGCTGGAGTGCCGGATCTGATGGCGTCCGGGCTGCGGGAGTAACCGGCATGCGCGACCTCCACGTCGACGCGACAGCGAGGCTGTTGCCCGCTGTCGCCGCCTCGGGCTTGCCCGGCTCCATGTTGCCGTGGCCACAGGAGCCCTTGAGTGACGCTTGCTGGCGCGCGTTCCTGGCACTCGTCGACGACCACCGGCTCAGTGGGTTCCTGCTCCACGCGCTCGGCTCCAAGGCGTTGCCCGCGACTGCGGAGCAGGCTCTGCAGGCACGGCGCCTGCATGCGCGGGCGATGAGCAGGGCGCTCCTGCGCGACGCTGCCCTGCTCGAGACCGCGGAAACGCTCAACCAGGCTGGCATCTTCTGGCGGGCGCTCAACGGCGTGCCCACCGCGCATCTCGTCTATGCCGATCCCGCGACGCGCCCCTACCGAGAGGTCAGCATGTTGGTGCCCGCGGCCCGGTTCGACGATGCGCTGCAGGCTCTCGCGGCCCTCGGATACGAGCGCCGCTCGCCACCATTGAGGCCGTGGTTCGACGTGACGTTCGGGAGCGCGGTCACCCTCCTGCGCCCCGATGGGATGTCCATCAACCTGCACCGCACACTGATCCTCGGGCCTTTCGGCCTGACCATCGAGCTGGATTCCCTCTTCCAAGCGGCGGCGGAGTTCACGGTCGGGGGGAGGCAGATTATGGCGCTGGCCCCTGAAGCGCATTTTCTTCACTCGTGTTATCACGCGTCGCTCAGTGGCGTCCCGGCGCGCCTCGCTGCGCTCCGGGACGTCGCGCAGCAGGTGCTCAGCAACACCCTCGATACCGAGCGCGTGCTTGCGCTCGCAAGGGCATGGGCGGGAGAGGTGGTGCTGGCGCTGGCCGTGCGGTTGGCGTGGGAGTGCTTCGCGCTGGCGGACGCGGTGCCCCTCTCCGCCTGGGCTCGCCGCTACACGCCGAGCGGGAGGGAGCAGCGGTTCCTGGCCGGCTACTGGAGCCGCCGGTATGCCCATAACGCGCTCCACTCGGTCCAGGTCATCAAAGGCGTGGCCGCGAAGGCGGCGTTCCTGCGGGCCGTCACGCTGCCAGATCGCGCCTGGCTCGCACGCCACGGCCAGCGGCGGGGCCGCTGGCTGCGCCACGGCGTTGCATCCGCCTTCCACCGGCGGGAGCGGAGCTTGACCCTAAGCACGTGTTTGAGAACTGCGGCTGCGGTCCGTGGGCGAAGCGAAGCGGAGCGCGGTTTCGGCGGCCCTCGCCGCCGAAACCGCCTCAGATATAACAAAAAATCACGAAGATGAGCAGGCGCAGGTCGTGCCTCGTCGGGTGGAGCGACCTAAAAGGGTGTTCCGCGAGCGGAACCCGACGAGACACGACCCCCAACTAAAGACTTCTCAAACACGTTCTAAGCGTGGAGGTGGGCGCATGAGCGCACGGCCAATCTCGCTGGAGGAGCGACCATGACCCGATACCCCGCGATCCTCGGTGGTGACCCCACCTTTCCGGAGGGGCTGCCACTCGCCCGCCCCATGCTCCAGGACGTGCCGGGCATCGCCCGAGCGCTCCAGGCGGCGCTCGACAGCGGCATGCTGACCAACGGCCCGACCGTCCGCCAGCTCGAGGAGGCGGCGGCGACCTTTCTCAGCGTGCGCAACGTCGTGGCCGTCTCCAGCTGCACGGCGGGGCTCATGCTGGTCCTCCAGGCCGTGGGGATCCAGGGCCGCGTGGTGGTGCCCAGCTTCACGTTCTCGGCATCTGCCCACGTGATCCACTGGGCGGGTGGAGCCCCGGACTGGGCGGACATCGACGCCGCGACCCTGACGCTGGACCCGGCATCGGCCGCGGCGGGGATCGGCGGGGCAAGCGCGATCATGGCCGTGCACCTCTACGGCACCCCCTGCCAAGTCGAGCGCCTGCAGCAGCAGGCCGACGCGGCACGGATCCCGCTGGTCTTCGATGCCGCGCACGCGCTGGGCAGCCGGCGCAAGCAGTGCCCCATCGGTGGTTTTGGAACGGCAGAGGTCTTCAGCTTGAGCCCGACAAAGGTCGTGGTCGCTGGCGAGGGGGGGCTGGTCGCCACAAACGATGACGGGCTGGCGGAGACCATCCGCGCCGGGCGGGACTACGGCAACCCCGGTGACTACAACTGCCGCTTCCCGGGGCTGAATGCCCGGATGTCCGAGCTGCATGCCACGCTCGGGCTCGCCTCGCTGCAGGGCCTCGACGCGCGCGTGTCGCGGCGCAACGAGCTGGTGGAGCGCTTCCGGAAGGCGACCCGTGGCCTGCCCGGGCTGACCTTCCCGGCCGTTGATCCCAGCGACGTGTCGACTTACAAGGACCTGGCGCTCTTGATCGACGCGGGCGCGTTCGGGCTCAGCGCCAAAGCCCTTGGCGTGGTGTTGCGCCATGAGGGCATCGACTCGCGACGCTACTACGATCCCCCCGTCCATCGGCAGGGGGCCTATGCCAATAATCCGCCGCGCCGCCCCCTGCCGGTCACCGGCAGGGCCGCGGCGCGCGTGCTCTGCCCGCCCCTGTGGTCGCAGATGACCGACGAGCAGATCGACCGCTTGGCCGAGACGATCGTCACCATCCACGCCCACGCGGAGCCGGTGGCGCGGGCACTCGCGGCTCGGGACCGGCCTTGACCCCACCCGAGCGGCCAGTGCTGATCAGTACTGGCTAAGTGTGCCCAAGCGGCGCTCCCTGCGGAGCGCGAGGGTAAAGGCCGACGCGCCCACCACCAGCGCGGCTGCCGACATCGGCACGAGCAGCGCCAGCGCTGACCAGGCCTGCGCCCAGCCGGCACCGCCGAGCAGGGCCTGCCGGATGCCCTCGGTGGCGATCGCGATCGGGTTAACCCGCGCGAGCGCTTGAGCCCATCCTGGGAGCAACTCCAGCGGGAAGAACACCCCAGATCCCAGGTTGAGGAACATCGCGCTGAACCCGATGAGGCTCGCGCCCCGGCGGAAGGTGACAATACCCGCCGCGCTGGCGACGCCGACTCCCCACACCCACGGGATGAAGCCCAACAGCACCGCGACCGCCGGCCCCAGCCCGGAGAGATCGAACGCGACGCCGAACAGCGCGGACATCACCGCGAGGAAGATCACCGTGCGCAGCGGGATGTAGACCAGGTCATACACCACGAGACCGAGCTGGATCGTCATCGTGCGCGTCGGCGTGAGGAACACGCTCTCAAGGGTGCCCATGAGCTGCTCGTGACGGATGGCGGTGACGATCTTGCCCCACCCCAGGTGGACAAAGACACCTACGGCGAGGCCGATGATGACGAAGGCCACGAAGCTGGCCGGGCGGCCCCCGTAGTCGGGCATCACGGCCGGGTCGACAAGTTTGCTGATAAACCCGAACATGACGGCCTGCCCGAACAGCGCGACGAGATCGGCGACGAGGCTGAGGCGGTAGCTCCAGGCCACCAGGAGGTCCCGGCGACCGAATGCGGCGAGCTTCACGAGCTCTCCGCGCAGCCCTTGCCGTCGCGGCGGGACTGGCGCCTCCCTCGCCCTCACCGAGGCGCTCCGGTAAGGTGCCGGAGCGCCTGCTCGATGTCGGATCGCGCTTCAGCGCACGAGAGCACCCGGACACCCCCGGCGGTCAGCATCGCCAGCACGTCGCCGAGGACGGCTGCGCCGGGCAGGCTGAGCACGAACTCGCTGTCCCGCCCGCAAGCGCTGCGCTCGATGCGCGCGCTGCCGGGCAGGCACTGGCGGAGGGACTCAAGCGCAGGCGCGACCTCATGCCGCCGCTCAGCGAGGCGCAGCCGGTAGCGCCGCTTCGCGGCGTGCGCGACCAGCTCGGCGACCGGTCCACAGAACCGCGCGCGCCCGTCGCTGAGGACCGTGACGGCGTCAGCGAAGTCACGCAGCTCATCGAGCCGCTGGGTCGCCCACACCGCTGCCGCCCCGCCGTCCACCAGCTCCCGGACGAGGGTGCGCACCAGCTCAGTGCCGGTTGGGTCCAGGTCGTGCGTTGCCTCATCGAAGAGCAGCACCTTCGGCTCGGTGATCAGCGCACGCGCGACCGCCAGCCGTTTCTGCATGCCGCAGGAGTACAGGCCGACCCGCACCCTGGCGGCCTTCCCCAATCCGACCCGGTCGAGGAGCTCGATACCGCGCCGTTGGGCCTCACGCCGGCTGAGCCCGTGCAGCCTCGCGAAGAAGGCGAGGTTCTCGAGGCCGGACAGCCGCTGGTAGAAGCTCCGGTCCCCTGGCGGCACCCAGCCGATCAGCTCGTGGCTGCGCCGGTCGCTGGGGGCCAGGCCGGCGACGCGGACCGTGCCCCAAGTCGGGTCCGTCAGGCCGCCGAGCATTCGCAGCAAGGTGCTCTTCCCGGCTCCGTTCGGGCCGATGAGGCAGTGCACCTGACCAGGGCCGGCGCGCAGGGAGACATCGCGGAAGACGGTCTGCCGGCCAAACCGCCGGCCAACCGCGATCGCCTCGACAAGCGGGGGCGGCATGCCGCCACGTGCCATCTGCGCCCCTATCCTGCCTGGCGCCGGGAACTCGCGCCGATACGGGCACCGCGGCGCGGAAGCTGCCGCAGGAGCTGGCGGGCGGTCTCCACCTGGAAGGGCGGGCCCCACGGGATGCTCGCCTCGACGAGCGCCACCCGCGAGGCGAGCCTGGCGACCGCGTCGAACTGCTGCGCGAGGACCACCGGATGCCGCCAGCCGAGCACCCGCGGGAACCGGACCAGCCAGCACATCGCGTCGGCAGGAGTGGCCTCGACCACCTCGACGCTGGCGGAAGCCCGGCAAGGGTGGGGGACCACGACGGCGGCGAGCGGGACCCGGTCCGCGGGCGAGCGCTCGGGGCACAGCGCGATGCGGCCGTCCGCCGTCCTGTTGGCCCGCGCCCGCCCGTTGAACAGGCTGACCAGCGGCTGGGCTTGGGGGCGCAGCCGGAGCTCGCATGAGCCCCGCACGCACGACGGCGCGCTGCCGGCGTCGATCCGCAGCGCATCGTCGGCGAGCACCCTCGCGCCCGTGGCGCACAGCAACGCCGCCAACGTCGACTTTCCCATCCCGGACTGCCCGACGACGGCGATGGCCGCGCCGTCGACCTCGACCGCGCTGGCATGGAGGACGCAGGCGCCGCTGAGGGACAGCACGAACGCCAGGACGGTCCCACCCAGGAGGATGGGCACCAGCCCTAGGTCGGCCGTGGGGTCCGGGCGGTACTCGACACTGCGGAGGTCATGCCCAACGGCGAAGTCGCACAAGCCGGGATAGCGCAGCAGGAAGCGCTCGCTGTCGTCACAGGCGACGTAGAACCGGCGCCCGCCGGCCGCCGCCTCGGCGATGACCTGGCCCGGCGGCAGGTCCTCGGGGACCGGTGCCGCCGCAGCCCCACGCACCTCGAGGTCAACGGGCGCGGCCGTTCCGAGATCACGCCCGCCGAGCGGCAGCGCCGAGCGAACCCGCAGCCCGTGCAGCCAGTAGACACGCGCGGTGCCCGGAATCATCGCAGCCCCTCTGATTGGGCCAGCGGCAGGAACCCCTCGCGCTTGCCGATGGCCAGGCCAGAGACCTGGATCCAGGCGTGGGCGGTGATCTCGTGGCCGCGCTGGGTGACACCCAGATGCAGCACCGGGTGGCGCGCTCGCAGCAGGTGGCCGAGAAGCAGCGCTTGGCGCAGGCACGCGCCGCGGCAGAACGGCCAGTGCCGCATGACCTTCAGCACCGCGCGGACGCGCCGCTGCTCGATGGGGTCGAAGAGCGGGGAGGGGCCGTCGCTGTGGCGGGCCGCCATCGTGAACCCCAGCCAGCGGACCAGGCGGGGCAGTGGCACCGTGCGGACCGCGACCTCGACGGGCACTGCCGTGATGAGCACCCGCACCGCCGTCAGCTGCTCGGCGAGGGGCAGCCGCATAGCCGCGTGCAGCGTGCGCCCCGGCGAACCCCACCAGCCGCCGCGAAGGCGCCGCCGGCTCATGGCTCCAGCAGCTCGTTCTCGGCCAGCATCGCGAGAAACGTCTCCAGGTCGCCAGCCGCCTGCTCCCGCGAAAGGCCGTAGCCGTCCACCAGCGCGTCGATGAGCTCCTCGTGGGAGGTGTGCTGCTGCAGGTGCTGCCACAGCAGGGCGCCGCTCGAGTTGACGCGCAGATACCTGGAGGATTTGAGGTCGATGGCGACGACCTCGTCACCCACTGTCCGCCACAAGAGGTCCTTGCCACGAATTTTCAGGGTCATCATCCCGCCTTGGAGTCCATTCCACCGCGCCCGCTACCCGCTCTGCCGCGCCCGCTCCGCGCCAGGCCTTCCCTATACTAACGCGGTGGCGAAGGGCGGATTCGACCGGATGACCGCGCTCGAGGTCGCGGCGGGGTGGGTAGCGGGATACGCCGAGGGCGGGGCGGCCCGGAGACCGCCGGCCGGGGGCGTGTCGCCACGGCACGCGCTCGAGCGGGCGATCCTTCCCGCGCTGCTGCGCTCCCCGTGCGTGGTCAGCTTCTCCGGTGGCCGGGACTCCTCCGCCGTGCTCGCCGTCGCCACCGACCTCGCGCGCCGTGAGGGGCTGCCGCCTCCGCTGCCGGTCACCAAGGTCTACCCAGGCGTCGCAGAGACCGACGAGACCAGCTGGCAGGAGTTGGTCATCCGCCATCTCGACCTCACCGAATGGACGCGGCTTGCGTTCGCGGACGAGCTCGACCTGATCGGCCCCGTCGCCGCCCCCGTCCTGTTGCGGCATGGCCTCCTCTGGCCGCCCCTCGCCTATGCGGAGCTGCCGATCTTCGAGGTGGCGAGGGGCGGCGCGGTCGTCACCGGGCACGGCGGCGACGAGGTATTCGGCCCTGTCCGCGCGAGCCCGGTGCGCTACGCGCTGGCGAGCAAGTCGCAGCCCAGCCGCTGGCTGACCCGCGATGTCGCCGGGGCGGTCGCACCGCGGCGCGTGCGATGGCGGCTCCTCAAGGCTCAAGTGCGCCAAGAGCTCCAGGCCTATTCTTGGCTGCGGCCGGCCGCGCGGGACGCGCTCGCAGAGGCGATCCTGGCGGACCGGTTGCGCGAGCCCTTCGCCTGGCATCGCAGCATCCGCTGGATGCTCGGCCGGCGTACCTGGCGTATCGGGAGCCGGACGATCGCGCTGCTTGCTCGCGAGGCCGGCGTTGGCTGCGTCGTGCATCCGCTCCACGATGAGGGCTTCGTCGACGCCCTCGCGCCAGTCGCAGGCCGCACGGGCTTCACGGGCCGCAGGGCGGCGATGACCGCGGTGTTCGGGGACCTCCTTCCGCGGGAGCTGTGCGGGCGGCGCTCCAAGGCGTCCTTCAACCCCGTCTCGTTCGCACGGCACAGCCGCGAGTTCTCCAGGGGTTGGAGCGGCGCAGGGGTTAACCCTGACCTCGTGGATCCTGGCGCGCTCAAGGGAGCGTGGCAGTCCCGCATGCCCCATGCCGGCAGCTACCTGCTGCTGCAGTCCGCATGGCTCGCCGGCCAGCGCCCCCGTATGGCGGCGGCTACCGAGGCGGAAGCGGCGGAGTAAGCGCCGCCGCCGCTCAGTGTGCAGGGTAGTTTTGGCACATTACCGAAAGGGTCTTCGCAGAGGGAAGCCTAACGAGGCACGACCCCGCTAAAAGACTGCTCACATACGCGCTAAAAGCTGAACGTCAGATCGCCTCTGTGGGTACCCGCTGGGAACGTCGCATCAGTGAAGCTGCCTTGCACGTTCTGCTGCGTCAACTCAGCGATCGAGCCCAGCACCTCGATCCGAGGTGATTCATAATCCCGCATATCCCACCTCCGTAGAAAACACCCGCCTGTACGCCGCAATACTGCTGGCGAGTACCGTAGCATCGGCCTCGAACGGCAACAACAGCTGCCTTGCCACGCGTCCAAGATCATCCGCCGTCTCACATACTGGTCACGCTGCCGAGCGGCCGTAGCCCCTCGCGAAAGCCAATCGTGGCGGCCTCCAGCCGCGTGCGCGCGTCGAGCTTTTCCAGGATGTTCCGGATGTGCGCCCGCACGGTATGGGGGGAGATGCCTAATGCGTGAGCGACCTGCCCATTGGAGGCGCCGCTCATCACCGCGCGAAGAATCTCGACCTCGCGCGCGGTGAGATGCCGAAGCTCTCCAGGAAGGCGCTGAGCGGAGCGCCGCCGCCTGCCGGCGCCGCGCAAGCCCTCGCTCGCGATCTGCTCCAGCAGCTCGTCCGGGGTTGCGGTGCCGGGCACGATCCCGTCGGCGCCGATGGCCTCCGCAAGCGCCTCATCGTTGCCGTCATCGGCGCCGAGTAAGAGCACGCGAACTTGGGGGCGGTGCCCGCGCGCGAGCGCTACTCCCGCCAAGAGGCGCTCCCGCCCCATCAAGGCGTCAAGGAGCAGCGTCATGGGCCGGTTCCGGGAGACCGAGCTCGCAAGCTGGCCCGCCTCTGCATAGACCGTGGTCATCCCCGCATCGTTGAGCAACCGCCCCAGCGCCTCTACCAGCGCGAAACGCCACCCGACGAGCAGTACTGAGCTGGGCGGGCACGCGGCGCGCACATCCCCGCCCGCCGCGGCAATCAGTGAGGACAACATGCGCAATCCCTCATCACGTAACCCCGTGTGGGCATGCCCATTGCTCCATCCCACCGGTCATGGACATCAATTCCCGCATCGGGTGATAAGTATATCCCCTATCAAGGGGATATCAATGCCGATCTCCGGGAGAGTCGTGCCTGGCGAGCACTTGGCGAGCACTTGGCGAGCCTGGCGCCCAGCCGTCACCAGCCCAGGCGGTCAAGGCGGTCGACCAGCGCGGGGACGTAGCTAGCGCCAAAGACGCGAACGTGGACAAGCAGGTGAGGAAGCTGCAGGGCAAGGCGGCGTTGCTGCCAGCCCCCCTCCAGGGGCCATGCGTCCTCATAGGCGGCCCAGAGCGCGTGGGGCAAGCCCCCGAACAAGGCCATGAACGCCAGCTCGTACTCGCGGTCGGCATGCGCGACGGCAGGGTCGATCAGCCACCGCCCGCCCAAGACGTTGCCGGCCCACAGGTCGCCATGAACGAGGCTGGCCGGCGGCCGTGCGGGGAGCAGGTCGAGCAGCGGCCCCTCCAGCGCCCGCTCGATACGGCGGCACACCTCCGGTGGCAGCGCCGCGGCGTCCAGGTGAGCCCGGATCCGGCAGGCGGCGAAGAACGCCGGCCACTCGGCGTGCCAGGCGTTCGGCTGCACAAGCGGCCCGATGCGGTTGTCCCGGTGCCAGCCGTACCGGTCCGCCGTCACGCGGTGCGCGCGCGCCAGCGCCACGCCAAGCTCCTCCCAGCCAGATCCCCGCCCCCGCGGCCCGCCTACATAGGCCATTACGAGCACCTCACCCTGGGCGGCATGCACCTCGGGCACGGACAGCCCGGCCGCGCCGAGCGCGCGTAACCCCTCAGCCTCGATCTCCGCGGGGTACGGGCTGCGCTTCACCACGACGTCCCGGCCGTCCGCCAACGACGCCCGCCACACGTCGCTCCAGTGCCCACCGCCCAGCCGCTGCCACTGGCCAGCTGCCGGCAGCCCGGGCGGCAAGGGGACGCTCAGGCCAGCTGCTCCTGCTGCTGGAGATGGCGGGCCAGGCCACGGGCGGCGGCGCGGGCGATCACCACCACCTGCCTGAAGCCCTCAGGCCCCCCGAGGTACGGGTCGGGGACCTCAAGCCCATCAGCGTCCGGGTCGAACTCACGGAACAGCCGCACCTTCTCGCGCGCCTCGGGCGACGGGGCCAGGGCACGGACATCACGCAGGTTCTCCCGATCCATCACCAGGATGATGTCGGCAGCCTGGAAGTCGTCACGGTCAATGCGCCTGGCGCGGCCGAACAGGCGCAGGCCCGCCGCAGCTGCGGCGGCGGTCATCCGCCGGTCAGGCGGTTTGCCGATATGCCAATCCCCGGTCCCGGCCGAGTCGACCTCGACCCGCCCGCTCAACCCGGCCTCCTCCAACGCCTCATGCAGCGCCGCCTCGGCGGTCGGGGAGCGGCAGATGTTGCCCAAGCAGACGAGAAGGATGCGCATCATGGCAAGGCTACCCTGCCCCAGGAGCCTGCCCCAGGAGCCTGCCCCAGGAGCCTGCCCCAGGAGCCTGCCCCAGGAGCCTGCCCCAGGAGCTGTCAAAGGAGCGCCCATGAAGGTCCAGGCCGGCGACTACGCCCCCCAGTTCACGCTGCAAGACCAGGACGGGAAACCCTGGTCGCTGGAGCACCAGCGCGGGCGGCCAGTCGTCCTGTACTTCTACCCGCGGGACGACACGCCGGGCTGCACGACTCAGGCCTGCGTCATCCGCGATCATTGGGCCGGCTTCGAGGAGGCCGGGGCCGTGGTGGCGGGTATCTCGCCGGATGACGTCGACAGCCACGCCCGGTTCGCATCCAAGTACGGGCTGCCGCACACGCTGCTCGCCGACCCTGACCGCCACGTCATCACGGCCTACGGCGCATGGGGAACAAGGTCGCTGTACGGCAAGCACTACGAGGGCGTGATCCGCTCCTCGGTCGTCATCGGCTCCGACGGCCGGATCCTCGCCGTCTTCGACAAGATCCAGCCCAAACAGCAAGCCGCAAAAGCGCTGAAGGCCATCACCGAGCTGTAGCCGCGCCAGACCAGAGCACGCCGCGGCCCAGTGGGGTCAGGCGCCTGGCTGGGGGAGGCCCTCGGCGACGCGGCGGCGGACGCGGGCGGGAGCGCCGCCGATGCGGAGGTCGTCGCCGCCCGCGATCTGGCCCTCGCGGTCCATTGGCAGGAGCGCGAGCCCGATCCACGCGGGGCCGAGCCGGGCGGCGCTGGTGACCTCGCCGGCCTTGCTGCCGGCGTCGACCCGGTCGCCAGGGGCGATCTGGCCAGCGGCCTCGATCACCGCGAGCGCCCGGCGCGGCCGGCCCAAGTTGTAGATCTTCGCGATCGACTCCTGGCCCGGGTAGCAGCCCTTACGGAGGTGGACGTGGGTGGGAAGCAAGCCCAGCTCTTGCGCGCGCCGCCCTGGCGCGACCTCTGCGCCCCAGCCAGGCAAGCCAGCGCTCACCCGGTAGGCCTCCCAATCGTCCCCAGACGCCTCTGGGAGCCCGAGGCCGGCGATCTGCTCGCCTACCCAGCCACGCGGGCCGAGCAGGTCGATGCCCCCGTCCCGGTCGCGGATCACGAGCCCCTCCCCGAGCGGCGCGGCGGCCATGCGCTCCCCAGGCGCCCCCGGCATGCCCACAAGGCCCGGCCCCCGAACGCTCGCGACGGCCCACTCGCTGCTCCAGTCCACAGCCTCCACCCGCATGAGGAACTTGAACTTCTCCAGCGCGGACGTAAGGTCGGCAGCCACCTGGCTCGGCGTGGCGAGGAGCACGTGCTCGGCGTCCACCACTGCCCTGCCCATGGCCAGCGCGTTCCCTTTGTGGTCCAGGTAGAGGAAGTCCGCGGCGGTGCCCGGCTGCGCGGCCTCCATATGCTGGCTCAGCATGACGTGGAGGTAGCCGAGCCGGTCTGGCCCGCTCACCCGCACCACCCCGTCCGGCCGCCGGTAGACCGCCGCCTCATCGATCAGATACGCCATGCGCTCCAGTATCCCGCCCGGGTCATCTCGCGCACCCGCCCTGGCTCGCGGTGAGCGGCGGATGCGGCTTGCATTGCCTACCATGGCGGCATGAGTGAGCTGCCACCCGCCGGGGTCGGCCCGGCAGATCTCCCGCAAGAGGTGCGGAACTGGGCGCTTGGGGCACATTTAAGCGCCTTCATCGGCGCGTGGGTCGCGCTGGCCTTTCTCGGGCCTTTGGTGGTATGGCTCATCAAGCGTGATGAGCACCCGTTCGTCGCCCTGCACTCCAGGGAGGCGCTGAACTTTAACCTCTCAGTGCTGATCTACGGAGCTGTGGCGTTCCTCTTGTCGCTTGTGCTCATCGGGATCCCGATCCTGATCGCGATCGTGGTTGCATGGCTGGTGCTGACCATCGTTGCCGCAGTCAAGGCCGCGAATGGCGAGGAGTACCGCTACCCCCTCACGATCCGATTCATCACCTAATTCACGCCGCCGCGAGCCTGGCCACCGCACCGCGTTGCCCCGCGCCCTTTCGAGTGTCATCCTGGCTGCACGACAGAAAGGAGGTGGTCCAGCGCAATGACTTCTGAGAGTTCTTGTGTGACCGTCGAGGTGATGAGGCGCTAGGCCCCACCAGTCCTTTTTGCAGGCATCCGGGACGAGATCCTGGGTCCTTGCGAGTCCAACCTCCTCACCTGCTCTGACGTCTGTGGGATCTGGTCACACCCACGGTGAAGACGATGAGTGTTGGATGCCAGCCAAGCCGCCCGGGCCGCTCCGGCCCGGGCGGCGGCCTTTATGTTGGTGGGCTGACAGCGCCACTGGCGAGTGAGAGCGAGGCGGCATGCGTATCGGGATGATCGGCCTGGGCCGGATGGGCGGGAGCATGTCCCTCCGGCTGCTGCGCGGTGGCCATGAGGTTGTCGTGTTCGACCGCGACCCGCAGGCCGTCGCCCAGCTGGTCGGTGAGGGCGCGCTTGGGGCGGGCAGCCTGTCGGAGATGGTCGGCCAGCTCGCCCCGCCGCGCGCGGTGTGGCTGATGGTCCCCGCCGGGCGCCCCACCGCCGAGGTGATCGAGACCCTCGCCCCGCTGCTGGACCCCGGCGACGTCGTCGTTGATGGCGGGAACTCCCGGTGGACAGATACGCAAGCGCAGGCGACGACACTCGGCGCGCTAGGGATCGCGCTCGTCGACGCGGGCACGTCCGGCGGGGTGTGGGGCCTGGAGGAGGGCTATTGCCTCATGGTCGGCGGGCTGGACGAGGCGGTGGCCCTGCTGCAGCCAGCGTTCGAGTCGCTTGCGCCGCCCAATGGCTGGCTCCACGTGGGCCCCACTGGCGCGGGGCATTTCACCAAGATGGTGCACAACGGGATTGAGTACGCGCTCATGCAGGGCTACGCGGAGGGCTTCGAGCTGCTCGCGGCCAGCGAGTTCGACCTCGACCTGGCCGCGATCGCCGAACTGTGGCGCCATGGCAGCGTCGTCCGGTCCTGGCTGCTCGATCTCGCCGCGCGGGCGCTGGCCGAAGACCCCAAGCTCGAGCGGATCGCCGGTTGGGTCGAAGACTCGGGTGAGGGCCGCTGGACGGTCGAGGCCGCGATCGACCGCGCGGTGCCGACTCCGACGATCGCGCTCGCGCTGTTCCGCCGCTTCGCGTCACGGGCCGATAACCCGTTCAGCGACCGCTTGCTCGCTGCGCTGCGCCACCAGTTCGGCGGCCACCCCCTTCACCCTCGAGAGCGTCCTTAAGCTCCGGGCTCCACAGCCCCGCCGGGAAGGTGCACTCATGTCCTCACCAGATCTTGTCCCCGACGACACTGTGATCGTGATCTTCGGCGCCAGCGGCGACCTCGCGCGCCGCAAGCTCCTGCCGTCGCTCTACCACCTCCACGCCGAGGGGCTGATGCCACGACGGTGGCGGATCATCGGCAACTCACGCAGCGAGCTGACCGACGCGTCATTCGACGAGCTGGCCCGCGAGGCCGTCCAGGAGTTCGGCCGCTGCTGCATCGACGAGGAGGCCTGGAGCGCCTTCGCTGACCGGTTGTCCTACGTGGCCCACGAGTTCACGCCTGACGATCCAGGGCTCGTGCGCGACGCGGTGCTCACCGCGGAGCAGGAGATCGGCGGGCAGGTGCAGCGGCTGTTCTACCTGTCTGTGCCGCCCTCGGCGTTTGGCACGATCACCGAGGCGCTCGGGAAGTGTGGCCTGACCGACCGGGCGCGGGCGGTGTTCGAGAAGCCATTCGGGGTCGACCAGAAGTCCTTCGAGGAGCTCAACGAGACCGTCCACCGCGTGCTCGACGAGGATCAGGTCTACCTGATCGACCATTTCCTGGGGAAGGAGACGCTGCAGAACGCCCTGGCGCTGCGCTTCGCGAATGGGATGTTCGAGCCGGTCTGGAACCGCACCCACATCGACCACGTCCAGATCGATGTCCCCGAGACGCTGGGCATTGAGACCCGGGCCGCGTTCTACGAGCCCACCGGCGCGCTGCGGGACATGGTGGTCACCCACCTCTTCCAGGTGCTGTCGGTCATCGCGATGGAGCCGCCGATCGCGCTGGAGTCCAAGCCGCTGCTCGACGAGAAAGCGAAGGTGTTCGAGTCGATGGCGCCCCTTCTCGCCGACGATGTCGTGCGCGGCCAGTTCGAGGGCTACACCGATCTTGAGGGGGTCGCGCCGGACTCGCGGACCGAGACGTTCCTCGCCGCCCGCGTGTCCGTCGACAACTGGCGCTGGGCGAATGTGCCGTTCTACCTCCGCACCGGTAAGCGGATGGCCGCCAGCCGCCAGACCGTCACGCTCGCGTTCGCTCGGCCGCCTCGGCAGATGTTCCGCGACCTCCCGCTCGACGGGTTTCACCGCAACCACCTCACGCTGAACCTCGGCGGCGATGAGGGGATCACCGTGTCGTTTCTCGCGAAGGTCCCCGGCCCCTCCGTCCGCCTGGGGCCCGCGCGGATGACGTTCTCGTATGAGCACTCGTTTGGCAGTGAGATGATCGGTCCCTACGAGCGCCTCCTGCACGACGCGCTGATGGGCGACCGCACCCTGTTCACCCGCGCTGACGGCATCGCCCGCACCTGGGAGCTGGTCGCCGACGTCCTGAACCACCCGCCGCCGCTCCATCTCTACCCCCAGGACTCGTGGGGCCCCCAGGCCGCCCTCGACCTCATCGCCCCCCGCCGGTGGCACCTCCCCGAGTGACGCCGCACTCGACCGTTACTTCAGGATGTTGACAGCCCGGGTGATCACCAGGGCGACCGCTATCCACGAGATCGCCGACTGCAGCATCATCATGAGCTTGGCCCAGCGTGACAACGGAAGAGTGTCGGTTGGGCTGAAGGCGGTGGCGTTCGACTCCCTGCACCAGGCCTATTGCCAGCCGGCCTACCGACCAGGCGTTGGCGATGCTCGTGGCGGCGATCAAGGTCAGCCGAGTCCGGCGTCGGGTGCGGACTTCGCTGGCGGGGGTGGGCGTGCCTTGGCCCAAGGTTCTGCCGACGGTCAGTGCGAGGGGTTGCCGAATCTGGGGATCTACCGTGCGGACGTCACCACCATCGTGGCGCATACGTTGCAGCTATAGACTAAGGGTTCTGGGAGCTTCGGTAAATTATTACCTTTTGCTCAGAGTGATCCACTTACGGTATCAGGGCCCTAGAGGAATCGCCCGGTATGAGCGAGAGTAGCACCCGTTGCTGGCCAGAAGTGATAACGCTTCCTGAGGTCTCTTCCACGTGAAGCTGAATTTTGGTCTCGACAGCCGCCCGCGTCGCATCGCTTGCAGGCAAGGGGGTAGACAGCTTGCCGGACAGGCTGACACTTGAGCAGTTAGAGATTTTCGTGCGAACGGCCGAGGCGCCGAGTTTCCGCGCAGCCGCAGAGCAGATGGGGATCACAGAGCCTAAGCTCTCGGGGCACATCCGCGCGCTTGAGCAGTGTTTAGAGGTGAAGCTCTTTGAGCGGCAGCGAGGAATCCGGGCACGAGTCACGGCGTTTGGCCGAGAGCTGCTCCCTTTCGCAAAAAATATTCTCCAAGGGGTCACAAAGCTTCATGAGTTTGTTCACCATGGGGAGAACAAGGAAAATATGGCCGTCCCCATTACCTGTTACCCTGCCCATGTTGAGCGGTTTTTAGGCAGTGTTGTTAAAGAGTTCATACAAGATCATCCTCACGCTCGAATCAATCTTAGGGTAAGAAATGATCGACGCCGTAATATCGGACCCTCGCTGTTCGAAGAGCTTCAAGCGGGAGAGGTTGATCTTGTTTTCGGCCCTCCACAGCGCCATCTCGGGTTCAATGGCATCAAGGCATATGAGGCGAAAATCCGGCTCTTGCTCCCCGATAACCATGAGCTGAGGCACGCCGGGCAGGTCTCCCTTGAGCTGTTGAAAGGGATCTCAGTCCTGATTGCGCCGAAAAACCACTTCGCGACAGAAGGTAGAGAGCGCCTGTTGGGAGGCAGGGTTCCGCTTAAGAGTCGCAAGTGAGAGCGCGAGCCCTTCTGCTCTCTATGTCTTAGGAAACGCAGGTGTCGGCGTTCCTATCCTTCCGGATGACTACTCGCTGGTCAGCGTCTCCAACCGTGAGTGCCCGGTTTACTCGATGTCGATGGCAACGAGCTCTCCACGGCGGTATGGCTGCACTGGCGAAGAGAAGATCATCCTCCCGCGGTAGCTGCGTTCATCGAGTGCGCCAAGAAGTGGGCAGATTTGGATTTACGAACACCGCGTATTGCAGCGCTACCGTACGGAGAAGCTCGGCTCAAAATCGAAGGAACTTTGTGACGGGCCACGAGCCTCCCTCACGCAGAGGTCAGCTCCTGCAAGGGTGGGAACCAGGCCTCGCTGTAGGTGGGGAAGGGCTGGACGACGTCCGTCCAGGCCACGAGGGGCACCTCAGCGCGGATCGCGAGGGCGGCTTGGGTGATGAGCTCGCCAGCGTGTGGGCCGGCGACGGCAGCGCCGACGGCGACGCCCCGCATGGTGTCGGCGACGATGAGCAGCAGCCCGCCACCGGAGTGGTCGGCGGCTGTGCGTGGGAGCCGGCCCAGGTCCATCGTCGCGACCCGGGTGGCGATGCCCTGCTCGGGCGTCAGCCCGACGGCGGCGACCTCAGGCTCGGTGTAGACAGTGCGCGGCACGGACCGGTAGTCAGCGCGTGCGTCGCCTCCGAGCAGGTTAGCCGTGACGATCCTGCCCTGATAGTTCGCGGTATGCGTGAACGGGAGGATCCCGGTGACGTCGCCCGCAGCCCAGACGTGCCGGGCGCCGCGGACGCGGCAGTGGTCGTCGACCGCCAACTGTCCATCCAGGCCGAGGGTGTCAAGGCCCAACCCCTCGACGTTCGGGCGGCGGCCGGTCGCGATGACCAGCCGCTGGGCCGAGATCTCCGCGCCGCCAGCGAGGCGGAGGCGGGCGCCGCCAGCGCTGGGCTCGGCCGCTTCGGCGGTCAGGCCGACCCGCACGTCGACCCCGTCATCGCGGAGCGCGCGGGCAAGCGCCGCGCCCAGCGCGAGGTCCTCGCCGGGCAGCAGCTGCTCCTTGGCCTCCACGAGCGTGACCTGGCACCCGAACCGCGCGAACACCTGCGCCAGCTCGACGCCGACCGGGCCGCCGCCGAGGACGACGAGCGAGTCTGGAAGCTCGGTCGCCGTCCAGACGTCGTCGCTGGTCCAGACCTCAACGGCATCGAGCCCGTCGATCGGCGGCACCGCCGCCGCCGATCCAGTGGCGACGACCAGGTCAGTCCACTCGAGGCGGCGATCACCAACAGCCACAACCCCCGGCCCGGCCACCCGGCCGCGTCCCCGGACGACCGCCACCCCAGCCTCGACCAGCCCCCGCACATGCCCGGAGTCATCCAAGTGCCCGGCGACCTGGTCGCGAACCGCGACCGCCCGGGGCCATGCCCGATCGGCGCCTCCGAGGCTCAGGGGCTCGGCGACCGCGCCGAGCTCGTGGGCGCGGGCCGCGAGCCACCGCACCCCTGCAGAGCGCAGCATGGCCTTGCTCGGCATGCATGCGGTGAACGGGCACTCCCCGCCCACCCGCCCAGATTCGACCACTGCGACCTTCCGCCCGGCGCGGGCAAGGTGAGGGGCAACAGCCTCACCCGCCGTGCCGCCGCCAAGCACCACTACATCAAAGCGCTCAGTCATCGCTGCCGCCTGTCGTCATCACTATGGGGCATCCCCGCGTCGCTGCCTGCGCGGATGCCCCATACGAGGAACTGCGCAGGCTAGCGCAGCCGTGGAGCGGTGACGAGCTCCAAGTCCTGGCCAAGGGCCTGCTCGGCCCGAGCGAGCTGCGGCTGGAACCGGGTGATGCCAACGGTGCCATTGTCCAGCGTCCCCAGCGGTCCAGTGTTCGCCCCGACGGTGACCGCGACGCCGACCGCGCGACCGTCGTCGGAGATCACGCCGCTGCCGGAGTCACCCGGCAGGACAACGCCATCAGCGTAGACGTGGTCGGGATTCGGCATCCCCATCGCGTACAAGGTGCGCGCCGGGGAGACCGTACTGATCAAGAGCCCTTGCCCGTATTGGTGGAGCGTCACGATCTCGCTGGCGGGCGGTCGCTCGCTGTTGATGCCGGTCGGCCCGCCGAAGTGGCACATCTGGGGGCTCGCCACGACGTTGTCATCCAGCCGGATCAGCGCGAAGTCCTTCGGGTCAGCCAGGACCGCGTAGGCGAACTCGCCAATCCGCTTGCCGCTCGCGTCTTTTGCGACTGGGCCCCTGCCTATCCGGTAGAGCCTCTCAGCCGGCGGCGGTGTCACCAACGTGTCGCTGGTCCCGCTCAGGAGGACACAGTGCCCGGCTGTGCCCATGTACCGGGTTTTCTTCCCGGTTTTCTTGTCAGTCCCGATGAACATGAAGTTAAACGAGCACTGGCCGGTGTCAGTCTGGAGCACCGCGCCGGGTCGGACACCTTGGCACCCACCGGCGGCAGCCGGGCCGCCAATCGGGAGGAGGTCGCCGACCGGGCTGGCAGCGGGAAGCCCGATCAGGCGACACGGCTGGCCGCCAAGTCTCCACGCTGGGCCTTGGGCCTCGCTAGGCGCGAGCGGCGTCGCCGTCGCGGGCGCGGCCAGGAGGGCGGTGGCCAAGGCGAGCGCGAGCAGAGCCGGTACAGGCAGCCAGCGAGCACGGGTACGGACCAACACGATTCCCTCCGTGACGGTCTAGGGAGCGGATGCTGACTTAGTGCACCGCCCGGAATTCCGGTCGCATTCGGCTGCGACTCCGTATTTCCGGTTGGAGCACTTATGGATAACTCGTACAGATGCCCCGGCACTTTACCCTTGCGCTCACACCTCGGTCCACCTACAAACGTGACAGAGCGGGCGAGCGGCGGCCCGCATGGCTCACTCGACCGGTCAGGAGGCCAGGGAGCGGCCGCCCGGCGATCACGGGGTTACCAGCAGAGCACCGCGTCAGCGCTGCGGAGAAGGTCAGCGATCCCCTGGGTGTCGGCGGGCTGGACGCCATCGACGAGGTCGTCAGGGGACAGGCCAAGCTCGGCAAGGTCCTCGATGGCGGCATAGACCGCGATGCCACTCTCTAAGAGGCCGCGGAGGTCGTCCGCGCTCGCTGCCGGGGGTAACGGGCAGCCACCAAGCGCGCCGGGGGAGACCTCGCTGCCGGCGACCGCGATCTCGATCCCAGCGCCGCGCAGGACGACGGCGAGGTCGATGTCTGAGGCGACCGCATACAGGTTGGCCTCAAGCGACGGCTCGATACCCCGCACGGCGCCGGGGTGGGCGCGGATCAAGCTGACGACCCGCCTGGCCATTACGTGCCCAGGGTCCCAAGCGACAGGAGGATGTCCGCCTCCCGCACGAACGCCCAGAGGTCCGCATGGTCGCCAGGCACAACACCAGCAGCCTGGCAGCCAGCGATCCCCATGGCCTCGGCCGCGTCGGCCTCGACCACCCAGTCGAGCGTCCCGCCATGCACGCCCCGGCGGAGGAGCGCGGCGACCGCGGCGGGCAGCTCGCCTGTCCCAGCCGACAGGCTGGCGGCGGAGTCGTGGGCGAACACCATGACCCGGTGGCCCCGGGCGAGGATGCGCTCGGCGAGCCGCAACGCGGTCGTCGCGCGCTCGGTGTGCGCGCCGTCGTTCAGGATCAGCGCAACGGTGCGGGTCATCATGCTGGCTTTCGTCCGCGGCGGGCGCTCATAGGCAGATCACGTTGTCGGCGCCCTCCATCACCAGGTCGGCGATCTCGTCGAGATCAACGGCTTTGATGCCCTCGATCCGCCGCTCAGGGCTGATCGCGCGCCGCCGGAGCGCGTCGGTGTGGGCGACGACGGCGGCGCCCGCGGTCATCGCTTGGCTCACCGCCTGCGCGTGGAGATTACCCTGCCGGGCAGCGGTCGCGGCGGCGTCGAGAAGGACGACGGTTACGTGGTCACCCTGGGCTACCCACAACCGGGCGAGCTGCAAGGCCCAGGGCAGATCGGTCGAGACGAGCAGGGCGATGCGCACCTCACGTCCCCTTCCGGATCAGCAAACGGATGGCGGGGCGCCCGGAGAGGTCAGTGGCGCGCTCGACGCCGAGCAGCTGGTGGCCAGCTCGATCCGCCCAGCGCGCGAACGCCGCAGGCGAGCCGGCGCCCTCAGCGAGCACCTCGAGGACATCCCCAGGCGCCAGCCAGGTGACCGCCCGCATCGCGTGCACGACACCGGTCTCGCGTTGCTGGCCTCGGGTGTCGACGGTTCCGGCGGGGATGATGTCCGCGCGTGACCCGAGGGTCGCGATCTGCGCCCGCCAGGCCCGCGCGCCCGCGGGCACTGACTCGGCCTCCACAAGGCTGACCTGCACCCCAGACCCGGCAAACGCACCGACGACGAGGCCGCGCTCAAGTGCCTCGGCCAGCGACGCGTCGACCCGCTCGACCAGCTCGACGGCGGCGCGGACGCCCGTCAGCTCGACCCAGTCATGACCCGCGCGGACGACCCGGGCGTCAGGCGCGTGCGAGCGCAACGCCCGGATCGCGGTCCTTGCCGCAGCCTCCAGGGGCCGGTCAGCGTCTGCCTGGGCCAATCCGCGCGCACCTCGGCCCGCGGGGACCCCCCCCCGAACCCCAGATTGGGCCGGGGGACTCCCCCGAACCCCCTGTTGGGCCGGGGGACTCCCCCGAACCCCCTGTACGAGGCGGCGGCCCTCAGCGGTGGCAACCTCGTAGGCGAGGGGAATCAGCGCCGACCCGTTCGACGCCGCATTGGGGCTCGCCCGTTTCCCATCCTTGTTGAGGAGCGTGACGAGCAGCCGGACGGCGAGCGCCGCCCCCGCCCCGCTGCTTGGCTGGCCCGCTGCGTCAAGCGCGCCTTGCTCGACATCGACCTCCTCACGAGCCAAGTAGACCTTCGCGGGCCGCCCACCACCCGGCCGCTTCACGCTGCCCACAACGACAAGCCCAGCTTGAGCAAGGAGCTCCAGGTGGGTGCGCGCGACGTTCGGGTGGAGCTGGAATGCGGCGGCGATCTCCCGGACCGTCCGTGAGGCGCCGAGCTGGCGGAGGTGGTGGTAGATCGCCGCGCGGGTCGACGAGCCGAGCGCGCGCGCGACGCTGACTCCGGGCCGGCCGGGTCGCGGCGTGGCAGCTCTAGGCTCGTTCGAGGTTTTCACTGTCCTGTAGTGTTCTACTGGCTCGCCCGCCCAGAAATCCATGGTGAAAACAGTGCCTACGAGCCAGCGGCGAACGGCTCTGGAGGCCGGCTGGCGATCCCTCGCGCAACGCCCGCGTCAGAACGCGACCATGCGGGCAAGCAGGTAGGCCGCCGGGGCGGAGAGCAGGAGCGCGTCGACGCTCGCGAGGATGCGGCCATCGCCGAGCCGCGGCGGGGAGCTGCCCGGCTGGCTATTCGCCTCAAGCCCAAGTGAGTGCTCCAACCGGGTTCCGCACACGCTCGCGAGGACCCCGACAAGGCCGAAGCGCATCGCGGTCACGGGCTCGAACGGCGGGGCGAGCACCTGCCACACCCCGACCGCGGCCAGGGCGGCAGCGGCGAGCGGCGCCCCGAACTCCAGCCATGCGGATGGCACGACCGCCCAATGGCGTAGCGCAAGCCCGGTCACGTCCGCCACCACCACGAGCGCGCCAAGCCCGAGCAACCAGCGGAGCCCGTGCGGGGTGTAGCGGAGCAGGAGGAGACTCGAGGTCCCCACACCGACGAGCAGCCCAGCGAGGGCGGTCGCGCCGAGCCCGGCGGCCGCGCCGGTACGCCGCCCGAACCCAACCATCAAGCAGAACGCGAGGAGGATCATGCCAGCGGTGAGGGGTGGGAGCACCCGCAAGCCAGCGTTCGGGTCCACAGCCACGGCGAACGGGAGCGCGATGCCTGGCCCGGCGGCGGCGACCACCACAGGGCGCGCCCCAGCCCGTGCGAGCAGCCCGGCAGCGTCAAGCAGTCCCGCCCCGGCGACCACCACGACGAATACCGCGAACGGCAGCGGCCCGCCGAGCAGCGCGCCAAGTGCCACCGCGCCGATCAGCGCTGGCATGGCGGGCCGCGGCCAGCGCTGCCGAGGGCTCGGGGACCGTGGCCGCGCGCGCTGGGCGGCTGGAGGTGTTGGGGCTCTGCGGGCGCGGCGGGCGCCGCCGCTCACCGGCGGCAGGAGCGCGAGCTCCGCGCCGTCGGGAACGTTGACCTCCGCGTGCGGCGCAACGTTTGACCCGTCGACAAGGACGCTGCAGAGCGCGAGCCGGTTCGCGAACCGCTCGCCGTAGCGCGCGCGCAACGTGTTTAGCAGCTCGGGGAGCAGGCCAGGGTCCACCATGGTCTCGCTCTCACCCGCTGCCTCCCGGAGGGCCGCGAACATCCGCACGCGCACTGCCATCGTGTCTTCCTCTGGGAGTTCCTTCTCGGGTGGGCGAGTGGGAGTGGTTGGTATGGCCGGTCGCTTCGTACCCTAGACCTATGGATGTCGATCGTAGGACTGAGATCGCCGCCGTCAGCACAGCGCTGCTCGATGACCTGCAGGAGGTGGTTGTGGCGGGTTGGGCAGGACCGGCATCACCGGCGAAAGCCCAGCGCGTGCAGGCCCTGGGCAGTGCGGTCGCCAGCCGCGCGGCGCTTGAGGCCCTGCTGACCATATTCGAGCAGGGCGACCTGGATGAGCGCGCCTTGACACACACGCGCGAGAGCGTGCTCGCTGGCACGAGCACGCTCGACGAGGCCGACGAGCTGCTCCGAACAATCCGGGTGGTCGGCGTGGGGTGGCTGACCGAGCTGCTGGCCGACCGGATCGGGCTCACCCACGAGGAGCGGTTCCAGATGCAGCGCGAGGCGTCCGTGCTGGGCTCGGAGCTGCTGGGACGCCGCGAGAAGCCCGAGCCCCAAGTGATCGATGCGCTCCTCGCCGAGCTGGAGCGCAGCGCTCCCGACCTGCGCTGAGGGGAGTCCCCAGAGGAACAGTGATCCGGGGCACTGAGGAAGGAGGAATCGTGCGGCTGCTTGTCTTGTCGGACGCCTCTAGCGGCGCGAAGGCCTTGCTCCCCGCGCTCGAGTTCCTCGACCACACGCTTGCGACCGCTCCGCTTGCCCCAGAGTCGCTCACCAGCGTCTCAGACATCGACGTGATCGTGATCGACGCGACCGTGGACCTCTCGGGCGCCTCGCATACCTGCCGGGCGATCGCCGCCGCCGCGACCGCGAGACCGATCCTGCTCGTGGTGAGCGAGGGGTGGCTCACGGTGCTGAAGACCAGCTGGGGCTTTGACGACTGGGTTCTACCCCGCACGCCGCCAAACGAGGTCGAGACCCGGCTGCGCCTGGCGGTCGAGCGTGTGGGCGAAAGCCGTGAGGGGCGTATGGCGAGCATCGGCGAACTCCAGATCGATGAGGACACCTACGTCGTCCGCCTGCGCGGCCAGCCTCTGGACCTGACGTACCGCGAGTTCGAGCTACTCAAGTACCTTGCCGCCAACCCGGGCCGCGTGTTCACGCGCGGCCAGCTGCTGCAGCAGGTGTGGGGCTACGATTACTACGGCGGCACCCGAACCGTCGATGTCCACATCCGCCGGCTGCGCGCCAAGCTTGGGCCTGAGTACGAGCCACTGATCGGGACGGTCCGGGGAGTAGGCTACAAACTCGACCCACACGGCCCAGCCCACCCAGGTGAGGTCGAGGATTGAGCCCGTAACGCTACGGGCAGCCTTTCATCCCATGCCAGAGGGTCCCGAATGCGCGCCGGATATACGAGCCGAACGGCTCGGGCGGCGGCTTGAGCAGCAGGCGGTAGAGCACCGCGCCGCATATAAGGTCCATGACAAGGTCCGCGTCAAGGTCTGCCCGGATCTGCCCGGCGGCCTTGGCGCGCTCCAGGCGCTCAGCGATCGCGGCGCGGCGCGGAGCCTCCCAGTTGGACCAGTAGATATCGAGGAACTCGGGGTTGCGGTCGGCGGCGCTTATGATGAGCGCGAGGATCTGCGGGGCCACGGTCTCATAGGCGGCCACGGCGCGTTTGAGGAACGTGTGGAAATCCCGCCACAGGTCGCAGGTGTCGGGCATCTCGCACCGGGGCCTCAGCTGCGCAAGCGCGTCAGCCACGACCTCCTCCTTCGTCCGCCATCGCCGGTAGATCGTGGCCTTGCCAACCCCTGCCCGGGCGGCGATCGCCTCAATGGTGGTGCCCTGGAGCCCGGCCTCGGCAAGCAGCTCCACGGTGGCGTCCAGGATCGCCTGGTGGGACTGGGGGCTGCGCGGTCGCCCAGGCTGGCGGCCGGGGTCATCAATCGGGGCGCTCATGTCGGGCCATCCTAAGACCCCATGCCCCACTTACGATACGATACGGTTTCGTATCGTAAATCGTCGCGGGAGAAACTCCATGTCACAGCTTCCGTTGATGGAGCCGTTCGGCGCCGCCACCAAATCCAACCCGTACCCGATCTACGCGCACCTACGCGCGCACCGCCCTGTCCATCGCCTGCCCCTGCCGGATGGCCGAGGGTTGTGGCTCATCACGCGGTATGACGACGTAGAGCGGGCATTGCGCAATCCGCGACTGGTCAAAAACCCCCGGAACGCGCTCGACCTCGATCAGCTTCCCCTTTTTCCCGACGAGGCCAGGCCGATGCTGGAGCATATGCTCTCCGCTGACCCGCCGGTCCACACGCGGCTGCGCGCGCTGGTCCACAAAGCATTCACCCCGCGCCTAGTTGAGCGGCTCCGGCCCCGCGTCCAGCAGATCGCGGATAAGCTGCTCGACTCGGTCCAGCATCAAGGGGAGGCGGGGAAAATGGACCTCATCGATGATTACGCGTTCCCCCTCCCAATCATCGTCATCACCGAGCTGCTCGGCGTGCCCTCGAAAGACGGGGCCAAGTTCCGCGCGTGGTCGAACGCCGTCGTCGGGGTCGAGGTCGCAGGCGACTGCGAGCTGTTCCCAGAGCCGAGGCGAGCCGCTCTGACCAACTTTGCCGCGTACCTCCGATCGTTGTTCGAGGAGAAGCGCGCCAATCCCAAAGACGACCTGGTCAGCGCGCTGCTCTTGGCTGAGGAGGAGGGCGATACCCTCAGCGAGGGCGAGCTAGTCGCGATGGTCTTCTTGCTGCTCATCGCGGGTCACGAGACGACGGTCAACCTGATCGGCAATGGCGTGCTCGCGCTGCTGCGCCACCCTGACCAGCTCCGCAAGCTGCGGGACGACTTAACGCTGATCGGCCCCGCGGTCGAGGAGCTGCTCCGCTACGACGGCCCGGTGGAAACCTCGACATTCCGCTACGCCGCCGAGGACATCACGATCGACGGCGTGACCATCCACAAAGGCGATACCGTCTTGGTGGTGCTGGCCTCCGCGAACCGCGACGCGGCTCGCTTCGCCGATGCCGACCAGCTCAACATCACCCGGGCCGACAACCGGCATCTCGCCTTCGGCAAAGGCATCCACTTCTGCCTCGGCGCGCCGCTCGCGCGGATGGAAGGGCAAATCGCCATCGGCACGCTGATCCGGCGCATGCCAGCGCTGCAGTCAGCGGTGCCGCTCGACCAGTTGGAATGGCGCCCCGGCACCCTCATCCGTGGGCTGCGCGCATTTCCCGTGCGGTTCTAGAGCCGCGCGACCAGCTAGGCCGGGCGGAGCAGGTCAGCGGCCGGGACCCCCGCTGGCTCGACCCAATCCTGGTAGCACACCTCCCGGTACGCCGTCGTGAACCCCTCGGACTCGTAGAGCGCGACCGCGCCAGTGCTCGCGCAGTCCACGTACAGGATGGCCTGGGTACAGCCCCGGTCGTAGAGGTACTGCAGGCCAGCGACCAGCAGCGCCCGCCCCAGCCCAGTCCCCTGAGCAGACGGGTGGACGGCCAAGACGTAGACCTCGCCGACTGGCTCGTGCGCAGGGACGGCGTCCGTGTCATGCGCGTGCCACTTGGTCCAATGGAACCCGAGCAGCTCGTCTCCCCGCCAGGCCATCAGCAGCCCCTGCGGGTCAAACCAGTCGCGGCTGCGCCGCTCAGCGAACTCGGCCACGTCCCAGTTGCCATTCTCCGGATGGCTCTGGAAAGCGGCGTTGTTCACGCGCAGGAACTCCGCGTCGTCGAGACCCTCGCGGTAGCCGCGGACGGTGACCCCCTCAGGGAACGGCACATCCTGATGGCGGGTCTTCAGTGGACGGGTCATGAACGCGAGCTCGCGTTGGATCTCGAACCCGAGCTTCGCGGCGAGTGTCGCGCCCGCGTCCTCAACCCGGTGAACCCACAGGTAGAGCAGCCCACCACCGGCACGAGCCAAGACCGACCGGGTCTCCTCCAGCAGCGCACGGGCAACCTGCGAGCCATACCAGTCCGGGTGCACGACCACCTCCACCGCCACCCGCGGCCGATCGCCTGCGGCGTTCCAGCGAGTATGGGCGTAGCCAACCAGCCGGTCTCTGGCTGTCGGGGCCCCGTGCCCCTGGCCTTGCGGGGCCTCCCCGTGCCCCTGGCCTTGCGGGGCCTCCCCGGACCCCTGGCCTTGCGGGGCCTGGTTATAGGCCATCACCCCCACCCAGTTGTGGGCTCCGACTCTGAGGTGGGCGTACTTGTGCTCACCTACCGGACGGTGCCCCTCAATGCGGGTGGCAGCCTCAATCAGCTGCAGAATCTCCTCCAAAACTGCTTGCTCCAGGTGGGTATGCAGCTCAATTTCGTGCATTTTTCAAGGGTAACGGGCATGATGAGTCCGTGGACGTTGCTCACCGCCTCCGCAACCAGGGCTACCGCCTGACCCCTCAACGCCAACTCGTCTGGGACGCGCTCCGCCGTGCGACGTCCCACCTCACGGCCGAGCAGATCCACGAGGAGGTCTCCAAGACCGTCCCCGACTTCAACGTCGCGAGCGTCTACCGCACCCTCACCCTTCTTGAGGAACTCCAGCTCGCGAAGTCAGTGCAGCTAGGGGACGGGAAGGGACACTGGGAGGTCGCCCATCCCGACGACGAGTTCCATCTCGTGTGCCGGGTCTGCAGCAGGGTGATCCACCATTCGAGCGATCTGGTCCAGCGGGCTCGTGACCACCTCTCGACGAAGCACGGTTTCGTCGCCGAGCGCGTCGACCTGGTCGTCTATGGTGTCTGCGCCGACTGCACCGATGAGCCCAGCACCTCCTGATCGCCTGCGCCCGGGTAGACGCTCGCCACCGCCGAGGGCTACACTTCGAGGCGCTTCGCCGCGAAGGGGGCACGCTGTTGTGCTCATCCCTCCGGCGCATGGGCCGTTAGCTCAACGGGTAGAGCTCCGGACTTTTAATCCGGCGGAGCGGGTTCGAGTCCTGCACGGCCTACGCTGGTCTAGTCGGACACCACGAGGAGCTGTGGAGCAGTTAGGAGTGCTCGTCACCCTGTCAAGGTGAAGGTCGCGGGTTCAAATCCCGTCAGCTCCGCTCCGGCCGGGCCACATTCGGCCCGGCCGGACTCATCGGTCAGGTAGCTCAGTTGGTAGAGCGCGCGACTGAAAATCGCGAGGTCGGCGGTTCGATACCGCCCCTGACCACCCAATAAAGCCGCTGGTCACAATGGTGTTCGCTGTTCTCAGGCCGTGTCATCGCCGCCGCCTTCCTTGTCCTGACAGCCATCCTGACAGCCAAGAAGATCGTCCATCCGATCCGCCGCTCTGCGCTGCAGCACCGGCATGACATGCGTGTAGAGCATCGTCGTCTGGATCGCCGCATGGCCCAGCGTCTCCTTGACCACCGGCAACTCCACACCCTGAGCCAGCAGCAGCGAGGCGCACGTATGACGCAAGTCGTGCTTATGCCGAACTCGGCATAATCACGACTATGCCGACCTCTTCGTTATGCCGATCGTGGTGTGAGAGGCCTTGTGGCGTGGGGTGATCGGGCCGGTCAGGTCGGCATAACGTGAGGCGTCATTGTCTCCTTCTCTGTGTTCCGTGAGAAGGAGGGTAGGCATGGCGAGGCCGAGCAGGGTGAGTAGGGTCTTGATGACGGGGCCGTTGGCCCCATTCGTCGATCAGTACGGCGAGAAGCTCGAGCAGCGCGGTTACACGCGGCTGTCGGCGGTCAACCTCCAGCGGCAGATGGCCCAGATGAGTCGTTGGCTCGAGGCGGAGGGTCTGGGCGTCAAGCAGCTGAGTGAGGCGCGCGTCGAGGCGTTTCTGGACTTCCAGCGCGCCAGCGGTCGCGGGCGGTCCTCGTTGTCACGGCCGGGTCTGCTGTGCCTGCTCGAGTTGTTGCGCGAGCTGGGCGTGGTGGCAGCGGCGGTCGAGCCGACGCCATCACCGACAGAGGCGCTCATGGGCTCCTTCCAGCGTTACCTGCTGTCGGAGCGCGGTCTGTCGGCGGGCACCGTCCGCGGCTATGTGGACCGTGCCACGCGTTTCGTGGCTGGACTGGCGCCCGGCGGGCTCGGACATGTGACGTCGGCGGAGGTGACGACCGCCGTGCTGGGGGAGTCGGTAGCGGTGTCGGTGAGCGCGGCGCAGAACTTCGTGGCTGGCCTGCGCGCCTTCCTTCGTTTCTGCCTCATCGAGGGCCTCATCGAGGTCGACCTGTCGCAGGCGGCGCTGCCGGTCACCGGCCGGAGGCGTTCGTCGCTGCCGCGCGGGATCGCCAAGGACGAGGCCACTGCGCTGCTCGGCGCCTGCGACCGCCGCACGGCGATCGGTCGGCGCGACTACGCATTGATCATCACGCTCTTGCGGCTCGGTTTGCGCCGGGGCGAGGTCGCCGGCATCCGGCTCACAGACATCGACTGGCGGGCCGGCGAGCTGATCGTCGTGGGCAAGGGCGCTCGTCGGGACCGGCTCCCATTGCCCGCTGACGTCGGCGCGGCGATCGCTGCGTACCTGGCCCGCGGACGACCGGCGAGCGACCGCCGAGAGGTGTTCCTTGCGGCCAGGGCGCCGTTCGAGCCGATCGCGGCGGGCACGGTGGCCTCGACGGTGCGGCGGGCCTGCCGCCGAGCGGGCGTACCCGAGGTCGGCTCGCACCGTCTGCGCCACACCGTGGCCTGCGAGATGGTGGCGGCGCAGGTCCCGCTGACACAGATCGCCCAGGTGCTCCGCCACCGCAGCCTGCAATCCACGGCGATCTACGCCCGGGTGGATCTCGACCGGCTCCGCCTGCTGGCCCAGCCCTGGCCGGGGAGTGGGTCGCGATGAGCCCGCTGGCCGGTCACGTCACCGACTACCTGCGGATGCGCCGCGCCCTGGGCTACAAGCTGGAACGGGCGGGTCACCTCCTCCCGCAGCTGGTGACCTACCTGGAGGCCGCCGGCTCGCCGACGCTCACGACCGAGCTGGCCGTCGCCTGGGCGCGACTTCCCGCCCACGCCCGCCCGAGCCACTGGGCCGCTCGCCTGGCTGTGGCCCGCGGGTTCGCCCGCTACCTCCAGACGATCGAGCCGGCCACCGAGGTGCCGCCGGCGGGCGTGTTCCCCAGCCGGCGCCACCGCCCAGCCCCCTACCTGTGGTCGCCCCAGGACATCTGCCGGCTCGTCGATGCCGCCCGGACACTCCGCCCGCCGCTGCGGGCAGCCACCTATGAGGCGCTGTTCGGGCTGCTCGCCGTTTCCGGCATGCGCGTCGGCGAGGCGGTCGGCCTCGACCGCGACGACGTCGACTTCGACGCCGGCGTCATCACCATCCGTCAGGCCAAGCTCGACCGGACCCGCCTCGTGCCTGTGCACGACACGACCACCTCGGCCCTGCGCGCCTACGCGACCGACCGCGACCGCCTCTGCCCGGCGCCCAGATCGCTCGCTTTCTTCGTCTCGGGCGCCGGCACGCGTCTGGCCCGCAGCGACGTCGCCAAGACGCTCAGGCGGATCACCACCGCCATGGGACTGCGCAGCGCCACGGCGCGCCCCACCGCACATCAGCTGAGGCACACCTTTGCCGTTCGGACCCTGATCGGATGGCAGCGCTCCGGGACCAGCGTCGACGAGCGCATCGCCGCCCTGTCTATCTATCTCGGCCATGTCAGCCCGGCGGACACCTACTGGTATCTGTCGGCTGCTCCCGAGCTCATGGCCTTAGCCGCCGAGCGGCTCGATGCGCGGTTCGGGTCGACGAGATGACCGCGTTGGCTCCGGCGCTGCAGGCCTACTTCACCGACCGGCTGATCGGCCAACGGGCTGCCAGCCCGAACACCATCGCCGCCTACAAAGTGGCGTTCCGGCTGCTGCTCGGCTTCGCTTCCCAACAGACCGGAAGAACGCCGAGCGCCCTCGACATCGCCGATCTCGACGCGCCGCTCATCGCCGCCTTCTTGGACCACCTCGAGGCCGATCGGCGCAACGGCCCAGCAACCCGCAACAACCGCCTGGCGGCCATCCACTCGCTGTTCGCCTACCTCGCCCTCAACTATCCCGAACACGCCGCGACGATCCAGCGGGTGCTCGCCATCCCGACCAAACGGACCGAGCGCAACCTGGTCACCTACCTCACCGAAACCGAACTCGACGCTCTGCTCGAGGCGTGCGACCAGACCACCTGGACCGGCCGGCGCGACCACGCCATGTTCGCTCTCGCCATCCAGACCGGCCTGCGGATCTCTGAGCTGACCGGCCTGGCCTGCCATGACGTCACCCTGACCGCCGGCGCCCACGTGCACACCGTCGGCAAAGGAAGGAAGGAACGGCGGACACCGCTCGTGCCGACCACCAAAGCGGTTCTCAAAGCCTGGCTGACCGAACGTGCCGGCACCCCCACCGATCCGCTGTTCCCCACGACCACCGGCACGCACCTCAGCCGCGACGCCGTCGAGCGACGCCTCGCCCGAACCGTGGCCCTCGCCCGCGAGAGGTGCCCATCGATCGGGACCAAACGCGTCAGCATGCACACGCTGCGACACACCGCGGCGATGCGTCTCCTGCTGGCCGGCAACGACATCACCGTCATCGCCCTGTGGCTGGGTCACGAGCAGATCGCCACCACCAACATCTACCTGCACGCCGACATGACCCAAAAGCAGCAGGCGATTGACCGCACACGCCCAGTCGGTGGACGACAAGGCCGCTACCAACCCCCCGACACGCTGATCGCCTTCCTGGAGAGCCTGTGATTATGCCGACCTCGCCACCACGAACCCGTTCCCCCACAACGGTCCCCCACCCGAGATCGGCATAACACAAAGGTCGGCATAATCATGAAACCGCAGCTTGGGCAACCCCAGCCGCTCGCATAGCGCGTAGAAGGGCCGCAGGACGCTGCGTGGCTCGATCGGCGTGCCGTGCCTCGTCGTGAACACCAAATCCCACTCGTCGAGCCAGACCACCGCCTCGGCGCGCTCCCTCTCCTGGCGCTGTCGATGCTGGCGGAGCGACTCGATACACACGCGCGGCAGCGGCACCCGATAGGACTTATCCGTCTTCGTGTCGCCCAGCACAAGCTGCCCATCAAGCCGCTGAAGCGATCGCCGCACATACAGCGTCCCCTCGTCCAGGTCCACGTCCTTCCAACGAAGCCCCAGCACCTCACCCCGCCGCAGCCCGACCGCCACCGCGTAGACGGCGTAGAGCCGATCCTCCCGGACCGCGTCCAAGAGCATCCGCGCCTGCTCCGGCGTGAGGTAGCGCCACTCGTAGCGAGGCAGCCGGGGCGGCTTCGCGAGCGCCGCCACATTCCGCGCCACCAGCTCGTCCATCCGCGCCTGCTCCAACGCGCGGCGGAGCACCGCATGGATGTACTGCACCATCCGCGGCGACAGCGGCTCGCCCCGCTTGTCCGGGTACTTCGCATCCCGGCGTGGCTGCGTGGCCTTCTGGCGCAAGAGCCGGCGGACATGCGCCGGGGTGAGCTTGCGGAGCGGGATCCGCCCCAGCTCCGGGATGATGTGCTGCCGGACGACCGCCCCGTAGCTGCGCTCGGTCGAGGGCTTGACCGTGCCGGGCAGCGTGTCGGCAAGCCACGACTCCAAGTACTCCCCGAGCGTCTCCCGGCTCCTCAGCACCAGCTGGCCGCTCCAAGCCTGCCGCTGCAGCTCCTGGAGCTTGGCGACCACCTCAGCCTCGGTCTCACCGTACACACACGGACGTCGGCGCTTGCCGTTCGCCCAGCCCAGATCCACGGCACCCACCCAGCGCCCTTCTTACGCCGGTAGATGCTCCCGGTGCCGTGCGCGCGGCGTCTTTTCATGCCGCGCCCTCCGCCTGCGTGACGAGGCCATCGACGTGCTCCTCCAAGGCGGTCACCGGAACTCGCCGGAGCACACCGATCTTCACCGACTTGACCACACCAGAGGCCATCAGCTCATACATCTTCGACCGGCCCACCCCGATGACATGAGCGGCCTCCTCCGGTCTCAACAACAACTTGTTCACGTGCCCCCTCCCTTCGTGTCGTGGTTATCCAGCCAGCGCAAGGGCCTCGATCAGCTCTCCGCGGGTCTCCCGGGCGGCCTCACGCGCCGACTGGGCGGACCCGCCGGGCGAAGCTTGCCAGCCCTAACGTCGACGTGCGGACCAGGAAGTCCACGACGCTGACCGCGATCTGTGCGGCCTCGTCGAACGCCTGAGCAGCCAGATAGTTCTCCGTCGCCTCGATCCCCTCGGCGACATCTCGGGCTGCCGAGTAGATGCGGCGGACCCGCAGGTCGCCCGCCCGGCGGCAACGCCTTCGATAGCCGTCGTCGGATTGGTGGTGTCGCAGAGCCTGTGCGGTCCAGCGGTGCACCCGCCAACCCTGCTCGGCCTCGACGACTTCGGCCTCGACGAGTAACGACAGCGCGGCCAGCCACTCACCCGCGCGCGACCGCCTCTGCCGAGATTCCTGTCTCGGCCAGCGCCCCTGTCAGATCCTCAGTTGTCACCGGCAGGCTGGACACCGCGACCTGTAACAGCACCTGAAGCTCGTCCTCGCCCAAAACGGCGAGGAGCTCGTCGAGGACGATGTCGCGAGCGCCTAGCCGCACCGCCTGGCTGACCGTGGCGTCTGTGTCGCGGTCCTCGCTCAGGTCGATGCCCTCAGCCTCGGCGAGGGCATGCAGCTTGCCTCGTACCCGCCCTACGCCCTGGCCGCGGCGCAACAGCGCATCCAGCAGCTCCAACACCCGCCGATGCCCGCCGATCAGCGCGCCGACCAACGCCACATCCTCACCGCCCAGCCGGGCCAGCCCGTCCAGCCGCAGGTACAGCCAGCGTGTCTCAGATGGGCTCAACGGCCCGACCGGGACTTGGTGCAGCGCGCGCATCAGTCCAGGCAGCGGGTAACGGCAGGTGATCAGCAGCTTGCCGACCTGGCAGGCATCCACCAACCGCTGGAGGACCGCCTCGGTCGCCTCGTCTGACCAGCCGCTCCCACCAAGGGTGAGGTTGTCCTTGAAGTTGTCGAACACCAACACCAGCGGCTGTCGGCGCAGCGCACGCGCTAACAGGTCAAGGGCGGCGGCTACGCCGCCGCCAGGACTTCGTCGCCACGCCAACGCCCGCCAGGCACGAGGTTTGGGCCGAAGACACGCAAGGGCGACCTACCGAGCCGGCACCCCACGCCTACCGCCCATGATGGGCACCGACCTCGACAGCGGAGCATTACGCGCCATCCTCGGCCCGCCGGAACCATCAATCCGGTACGCGGTCTACACGGCCGGACGCCACGACCGTGCCCGTTACCGCAGCCCTGCGACCGTTCCAGCTCACCCAAAGTCTTAGATCTCTGCCGATCGATTAATAGAGAGAAGAGCTGTCCACTTACCAAATTTCGTTTATTTCAAGTGGCGCCTCCGGCGCAATGGCGATTGATGTGAATTATGGGCTCACGGGGTAGACCGCGACCGGCGCATCAACATCAGCGTCGGGGCCGGACGGATACTGGGGGCAATGACGGACGTACTGCTTGTCGCTGCCCACGTACCGCACCCACTCGTCTTGCGAGAGGTTGCGGCCTACAAGTTCACAGGAGTGACTCACCCACGTCGAAGGTGTAGCCCACAGCCGGGCGGTGCGCTCGTCACTCGTAGTGGCCAGCAGCTTGCCGTCGGGGCTGAACACCACGGCACCGACCGGGCCGGTGTGGCCGGCAAGCGGCTCGCCGACCTGTTCGCGGCTGGCCACATCCCACAACCGCACGGTGCCATCGTCGCTGGCGGTTGCCAGCAGCTTGCCGTCGGGACTGAACACCACGCCATTGACCGGGCCGGTGTGGCCGGCAAGCGGCTCGCCGAACGGTTGGCGGCTGGCCACATCCCACAGCCGGGCCGTGCCATCAAAGCTGGCGGTGGCCAGCAGCTTGCCGTCGGGACTGAACACCACGCTTCCAATCGGGTCGGTGTGGCCTGTGAGTGGCTCGCCGGCCGGTTGGCGGCTGGCCACATCCCACAACCGCATGGTGCGATCGAAGCTGGCGGTGGCCAGCAGCTTGCCGTCGGGACTGAACACCACGGGGCCAATGAATACCACGGGGCCAACCGGGCCGGTGCGGCCGACAAGCGGCCCGCCGAACGGTTGGCGGCTGGCCACATCCCACAACCGCATGGTGCCATCAAAGCTGATAGTGGCCAACAGTCTGCCGTCAGGACTGAACACCACGGGGCCAACCGGGCCGGTGTGGCCGACAAGCGGCCCGCCGAACGGTTGGCGGCTGGCCACATCCCACAACCGGGCCGTGCCATCGCCGCCGGTGGTGGCCAGCAACTTGCCGTCAGGACTGAACACCACGGGGCCAACCGGGCCGGTGTGGCCGACGAGCGGCTCGCCGAACGGTTGGCGGCTGGCCACATCCCACAACCGCGCGGTGCCATCGTCGCTGGTGGTGGCCAACAGTCTGCCGTCAGGACTGAACACCACGTCATTGATCGGCCCGGTGTGACCGACAAGCGGGCCGCCGAACGGTTGGCGGCTGGCCACATCCCACAGCCGGGCCGTGCCATCGCCGCCGGCGGTGGCCAACAGTCTGCCGTCAGGACTGAACTCCGCGTAAATGACTGGGCCGGTATGGCCTGTGAGCGGCCCGCCGAACGGTTGGCGGCTGGCCACATCCCACAACCGGGCCGTGCCATCGCCGCCGGCGGTGGCCAACAGTCTGCTGTCAGGACTGAACTCCGCGTAAATGACTGGGCCGGTATGGCCTGTGAGCGGCCCGCCGAACGGTTGGCGGCTGGCCACATCCCACAGCCGGACCGTGCCATCGACGCCGGCGGTGGCCAGCAGTCTGCCGTCAGGACTGAACACCACGCTTCCAACAAGGCCGGTATGGCCGACGAGCGGCTCGCCGAACGGTTGGCGGCTGGCCACATCCCATAACCGCACGGCGCCATCAAAGCTGGCGGTCGCCAGCAGCTTGCCGTCAGGACTGAACTCCGCGTCATTGATCGGGCTGGTGTGGCCGATCAAAGGTCGGAAGATGCCCAGCGGCCGGGCTAACGTCGTTTGGACGCTAGCCCAAGCCTCGCGGGTTGCAGCTGTGCGCAGACTTTCCAGGCTCAGCAGCTGCGCAAGATCGGATTGACGATCTGTCAGGGCAACAGCTTGTGCTGCTAGGCGTCGTGAGGTCGCCAGCCGCGCCTGGTCTCGCGCACGGTCATACAAGACGGCCACCGATGAGCCAAGAACGACAGCGATAGCGAGCAGAACCGCCAGCACACGGACACGACGACGATCACGAGTCAAACGCTGCTGCTGAACACGATCGCTAAGCCCGATGAACTCCACAAGCTCGCCTGGCAGCTCGCCCCCGCGCGTAGCACGCCAATGTCGAGCCTGCTCCAGCGCACTGCCACGCAACAGCAACTCAGGATCACGCTCAGCCTGTTGCCCGCTCGTGGCCTCCCATTGGGCATAGTCAGCCTCAAGACCCTCACGCCAGACCAAAAACTCGTGATCTTCGGCCAACCACTGGCGCAACAGCCCCCACTCCCGCAGCAACGCCTCATGCACCAACTCGACAACCGGCTGACCGCTGGCAGGATCCCGGCTGGTCACCACCAACCGCCGATCGGCCAGCCCGGCAATCACAAGGCCAACCTCGCTGTTCCTGTCCTGGGAGGCTCCCACCGCCCCTGTGCGGAGCTGGTCCAGACTGCGTCGTTGGCGGGTCGGGGGGATATTGGCAGCCTCATCACCCAGCCTGACCAACGACGTGACCACCCGGCGGGCAACAGACCGCTGGTCCGGTGATAGCGCGTGGTAGGCCTGATCGCACCAGCGGCACAACCCCCCGACCACCCCACCAATCTGCTCATACCCCTGATGAGTCAACCGGCCGTCCTGGCGCCGCTGCCACAGCTGAGTCAACGCGAACTCCAACAGCGGCAACACCGTGATAAGCGCACCGCTGCCCGGCGGGTCTGTTGGCGCAGCCAACACCGCATCGGCGGCGATGCGCTCGACTAGGCCAGGCTCCAACGTCAAGCCGACAGCGGCAGCTGGCTGGTGGATGATCGCTTCCAGCTCGTCGGCCTCCAACACCGCAGGGATGTTGACCAACCCCTGTTCCACCAACCGCATCAAGGCGGGGGCGGCGGTAGCCAAGCAGCCGTAAAAATCATCACGCAACCCGAGGACAATGCTGACCGCCGGCTCCTCCTCGACCACGACGACCAACTGCTCAAGCAAAGCGGTCCGCAGCGGCGGCGGGGTTACGACGAGCAGCTCCTCGAACTGATCGACCACCAACACCAACCGCTCCAGTTCAGGACGCTCGTCGAGCCATCGGCGTGCCGCCACCGCCAACCCATCCGCAACGCCGGAAAGACCCGCCTGCTCCAGCTGAGCGAACGGGTCAGCGCCGGGCCGGACGCTCAGCCACCCCCAACGGTCACTACCCGGCAACGCGCCATTGGCGAGTGCCGGCAGGACCCCGGCGTGGATTAGCGAGGACTTGCCAGACCCCGACGGGCCCAACAACGCAACAAACCTGCGGTCCCGACGCAGGCTGGCCAACACCAAGTCAACCGCCCGGCCGCGCCCATGAAACCAGGCGGCATCAGCGGTAGTGAACGGCTCCAACCCGCGGTAAGGGCAGACGTCAGAAAGCGTCAGCTCGGGACAGGCTTCGCGCAGCGTCTCGGTGGGGGTGACGTAGGCGGTCGCCTGGCCGCGGTCCAGCCGATCAGGCCGAGAGACCGCGTGCACCATCCCGATGACCAGCCCGGTGTGCTCATCCAGCACCGGGCCGCCACTGAACCCCTCGGTCACCTCCGTGCACTCGGTCAGCTGCAGCAGCGGTGCGTTACTGTCGCTAACGATTGGGTCGCCGGCCACGCCGTAGCCGTAATGACCCGCACCGGGCGCGTTGAGGGGGAAACCAAAGGCCTTCACGCGGTGTCCGCGGACTCCGGCCGAGCTGCCCAAAGCCAGCGGCTGCGCCTGCGCTGGCGCTGGCTCGTCGAGGCGGAGGAACGCGATGTCGCTGCTGTTTGGGCTGTGCCATAGCTGCGGGTCGACCCGAGCGGTCCACGCGCCATCGCTCAGGTGGGCAAAGCGTATGGTGACCGGATCAGCCGGCGGCTCATCCGACCCGCTAGGCAGAACGTGGGCGCAGGTCGCCAACAGCCGCTCACCGACCAAGAAGCCAGTCCCTGCAGGCCGGCCGTGGGTGTCGAGGACCTGGGCCACACCACGAGTCAAATCCACCAGCCAGCCGGCCGCTGCTCCCGGAGAGGTCCGCAGCTTACCCGGCTGTGTCATCGCTATATTCCCACACCGTCGTCACCCTTCGGACGGCCTCCGCTCGCGGTTAGTGATGACCGTTGCAGCTTTTGCGGTCAGCATCAGTTCGAACTTTACGGTGATGCCGTCCGGTCCGGCCTGGCCTGGCCTGGCCTGGCGCAGCTTGGCCAGAATTGACTGCGCCCCTCTGTGTCAAGCTGTAGTGAGGCACCGACTCCAACGCGCCTCCAGGCTCTGTGCTGCCTGACCGGCGATCTGTGGGACGAAAATAGCCCGTGGCGTGGGGCGTATGCCCCATTTTCATTGTTCATGGGCGGCCCGACAGGGCCATGGACGGGTTATGCGCCGCTCGCTCGAAACCTCTAGGCCTATGGACCATCCAGGGACCCAATGACACGGACTCGAACAGACAAAAAAGATCGCCCCGGACGCAAGCTCGAAGCTGCAGCCTCCCACGGACGCGCTTGGACGCTCGGCCGACGACTACGGATCAGATGCCAGCCAGTCGACTGGCCGGCGTCCGTTCTCACGCAATCGGACATCTGACGGCGCATATACGCTCGGCAGCACCAGGACGGGCGCCTCGGAGCCGTTCGCTTTGCCAGGCAAGACACCGCACCGCCCAGCATCATGACTATAATCGTGGTCATGACGAGCGAATCCCTGGCCACCGTAAAAGCGACCCTGTCTCAGGTCGTCGACCGTGTGGAGCGATACCACGAGCGGATCGTGGTCACACGCCGAGGCCGCGAGGCCGCCGTCATCCTCAGCCCCGAAGACCTCCGGTCACTCGAAGAGACCATCGCCGTGCTCTCCGATCCTGAGACCATGCGCCGCCTCGAAGAGGCCGACACCGCCATCGACGCGGGTGACGTGGTCGACGCGGAAGGCCTGCGGGCCATGATCGACCATAGACGCCAACGCGCGTGAGCGATCCGTACACCCTGCGGATCGCCGGCCCGGCCGCCCGCGCCATCGCAGACAAGCTGCCCGAAGCCGTCGCCACCGCAGTCCTTGAGTTCGTCACCGGACCATTGGTCGAGAACCCGCAGCGGGTCGGCACCGAGCTGCGCGGCCCGCTGTTCGGCACCTACGCAGCCCGCCGCGGCTCCTACCGGGTGCTGTATACGATCGACGAGCAGCACCGGCTCGTCACGGTCAAAGACGTCGAGCGCCGCGCGGACATCTACCGACGCCACTGAGTACGTGTTTGAGAACTGCGGCTGCGGTCCGCGGGCGAAGCGAAGCGGAGCGCGGTTTCGGCGGCCCTCGCCGCCGAAACCGCCTCAGATATAATAAAAAATTACGAAGATGAGCAGGCGCAGGTCGTGCCTCGTCGGGTGGAGCGACCTAAAAGGGTGTTCCGC
>Ga0081538_10000045_pt1 | contig 114622 bp, 112 predicted proteins | sample TabmetS5T2R1_FD_71022 | JGI IMG/M metagenome (GOLD analysis project Ga0081538, IMG submission 71022) | Tabebuia heterophylla rhizosphere microbial communities from the University of Puerto Rico - S5T2R1 | ecosystem: Host-associated > Plants > Roots > Rhizosphere ... | reverse complement strand
CGTCCCGCTCACCGGGCTCGCTGAATGGGTGCTCCCCCGTGATCGCCCGGTAGAGGGTGACGCCCAGACCCCACACGTCCGCGGGGGCTCCAACGGGCCCCAGCGCCTGCGGCTCGCATTGCTCGGGCGCCATGTAGCCGTCGGTACCGACCGGGCTTTCGAGCGTCTCGCAGTCTGCCGCGGTCAGAGCGACGCTGAGATCGATCAGCCGCGGCGGGGCGCCCATGATGATGTTCGAGGGCTTTACGTCCAGGTGCACGATCCCGATGCCGTGCAGGTAGTGCAGCGCCGAGCACAGCTGGATCGCCAGCGGAACGAGCTGCTCGACGGGCAGCGGCCCGTACTTGCGCAGCAGCGTGGAAAGACGCGGACCCTCGAGGTGCTCGAGCACGAGATGAGGACGCGCGCCCTCGAGCACGGCGTCGAATCCGCGCACGATCACGGGGTGATCGGTTCGGCCGAGCATCTCCGCCTCCGCGCTCAGCCCTCCCAGCGCCCGCTCTGACTCCACGAGGTCGGGCCTCAGCACCTTCACCACGACCACGGCATACAGGCGTTCGTCCCAGGCCAGGTACGCCTCATAGCGAAAGCCGCCGCCCAGGCGCTTCAGCGCGTGGCGTCCCGGCGCGATCTCGTCGCCTTCCTCGAAGCCCCACCGCGCCAGCTCGGCGGGGCCGGTCTCAGGGCGTTCGCGTGGCTCGATCTTCGCTGTCTCGATCATCTGGTCTCCATCTCACGTCTTGTGTTGGCGGGCGTTTGGGAGGAGCGGAGCGACGCCGGGCGACGTCGCTCCGCTCACCTGCTAGCTGCTGTTGCTCCTGCTGCGGCTGGGTCCGGTGCCGCGCGTCGTCCCGGTACGGCTGTTGCTGTTCGAGTCGCCGTTCCCCCCGCGGCCACTGCTGTTGCTCTTGCTGTGGCTCTTGCCGGTGCCGCGCGTGGTGCCGGTTCGGCTGTTGCTGTTCGACGTGTCGCCGCTGTTGCGCGAGCGATTGGTGCCGGAGTCGTCGTCGTCATCGTCGTCGTCGTCGGTGGCGACCAGCTCGCGGGCGTCGTCGTCCCGCTTGCCGGCGAGCTCGTCGCTCGCGGCCGCGCTGTTGACCGCACCCATCGCCCCAAGGGCGAAGGCGGTGATCAGCATCACGACCGCCGCGATCCCGAAGCGATCCCGGATGCCGATCCGTTCCTGTTCCATGGGTGGCTCCTTTCGGTTGCGTGCGCTTGCGAGAACAACGTCGCAACCGGCCCTGAAAGCGAGCTGAGACCCGGCTGAGAGTGCTCTAAGGGCCCGTGCGGGGCGGGATTAGAGCTTTCTAATCGGGCTCTCATCCCGGCTTCAGTCGGTGCCGATGAGCTTGGATCGGTGACCCCCGCTCGGATCGTCATCGCGCTCCTGGCCACGTTGGCGATCGGCTTGATCGCCCTGCCCAACCTGCTGGCTAGCGAGCACGATGACCCGCTGCCGGCGATCGAGCTCGAGCCGGGGGGCGAGAACCCACGCGACGATCGACCCGGAGGGAAGCGCGATCGGCGGCGCCCGAAGCCGAACGCGCGGACAAACCAAGCGCCCGCGCCAGCAGCGCCGCCACCGGCCCCGGTCGCGCCTGCGAGTCCGGCGCCGAGCCCACCGCCGCCCCCTGAGCAGGTGCCCGACGACCCAACGCCCGCCCAGCCATCCCCGACCCCGGTGCCAAGCGATGATGACGACGGAGACGATGACGGAGACGACGACTCCGGCGACGGAGATGACTGAGCCAGACGGCCGCGAAGCCGAGCCGACGCAGCCGCGATCGGTGTCGTTGGATCGCTTTACCGGCGACGTCCGAACCCGGATTCTCGCGTCGTACGTAGCCCTGCTGGTGCTCGCCGCTGTCGCATCGACGCTGATCGTGCGGCAGGTGCTGCTCGTTCGGATGGACGACCGCATCGAGGAGGACTTGACGCAGGAGGTGCAGGAGTTCCGGCGCCTCGCCGGCGGTATCGACCCTCGCACGGGAGAGCCCTTCGGCACCGACGTGAGGCGGATCTTCGAGGTCTATCTCGACCGCAACGTCCCCGGCGAGGGCGAGGAGCTGATCACGGTGCCGGCGGAGGGCAAGGCCCGGTACCGGGAGTCGGAGCGCGCGGAGTTCGTACCAGTGGAGCCGTATCTCTCGCGCTGGCGGGATCTGCGGGAGACCGAGCGGGGGGAGATCGACACGCCCGCGGGTGAGGCGCGCTACGTCGCCGTGCCCGTCGTCGAGGGACCGCAGCCGCTGGGCGCGTTTGTCGTCGCCAACTTCCCGGAAGGTGAGCGCGAGGAGGTCAACGAGGCCGTGCTGATCGTCGCGGCCACCGCCGCCGGGGTACTCATCGTCGGGACGCTCGCCGCGTTCTTTGCCGCCGGTCGCGTGCTGGCGCCGCTCAACGAGCTGCGCGACGCCGCGCGGTCGGTCACGGGAGCCGAGATGCGCCGCCGCATCGCCGTGGAGGGAAGCGGCGAGATCGCGGAGCTCGGGCGCGCCTTCAACCGCATGCTCGACCGTCTCGAGTCGGCGTTCACTGGCCAGCGCGAGTTCCTCCGCGATGCCGGTCACGAGCTGCGCACGCCGATTGCCGTCGTGCGTGGCCACCTCGAACTGCTGGCGGAGGGCAGGATCGAGGACCCGCATGATCGCCGCGAGACCATTGCCCTGGTCACCGGCGAGCTCGACCGGATGAGCCGCTTCGTCGACGACCTGATGCTGCTCGCCAAGCACGACCAGCCGGAGTTCCTCGAGCTCGAGACGATCGAGCTCAGCGGCCTCTGCGACGAGCTGCTGGCGAAGGCAAGCGGGCTTGGAGACCGCGACTGGCGGCTCGACCGCACGGTCCGACGGTCGGTCGTCGCCGATCGCCAGCGCATCACGCAGGCGGTGATGAACCTGATCGAGAACGCGGTCACCCACACGCAGCCGGGCGACGAGATCGCGATCGGCTCGGACGTGACCGGGGCCGAGGCGCTGATCTGGGTGCGGGATTCGGGGCCGGGGATCGCGCCGGCGGATCAGCAGCGGGTGTTCGAGCGTTTCGCGCGTGGCCGGCACAGCCGCAAGGCCCACGAAGGCAGCGGCCTCGGGCTCGCGATCGTCAAGGCGATCGCCGAGGCCCACGGGGGGCGGGTCGAGCTCGACAGCCGACTCGGGGCGGGTACCCGCTTCACGGTGGTCCTGCCCGTGGAGGGCCGGTGGGAGAATGAAGCCGAGATCGGAGGCGCCGAATGAATCGCGTGCTGATCGTCGAGGACGAACCCGGGATGGCCAGCTTCCTCGACAAGGGCCTGTCGTCGCACGGCTACGCGACCAAGGTGGTCGACGACGGCGCCAGCGCGATGGCGATCGCCAGCGACGCGGACTTCGACCTGGCGATTCTGGATCTCGGCCTGCCCGACACCGACGGACTGACCATCCTGCGCGAGCTGCGCCGGCGCGGCGAGCGCTTGCCGGTGATCATCCTCACGGCTCGCGACGATCTCGGAGACAAGGTGCGCGGGCTCGACGCTGGCGGCGACGACTACGTGACGAAGCCGTTTCGCCTCGAGGAGCTCTTGGCACGCATCCGCGTGAGGTTGCGCGAGGGCAAGGGCACCGAGCAGGTGATCCTGGAAGCCGGCGCGATCACGCTGGACCTGCGAACCCGCAAGGCGATGGTCGGCGGAAAGCTCGTCGACCTCACGGCGCGCGAGTTCACGATGCTCGAGACGCTGATGAACCACGCCGGCCAGGTCCTCAGCCGCGAACAGCTGCTCGCCCACGTCTGGGGATACGACTACGACCCCGGCTCGAACGTGGTGGAGGTCTACGTCCGCTACCTGCGCCGCAAGCTCGGCAACGACGCGATCGAGACGGTGCGGGGAATGGGCTATCGCCTGCGGGACTGACCGCCCGCGCTTCAGCGGCCCACGTGGATGCCGATGCGCTCCGGGATCGACGCCACGAAGCTGCTGATCGGGCCCGGCCGCCCTCCCTCTTCGAACGTCCGCTCGCGGCGGACCATCGCGCTGCGAACGACCGCCCCGCCGAGGAAGCGAAACGGCTCGGGCGGAACCTTGACCGCGGGCGGGTCGACGATCCCCAGCCGGCTGTGCTCGTCGCGCCGGTCGAGCGCGAGCGAGGCCAGGATCCGTCCTATCATGTAGGAGGGGCCTACCCCGTTGCCGGTGTAGCCCACCGCGTAGTGAACCGGTCCGCCGGCCACGCTGCCGACCATCGGCAGGTGCGTGGGTGAGACGTCGATCGGCCCGCCCCACCCGTGCGCCACGCGGCGGCCCTCGAGCTGGGGGAAGAATCGGCGCAGATGCCGCTCCACCTCGCCGACGATCCGGGCGTCGAGCTCTGCCCGCCCGCCCAGGCGCGAGCCGAAGAGCACCCTCCCGCCGCCCCAGCCGAAGGCGATGCGCCCATCGGGCGTGGTGCGGAAGTAGTGCAGGAGATGGCGCGAGTCTGTGATGCATTCCCCGCCCGTCCAGCGGAGCTCGGCGAGCACGTCGGGCACTGGCTCGGTGATCACCATGTGGCTGGACGTCAATGTCAGCCGGCGCCGCAGCGGCGCCAGCGTCGCCGCCCGCCCCCCGACGGCCAGCACTGCCGCCCGGGCGCGAACGCTTCCCGCGCCCGTTTCGGCCACTGCCCCGTCGGCCCTTCGCCTCAGCCGGCGCACCGCGGACCGCTCGAACACCTCGACCCCGCTCGAACGGAGGCTGCGCAGCAACCCGCGCGCCAGCCGAGCCGGCTGAACGGTCGCGGCCCCCGGATAGAACGCGCCGCCGCGGAAGATCGGCGAGGCGCAGCGCGCCCGGACCTGGTCGGCGCTCAGCGCCTCGCAGGCACCGGGCTCGCCCAGCTCACGGCACGCCGCAAGTGCCTCGGCCGACTCGTCGTCGTACGCCGGAGCCGTCGAGACCTGGAGGTAGCCACCCGGGCGAAACCAGGCGTCGATGCCCTGCTCGGCGCAGAATCGGCCGATGCCGTCAACGGCGTCCTGCGCCGCCCGAGCGACCGCGATCGCCGCCTCGGCGCCGAACCGCTCCCGCAGGGCTGGGAGGCTGAACCACAGCGTGTTGACGAAGCCGCCGTTGCGCCCGCTCGGGCCCTCGGCGCAGCGCCGCGACTCGAGCAGAACCACTCGTGCCTCGGGCTCAAGCCGCTTCGCCTGCCAAGCGGCCCACATCCCCGTGTAGCCGCCGCCGACCACCACCATGTCGGCGGTGAGATCGCCGTCGAGGGTCGGCGTCGGATCAACCGGATCGGCCTCCTCCAGCCAGTAACCGTGCGGGGTGTGCCGCTCCGCCATGGCGCGGAAGTGTTGCGCAACCGACCCGGACAGCGAACGGCCCCCGGAGCGCGAGCACCGAGGGCCGTTGTGTCCCGCCGTAGCGCCGGGTGGGTCGGCGCCACGTCTGTCGGCTGCGATCAGCCGCTGCCGGCCGAGGCGGAGCCACCTGCATAGCCGCCGCCATCGTCCGAGTACCCGTCGTAGACGGGAGCTGGAGCGGGCGCGGGCGCCGCCGCTGCCGCCGGGGCGACCTCGCTGTTGTCACCGCCGTCACTGCCGTCGTTGCCGGCAGTGGCATCACCGTCGGTGTTGTGGCCCTGGTCGGTGCCATCGTTGCCGGCGGTGTTGTCGCGGTCCGGGGTGTTGTCGCCACCGCCGCTCCCGTCGAACCCGCGGGTCGAGTCACGATCGCCGGTGTCGTTACCGCCGTTCGTGTCGTCGTCGCCCTTGGTGTTGTCGCCGTCGCCGGTCTGATCGTCGCGGTCGTCGCTGTCGTCTTCGAGCTCGACATCGGCCGCCGCGTCGTCCTTGCGAACGTCAACCGCGTCCAGGGCGGCCAAGCGGTCGTCGGATCCGTCGTCGGCGAGCGCGGCGCCGACGCCTCCGAGCGCCAGCAGTCCCGCAAGCAACACCGCGAGCACCTTGCCTGAAACCATCATCGCCTCCTTCGTCGTCTGGATCGAATGACGCCATCGACGGTAAGAAGGGCGCTTGAGAGCACCCTTGGAGGGAGGTGAGAGTGTTCTCAGGCCGTGGCTCAGGGCTGGGTAAAAGGAAGCGGCGTCCTTGCGCCGGACAACCTCAGTGCGCCCCAAACTCATCAAGCGGCGACCCTCGGGACGATGACTGGGAAGTTTGGGGCGCCATGCGCCCCGAACTCAGCGAGCGTGGGCGGATCGCGACGCAGGTGGGGCTTTGGGGACGCCCGGCACGGCGAGGCGCATCGCCGCCTACCCAGCCGGTCTGCTCCGCTCGGGCTCTGCCGGGCTGCTTGCGCCGGTGGCTACCGCGCCGCCGCGCCCTCAGAGGCGCGCGCCTGGTGGCGCTCCATCAGCTCGCGCTGCACGTTTCGGGGCTCGCTGTCGGGCCGGAGACGGGTCCAGGTGCCATCTGGGCCGAGGGCCCAGGCGTTGCTGTCGTCGGCCATGCTGCGATCGACGACGTCGATCAGCTCCGCGCGAAGCCTCGAGTCCTCGACGGGGGTCACGAGCTCGACCCGGTTGTAGAGGTTGCGAGGCATCCAGTCGGCCGAACCGATGTAGACGGTCTCCGGCTCGTCGGGCCGCTCGAAGCAGAAGATCCGGGAGTGCTCCAAGAAGCGGCCGACGATGGAGCGCACCTCCACGTTCTCGGATACGCCCTCGACCCCGGGTCGCAGCGCGCAGATCCCACGCACGTTGAGCTCGATCTTCACGCCGGCCTGAGAAGCGCGGTAGAGGGCGCGGATCGACACCGGGTCCAAGAGCGCGTTCATCTTCAACCGGATGCGCGCCGGGGACTCGTCGGAGTGGGCTTCGATCGTGCGCTCGATCTCCTCGAGCAGGCTCTGCTGGAGGTTGAACGGGGCCACGAGCACCTTGCGGTGATCGCGGGGCCGCGCGTAGCCGGTGAGGTAGTTGAACATCTCGGCGATGTCGGAGCCGATCTCTGGATCGCAGGTGAACAGCCCGATGTCGGTGTAGATGCGCGCGGTCTTGGGGTTGTAGTTGCCGGTGCCCACGTGCACGTAGTGGCGCACGCCATCGCCCTCGCGCCGGACCACGAGCACACACTTGCAGTGTGTCTTCAGGGCCGGGATCCCGTAGACGACGTGCACTCCCGCCTCCTCCAGCTTCTTCGCCCACTGGATGTTTGCTCGCTCGTCGAAACGCGCCTTCAGCTCCACGAGGCAGACCGCCTGCTTGCCACGCTCGGCCGCCTCGATCAGGCCCGGGACCAGCGGCGAGTCGGCGCTGGTGCGGTAGACGGTCTGCTTGATCGCCAGCACCTGCGGGTCGTCCACCGCCTGCTTGACGAAGCGCTCCACCGAGCTCGTGAAGGAGTCGTACGGATGGTGGACGAGGATGTCGCCTTCGCGCATGGCGGCGAACACGTCGGCCTCCTTGCCGTCCTCGCCCATCAGCCGCGGCTGGGTGACGGGCGTGTGCGGCGGGTCACGGAGGTCGGCGTAGCCCTTGATCCCGTGGAGGTCCCAGAGGTCGGAGAGGTCCAGGTGCCCGCTGACCTCATAGACCTGGTTCTCTTCGATGCGCAGGGCGTCCACCAGCTGCTCACGCAGCCGCGGGTTCATGCTCGCGTCGACCTCGAGACGGACGACCTCGCCGAACCTGCGGCGGCGCAGCTCCTCCTCCACGGCCTGAAGCAGGTCGTCGGCCTCGTCCGAGACGTCGTAGTCGGTGTCGCGTGTGACCCGGAAGAACGCGTGCTCGACGACCTCCATCCCAGGGAAGAGGGAACCGATGTTGGCGGCAATCAGGTCGTCCAGGGGGACGAGCGTGGCGTCGTCGTCTCCGACCTCGAGGAAACGGCCCAGGAGCTCCTTCGGCACCTTGACGCGAGCCAGTACTTCAGTGTCCTGGTCGGGATCGTGCAGCACCACGGCGAGGCTCAGCGAGAGGTTGGAGATGTACGGGAACGGCCGGCCGAGGCCGATGACGAGCGGCGTCAGGACGGGAAACACCTGGTTGCGAAACAGGCGCTCGAGCTCCCGCTGCTCTGCGGGCGTACAGGAGTCGGGCGAGACCAGCCGGATCCCGTGCTCGGCTAGGGCGGGACGGAGCTCGCGCTCGAAGCAGTCCCCGAGCCGCTCGCGCTGGAGCTTCACGCGCTCGCCGAGCGCCGCGATCTGCTCGCGCGGCGACATCCCATCCGCGCCCGAGACGCCCAGCCCGGCCTCGACCTGGTCGTGCAGGTTGGCGACGCGCACCATGAAGAACTCGTCCAGGTTCGACTCCCAGATGGCGCAGAACTTGACCCGCTCGAGCAGGGGCACCGAAGTGTCCTCGGCAAGCTGGAGCACCCGGTCGTTGAACTCAAGCCACGAGAGCTCGCGATTGAAGTACAGCGCCGGATCCTCGAGATCGGGGCCGGCGGCGGCGCGGGCCGCCGCGACACCGGCTGGCGTCTCGGTGATCGAGGGGGCTTCGGTCTCCGTGGGTTCCACTCGCGTGCGGCTCTCCGCCCCTACAGGCTAACGCCGCGCCGCGTTCACGCCGCCTCCGCGATCGGAGCGGGCTTGGGCTTCCGCCCGGTCACCGACAGGGCGCGCCCGTATCCCGCCGCGAGCTGGTCGAAGGCCGACTCCCAGCTGCGCTCGCGCACCTCCGCCAGCGCGGCGCGCGAGATCCGCTCTCGCAGGAAGCTCGAGCCGGCCAGCTGAGCAACCGCGGCGGCGAGTGCCTGTGAATCAGCCTCGACGAGCCACCCTGTCTGGCGATCGCGAATCAGCGACAGCGGCCCGCCCGCTGCGACCGCGACAACCGGAAGTCCGCTTGCCTGCGCCTCGACGACGACCTGGCCATAGGTGTCGGTCTGCGACGGGAAGAGGAAGACATCGGCGCTTGCGTAGGCGCGGGCCAGCTGCTCGCGGTCGAGCCAGCCGAGGAAGGTCGCGTGCTCGCCGAGGCGCTCGCGCAGCATCTCCTCCTCCGGTCCGCCGCCGGCGAGCAGCAGGTGCAGGCGCAGGTCTCGCTGCCTCGCCTCGAGGAAGCTGGTGGCGAGCAGCTCGGCGCCCTTCTCCTTCGACAGCCGGCCGGCGTAAAGCACCTTCAGCTCGCCCGGGAAGGCATCGCGGTCGCGCTTGGCGGGGTCATACAGGGAGAGGTCGACGCCGCGGCCCCAGCGGCCGATGCGCTCGCGCTCGACACCCAGCTCGAGCAGCGACTCGTCCGACGCCGGGCTCGGCGACAGCACGACCTCGCACTGGCGGTAGAAGAGGGAAAGCGCCATCCGCATGCCCATCTCGAGCGTTCTGTCGCCGCTGCGAAGCGCCGCGTAGGCCGCAAGCTCGGTGTGGTAGCTGCCGACGAGGGGCAGCCCTGCAACTCGTGCGACAAGCGCCGCGCCGACTCCGGCCGGCCCCGGCGAGACCAGATGGATCAGGTCGTAGCGGCCGCCGGTGAGCGTCTCGACGAGCTCCGGAACGCTGGGCACGCCGATCGTCATCCCCGCGTAGAACGGCACCTCGACCTCGGCCACGGCCGGGAGACGGCGATCGACTCGCGCGTCGGTGCCCACCACCTCGACATCCCAGCCGGCCACGCCGTGCTCGCGGATGCGCTCGATCGTGTGCGTCACGCCGTGCATTGAGGAGGCGCCGTCGACCACCAGGGCGACGCGGTGGGGATCGCCGTCCCTGCTTGTGAGCTTTGCCTTCTCCTTGCCGAGGATCGTCATCGAGGCGGCGTACGGCACCGCCGGGACGCAGGCGTCGAAGAGCGCTCGGGCTGCGTCCCCGTAGCCCGAGCGATGTGCTGCCGCGGCGCTGACTCCGTCGACGGCCTCGCGCAGTCGCCGCTCGTGGATTCGCCGGGCGCGCCGATACAGATCGGCGTGGCTGAAGTCGTCGGCCTTCATCGTCTCGATCAACGCCTCGGGATCGGCGGCGAGGTCGATGCTGTCCAGCCACGCGCGCAGGAGCGCCCGTGCCTCGTCGGGGCCGAGGTCGTCGGTGACGACGCCGCCGCGGGCGCCGCCGTCGCTGACCACCCGTTCGGCGATCTCGAGCAAGGCCCGCGGGGCGACGGGACCCGTGTTCGCCCCTCCCTGGTCGCGAACCAGAGCCCTCACGGCCAGCGCCATCGCCGAATGCGCCCACTTGGCGGCGCTGCCCTGGTCGCCCGCGTTGGTCGCGCGCCCAGCGCGCACGTGGGCAAGAAACTCTTCCGGCGTCGACGCTGGGGGCGTTTCCGTGTAGGTGCGCCCGATGTCGACGCCGGCGTGGTCGTCTGAGCCACCGATCCCAGTCCCCCCGTGGGTCTCGATGTAGACGGCGGCGGGCATGTTCAGCTCGCGCGCCCGCGAGCCGTTGCGCGTCTCCCAGATCCCGAACAGCTCCGCCAGGCGCCGCCGGTGGCGGGCCGTGAGCGGCGCCGCGACGGCGAAGAAGGGATGCGCCAGCGCGCAGGTAATTTCGCGCTCGTGCAGGTAGGCGGCGCAGGTCTCGAGGTCCTTCGCGTGGGCCTGGAGGAACTCGTGATCCGCAACCGTGATCCCGTAGCAGAGCACGTGCACCGCCTGGGGCTCGCCGGCGAAGTGAGCGGTCAGCTCCTCGGACACGAAGACGTCCAGTCGGTCGGCGATCTCCAGACAGCCGGCGATCGTGTCGTGGTCGGTGATCGTGACGAAGTCCATGCCGCGAGACTTCGCGAGCTCATAGACCTCCTCGGGCGGCGTGGCGCACTCCGGCAGCCCGACACTGCGCTGGATTCCCAGCTTCGCCAGCTCCGAGGCGGTCGAATGACAATGCATGTCGACCCGGGCCGACCCCCTCGCGGCGGGCCCCGTACCCGTCGCCTCAGCTTCCGTGGGAATCATCGTTGCTCCCCTCATTGGCTTGATTTGCAGGCACACTTTCGCCTGTCGGAGGTCTGCACACGTGAAAAAGCAGGTAAAGCGGCGTGAACGCCCGGTGAACTCCGGGCACAGGACGCCCGCGCACCGTCGACGGGCATCCCCCGTGACTCACCCTCGTCGGCGACGACGGCGCATGCGCCGTCTGCCTCCGACAAGGTTCGTCAGGCGGACGCTCGTCGCCCGGCCCAGGCGTCGTTCACGGGATCGAAACCGGGCGTTCGCGCACGGTGGCGAAGCTTGAGGTGATGCCCGTGTCGGTTCAGCAGACGGCCCGGGCGGTGACGGTCAGCAGGGGAGGGCTGACGGTCGAGGTCGCCCTGAACCCGCTTCGGGTGCACGTGGCTCACCATGGTCGTGTCCTGATCGATGGGCTCGCCCTGTTCACTCAGTCGGGATCGGGAGGGGATCGTCTGATCCAGCTCACCGAGGGGGTCATCGTCGAGGAAGAGCGTGGCGAGCCCGTCCCCATCGACTCGGTGCGGGTGACCGAGGCGACGGATGGCGGCCTGGAGCTGGAGGCGCAGACGCCCGAGGGTCTCGCGCGCATCGGCGTGCGGCTCGCGGCCCGTGACCGCGTGCAGGTCTTGCTCGAGCCGGGCCTCGGCACCTTCCGCGTTGGGGCCACTTGGCCGGCAGCCGCCGACGAGCGCCTCACCGGGCTCGGCGCGCGGCATTGTGAAGCAGTCGACCAGGCCGGGCGCCTTGTCGGCCTCGGGTCGGATCGTCGCTACACGGGGCCCGATTGCCCGTCCGACATGTTGGCCGAGGGTGGCATCCCGCAGGGCGACTACGCGCCGGCGCCCTGGCTGCTGTCGAGCGCCGGGTGGAGCGCCTGGGTCGAGACCTGGGGGCCCGGCTTGGAGTTCGACATGCGCGACGGCATTCGCCTCTCCCAGCGCGCCGCTGCGGGGCCGCTGCGCCTGAACCTGCTCTGCGATCCCACGCCCGCGGCGCGGCTGCGGCACTACCTGCGGCTCACGGGATTTCCAAAGGTCCTTCCCGAGTGGGCCTACGGCCATTGGAAGAGCCGCGACGTCTACGAGCACGAGCGGGACGTGCTCGACGACATGGAGGGCTACCTCGAGCACTCGATCCCGCTCGACGCGATCGTCATCGACTCTCCCTGGGAGACGCAGTACAACACCTGGCGCTTCAACCCCAACCAGTTCCCCGATCCCGCTGGGCTGATCGCCCGGCTCCGCTCGGAGGGCGTTCGAACGGTCGTCTGGATCACGCCGTGGGTCAACGTCGACTCGACCGATGGTCAGCGCCCTCCCGACTCCGAGTCGGAGCGCCTGCACCGCCAGCCTGCGTCCAACTACGCCGAGGGGGCCTGGTCGGGGCAGTTCGTCCGGGGGCCCGCGGGCGATCCCTATCTGGGCCGCTGGTGGATGGGGACCGGCTCCCCCGTCGACTTCACCTCGCCCGCGGCGCGTCGATGGTGGCAACGCCAGGCTCGCGACGTGCTCGCGCTCGGCGTCGAGGGGATCAAGGCGGATGACGGCGAGGGCTATTACTTTCCTCCGGAGGTGCGGTTTGCCGACCGCCGGCGCGGTGCTGAGGCTGCTTGGGCCTACGGCGACCTGTATCGGCGCACGATGCAGGAGGTCCTTGAGGAGGTGCATCCTGAGACCGGCGTGTTGTTCGGTCGCTCGGGCTGGAGCGGACAGCAGGCGACCGGGGTCACCTGGGGAGGCGACCAGGCCTCGGACTTCTGGTCGCTGCGCACGCTCGTGGTCGCCACGCTGACCGCGGCGGCGAGCGGCTTTTCCAACTGGTCGCACGACGTCGGCGGCTACCTCGGCAGGCGACTCATCGAGCGCTGCCCGCGCGAGCTGCTGCTGCGCTGGGTGCAGTTCGGCTGCTTCTCACCGCTGATGCAGGCCCACGGGCGCTTCGAGCAGGAGGCCTGGCGGTACGACGACCGCACGCTCGAGACCTACCGCGACTACGTGCTGATGCACGAGCGGCTCGTCCCGTACATACGCGCCGCGGCCGCCACCGCCGCCCGCTCGGGCCTGCCGATCGTGCGGCCGCTGTGTCTCACCGATCCCTCCGACCCACGCGGATGGCGCCTCGCGGACGCCTACGGGTTCGGCCCGGCGTTGTGGGTCGCCCCGGTACTCGACGAGGGCGTCACCGAGCGCCGGGTTTACCTCCCTCCCGGCGAGTGGATCGACCTGTGGAGCGCAGGGCACGTCGTCGGCGGCCGTGAGGCGATCGCCCCGGCACCGCGCGAGCGAATTCCCGTGTGGGTGCGACGCGGGTCGATCGTGGTCACCTACCCCGCCGATCAGGTCTCCGCGGGGCTGGGAGACACGGCCGAGGCCGAGCGGCCCCTGGAGGCGACGCTGTGGGGCCTGCCGCGCAGCGGCCGCGTACAAGCGCGGCTCGCCGACGGCACTCAAGTCCGCTGGCGCGACGGCGACTGGACGGTCACGCCCAGCGACCGCGAGATCACGTACCGCGAGATTCGCTGACCGTCGCCGCCTCGGCGATCGACTCGGGTCCGGCGGCAGGCGACGGGCTCGTGCTCGGAAGCGCCAGCGCGGCGAGTGCGGCGAGCGACAGGCCGGCTCCACCAGCGAGGAACGCGGCGTCCGTCCCACTCCCCTCGACCAACACCCCTGCCACTGGCGCAGCCACCGCCACCGCCCCGTTCACGGCGGTGCTCGTGCCAGAAAAGGCCGCCGCGGTCGGGCTGCCGAGGGAGAGCTGCTCTATCAGGATCGAATTGGTCACGAAGGCCGGCGTCAGCGCAAGTCCGGCGGCGGCCGCGACGGCGACCAGCGCGGCGATGGAGGAGGGCAGCGCGAGCGCGGCCGTACCCAGCGCGAGCCCGGCGAGAAGCGCGACGTAGCGCCGCGAAGCCGGCGCCTGCCAGCTCCGCGCGCCGTAGATCAACGCTCCAATCACGCCGCCGGCCGACAACGCCGCAAACGCGACTCCGGCGGTGGCCACGGCTCCCTCGGCCTTGGCAAACGCCGGCACCGCGACCTCGATGCATCCCAGTGCCCAGCCGACGCCACCCAGGCTTGCTATCGCCAACAGCAAGGGCCGGTTGATCTCGCCTCCTCGACCTGGCTCTGGCTCTCGCCGTGGCGGCGCCCAAACCACGGCCCAGTGCGCGTACGCGAGCAACAGACCCGCGATGAGGCCGAGTGCAGCGGCGAACACGAGCGCGGCACCCGCCGAGGCGATCGCGATCAAAGCACCTGCGAGCATCGGCCCAACCACGAATGCGGACTCCTCGAACACGTTGTCGACCGTGTACGCGAGCTGTAGCCGCTGGCCACCTAGCCGGTGCGCCAGGCCTGATCGGGTCCACGCGCTGAAGGGCGGCGCGACGATCCCGGCGAGGCCGGCGAGCAGCACGTAGCTGAGCGCCCCGGGACCCGCCGCAGGCGTCAGCGCGATCGCGGCGATCACGGCGGCGACGGCGACGGTCATCGCCACGAGCGCCGCCCGACCACGGCGATCGATGAGCCGTCCGCGCACGGGCGCGAGCGCCGCGCTCGTGACGCCGAGAGCGCCGACGGCCAGCCCGGCGGCCGCGAAGGAATCCGCCGCTTCCTCGACGTGGACGATCAGCGCGAGGGCTTCGATGCCCCAGGTCAGACGCGCGACGCCGGCGAGCGTGATGAACGCGCCGACGGGCGAGACGAGGATGTCGCGATAACTGCGCATCACCGATACGTAACAGGTCGAGCCCGGGCTACGGAGGCGGCGGCTTGCCCGGCTCGAACAGCCAAGCGTCGAAGAGGGTGTCGAGCGACGCGCCCGAGACCTCCTCCGCCAGGGCGGTGAAGTCGTCGGTGGTGGCATTGCCGTACGCGAATCGATCCGTCCACGCGCGCAGGATCGCCTCGAACGTGTCGTTGCCCAGCTCCTGGCGTAGCACCTCGAGGGTCATCGCGCCGCGGTCATAGATCGTTCGGTCAAAAAGCCGGGAGGGCCGGCCCGGATCACCTGGCGGCGGGTTCCAGAACCCGGCGTTCGAGGCGGGCGTGTCGTACAGCCGGTCAAGCCTGGTCGCCGTCGTGGGCCCGCCCGCGCTCTGCCCCCAGCGCCACTCCGCCCAGGTAGCGAAGCCCTCGTTGAGCCAGATGTCGGGCCAGCGCGACAACGACACGGAGTTGCCGAACCACTGGTGCGCGAGCTCGTGCGCCACCAGCCCGTGCCCCGGCGTGTCGTTGTAGATCGGCCGGGTCTGGGTCTCCAGCGCGTAGCCCACCGCCGGCGCGTGGTCGACGATCGCCCCCACGTCCTCGAACGGATAGGGCCCGAAGACGGCTTCGAAGAGCTCCACGATTTTCCGGGTCCGGCGAACGCCCGCACGCCGCTCCTTGGGGTCGACGGCGACCACGCTCGGCAGCCCCGCGATCGCCGACCGCGAGACCCGGAAGCGGGCGGTGGTCACCGTCGCCAGGTACGCCGCCATTTGATCGTTCGCCCGCCACACCCAGGTCGTGCGCCGCCGCCGCTTGATCCTGCGCTCGAGACGGCCGTTGGCGATCGGCTTCAGCTTCCGAGGCGCCGTCACGCGGAAGGCGAATGTGGCCTTGTCGAGCGGAGTGTTGTTGCACGGAAACCAGGTCTCCGATCCCAGTGGCTCGCCGGCCACGAACGCCCCGTCGTTCGTGCGCACCCAGCCCTCGGCGCCGTCCGAGCCTACGAGCTTGCGCGGGCGCCCGCGGTACCGCACGCGAGCGATGAACTCCTGACCCTCGGCGATGCCCTCCCAGGGCGTGACGATGAGCTCGGAGCGCGGGTGCCGAAACCGCGCGCGCTCGCCTTCGACCCGCACGGCGCGCACTTTCGGGCCGCGATAGTCGAGATTGAAGCGGCTCAGATCCTGAGTCGCGATCGCCTCGATCCGGGCGATCGCGCGGAGCTTGCGAGCCTTGCGCCCTAGCTTCATCCGCAGCGCGTAGTGCTCCACGTCGTAGCCCCCGTTGCCGGCGGTCGGAAAGAAGGGATCGCCGAGACCGGCCGAACCGGGAGCAAACCCGCCGCCCCACGCGGCGGGGGCAAGCGCGATCCCGGTCACCGCAGCGGCTGCGGCGATCGACCGTGTCAGCCGAGGTCGGTGGATCGCTGCTCGGTGCCCTGCTCTTTGCCCGTCTCCGGCTGCTGTCGGTCCGCCCCCGGCTCGCCGCCCGCCCTCTGCCGCGCCTCATAGAGCTCGGCCGCCGCCTTACGGGCCCGCTCTGCAGCGTCGCGCTCGGCGCGTTCGGCCTCCTCGAGCTTTCTCGCCGCGCGCTCGGCTCGCTCGGCGGCCACGCGCCGTGCCTTGGCCGCTTCGAGCTTTCGCTCGACAGTGCTCTCCAGCCGCTCCCAGGTCCCGATGCGCTCCTGTTCCGCCCAGTACTTGCAGAAGCGGTCGAACAGGACCTTGCGCCGTGCCTCGACGTGAACGGCGAGCATCTCCAGCCCGCGATAGGACGTGCGATGCGGCGCCCGGGCCGAGAGGCGGGGATCGAGGTCGGGGGCCACGCCGGCGCGCTGACGCACCGCCTCCGCGTCCCCGCGCCGAAGCTCGGAAAGGTGCGCCTCAATCCTCGGCAGCATCACGTCGCAGTCGTGTAGCTCGCCGAGCAAGCCCTGAAGGTCGCGGGCACGCCGGCGGGCCGTCTGCGCGGGCTTGCCGAAGCAGAAGTCGGTGGCCTCGAGGATGTAGCGCAGCCGCTTGGCGGCGATGCGCATGTCGTGCTGCTGGTCGGCGTTCTCCGGCTCGAAGGCATCGGGAGCGAAGGAGTGCAGCTCGGCCAGGCGCACTTTGACGATCCGCGCCGCGTTCTCGGCCAGCGACCGTGACGGATCGAGGCCCTTGACGCGTTTGGCCTTCACTCCGACTCACCCGCGCCGTTCGTCGCCTGCGTCTCCGGAGCACCGTTGGACGCCGGTCGGGCTGCCGCCTTCACCGGAGACAGGGGTATGCCGTCCTCGCCGGCCTCTCGCGCTGCGTCCGCGACAAGCTCCGTGAGGCGCTCCGACAGCGCCGCCAGCCGCTGTTCCGTCACGTACGGCCCGAGCGCCTCGTTGGCTTCGGCCTGCTCGGCGCGCAGTCGCTCGGCGAGGCTGGCGATTCCGGCCCGATCCGCCCGTCCCATCGCCTCGGCGAACTCGTCGAGCGCGGCGATCGTTACGTCGCGGTCCCGCCGCTCGCCGAGCGCGTCTGCGAGCTCCTTCACCTCGCGCAACGCGGCGCGAAAGCGCTTGGCAGGAAAACAAGGCTCGAAGACCTCCAGCGCCGCTCGCAGTCGGCGCGTCGCCACCCGCATGTCGTGCACGCGCTCGATGTCCGACACGTCCAGGACGCCCGCGGCGTGGTCGGCTACTTCGCGAGAGCGCACCACGACGATCCTGGCAGCGGCTACCGCGTAGGGATCGTCTTCGCTCAGACCGAGGATCGGGCGCGCCTTCGCCACCCCGGGAGCGTATCGGGGCTCCCGCTATGCCGCTAGAGCAGCCGGCTTTCCGTTCGCCGCCCCGTTGAGCAGCTCCAGGATCACTCCCTCCCGCAACCCGCCCTTGCCGATCTGAAGCGGCCGCCCGAGCAACTCCGACAGCTTCTCGAGCAACAGCACGCCCGCCGGCAGGATCCGCACCCGGCGCGGGTCGAGCTCGAACTTCTTCGCCACCTCGATGATCGGATCGCCGGCGAGCACTCGCACCGCGCGCTCCAGCGTCTCGTACTCGAGCACCGCGCCGACGAGAGTGCGCAGCGAGGTCGCGCTGCCACCCACGGCCACCGCCTGATCGGGCTGGTCGACCTCGACGTCCTCGAAGAAGTCCGCGATCTTGTCGCGCAGGGAGCGGATCTCCCCGGCCGACGGCGGGTCGTTGGCGAGGAAGTCTTCGGCCAGGTTTCCGGAGCCGATCTTGAACGAGAGCACCTCGCGGACACCGGCGTCGACGCTCCCGAACACGATCTCGGTGGAGCCCCCTCCGACGTCGACGACCGCGAGCTCTCCGTCGACCGGATGACCGAGCGTCTTCGAGGCCCCGAGGAACGCCAAGCGGCCCTCCTGCTGCTCGCTGAGCACCTCCACGGGGAAGCCCGAGACCCTGGTGATCTCGGCGACGACGTCGCTCGTGTTCTTCGCCTCACGGATGGCGGCCGTGGCGACGACGCGGATCGCCTCCGCCTCCATCTCCTGGGCGAGCCGCACCTGCGTGTCGACGACGTCCGCGAGCTCGGCGATCTTCTCCGGGACGATCTTGCCCTTGCGCTTGGATGCCTTGTCGATGCGGGTGTACGCCCGCTGCTCCAGCACCTTGCGGAGCAGGCCCTCCTGGGGCTCGGCAACGAGCACCCGGGTCGTGTTCGACCCGATGTCGATCGCGGCACAGAGCATCTAGATGATCGATCTTTTCAGAATGCCCGGATGCGCCGGGCGGGCTCTGCGCCCACGATAACGCGGTGTTCACAGGTGCTTCACGCACGCTTCACGGACTCCCGGGGCGGCCGTCGTAGCTTTGACGCAGGATGCCCTCTACGGACCCCCATGCTCGGCAGACGGCGATTGCCGAGCCGGCCGCGAAGGACCAGCGGGACCCTCTCGCGGGCCGTCTGGGCCTCAGCGTCCCGCATGGGTGGTGGGCGTCCGCTGCGCTGCTGAAGTCCTACGAGGCGGCAGGCTTCGCGTGGGTACAGCTGCACTCACCGCCGGCCTCTGTGCTGCGAGACGCCAGCCAGTGCCGCCGCCACGCGACGGGCGCCGGCGCCGCCCTGGCGACCACCGGCCTGGGCGCCGTGGTCCATGCCCCCGGTGACCTTCAAGCGGGGAGCGCAGAGGCCGATCGGGCGCTCGAGGGATTGCTCTCCTACGCTGCGGAGCTGGGCGCCTCGCAAGTCGTCTACCACGCGCATCCGCTGGCCGACGCCCCGGAGAACGAGGATGCCCTGCGCGCCGAGTCGAACTCGCTCGAGCAGCTCGCGAGGCTGGCAGAGCGGCTAGAGCTGACGATCGCGATCGAGAACCTGTGCCCGACCTTCCCCGGGCTCGAGTCCGTCTCGGCCAGCCCCCTCAGCCTTCGCGCACTCGCCCAGCACATCAACTCGGAGCGAGTTCAGCTGTGCCTCGACCTCGGTCACGCGCACGTGATCGCCGATCTGCGCCACACCTCGCTCGACCTGCTCGTCGAGCCGGTGCTCGACCTGGTCTCGGTCTTCCACGTGCACGACAACCTCGGCGCCCGGTGGGGCCAGGGTGCCGTCGGCGACGAGCTGGGCATCGACCCGCTCCGGCTCGACCTGCACCTCCCGCCCGGCAGGGGCTCGTTGCCCTGGGACGCGGTGGCGCCGGTGCTGGCGGGACACGAGGCCCCGATGGTGTTGGAAGTGCACCCGCCGTTTCGGCCGAAGGCCTCGGAGCTCTTCGGCACGGCGAGCGAGCTGCTCGGAGCTCGGGCCTAGCTGCCTAGCCCATTCCGCCGCCGCCTCCACCGCGCGTCCACGTCGAGTCGCGGATGACGGGACCTTTGCGAGCGGGTTCCTGAGCCCGAGCCTTGCCCCAGGTGTTGCGGTGGTTTCGGCCGAGCCACACGAACAACCCGATCAGCGTGGAGAAGATGATCAGTGTCGGCAGCGCCGCCAGCAGGACGTCCATGACGGGAATGGTACCGCCGCCCCGCGGCGCGAGAACGAGCTAGGAGGCCTGCGGCTCGGGCACCGGCTCGCCCGGATGCGAGGCGTCCTGGAACTCGCGGAAGAGCCCGGTGACGACGAAGGCGACCTGCTCGCCGATGTCGACGGTGTTGTCGCCGATGCGCTCGAGGGCCCTGGTTACCAGGATCATCGTCATCGCCCACTCGCGGCGATCGGCGTCGTCTCCGATCTCGAGCGCGATGTGGAAGCACTCCTTGTTGAGGTTGTCGACGACGTCGTCCTGGCGCACGAGGTCTCGGGCGAGCTCGATGTCGCGGCCCTGGAACGCGCGCTTTGCCTGCGAGATCTGCGTGCCGACCTGCTTGCCCATCGTGACGATGTTCTTGATGATCCGTTCGTCCGCGGGCGGCTCGTGGCCGGCGATCGGGATCAGCTTGGCGATGTTCACGCACTGATCGCCCATCCGCTCGATGTTCTTGAGCATGTGGAGCATCGCCGAGATCAGCCGCAGATCGGTCGCGACGGGCGCCTGCGTCGCCAGCAGCGTGAGGATGGACTGGTGGAGCTCCAGGTAGCGGCCGTCGATGACGTCGTCGTCGGCGATCACCAGCTCCGCCAGCTCGGTGTCCTGGTGCTGCACCGCCTCAACGGTGCGCTCGAGGGCCCGCGCGACCAGATTGAGTCCGTCGAGCGCTCGCACCTCGAGCGCCTCGAGCTCCTCCTGGTAGTGGATTCGCGCCTGCTCGGGCATCAGCCGACCTTCCCGGTCACGTAGTCCTCGGTTCGCTTGTCGGAGGGGTTGGTGAAGATCTTCTCGGTCTCGTCGTATTCGACGATCCGGCCCCAGCGGTTCTGCTCGTCGGCGTCGAGCTCGACGATGAGGAAGGCCGTCCTGTCCGACACCCGCGCCGCCTGCTGCATGTTGTGGGTGACGATCACGATCGAGTACTGCTCCTTGAGCTCGAGCATCAGATCCTCGATCTTGCCGGTGGAGATCGGATCGAGGGCCGAGCAGGGCTCGTCCATCAGGATCACGTCGGGGTCCACGGCGAGGCAGCGCGCGATGCAGAGGCGCTGCTGCTGCCCGCCGGACATCCCGAAGGCGTTGTCGTCGAGGCGGTCCTTGATCTCGTCCCACAGAGCCGCTCCGCTGAGCGCGCGCTCCACTCGCTCCTCGATGTCGCCCATGCCGAGGATCCGCGGGCCGAAGGCGATGTTGTCGAAGACAGACTTGGGGAACGGGTTGGGCTTCTGGAAGACCATCCCGATCCGCTTGCGCACCTCGACCGGGTCGACCTCGGGGCCGTACAGGTCCTGGCCGTGGTATCCGATCCGGCCCTCGACGGTCGCGCCCGGGATCAGGTCGTTCATGCGGTTGAGGCAGCGAATCAGCGTGCTCTTGCCGCAACCCGACGGCCCGATCAGGGCCGTGATGTTGTTGCGGTAGAAGTCCGCGCTGACGCCGTCGACGGCCTTCTTGCCGCTGTAGAAGACGCTCACGTTCTCGAGCTCGAAGATCGGCTCACGGACCGATGGCGCGGGCTTGTGGTCCTTGCGGGCCTCCTGGGCGGTGGCCTGGATGTCGACGCCGACGCCGGCTTCTTCTTGCTGGGTCTGTTCGGGATCAGTCACAGTTCTCTCCAAAGCTAACCACCTACCACTTCTGCTCGTATCTATTCCGTAGCCAGATCGCGATCGCGTTCATCCCCAGCAGAATCACCATCAGAACGATGATCGCGGCCGCCGCGAGCGCCTTGAACTCCGGCTGAGGATCCGACACCCAGCCGAAGATCTGAATTGGTAGGGCGGTAACGTCGGAGAAGACTCCGCTCGGGACCGAGGTCGCAAACAGCGCAGCCCCGACGACGATCAGAGGCGCGGTCTCGCCGATCGCGCGCGACAACGAGAGAATCACGCCCGTCGCGATGCCGGGCACCGACGCGGGCAGGACCTGCTTCCAGATCGTCTGCCACTGGGTCGCGCCCAGCGCCATCGAGCCTTCGCGGATCGAAGGCGGTACCGCCCGAATCGCCTCGCGGCCCGCGACGATGACCACCGGCAGCACCAGCAGCCCCAGCGTGAGACCGCCCGCGAGCAGCACGTTTTCCAGGCTCAGCGGCCCGCGGACGAGGAAAGCCAGCCCGAGCACGCCGTAGACGATCGACGGGACCGCGGCGAGGTTCTGGATGTTCACCTCGATGAAGCGGTTGAACCACCGCTCACGGTTGGCGTACTCCTCGAGGTAGATCGCGGTTGCGACCCCGACGGGAATGATGAAGGCGGCACACACCGCCATGAGCCAAAGGGTCCCGACCAGCGCCGGCGCGATTCCGGAGCTCGACGGATCGATGCGCGACGGCGTGTCGGTGATGAACGAGAGGCTGAGGCTGTCGACCCCGTCGCTGAAGATGTCGATCAGCAGGACCGCCAACGTGATCAGCGCGATGGCAAGGCAGGCGAGCAGAAGTAGCCGGAAGCCGATCTCGAGTCCCCGCGAGCGACGGCCCGTGGCGAGGTTGGCGCGGACCGCTGCCGCGGCAGCGTCGGGCGGCGGCTTCATTCCAAACCTCCTGCGGCGGCTTCGCCGCCTGACATGCTGCTTTCGGCGCTAAAGCGCCTCACTCATACACCTCCCTGTACTTGCGGACGAAGCGGATCGCGACCATGTTCATCAACAGCGTGAGCACGAACAGGGTCAGCCCGCAGGCGAAGATCGACTCGTAGCCGATCGTCCCGGCTGGGTTGTCGCCCTTGGCCGTCGCCCCCATGAAGGTGGTGATCGTCGCATAGCCCTCCGTTGGGCTGACACCAGTGTTCGGCTGCAGGCCGGCGGCGACGAGCACGATCATCGTCTCGCCGACCCCGCGGGAGATGCCGAGCACGATCGAGGCCACGATGCCCGAGATCGCAGCCGGGAACACGACCCGCGTGGCGACCTGGCGCTTGGTCGCGCCGAGGCCGTACGCGCCCTCCCTCAGGCCGCCCGGGACGGCGGACATCGCGTCCTCGGAGATCGACGCGATCGTCGGCACGATCATCATCCCCATCACGAGCCCGGCGCTCAGCGCGTTGAAGACCGTGACGTTGAGGCTGAGGATGTCCTGGAGGATTGTCGGCGTGATGAAGGTGAGCGCGAAGTAGCCGAACACCACGGTCGGCACTCCGACCAGCACCTCCAGGATCGGCTTGAAGATCCGGCGGACCCGCGGTGACGCGTACTCGGAGAGGTAGATCGCCGAGCCGAGCCCGATGGGAATCGCCACGAGGATCGCGATCCCCGTGATTAAGAAGGTCCCGTTGAGGAGTGGCCAGATCCCGAACTGCGGGTCTGCGAACAGGGGCGACCACTCCGTCTGGGTGAAGAACTTCGTCCCCACCTCGTCGAAGAACGACAGCGACTCCTCTAGGAGCGCGAAGACGATCCCGAGCGTGGTCAGAACCGAGATCGCCGCGGCGATGAAGAGCACGGCGCGGATGATCTCCTCGCCCCAGCGACGGCGCCCGACGCCGAGGGGCCTCGCCCCCGGCGTCGCGCCCGCCGCCTGTGTGCCGGCTTCCACCGTGCGTTTGTATCAGCCGGCCGGCGCGGCGGCTAGCCGGTCGTCGCCCCCTCGACAGCCGACTGGGCGTCCGCGGCTTGCGTGTCGTCCATCGGGACGATTAGCGCGGCCTCGGCGATCTCGCTGTAGTTGTCGGCAACGAACTGCATGAACCCGGCGACCTCTTCGCGCTGCACCGCCTCGTTCGACGGGTACATGAACAGCGGTCGCGACAGCGGCGTATAGGAACCGTCCTGGATCGTCTCCGGACTGGGCGCGACGCAGCCGTCGCCCGAGTCGACCGAGACCAGGTTCAGCTGATCGGCGTTCTGCTCGTAGTACGAGAAGCCGAAGTAGCCGAGGCCGCTCGAGTCGCCAGCAACGCCCTGGACGAGGACGTTGTCGTCCTCGGACGCCTGGTAGTCGTCGCGGCTGTTGCCCTCCTCACCGACGACCTCCTCGGTGAAGAACTCGAACGTGCCCGAGTCGGTGCCCGGGCCGTAGAGGCTCACCTCGGCGTCGGGGACCGCCTCGCCGCTGTCGGCGTCATCACCCAGATCGCTGTAGTTGCTGACCTGCGAGTCCTTCTCCCAAAGCTGAGCAAGCTGGTCCGTGCTCAAGCAGGTGATCTCGAGGCCCGGGTTCGTGACGACGGAGATGCCGTCGTTTGCGACCTGGACCTCGGTGTACTGGACGTTGTTCTCCTCGCAGATCGGGACCTCTTCCTTCTCGTCGATCGGGCGGGAGGCGTCCGAGATGTCAGTCTCACCGGCGCAGAACTTCTCGAAGCCACCGCTGGTGCCGGCCGCGCCGACGGTGATCTCCACGTCGGGGTTCTCCTCGTTGAACAGCTCGGCGGCCGCCTCGGCGAAAGGCTGGACAGTGCTCGAGCCGTCGATCGAGATCGAACCAGAGAGGCCAGACGGGTTGTCTCCGCTGCTGCCGCCGTCGTCATCGTCGTCGTCGCCACACGCCGCCACGCCGAAAGCGAGCACACCGGCGGTGCATACGGCGACGATCCACTTCTTGCTGATCACGTGGATTCGTCTCCTTCGATTGGGTTGGACGGATCGGCAGGCTTCCAGCCGCGCCAAGGCGGCTTGTTACTCGCAGGTGGCCGACTTGTGAAAAAGTCGTTAACGGACGGGCGGCACTAACCCGTTTGGGCGGCTTCTTGCGCCTCGGGCGACGCCGTCTCGGCGTCGGCTTCAGCGGCTGGCGCGCTGGCCGGAACCTCAGCGCCCCCTGGGGTCGCGGTCTCCGGCTCGAAGCGGTAGCCGACCCCGAAGTGGGTGTGGATGTACTGCCACCCGGGCGACGCCTTCTGGAGCTTGGAGCGCAGCTTGCGAACGAAAACGTCAACGGAGCGGTCGCCGTGGGCCATGGCGTAGCCCCAGACGCGCTGGTAGATCTCCTCGCGCTCGATCACGCGACCCTCGGCCTCGGCGAGCACCTGCAGGAGCTCGAACTCGCGGCGGGTCAGGCCGAGGCTGTGGTCGGAGACGAAGGCCTGGAACTGGTCGGCCCTGATCTCGAGCTCGCCGGCCACCAGCGGCCCCGCCTCATGCTGCGACTGGCCGCGGCGTCGCCGGCGCACGACGGCCTCGATGCGGGCCATCACTTCCTCCGGATGCGAGGGCTTGGCGATCCAGTCGTCGGCGCCGAGTCGCAGACCGCGCACGCGCTGAGCGACCGTCGACCCCTGGGTGCAGACGATCACTCCAAGACCTGGCAGCATCCCGCAGACGCGCTCGAGGAACTCCCAGCCCAGCGGACCGAGGACCGAGATGTCGACGAGCACGGCGTTGAGCTTCATCGACACCAGCTCGTCGGGCGGCGCGCTGCCCGAGAGGATCCGGTACTCCCAGCCCGCCGCGTCAAAGCGCCGCGCGAGCACCCGCAGGAACCCACTGTCCGTGTCGATGACGGCTAGCCGCACTGTTGCTGGCTGCGAATTCATTCGTGGCCCAAGGGGCCTGCCGGCAGCTCCATGCCTGCCCCCGATCCTCTCTTGGCCGGCATGGTAGTCGCCGATCTGGCGGTATCTGGGGGCGTTCACAGGACTTTCACAGGCGGATTGACCGAATCTTTACCAACTAGCGGGGTTTCGCCAACAGACTGCGCCGCGACGAGATCCTCTCTCGTGCAGCGCGCGGCCTCACTCCCTGCCCCGGGCCGCGCGCTACCTATTTCCGGAACCGTCTCCGAGGAGGCCAGCGACCGGCGATGATCCCAGCGGCAGAGATCGTCGACCTGGACGCCCTCCTCGAATCGGTCGCCGGCGCACTGGTCGCCACGATCGGGATCACAGCCGCGTTCGCGATCGGGCTTCGCGGTGTCGTCCGCGCCTCGGAGCGCTGGCGCAACGGCAACACGGTGATCGGGACGCTCTGGGCCACCCTCGCCATCCTGGCAATCGCCGGGGCGGGTGTCGGGGTGGTCGTCGGGATCGGGATCGTCGCCTCCGACAGCCCGCTCGGCTGACGACCCGGGCCTCTAGAACGTCGCCGAGCGCGCGCCCGCGGCGATCAGCACCAACAGGCCCACGCCGACGACCACGCGGTAGACGACAAACACGTCGTAGTTGTGGGTGCGCACAAAGCGGAGGAGACCGAAGATCGCCAGGTAGCCGGAGATCGCCGAGGCAAGGATCCCGGCGATGATCGGCCCGGTGACGCCGTCGGGCAAGCCGTCCGTGATCGCGCCGTAGCCCTTGACCGCGATCGCCCCAGCCGTCGCCGGCACCAGCAGCAGGAAAGAGATCCGGGCTGCAGCGTCGCGAGTGAAGCCGAGGAAGCGGCCGGCCGTGATCGTGATCCCCGAGCGCGAAGTCCCCGGCGCCAGCGAGATGGCCTGCGCCAACCCGATGTAGAGCCCGTGACGGATCTTCACGTGATCGACGTCGAGTCGCTGCGGCATCCGGTCTGCGGCGCCGAGCACGAGACCGAAGAAGATCAGCTGAACGGCGATCATCCACGGCTCGCCGAGGTTCTCGTCGATCGTCTCCTCGCCGAGCCCACCGACGATCACCGCCGGGATCGTGCCGACGATCACGACCCAGGCCAGGTGCTCGTCGTGCCCCTCGATCGTGCGCGTCCTCAGCGTGGCGAAGAACCCGCGCACCATCCCGGCGAGGTCGTGGCGGAAGTACCAGACGACCGCGGCGAGGGTGCCGATGTGCAAGGCGACGTCGAAGGTCTTGTTGAAGTCCGGGTTCTCGCGCAGGAACGTGTAGTCCTGAAGCCAGGGAACCAGGATCAGGTGGCCGGACGAGGAGATCGGAAGGAACTCGGTGAGCCCCTGCACGATCCCGAGCAGGATCGCCTCGAGGATCGACATGAGCCGGGGATGCTGACACGAAGCGGGCCGGCTGCGATGAAGGGCGGGACAGGCATTAGAGTTCGCCGGGTGAGCCGCGCTGCCCGACTTGCGCTCGCCCTGAGCGCCGCGCTGACCGTCCTTCTGCTCGCCGCGCCGATAGCCATGGGCGCCGACGGCGAAGGTCTCTACGGGCGCACCGACGACAAGGTGGTGACCTTCGCGGCGTTCATCGTGATCGGATTCTTCGCCGTGTTGGTCACCGTCCTCTCGCTGATCCAGATCCGCCTCGAGAGCCGCAAGGAGCGTGCGCGCGAGGACCTCGAGCGTCTGCGAAGGCCCTAGCGGCTGCGCCCTGCCGTAGGCCTAGCGCACCACGGAGCAGGTAGAGGGAAGGCGGTCATGGCCGCCCCGGCTGGCTGCGCGCCGAACGCGCGATTTGTCATCGCATGGATGACAAATCGACCCCTCGGCGATCCCGGGCCGCCAGCTACCCCTACCCAGCCCCATCCACCCCCGGCGCACGGAGCTCCGCGTACGATCCCGGGGTGAGCAAGGTCTCCTACGAGCGGGTCGGCGCCGCGGCACTGCTGACGATCACGCGGCCCGAGCGCCGCAACGCCGTCGACGACGAGACGGCCGGCCTGCTGCTCGACGGCTTCAAGCGCTTCGAGTCGGAGGACGCCGCCCGGGTTCTTGTCCTGGCAGGCGACGGCCCACACGCCTTCTCAGCCGGAGCCGACCTCAAGGCGTTCGCCGAGCGTGCCGCGGCGTTCCGCGGCGACGACCCCGAAGCCGAGGTTGGCGAATGGCTTGACGCCCGACCCGACGGCCCGCTCGGCTTCACGCGCCTGCAGGCCTCCAAGCCGACGATCGCCGCCATCTCCGGCTGGTGTCTCGCCGGCGGGCTCGAGCTGGCGCTGTGGTGCGACCTGCGCATAGCGACCGAGACCGCCAAGCTCGGGTTCACGGAGCGCCGCTTCGGCGTGCCGTTGATCGACGGCGGCACGCAGCGCCTGCCCCGCCTGATCGGGCTCGGGCGCGCCTTGGAGATGATCCTCACCGGACGCGTCGTCGAGGCCTCGGAGGCGCATTCGTGGGGGCTCGTGACCGAGGTGGTCTCCGACGGCGCCCACCTCGACCGCGCGCTCGAGATCGCGGAGGGCCTTGCCGCGTTTCCCCAGACGACGATGCTGTCGGACCGTCGCGCCGCGATCGAGGGAATCGGGCTGCCGTTCGCCGACGGCCTGGCGCTCGAGGCCAAGCTCGGGCGCTCGTCGGTGATCACGGGCGTCGCCGGCGCCGCCCGCTTCGCGGCGGGCGAGGGCCGAGGCGCCGAGGGCGCAGGCGTCTAGGGACGCGGCTACCGTCCGGATGTGCCCAGCATCCGCCGAATGATCCTGGCCGTCGATGCCGAGAGCGCCTCCCGCGAAGACGCTCTCGATCTCGTCCTGCGAATCGCGATCGAATTCGACGATGGACGGCGAATCGATGATGCGTGGGAGCGGGAATCGAACTTTGCGTTCATGGTCGCTATTGACGAAGACGATTCCCGCTCACTTGACGATCGGAAGACGGAGACCTTCGAGTGGTTCAGGGATGCGCTGCTCGAGCTGGACCTCGAGGAACTGCAGGAGATCGCGGCGACCCTCAGGGATCGAGATCTCGAAGTACCCGTTGCCGAACTGGCCAACGCTCCCCGCGAGCTCGATCTGACGGAGCGCGCTGCCGAGGCGATACGCGAGGCGATCGCACGCGACCTACGTCTCGATGCGGAACTCGGGGAGTAGGCGCTTCTCCGACTCGCCTTCGACCGACGCGACCACCTCGACATGGCCCTCGAGCGGCGTGCCGCGGAGCTTGGTCGCCAGCAGATCGTCGACTTGGAAGATGCCGGCGGAGTTGTTCATCTCGATCTCGATCCGAATCGCGCGCTCCTCGCCCGCCGAGATCTTCACCTCGTCGATAGCCGCGGCGGAGATCGAGTGGATGCCCACCTGGCCGGCCGAGACCGGCAGCCGCGAGCGGCCGTGGGCCATATCGAGCGCGTCGGCGACCCGCACGACGCCTGCCTCCACCGTGAAGGGATCGCCGCGGCGGCGATGGCCGATGATGGCGTGCAGCGACTCGGCGACCACGACAGCGAGCTCCGGGTCGGTGTAGGCGTCGGCGAGCAGCTCGCGGAGCTTGCGCTCTGCGAGGAACAGACTGAACGCCTCGTGGTCTGAGCGGTGGATCGACATGCCGACGTCGTGCAGGAGCGCGCCGGAGGCGACAACCACCTCTGCGTCACGGTCGCGCATCCCGTGGTCGGAAACCATCGCCGGCCCGATTCCGGCCCTGACGAGCAGGCGCAGTAGTCGCAGGGCGATGTTGAGCACGATCTGCACGTGAACCCAGGAGTGGTCGGACATCCCCAGCCGTTCGGAGTTGACCTGGGCGAGGTGCCACCAGCCGCGCACCTCGGGATCGCTGTTGACGCCGTCGATAAGCGCCTCGAGCTTGCGGTTGCCGCGAGTCGGCGCCCGCACGCGCACGGTCTCGATGACCTCGGAAGGCGGGCGGCCTCGCTCGCCCGGGCCTGCGGGCTGCTCTGCCTCGGCGGGAGGACTGACGGGTGCGTTTTCGTCCTCAGCCACGCCCTCGGCATCCTCGCAGAGCGCGCGGGCAATTTTTCCGGCTGCCGGCGGCTCTACTGTGGCCCGCGGTTCTGCCGATGAAGGAACCGGCGATGGATACCTGTTCACGCACAGGTCTTTCGGTTCCCGAATGCAGCTGCGCTGCTTGCGTCGAGGCGATGCTACGTCGGTTCCAGCCGGAACTGCTCACCGGCGAGATCCGGATCACCCGTACCGCCGACGGGCCGCCGGCTCCGTTGCGCGATCGCAGCCGGCGTTCCCGCTAGCACCGCGGGCGCTGGACTCCGCACCGGGTGGCGGCTAGAGTCGCGCCGTGCCCGACCTGCTCTCCATCGAGCGCCACGAAGAGGTCGCGCTGGTAACCCTCCAGCGACCGGAGAAGCGCAACGCCCTCTCGATCGAGCTGCGGCTCGAGCTCGCCGACGCGTTCAGCGCGCTTTCGGGCGACGACGGCGTCGGCTGCGTGGTGCTGACCGGCGCGGGTGCCGCGTTCTGCTCGGGGATGGACACCTCGCAATTCGGCGGCGATCGCGCCAACCGCGAGCGTCTGGTCGAGACCAGCACGGTCGCGTTTCAGGCGGTAGGCGATTGTCGTCGCCCGATCGTTGCCGCCGTCAACGGCCCCGCGCTGGCGGGCGGCTTTGCGCTGGCCCTGCTCTGCGACCTGCGCATCGCGGCGCCCGCGGCCACGTTCGGCTACCCGGAGCTGCCGCGCGGGATTCCACCCAGCTACGCCGCCGCCAGGGCGGTGCTTCCAGCCACCGTGGCACAGGAGCTGTGTCTGACGGGACGGATCGTGAAGGCCGCTGAGGCACAGAAGCTGGGGATCGTGCGCGAGGTCGCCCCAAGCGACGTGGTCGGGCGTGCGGTCGAGCTCGCGAGCCGGGTCGCCGCGCTACCTCGCAAGGCGATCCTGGAGACAAAGCGTCGCACCCTGCTCGAGCGCCGGCACCTGTGGGGCTTTCTGTTCGAGGAAGAGGAGCGGGTATTCCGGCGAGCGCTGCTCGGCGAGGCGGAGACCGACGCCGACGACGAGGCCGCCTCGGGCTAAAAGAGCGGCGACGCTCCCTCCAGAAGTCGTGGCCAGACGTAGATCTCCCAGGTCGCGGCTGCCACGAGCATTGGGACCGCGATTGCCACGGTCGCAAAGGTGGCGGCGAGCAGGTCGTGCCACTCGTCGCGCCGGCTGGCGATCGTCCAGGCAGCAAGCGGGAGGAACAGCGCGATTAGCTCCGGCACGGCGTGCGGGAGCACCGTCAGCACCAGCTGCCCTGGCGAGATGCCGAGCTGGTGTGCCAGCTGCGCCCCGGTGAGCCCGAGCGCATACGCCTGGGCGACCAGCGAGAAGCAGGTGACGAGCACGACCCAGCCCATCGCGACCAGCCGGGCGCGCTCGTGGATCCATCGGGGCAGGCCAGTCCGCTGCTCGGCCGAGAGGACCAGTGAGCTGCCCGCGATGAACCCGGCAACGCACGCCGTCGCGTGCAGGGCCAGGACGAGGGAGTTGCGGATCAGCACCGAGCCGACATCGCCCGGGTCGGCGCTCTTGGTCACGCCGGGAATCGTCAGCGGCGTGAGGTCCGCGAGCACCAGCGAGGCGACCGCCCACACCGAAAGCAGCAGGGCGACGGCGACCGCCAGGGCGCCGACGAACCAATCGCGCAGCACCGGCCCGGGGTGCGCGTTCCATCGCGCCAACGCCCCGCGGGTGTCGCGGAGGCCTTGCACGAGCACGAACTCGTTGACGCCCACTCCCTACGCATCGGCAAGCGCCGGCTGACGCATGAAGTCAGCGGGCGCAAACGTCTACGGGGCAGGTAGGGGAGCTAGCCCGGTCGGCAAGCCCGATGATCGGGGACTTATGCAGCCATGTCGTGTGCGCAAGTCCCCGAAATCGGCTTGCCGGCCTCCCCACCCAGCCGCTGTCTGGCCTGAGTTGGCGCCCGCGTCCGTCGCGAGCCGGGCCGCGACTGCCTTATCAGCCGCAGATGGGCCAGGGGCTCGACCCCGTCTGGCTGTAGAGCAAGGCGGCGCGGTAGTCCTGCTCGGCCTCCGATGCGTCGGCGGGGTTGCCGGAGCCGCCTACAGACGCCCAGGTGCCGAGGTCGAACTGGTATTTGCCGTAGTAGCCGGCGGGGTTGACGGCAGTAGGGTCGCCGCCCGATTCGCAGGCCGCGATCGCGTCGAGGGTCGCCTGCGAGACGCCGAGGCTCTCGACACTCGGCGTGGCGGCATCCTGCGGCGCGGCCTCGCGGCGTCCGGCACGCCGCTCAACCCGCTGTACGTGCTCCTCGATCGAGCGCTCGAAACGCTCGGCCGGGCGCTCCACAAGCGCCAGCCGGGCACGGTCGGCGACGCCCTCGTCTCCCTTGCCCGCCCGGGCGGGGGCGGCCTGAGCGACCGTGGTCAGAGCGATGCCGGCCACGCATGCAGCAGCGGCAACTTGACGTCGTGCGAACACGGAAGGAACCACCTCCAGTTGGTGCGTCCGCGCGCTGACGGCGGACGGCTCACTGCCCCTGGGCGGCGTTAGGCTCGTTCTGCGCCGATCGGCGGCGCGTGCCCGAGGGGCGTCCGTGCGAAGGCGGCAGGGTGCCAGCCGATTCGGCGTTTATGTGTGACGGCGGTCACAGATGAAGGGAAACGCTCACAATTCGCGCCTGGAGCTGAGGCGGCAGGCCTTCCCCGGCCGGCCCGCCTTCGGCACGGCGGTTTCGGAGGCGATCATGCGGCGCGTCGCCGCCGGCGAGCTACCCGCGACGCTGCGTATTCATCGGCCGGCGCGCGAGCTGGCGTTCTCCAAGCAGGACGCCGCGGCAAGCGGCTTTCCCGCGGCGGTAAGCGCGGCCCGTGCCGTCGGCTTCGAGCCCGTCGTCAGACTGGCCGGCGGCAGGGCGGCCGCGTTTCACGAGGGCACGCTGGCGATCGCCTGGTCACGGCCCGAGGCCCGGCCGGTGGCCGGCACGCGTGCGCGCTTCGAGGAGCTCGCCAGCGTCGTCGTGGCGGCACTCCAAGACCTCGGCGTCGACGCCAGGATCGGCGAGGTGCCGGGCGAGTATTGCCCCGGCGCCTGGAGCGTCAACGCCCGCGGTGAGGTGAAGCTTGCGGGCATCGGTCAGCGGCTGATCGCCGGGGCCGCCCATCTCGGCTGCGTGCTCGTCGTCAACGACAGCGCGCTGCTGCGCTCAGCGCTCGAGCCCGTGTATTCGGCACTCGATCTCGACTGGAGCCCCGCGACGGCGGCGAGCGTGGAAGACGAGGTTCCCGGCGTGGGCCTCGACACCGTCGAGGAGGCAGTCCTGAGCCAATTGCGGGGGCGATACGAGCTGGCGGAGGACGAACTCGATTCGGCCACGCTCGAACTGGCGGCAGAGCTCGAACAGGCTCACCGCCCAACGGCGCGCTGACGCGCCGGAAGCCGGCAGGCACCGGCTGCGATCATCAGGCCATCGAGGCCACCACGACGATTGAGGTCACCGAGGCCGAGCGGGAAGAGGCCAACGAGCCGCGCGTAACGCCGCTCGAGCTCTTCTTCGACCTCGTGTTCGTGTTCGCGTTCACCCAGGTCACGGGGCTGATGTCGGACAACCCGACCTGGGAGGGGCTGGGCCAAGGGATGCTGGTGCTGGCGGCTATCTGGTGGGCGTGGGGCGGATACGCGTGGCTGACTGACACGCTCGCGTCCGACGACGGCATCGCTCGTCTCGGCCTGCTGTCGGCCATGGCGGCGATGGCGATCGCCGCGCTCGCGGTGCCACAGGCCTTTGGCGACGACGCCCTCGTCTTCGCAGTCGCGTACTTCGCCGTGCGCGCGATTCACATCGCGGTCTACACCTACGGGGCTCCGGACATCCATGCTCGGGGTGCGATCGTCAACCTTGCCCCAGGGCTGCTCGCGGCTCCGGCGCTGCTCATCGTCGCCGGTTTCTTCGACGGCGCTCTACAAGCCGGTATTTGGATCGCGGCCCTGGCGATGGACTACGGCACGCCCTACGTGCGCGACGTCAGCGGGTTCCGGGTCTCGCCGACCCACTTCGCCGAGCGGTTCGGGCTGATCGTGATCATCGCGCTCGGCGAGTCGATCGTCGCGATCGGCGCCGGGCTGGAAGGCGACGCGCTGACCGCCGGTGTGGTGGTCGCGGCGCTCGGCGGCATCGCCATCGCCGGCGCTCAATGGTGGGCGTACTTCGACGTTGTGGCCATCGTCGCCGAGCGCAAGCTCCGCGAGGCACAGGGCATCGAGCGCAACCGCCTCGCCCGCGACTCGTGGGGGGTACTGCACGGCCTGCTGATCGCGGGCATCGTCCTGGTGGCGCTGGGCATCAAGAAGACGCTGGGCGATGTCGACGAGCCGCTGAAGACCGTTCCGGCCGTGGCGCTGTGCGGTGGCGCTGCGGTGTATCTGCTCGGCCACGTGTCGATGCGACTGCGAAGCATGGGCACCTTCAACCGTCAGCGGCTGCTGGCGGCGGCCCTTTGCGTGGCGCTGATCCCTTACGCGACCGAGGTGGACGCCATCGCCGCGGTGCTCACGGTGGCGGCGCTTCACGCGGCGCTGGTCGGGTACGAGTGGATGATCATGCGAGAGCGAAGACTGGTGATCCGCGCCGAGCGCGCGCAGCGCTAGACCCACGTCGTGCACCTGCTCTGCTTCAGCGACTTGCACCGCGATCTCGATCAAGCGAGCACCCTGGTTGAGCTGAGCGCCGAGGCCGACGTCGTGATTGCCGCCGGCGACTACGCGTCGGTCCACGCCGGACTCTCCGAAGCGGTCGACGCGTTGTCTTCCATCCAAACGCCGACCGTCGTCATCCCCGGTAACAACGAGACCATCGACGCGCTGCGCGACGCCTGCGCGGGATGGGACAGCGCGACGGTCCTCCACGGAGAGGCGGCGAAGATCGACGGGATCGAGTTCTTCGGCCTCGGCGCCGGCGTCCCGATCACGCCGTGGGAATGGAGCTTCGACCTGTCCGATGATCAGGCCGCGGCGATGCTGAGGTCCTGCCCGGAGGGCGCCTTCCTCGTCTCACACTCGCCGCCTTACGGGCACTGCGACGTGAGCGGCAACGGCGATCATCTCGGCAGCACCGCCATCCTCGAGGCGATCGAGCTCAAGCGTCCGCCGGTCGTCGTCTGCGGCCACATCCACGAGAGCTGGGGGGCCGAGTCGCGAGTGGCCGAGACTCGCGTCGTCAACCTCGGCCCCGCCGGGACCTGGATCGAGGTCTAGATCTAGCGGACGGGCTTGCCCGAGCGCTTGACGACGTACCAGAGGCCGCCGAACTCCCGCACGTTCTGGCAGAGGACGACCCCGCGCGGATCGTCGATGTAGTTGTAGAGCGGGTGCCCGTTGTAGGTGACCTGCCTGGTCCCGTCGCGGCGCTTCATCTTGCCCAGGAGCGCGTCCTTCACGCCCTTGCCGCCGACGAGCTTGCCCCTAGCGCGCAGCGGCGGCCAGGCGACGGCACAGTCGCCGTTGCACTTGCTCCTGCGCCCGTCGCTGGTGAACATGTAGAGGGCGTAGCCGTCGCTGTCGAAGAGGACGCGACCGAACCGGGTTCTCTTCAGACGCACCTTGGTGCGCGTTGCGCCAGACGCCTGTGCGCCGTCCCCGCCCGCCTGCGCGGTCGGCGCGGCTGCGGCCTGCGCCATGCCGGCCGGGGTCCACTCGTCGCCGGCCTTCGCGCCGATTAAGGCAAACGCTACGACCGCGACGGCGGCCGTCAGCCCGAGGGTCGTGGACTTCGCCGAGCGCAAGTTCGCGACCGTAGTCGCGGACCCTTGCCGATTCGTTACAGCGGTCGGCGCCTCCCTGTTTCATGATTCCCAGTCGCCCGTGGACTCCCCCGAGATCCTCATCCCGTCCCTGCTCGTCGCCGTCGCGGCCCTCAGCGCGGCGGCGGGCTGGCTCGGGATCCCCTACCCGATCCTGCTCGTGCTCGGCGGACTCGTGCTCGGGGTCGCACCGGCGGTCCCCGACGTCGAGCTCGAGCCCGATCTGGTGCTGCTCGGTGTCCTGCCGCCGCTGCTGTACTCCGCCGCCTTCTTCGGCGATCTGCGCACGATGCGGAACTACGCGCGCGCGCTGTCACTGACGTCCATCGGGCTCGTGCTGCTGACGACGGTCGCGGTCGCCGTCGTCGCACACGAGATGATCGACGAGCTCAGCTGGGCGGCGGCGTTTGCGCTCGGGGCGATCGTCTCGCCCACCGACCCAATCGCGGCGACGGCCATCATGCGCCGGCTCGGCGCACCAAGGCAGGTCGTGAACTTCGTCGAGGGCGAAAGCTTGGTGAATGACGCGAGCGCCCTCGTCGCCTATCGCGTCGCCGTTGCAGCGGCGGTCGGCGGCAGCTTCTCGCTGCTCGATGCCACGGCGGAGTTCGTGTTCGCCGGCCTCGGCGGCGTGGCGGTCGGCCTCGCCGTCGGATGGCTGAGCGTTCAGGTACGCCGGCGGCTGGAGGACCCGCCGGTCGAGATCGCCGTCTCCCTGTTCACCGCCTACGCGGCCTTCCTGCCCGCCGACGAGCTGGGCCTCTCCGGAATCCTGGCCGCGGTCGCGGCGGGCCTGTACGTCGGCTGGCACGCTCCGACCATCGCGTCGCCTCAGGTTCGCCTGCAGGGCTTCGGGTTCTGGGAGATCCTCACCTTTCTGCTGAACGCAGGCCTGTTCGTCCTCATCGGGCTGCAGATCGGGCCGATCCTCGATGAGCTCTCGGGCGAGTCCTTGGCGGAGGCAGCCGGCTATGCGGCCGTTATCAGCGTGATCGTTATCGCGACGCGCTTTCTGTGGGCCTTTACGACGCCGTACCTGCTTCGCGCGATCGACCGCCGCCCCTCACAGCGCGAGCGCCGCGTCGGCGCGCGCGAACGCGTCGTGGTCGCGTGGAGCGGCATGCGCGGAGGCGTCTCGCTCGCGGCGGCGCTTGCGATCCCGCTGGAGACCGACGCAGGCGCGGCGTTCCCCGGCCGCGATCTCATCCTGCTGATCACGTTCGGGGTGATCCTCATCACCGTCGTCGGGCAGGGCCTGACCCTGCCGGCGCTGATCCGCCGGCTCGACGTTCACGATCCCGGAGACGAGGAGCGCGAGGAGGTGCGAGCCCGAATCGAGGCCGCGCAGGCGGCCTTGGACCGGCTCGAGGAGCTCGCCGACGCCGACTGGGTAGGGCCGGAGACCATGGATCGCGTCGGAAGGCTGTACGACTATCGCCGCCGTCGCTTTGCGGCTCGCACCGAGGAGGTCGAGGACGACGGCTTCGAGGACCGCGCGGTTGCCTACCAGCGGCTGATGCACGACATCTACGACGCGCAGCGCCAAGTCCTGATCCGGCTGCGCAACGAAGGCCAGATCTCAAACGACGTCATGCACCGGATCGAGCGCGAGCTCGACCTCGAGGAGTCCCGCCTCGAGATCTAAGGCTCTAGCCGGCGCGGTCGCGCAGGTCGAACCGCAGGCCGAAGAAGTCCAGCACGTGGTCAGCGGCCAGCCGGTCGGGGTCGAGCATGGACTCGCGTGCGCCGGGGCGCCTGGCACCGAGCCGGGCGTGGTCGGGGGACGAAGCGCGTGCCGGTGGGCACGCGCTAGGAGCACGGGCGCGATCCCGGCGAAGCGTGTCCAGGCGTCATCCGCGTGCGTGAATTCGTGGGATCACTCATCTAGCCTTGAACGCCGCGATGGCGACTGTCTCCGAGCCTCGACGCGCCGCCCGGTGGGGCCGTGAGGTGAAGACCCTCGCCGAGGCGCGGCGCGAGTTCGCGCACAAGCGCTCGCCCTGGATGCTCGCGGGGGCGATCGTGGTCGCGGCGGCGGTGCGGATCGCGATCGGAGACTTCAGCTGGCGCGATGCGGTTGCCGTGGCGGCGATGCTGGTCGTCTATCCGTTCGGCGAGTGGGCGATCCACGTCTACCTGCTGCACATGAAGCCGTTTGAGATCGCTGGCCGCCGGGTCGAACCGCCGGCGGCGCGCGACCATCGCGAGCATCATGAGCAGCCGAACGACCTGAGCCTGATCCTGCTCGCCGAGAAGGAGCTCGCCCAGCTGTTGCTGCTCGCGGTGCCGGCGACCGTCGCGCTCGGCGCCCTGGCGGTCGGGCTGCTCGCCGGGCCGGTGCCGGTTGGGCCGCTGGTGAGCGCCGCGCTCGCGGGCTACAGTGCGATCTTCGTCTACGAGTGGACCCATTTCTTGATTCACACGGCGCACCGGCCGCGCTCGCGCTACTACCGCGCGATCTGGCGAAACCATCGGCTGCATCACTTCAAGAACGAGCACTTCTGGCATGGGATCACCAACAACGTGAGCGACCGCGTGCTCGGCACGAACCCCAAGCAGAGCTCCGTCCCCCGCTCGCGGACGGCGCGGACCCTGGATCCGGGCCCGACCGGCTGATCCGCGACTAGGCGCGGGCGCGAACCCGCCCGCGCGAAGCGAGTGCTGCCAGGCTGAGCGCGAAAAGCGCAGCGCAGATTCCGTAGGGAACGGCGTCGGACGATGTCTCGGCAAGCGCCGCGCCGCCGGATCCGCCCACGACCTGACCGCCCGCCCAGGCGAGGTTGACGAGGGCGAACGCGAAGGCTTGGTCGACGCCCTCCGCCTCGGCCGAGTCCGAGAGCAATGCCATTGACGGCGCCCACAGCAGCGACAGGGCGAGCACGGCACCCACAAGCGCCAAGGCGAGCAGGAGCACCAGGTCCGGAAGCGGCAGCGCCACGGCAGCGATTGCGCACGCGGCGAGTCCCGCCCTGATCGGAAGCTCCCTGCCGCGCCTGTCCGACAGGGCGCCGGCAGCACGGCTGGAGACTCCCTCGACCGCGGCGGCAACCAGGAAGATGGCGCCAATCGCGACGCCGCTTGCCCCGAGCTCATCGAGCCGAAGCGGCACGAGAACGTCGAAGACCCCGGCGAACAGGGACGGCAGCGCGACGAGCCAGACCGCGGCGAGGACCGGAACGCTGACGAGCGCGGCCGTGAGCTGTCGCAATGCGGGTGCATCCGACGGGGGCGGAGCCGGCAGCGATGTCGCCCAGGCCGCGAGTCCAGCCGCGACGACCGCGACGGCGCCGAACACAGGCTCCGGCCCGGCAACCGTCGCGGCGCCCCCGAGCACCGGCCCTAGCAGTACCCCCGCGATCGCCGCGGCGAGCGCCGATCCGATCAGCTCTCCCCGACGCTCGCGCGGGGATGCTGCCATCAGCCAGGACAACCCGCCCGTCCAGGCGCACGCTCCTCCGAGGCCCTGGGCGAAGCGCGCTGTGTCTAGGATCGCGGTGCTGTTGCCGAACGCGAACGCGACGCTCGAGGTGCCCAGCAAGGTCAGTCCGACGAGCATCGTGCGACGGACGCCGATCCTGGCGGCGAGCCAGCCGCTCGGCAGCGACCCGATCAACGTCCCGGCCGGGTAGGCCGCGCTGAGAATTCCCGCGCCGGTCTTCGAGAGCTCGAGATCGTCCGCGTACTGCGGCAGCAGAGGCGCGATCGCCGCGTAGAACATCGTGTCCACGAGGACGACGGCGGCGACGAGCGGGAAGAGGCGACGCATCCCGCCAAGCTAGCGAGGCCAAGGGTTGGGACCCAGGCGGTGGCTAGCTCGCGATCACGCCGCCGCGACGTCGAAGGAGATCAAGCCGAGGTAGCCGTCCCCCTCCTCGGACAGATCGAGCAGCAGTCGCTCGTCGAACAGCCCGTCGGTGTCGTTGAAGGTCTCGCGGCCCGGCTGGGAGGCATAGGGCTCCTGCTCGTGGACCGACCCCGTGACTTCCTCGTCGAAGTAGAGCTGCGTGGTGAGCAGGCTCGACGCGTCGACGTGGACCTTGGCGTGGATGTGGACGGTCCGGCCCGGATACCAACCGGGATAGATCGTGGTGAATTCGACGATGCCCTCGGAGTCGGTGACCTGTGCACCGCGGAGATAGGTCTCGTCGTCGGTCGGCCCGCCGCCAAACCCTCCGCCGGCTGCGGCCGACGCCGCTTCGAAACCCGAGTAGCTGCCGAGCGCGTCGCAGTGCCACACGTCGACGACCGCGTTGGGAAGGGGCTCGCACGCGACATCGCGCACCCGGATCGCCAGCCGCAGTGGCACGCCCTCGCGATCCTCGCGGATGTCGCTGCGAATCGAGTCGGCGTCGAAGTAGTACGGCCCCTCGGTTTCCTCGGGCGTCAGGCTGCAGGCGGAGCTGTCGTCCAAGAGCCCGGCGAGGTTGCCGTTCGACTTCGGTTCGACCGTCGCCGTATCGCCGGTCGTGGTCTCGACCTCCGCCGTGGAGCCTGAGTCGCCGCCGCAGGCAGAGATCAAGGCCCCGAGGCCCACCGCGCCGAACCCGGCCAGGGTCTCGCGTCGGCTCAGTCGCGTGCTCATGCGCGTACTCTCGCAGCGCAGGCTCAAACCGGTCTCAAGGAAAGGCGCGAAAGGAGTCAGTGATGGGACAGCCGGTAGTTCATTTCGAGGTCATCGGCAAGGACGGCGAGAAGTTGCAGCGGTACTACTCCGACCTCTTCGACTGGAAGATCGAGGCGGACAACCCGATGAACTACGGGATCGTCAGCCGTGAGGAGAACCTCAACGCCGACGGCGTCGGAATCGGCGGCGGAATCGGCCCGGCCCCGGAGGGCTACGAAGGACACCTGATGTTCTACGTCGAGGTTCCGGACGTCGAGGCGGCCCTGGCCAAGGCAGAGAGCCTCGGCGGCAAGCGCGTAATGGGCCCCGACACGGTCCCGGGCATGGAGCTCGTGCTCGGGCACTTCAGCGACCCCGAGGGCCATCTGGTCGGCGTGATCCAGTCCTAGCGACGCGGGCTACAATTGCCGCATACATACGGGGGCGAATTAGATTCGACGTGGAGTCAATCGTCCCGATGTTGCGAGTCGAGGATCCGGGTTGGCCTCGCTAAATATCCCCGGAAAACCATAATTGCGGACCACGAGTTCGCTCTCGCCGCTTAGTTAGAACCTAAGTAGTGAGCGTCGGTCCTCCCTCGGCCCGTGGGGAGGGGAACCGGCGTCAACAACGGGCTCGCCCGAAGGTAAGACCCTCGACCGACGGGGACATTTTCAGGAGGGTTTAGGCGCCGGGAACGTGCCCCGTGGATCGACCGACCCGGACGCCGAGATCAGACTCCGCGGGTACGCTCGTAGAAGGCATCAGGACATCTCTGCGGACGCCGGTGCGAAACCGGCCGCCTCCATTTCTCGCCGCTCAGGCCTGGCCGGTCTCGAAGCGGCTGATCTTGTCTCCTTCGACCTTGAACCGCCACTTTGTGCGCATCGAGCCGTAGGTCGCGTTCGTGTAGTTGGCGACCAGCGAACGGCCGTCCTCGGACTGCGACTCGACCTCCATCCGCCCGTCCGCCGAGAAGATCTCGCGGTCGACCCACTCCTGGAGGTCACGGTCGGTGCCGTCGTCGGACATCGTTGCGTCCGCGGTCAACGTCCCGAAGAAGGCCCCGCGGTCGCCGGCGTTGATCGCGCTGACGAACGCGCGAGCCACCGGATCCGAGAGCTTCTCCACCTGAATCATCTTGTCTCCTCGCTGTCGCGCCGGTCGCCTTTCCGGTCCGGTTAAGACGCCCGCCATACTTGTCTCAGAGCATCAATGACTGATCGTCCCACCCCAGGCTGGCGAGAGCCCGCCACCGAGCCGGCCGAGCCCGACTACGAACCCATCCACCCCGGGTCGGGGCGCGGGTTGTCGTGGCGCGAGCGCCTGCGCAAGGCGTGGGGGCCGATCGCCGCCTTCTTCGTGCTCATCGCGACGAAGGGCAAGGCCATCCTGCTGCTGCTCCCGAAGCTGAAGATCTTCACGACCTCGGCTTCAATGCTCGTCTCGATCGCGGCCTATGCGCTGATCTGGGGTTGGACGTTCGCCGGCGGTTTCGTGCTGCTTTTGCTGTTGCACGAGCTTGGGCATGTCATCCAGCTGCGGCGCGAGGGCGTGCAGGCGTCGGCACCAATGTTCATTCCCTTCCTCGGAGCCGTGATCGCCGCCAAGTCGATGGGCGACGACGCGGCCGCTGAGGCGCGCGTAGGCCTGGCCGGGCCGATCCTGGGCAGCATCGCGACGCTCGTTCCACTCGGAATCTGGCTGGCAACCGGCAACGAGTTCTGGCAGGCGCTGGCGTACGTCGGCTTCTTCCTGAACCTGCTCAACCTGCTGCCGGTGCTGCCGCTCGACGGCGGGCGGGCGATGGCGGCGCTCAGCCCCTGGGTCTGGATCGTCGGCTACGCGAGCCTGGTCGGGCTCACCTTCGCATTCCCCAACCCGATCCTGATCCTGGTGCTGATCTTCGGCGGCATCGAGAGCTGGCGCCGGTGGAAGGCGCGCAACACGCCCGAGAGCCGCGCCTACCACAACATCCCGGCCCGCACCCGGGCGCTGGTGGCAATCACGTACCTCGGGCTCGCCGCGGCGCTTGCGGTTGGCGTTGCTGAGACGTTCCTCGAGAAGGACCTCGACGACGTCTAGCTCGCGCCAGTTGGTGCGGCGCTAGCTCGGGGGCGGCGCCGCCTCTTCTCGAACCACGTCCTTGGCCGGCTTGTCGTCGCGCAGCCCCTTGTAGGACGGGTGGCGCAGCGTGCCGGCGTTCGTCCACTCGGAGAAGTCCACCTCCGCAACCAGCTTCGGCTCGACGAAGATCGAGCCCTTCTCAGGCTGACGGCCCTCGAATGGGCTGTCGTCGCGCTCCAACGGCTCGAGGCGCTCGGCGAGCATGCGCAGGTCGGACGCGTCGAAGCCCGTCCCGACCTTGCCCGCGTAGCGAAGCCGCCGCTTCTTGCCGTCGCGCTCGTAATAGCCCACCAGCAGCGCGCCGATCTCACCCTCGCGCCGTCCCTTGCCCGGGAGCCAACCGCCGAGTACCACCTCCTGCCCGCGCACGTTCTTGACCTTGAGCCACTCGCGCGTGCGCCGGCCCGGGACGTACCGGCTTTCGAGCCGCTTGGCGATGATCCCCTCCAGGCGCTGCGCCTTGGAAGCCTCGAGGAGCCTCGCTCCGTCGCCGCGGTGATAGGCCGGCGTCTGCCAGCTCGCGCCGTCGAGCCCGAGCACCTCGAGCGCGGTTCGCCGCTCCTCGTACGGCGAGTCGAGCATCGAGACGCCGTCGAGGTAGAGGAGGTCGAAGATCACGTAGGTGACGGGGACGTCGCGCATTCGCCGGCGCACCTCGGACTCCGAAGCCACGTGCATCCGGGTCTGTAACCGCTGAAAGCTCGGCCTCCCCTCCGTCTCGAACGCGACCAGCTCGCCGTCGAGCACGGCCTCCCGAGCGCCCAGGTCCTCGATCAAGCCCCGAACCTCCGGATACTGGCCCGTGATCTCTCGCAGGTTGCGGCTCTCGAGCTCGAGGTGACCCGGCTGGCAGTAGGCGATCGCCCTGACGCCGTCCCACTTGATCTCGAACCCCCAGTTCTCCTCGTCCGGCGGCAGCTTGGACAGCGTCGCCTTCATCGGCTCAAGGCGCTCGGGAAACGGGTCACGGCCTTCGGGGGGCGGGTCCATGCGGTGAATCATCCAATCGTCGCCGCGCGTTTGAAACAGCGCGTAGCGACCCTCGACCCGCTCGCCGTGGAAGCGCACGACGACCTTCTTGGCCTCGAACTTCTCGGCCTCGTAGGTGCCGCGGTCCCATACCTTCATTTCGCCGGCGCCGTACTGGCCCTTCGGAATCGTGCCCTCGAAGTCGATGTACTCGAGCGGGTGGTCCTCGGTGTGCACGGCGAGCCGGTTCTGCTTCGGATCGATGGGCACTCCGCGTGGCAGGGCCCACGACACCAGCACCCCGTCTCGTTCCAGCCGCAGATCCCAGTGCAGGCGCCGGGCGTGGTGCTGCTGGATCACGAACCGCCCGCCCTCGCCGGCGGCGCTGCCGTCCGCGCCCGGCTCAGGAGTGGCATCGAATGAGCGCTTCTCCCGGTAACGCTTGAGACGGTCGGCCGACTTGCTCATACATGGAGGTCTACCCCACCGGCAAGCCGGGCGACGTCGAATCGGATAGACCTCGCTAGGAGATGGCCGAGCGCGAGTTCGACGTGGTGGTCCTGGGCGGGGGCGCGGCGGGCGAGGTCTGCGCCGGCCGGCTCGGCTCCAGCGGGCTTGACGTCGCGCTCGTTGAGAATCACCTCGTCGGCGGGGAGTGCTCGTACTACGCCTGCATGCCGTCGAAGACCCTGCTGCGCCCAGCCGAGCTGCTCGCGGAGGTCCAGCGCGTCCCCGGAGCTCGAGAGGCCGTTACGGGCGAGTTGGACGTCGAAGCTGCGTTGCGCCGCCGAGACGAGGTCATCCACGACCTCGACGACAGCTCGCAGCTCCCATGGCTCGAGGATCGTGGAGTCGACCTCGTGCGAGGTCAGGGCGTCTTCGACGGCGAGCGGCGCGTGCGCGTCGGACAGGACGTGCTGACCGCCCGGCGTGCGGTCGTCGTTGCCACCGGTAGCGCCGCGGCGATGCCGCCAATCGAGGGGCTCGCCGAAGCGAGACCCTGGAGCAACCACCAGGCCACCACGGCCCAAGCGCCCCCGTCGCGTTTGCTCGTCCTCGGTGGCGGCGCCGTGGGAGTGGAGCTCGCCCAGGCGTGGGCAACTCTCGGCTCCAGCGTCGCCCTGGTGGAGGCCGAGGAACGGGTCCTGGTGCCGGAGGAGCCGCTCGCCAGCGCCGAGGTCACGGAAGGCCTCTCCAATGCCGGCGTCGAGGTACGCATCGGCGCCCGGGTGGAGGGTGCAAGCCGAGGCGAAGCCGGGCAGGTGACCCTGCGACTGGCCGGGGGCGGCGAGCTGCACGGCGACGAGCTCCTGGTGGCCGTGGGTCGCAAGCCCCGCACTGAGGGCATCGGCCTCGAAACCGTGGGTGTCGAGCCCGGTGGGTACCTCGAGACCGATGACCAGCTGCGAGTCGGGGGTCGCGACTGGCTCTACGCCGTGGGCGACGTCGCCGGCCGGGCCCTGCTCACCCACATGGGCAAGTACCAGGCTCGCCTCGCCGCCGACGCCATCCTCGGCAAGCAGGTCGAAGCGACCGCCGAAGGCCGCGGCTCACCCCGGGTCGTCTTCACCGAGCCACAGGTGGCCGCCGTTGGCCTGACGCTCGCGCAAGCCGAGGAGCGCGGCATCGCCGCGCGAGCGGTCGATGTCAAGACCAGCGCGAACGCTGGTGCGAGCTTCGTTGGTCGCAACGCTCCGGGGACCTCGCGGATCGTCGTCGACGAGGCGCGCGACGTAATCGTCGGCGCCACGTTCGTCGGTCCCGAGACCGCCGACCTGCTGCACGCTGCGACTGTCGCGGTCGTCGGCGAGGTACGGCTCCAGCGCCTCTGGCACGCGGTGCCCTCCTTTCCAACGCGCAGTGAGGTGTGGCTCAAGCTGCTCGAGAAGTATGGGCTCTGATCAGCGGGCTCTAGACGCGGACCTTGCCCTTGAGCTCGGTCAGGAAGTCGCGGGGAAAGCCCGGGATCGAGTCGAGCTCGTCAACGGACTTGAAGCCGCCGCTGCGCTCGCGGAACGCCAGCACCCGACCGGTCTGAGTCACCGACAGCCGCAGACCACGCAGCTCCTCATAGCCGGCGCTGTTGAGGTCAACCAGCTCCTCGGCGGCAGCGGGATCTGTCGGCGTCTCCGCCGCCACCCCTTCGGGCGTCTCAGCAGCTTCGGGCTCGGCGGGAACCCACTTCGGCGGCTCGAGCTCTGATTCGGACGCGGCTCGGGCCGGCGCGGGTGGTTCTGGAGCGGGCTCAGGCTCGGGCGACTGCTCGGCCTCGGGGGCCGGGACGGGCTCGGGCTCGGGTGGAGCGGGCTCGGGCTCCGGGGCCGGGGCGGGCTCGGGCTCGGGCTCGGGCGGAGCCGGCTCGGGTCGAGCGGCCTCGCGCTCCGGGGCCGGAGCGGGCTCGGGCGGAGCCGGCTCGGGTGGAGCGGGCTCGGGCTCTCGTTGAGGCTTTTGTGCCACCTGTGGCCCCGGCTGGGGAGCATCCTCGGGCGCAGCCTGCGGCTGGGGCGCAGGCTCTGGCTCAGGAGCGGCCTCGGGCTTGGTGAAGAACTCCGCCGGATCGACCTCCATCGGCTGGCTGATCTGGTCGACGGCGGCCCGCGCTCGCTCCTCGGCCTCACTTGCTCGCCGCTGCGCGTCGGCGATGCGATCCAGGGTTTGCTTGAGCTGCTCCGCGCGTTCGACCTCCCCGGCGCGCAGCTCGGCCAGGCGCTCGGCGCGCGCGGCGCGGTCCTCTGCCTCGGCAGCCTGGGACTCGATCCGCTCCAGCCTCGCCGCCGCCTGCTCCAACGCCTCAGCGGTTCGGCGCTGGCTCTGCAACAAGCGCTGTTCGCTGTCTTGCAGCTCGGTGGTCAGCGCCGCTTCATGCTCGCGCCGTTCCTCGAGCTGGCTCTCGGCCTCTGCGAGTCTGGCGATCAGGGCGTCGCGCTCGGGCTCGCGCTGTTCCTCCCGCTCGAGCCGTAGATGCTGCTCGGCGGCCTGATTAGCAGCCTCGGCAGCCTCGCGAGCGCGCGCCTCCGCGTCCGTCCGCGCCGACGCCATCCGGCGCTGAGCCTCGTCCTGGCGCTCTTCGACCTCGCGGATGCGCCGGTCGGCCTCGGCCTTGATTCGCTCCTCCTCGAGGTGCGTGCGTTGATCGGAGGCGCGACGCTCCGCATTCTCCAGCCGGCTCAGCGCCTCCCGCTCCGCGGATTCGCGGATCGCTCGCTCGTCCTCGGCGCGTTGCGAACCAATGGCCGCCGCGGCGCCTCGTGCTGCTGCCGCCTGCTGGACGCCTTGCGCGGAAGCCTGCGGTGTCGGCTCGGCCCCGGCGGCCGCTGCCGAGGCGGATGAGTCTGGCGTGGGGCCCGGGACCTCGGCCTGGGGCGGCGGCGTCGCTGCAGGCTCTTCTTGCGACGTTCCGGCCGTCTTGGCCTTGCGCGCCGCCTTCTTGGCCTCGCGCTCCTCCTCGCGCGACTTGCGCTGCTCGTCGCGCTGGCGCCGTCGCTCGGCGATCGCCCGTTCGCGCTCCTCCTTGGCGCGAGCCCGTTCCTCTGCCTTGAGCGTGCGACGCTCCTGCCGCCGGCGCCTGCGACGGGCTACGTAGCCCTCCCCCTGGCTCGGTGCCTGGCCGGTGACCTTGCGCTCCGCCCGCTTGGCGCGGCGTCGTTGCCTTCTCGACTCGCGAGCGTGCTCTCGCTCGGCCTTCTGCCGCAGCTTCTTGTCTCGTTTCTCCTGCGCCTTCTCGGCGCGGATGCGCTTGCGTCGCACACGCCTCGATTCGGTCGACTGCGGTGCGGGAGGTGGGATGGGGACAGGCGGTGGCACGGACGCGGCCGGAATACCGGCAGGCGTTGACGGGTCGGCCGCAGGGGCAGCCGTCGCCTCCTCCTCGGAGGCGCCGGAGCTCACGCCCGCGTCTTTGCGACGCGTCAGCCTGAAGGAACGCATCCTCGTAATCGTTTCACGCGCCCGGGGCCTCGCGCGGGGCGCCCGGTCCGGGCGCACGCGTCTCGGCGCTACCGCGACCGTTGTCTGTCGCTGAGCTCGCGCTCCACGTCGCGTTGGATGTCGCGGTCGCGGATCTCACGCCGGCGATCGCGCTGCTCCTTGCCCCTTGCCAGCGCGAGCTCCACCTTCGCGCGCGGGCCCTTGAAGTAGATGCGCGTCGGGACGAGGGTCAGTCCCTTGCGCTGCGAGCGGCCGATCAGGCGCTCGATCTCGTATCGGTGCAGCAGGAGCTTGCGTGGGCGCTCTGGCTCGTGGTTTTGAAGGCTCGCCGGCTCGTACGGAGGGATGTAGGCACCGCGCAGCCAGACCTCGCCGCCCTCGATCACGGCGTAGGCATCGCCGATTTGTGCCTTGCCCTCCCTCAGCGCCTTGACCTCCGTGCCGAGGAGCTCGATCCCGCACTCGAACGTCTCCAGCAGCTCGTATTTGTGCCGCGCCCGGCGGTTCGTGGCGACGTCTCCGGAAACCGGCTTGCGCTGCTTAGCCATCGGCGGCCTCTCCGACCGGCGCCAGATCGACGCGGCCACGTGGCGCGTCGACATCGGTCGGCACAACGTTCACGGGATCGCCGAGCCGCAGGCTGCGTCCGCTGCGCCGTCCCACGAGCGCGGTCTCGGTCTCGTTGAGGTCGAAGCGATCCCCGCGCAGCCTGCGAGCGGGCAGGAATCCCTCGTAGACGTCGGCGAGCTCGCCCGCGAACCGCACGAAGGCCCCGGCGCCGACCACGCCGGACACCTCGCCCTCGAAGTCGCCGCTCCAGCCGCGCTCGAACAGCTCCGAGCGAAGCAGAAACGCGGCGCAGACCTTGTCGGCGTCGCGCTCGATCGCGGCCGACTCGCGCTCGCGCTCTGAGCTTCGCCACGCGGCTTCCTCCACCGTTCTGCGATCGGGCTCGTGCTCGCTGGCGCCGATCGTCGACAGAAGCGCCCGGTGCACGACGAGATCGGGATAGCGCCGGATGGGAGAGGTGAAGTGCGTGTAGGCGGGGCTCCCGAGGCCGGCGTGGCCGACGTTCTGAGGGCTGTATGCGGCTTGTTTGAGCGAGCGGAGCACGAGCGATGTATACGCGTCGCGGCCGTGTCCGCGCCGCTTGGCCTCACGTGCGACGAGGCGGCTTGCCTCCCCTGCCAGCTGCCCGGCCTGGCGCGGCGAAAGGCGCTCCGGCAGCGGTGGGGTTGGCACGTCGAGGGAGGCGAGCTGTGAGATCAGGTGGGCAATTCGGTCGGCATCGGGCTGCTCGTGCACGCGGTAGATCGCCGGCGGGCCTCGACGTTCGAGCAACTCGGCAACGCGCTCGTTGGTTGCGATCATCAGGTGCTCGATGAGCTTGTGCGCCTCGGTCTGTGGCACCGAGTGCGCGCGCACGACCTCGCCCTCCGAGTCGAACTCGAACTCGGGCTCAAACGACTCGACCTCCAATGCGGCGACGGGGCGTCGCGCGGCGAGCGCGGCGGCGGCGCGGCGCGCAAGAGCGAGCGGCTCGGCGATCGCTGCCGGCGGCTCCGCACGGCCGGCGAAGAACTCGTCGAGCTGGTCGTACGACAGCCTGGCGTCGGAGCGAACGCGGCTGCGGTGAAAGCTCACCGACCCCGGCTCGCCGCCAGCGGACACCACGAGCTCGGTCGTCACGGCAAGCCGCTCGGCTCCCGGCGCGAGGCTGCAGGCGTCGGCGCTCAGCGCCTCGGGCAGCATCGGCTCGACGGCTCCGGGCACGTAGGTGCTGGTGGCGCGCTCCAGGGCCACCGAGTCAAGGGCAGAGCCCGGCCGCACGTGGGCGGCGACGTCGGCGATATGGATCCACAACCGCACGCCGTCGCCCTCCGGCGCGGCCGAGACGGCGTCGTCGAAGTCGCGCGCGGTGGACGGGTCGACGGTGAAGGTCGGCATGGCGGTGAAGTCGCGACGGGCGGACTCCCCGTTGCGCGCGGCGTCGATTGCGCTCTCGGCCTCCACCTCGATCCGGTCGTCGAAGCCGCGCTCGCGACCGCGGTCGGAGATCAGCGCGGACGCGACGTCGAGCGCGCGCTCAGGCGACCCGAGGACGGCGAGCGCGCGCGCGCCCCCGCGGCGCTGGGCGACGAGGACCATCTCTCCGGGCTGCACGCGCACGCCTCCTCGCAGCGGAACCTGCGCACCCCGCTCGAAGAGCGGCTCGGCCACCAGGAACCTGGCCCGGCGCGAGACGACCGCGACGAACCGGTCCCTGCTCAAAGCTCCGGAGCCAGTACCGACAGCGCCTTCTGCAAGGCCTCGTCGCGCTGCGTGTCGACGTCGTCCGCGGCGCGCACGTCGGGGCTGATCCCCTTGTTCGCGAGCGACACACCGTCGGCGGTCAGGTATTCGCCGACCGTGAGGTCCAGTGCCCCGCCGGCCGGAAGGTGGATCACCTCCTGGAACGTCCCCTTCCCGAAGGTGCGAGTCCCGACCAGCGTCGCCAGGTCATAGTCCGAAAGCGAAGACGCCAGGATCTCCGCGGCCGACGCCGTGTTGCGGTCGGTCAGCACAACAGTCGGGCGCGGATCGAGCGCATCGCCGGTTGCCTCGTACTCGCGCTCGCCCTGGGCCCGGCTTTCAGTGCTGACCACGGTGCCGTCCTCGACGAACAGGCTGGAGGTGAGCACCGCTTCGTTCAGCAATCCACCTCCGTTGCCGCGCAGGTCGAGCACCAAGCCCTCGGCGCCCCGCCGGTACAGCCGCTCGATGGTGTCGCGCAGCTCACCGTGAGCGCCGCTTGAGAACGTGTGCAGGTGGACGTAGGCGACACGCCTACCGTCGACCTGCCGGAGCGCGCTCTGAACCGCCGGCACCCGGACCTCCGCCCGCTCGAGAGTGAGCTCGCGCGGCGGGCCCCCGCCCGCGGGCTCCACGCGGAGCTCCACCTCGCTTCCTGGTGGCCCCTGGATCCGCGACGTGGAGATGTCTGCGGGGACACCTGCGATGGAGCGGCCGTCGACCGCCACGATCAGATCCCCTTCCTCGAGGCCGGCCCGATCTGCCGGCGTCTCGGGGATCACGCTCGAGACGCGCAGGCCCTGCTTGACCTCAGCGACGTTGAGACCGATGCCGGAGAACCTCCCCGACGTCGCGGCCTCGAACTCATCGAGCTGCTCGGGGCTGAAGTAGTGAGAGAAGCGGTCGTCGTAGCGCTGTCGCAGCTCGCTGACCATGCCTCGGATCGAGGCGCCCTCCAAATCCGCTGCATCGACCGGCTCGAAGTAGTTGGCCTCGATGACCTTTCGCGCCTGCTCCTCGGCCGAGTCCTCGTCAGACCCGATCACGAGGCCCAGCAGCGCCGCCAGGGCGAGCCCCAGCACCGCGCCGGCCGCGAGGCCGGTCGCGAACGAGAAGCGGCTCAAATCCGCAGGAAGCGGCGCAGGGTGATGCCGCTGCCCAGCGCGGAAACCAGCACCGCGGAGGCGAGCAGAATCGCAACCAGCGGAACGAAGCCCGTGGTCGCGAAGTTATCGATCAGATTGAAGTCGTCCGCGAGTGGATCCACGATCGTGACCTTGCCAAGCCACAGTATGGCGACCGCGATCGCCGCGCCAACGATCCCGACGATCACGCCCTCGATCACGAACGGCCACCGGATGAACCAGCGCGTCGCGCCGACGAGACTCATCACCTCGACCTCGCGACGACGCGCGTAGATCGAGAGCCGGATCGTGTTGGCGACCAGCATCAGGGAGGCCGCAAGCAAGAGCGCAGCAATCACGATCAGGACGATGCGCAGAGCGCCCGTCACCTCACGGATCTTCTTCGCGTCCTCTCGCTCCTCCCCAACCGGCGGATCGATGATCGGGTTGATCGGCGTAGGCTCTCCCGCGGAATTGGGAGGAACGAGCGCGCCTCTAACCGCCTCGAGGTTGTCGGCGTCGTCCAACTCGATGTCGAACGACGGTGGCAGCGGGTTGCGGTTCAGCTCATCGATCGAGCCGGCCAGGTCTCCCTCCAGCTCTGCCGCGAGCTCCTTCTTTGCCTCGGAAGGCGACACGTAGCTGACGCTCTGGACGTGGGGCACCTCGGCAAGCTGCTTCTCTAGCGCCGCAATCTCCTTGTTCGTGGCATCCAGATAGAGGAAGACCTCGAGCGAGATCTGGTCACGAACGCTCGAGGCGGTCGAGTCGCTGGCGCGCAGCACGGGAATCAACACGCCGAGGAGCAGCGTCGTCACGGCCACAGTGACGATCGCGGCGACGCTCGGGGCGGCGCTGCGGCGCAGCGCCCGGAAGGCCTCGGAGACGAAGAAGGTCAGCCGGCCCATATCAGTGCTCGCCGTTGGTGTGGCCCTCGTCGCCGACACCCATCTCGGCGCGCATGCGAACCGCGAACTCGGTCGTCGACTCGTCGTGATAGCCGGCGACGGCCTCGTCGCGCACGAGGCGGCCCTCTTCCAGCGCGATCACGCGGCGGCGCATCTTGTCGACCATGTCGCGGTCGTGGGTGACCACGAGCACCGTGGTCCCGGTGCGGTTGATGCGGTAGAGCAGCTGCATGATCCCAATCGAGGTGACCGGGTCGAGGTTGCCGGTGGGCTCGTCGGCGAGCAGGAGGGGCGGATGGTTGACGAACGCCCGCGCAATCGAGACCCGCTGCTGCTCCCCGCCCGAGAGCTCGTCGGGATAGTTATGGATCTTGGCCTGGAGCCCGACCAGCCGCAGGATCTCCGGCACCTTGCGGCGGATTTCGCCGCGCGGCTCGCCGATCACCTGCAGGGCGTAGGCGACGTTGTCGTAGACCGTCCGGTTGGGCAGCAGCTTGAAGTCCTGGAAGACGGTGCCGATGCGACGGCGCAGCAGCGGCACGCGGTCCGTCGGCAGCGAGTTGATGTCCCGGCCGGCGATCATGACCTTGCCGCCGGCCGGCTCGAGCTCGCGGATCAAGAGCTTGATCAGGGTCGACTTGCCGCAGCCGGTGGGACCAACGACGAACGCGAACTCGCCGCGGTTGACCGCCAGCGAAACGCGCTCCAGCCCGACGTGGCCGCCGGGATAGACGACCGTGGCGTCGCGAAGCTCGACGATGGGCGGGCGCGCGCCGCTCTCGGGGCGCGGCGTGCCCTTCCGCTCCGAGCGATGCGGATCCCTGTCGGCGCGCCGTGGGCGCCGTGTGCGTGTCCCAAGCAATGCCATGGCGTGGTGAAACTCTTCTCCGACGCCTGAGCCAATCCTGCGCTCGGCCGTCCCGCAGCCGGGCGGAGCGCGCGTCGAGCCGGAGAGGGTAGCGGAGCGTGTTAGCGGACGCTAAAGCCGGGGCTCCGCTGCAACGAGCCGTTGCGGCTCAGCCAAAGTCGTCGGGCAGGATGGTCGGCTTGGCCGTCCCGTAGAGCCACTGCTGGAAGTAGTCGTCCAGCAGGGCAAGGTCGTCTCCGGCGAACCCACTGAAGTCCAGCGCGAAGGCGATGTACTCCTCGGTGCTGATGTTGCCGTACGCGAACTCGTCGCTCAGGGCGCGAACGAACTCGAAGAACGTCTCGTCGCCGACGATCTCGCGGTAGCCCTGAATCGTCATCGCGGTGCGGTCGTACACCGGGAAGCCCACGAAGAGGTTCGCGGGATCGCCGTCGAGGATCGCCGGGGCGATCGCCCAGTCCTCGTCGGGCGTGTTCGCGTAGAGGTCGTCGAAGATCTGCGCGGGATCGTCACCGCCGTCGGCGAGGAACCCCCACTGCCACTCGAACCACGTCGCCCAGCCCTCGTTGAACCCGATGTCGGACCAACGCTCGAGCGTGATGCTGTTGCCGACCCACTGATGGGCGAGCTCGTGGAGCTGCGTGCTGATGCTGATGTTCGGATTCCCGCTGGTGAACCCACCCGCGTAGTGCGGCTTGGTCTGCACCTCGAGCGCGTACCCCACGCCGGCGGCGCGATCGGCGACCGCTCCCGTGGAGTCGAACGGGTAGGGGCCGAGGATGTCGCTGAGGAAATTCAGCTGGCCGGGGGCCTCGGCGAGCGTCGCGTTGATCGCGTCGAGCTGGGCCTCCGTCGCCGTGGCGTCGATCGCGTTGTAGACCGGCAGCGTGCGCCCGGTTGAGCTCTCGGTCATCGACTCCGTGCTGAAGATGAAGTCGCCGACCGTCGCGGTCGTCAGGTAGGTCGCGGTCGGATCGTCCTCGTGCCAGTGCCAGGTGGTCGTGCCGTCGGCGTGCTCCCGCTGCCGTTCGAGCTCGCCGACGCCGAGGGCAGTCTTGTCGTCGGGAACTCGAATCAAGGTGTCGAACTTCGCCTTGTCCGTCGGGTAGTTGTTCGACGGGAACCAGCTCTGGGCGCCCATCGGCTCGTTGACGACGAACGACCCGTCGCAGGTCTGCGGCGGGTCCAGCGGGAAGCAGGCCCGGATCCAGCCCTCGATCGAGGTGTCGGGATCGGTGATGTGCTCTGGCGTACCCGAGTAGCGGACCGAGACCTTGAACTTCCGGTCACGTTTGGGCCGGGCCTGCGGCTTCGGTTTCACAATCAGCTTCATCGGCTGAGTGACCTCGGGATTGTCGCTCAGGTCCGGCTCCGCCTCGACCTGCCGGAAGCGCGCCCGCTTGCCGTTGACGGTGACCCTCGAGACGTCGAGATCCTGAAAATCGAGGCTGAACTTCTTCAGCTTCTTCTTGGCCTTCGCGACGAGCTTGGTCCGAGCCTTGGAGAACTCGTTCGCCGCCGGGTCGTAGTTGAGCTTGATCCGGTAGCTCTTGGCGTCGTACCCGCCGTTGCCGAGCTGCGGGAGCAGCGGGTCGTTGAGCGACCTGGAGCCCACGTTGCCCTTCCCGGCCTTCGCCGTCGCAGCGGGCGCGGCGATGAGGCCCACGAGAAGCGCCATCGTAACTAGAACCATCCCTGGTCTGGCTGACTTCATCCCCGCACGGAGTATCCCCGCGAGGGCTGGCTGAAACCTGACCGGCGGGCCTACCGAGCTATGACGGAGCCCCGGCTTCGGCCGATGGAGGTGACGCGCCCGCAGCGTCGGGCGGCTCGGCGAACGCGATCGCGTTCCCGTCGGGATCGGGGACGTTCACGTGGCGGACACCGTTCGAGTAGGTCTCGATCGGCTCGTGCTCGATGCCGTGGGCAGCGAGGCGCTCGAGGAGCGCGTCGAGCCCAGCCACGGAGAGCGTGATCCGGCCCGCTCCCGCCTGCGCCGCGTTCGGCTCGATGAAGAGCCAGCCGTGCTCGTCGATCTCCCAAAGCACCTCGTCCCCGACGCGACTGTCAGGGGGCCGGCCGAAGAACCGCGTGTACCAATCGACGCTGGCGTCGAGATCGGACACCGGGACACCGGCGAAGAGGTGGGTGATCGCGCTCACCGCAGGGCGGCCAGCGCTCTAGGTCCACTCGGGACCGAACAGCGGCGGGCGCGAGACGATCGGCTTGAGCACCAGCGCCTCGCGGGCGCGGTCGACGATGCCCCGCGCGGTGAGCCCGAAGTGCTCCATGCAGGCCTCTCCGGTGCCGGAGATCCCGAACTCGTCACCCATGCCCACGGCGAAGATCGGCACGGGGTGCTGCTCGGCGGCGACCTGGCGCACGGCGTCGGCGAGGCCGCCGACGACCCGGTGCTCCTCGGCGGTGACGGCGACGCCGGTCTTGGAGAGCGACTCGAGGATCGGCTCGGAGTGCAGCGGCTTGATGACCGAGACGTTCAGCACCTCGGCCTCCACGCCGTCCTCGCGGTCGAGCGTCTCTGCGGCCTCCATCGCGCGCCAGACCATGTGTCCGGTGGCGATCAGGGTGATGTCCTTGCCCTCGCGCGTGACGTCCACTCCGTCGCCCAGCGACTCGGGGATCTCGTCGTAGACGATTGGCGTCGCCGGCCGCCCGAAGCGCAGGTACATCGGCTCGTCGCGCTCGTACGAGTCCATCGTCGCCCGGTACGCCTGGTTGTAGTCGGCGGGAACGATCACCTGCATCCTCGGCATCGCCCGCATCAGTGCGATGTCCTCGATCATCTGATGCGAGGCGCCGTCCTCGCCGAGCGAGACGCCGCCGTGCGAGGCGCCGATCCGCACCGGCAGCTCGTTGTGGGCGATCCCGAGCCGGACCTGGTCGTAAGCGCGCCCAGCGGCGAAGATCGCGAACGTCGAGCAGTACGGGCGCTTGCCGGTGGCCGCGAGCCCGCACGCCATCGACATCATGTTCGCCTCCGCCGCGCCGACGTTGAAGAATCGCTCGGGGAAGCGCTTGCCGAACTTCATCGCCTGAGTGGACACGGCAAGGTCGGCGTCCAGCGCGACCACGTCTGAGTGGCGCTCGCCGAGCTCCAGCAACGCGTCGCCGTAGGCGTGCCGCGTGGCGATCGGCTCGGTCGCCGCCTCGGCCGCCACTAGTTCTGCTCCTCGGCGTGGAGCGCCACCGTCTGCGCTTCGAGCTTGCCCTCGAGCTCATCGAGAGCCGCGGCCGCCTGCTCGGGGCTCGGCGGCTTGCCGTGGAAGCCGAAGCGCCCCTCCATCGAGGAGACGCCCTTGCCCTTCTTCGTCTGAGCCACGATCGCGGCGGGCCGATCGAGGGTCCTGCTGCGCTCGAGCGCCTCGACGACCTGCGCCATGTCGTGGCCGTCGATCTCAATCGCGTCCCAGCCGAAGGCCTCGAACTTCGTGCGCACGTCGCCGATGTCCATCACTTCCTCGGTCGTGCCGTCGGTCTGGAGGTGGTTGTAGTCGACGATCGCCGTCAGATTCGAGACGCCGAAGTGGGTTGCCGCAGTCGCGGCCTCCCACGTCTGGCCCTCCTGACAGTCGCCGTCGGAGAGCACGCCGAAGACCTGCGCGGTGTCGGCCAGGCCGTCGAGACGCAGAGCGAGGCAGATGCCGACGCACATCGAGAGGCCCTGGCCGAGCGAACCCGTCGAGACTTCGACTCCGGGGGTTCGCGTCATGTCGGGATGGCCCTGGAGCTGGCGGCCGATCTGCCGCAGGCCCATCAGCTCCTCGAGGTCGAAGTAGCCGTGCTGTGCGAGCGCCGCGTACTGAATCGGCGCCGCGTGCCCCTTGCAGAGGACGAAACGGTCGCGTTCCGGCCAGTCGGGACTCTCCACGTCGTGGCGCAGGACCCGGTAGTAGAGGGCGGCCACGATGTCGGCTGCCGACAGCGATGAGTCGAGGTGGCCGGACTTGGCCACCGCGAGCATGCGCACGCAGTCGAGCCGCAGCACCGTCGCCCAGCGCTCGAGCTCGGCTATCGTCGGCTGTTCGGCGGCGCGGTTGCCGGCCTTCGGCGGCTTGGGGTCCGGCACCGGCCTCAGGTGACTCACGTCGGCGAGATTAGCGGCCGGTTCGCCCATCGAGATGAGCGTATGCGGGGACCTGGACGGAACCCTCCAGTGCGATCGTGGCAATTTGCGGGGTAGGGAAGTCGAGCAGATGCCGACCGGACTTCTGGCGCCTTTTCTCGGACGTGCGAGAGAAAAAGCGCCATCCCCTAGCCTCGGCGGTGATGCGCCGCGCGGGACCAGCGCTCTTTGCCGCCGCCGTTCTCGCACTGGGCGTCGCGGGCTGCGGCGATGATGACGACGACGGAACCGCCACCACCTCCCCTACCCAGCCCTCTCCCGCGGAGACTCCGACCACGGACAAGCCGGCCACCGACGACGGCCCGACCGAGCCGGAGGAAACGACTGCCGATGAAAACGAACCGAGCCAACGCCGCCCGAGCGCCGACGAACGCGCCGCGGCTCGCGCCGTCCGCGCTTACGTCGCGGCCCTCGACGATCGCGACGGCGAGGCGGTATGCGACCTGCTCGTACCGGGGGCAATCAACGCGGTCGAGTTCCCCAAGGATCGCGGTGATTGCGCAGCTTCGCTTGAGGCCTCGATCGGCTATCGGGACCCGCGCGGATTGCCGGTGTGGGAGACCGCTCGCGTGGCGGCACTGCCCTCGGTGAAATTGAGCGGAGACGACGCCCAGGTCGTGGTCACGACCGTGACCCGGTTCGCCGATCGCGACGAGCCCTCGATCGAAGACGACGTCGTCTACCTCACGCGCTCCGGCGACGACTGGCTGATCGCCAAGCCGAGCTCGACGCTCTACCGCGCCGTCGGCATCGCCGAGGTGCCGCCGTCAGTGCTCGCGCCGCCCTAACGCTTCGCAGACAGGATCTTCTGCGAAGGGCCGGTGCCGCTGATCGCGGTCACGTAGGCGCGCTGCTTTCCCAGCGACGTCGACCAGAGCGTGCCGTGGCGCTTGGACAGCAGCGTCCGACCCTCACCGCCCTTGATCCGAGCGAGCTTGAGCAGATCGCGCCGGCGCTCGTGGCGGACGTAGAGCAGGTGTTTGCCGCCGAGCGAGGGATTCGAGAGTCCTGCGGTAACCGAGCGGCGCAACGTCCGGCTGCCGCCCTTGCCGAGCCGTCGGGTCACGATCCGGTTGACGCGGCGCGTCGCCCGGGCGTACACGACCCTGCCGCCGTCGATCGATGGCCGCCCCAGCTGTGCCGCACCCCTCGCCGCCGCAAGCGTCTTCACCTTGCCAGGGTTGCCGGGATTGGAGATGCGCCGGGCGCGAAGCGTGTCGTTGCTGTCGTCGCGGTCGCGCCACGCCACCCACTTGGCGGAGACGGCGATCGCGTCCGCGCCCGGCGCGTCGAACCGACCCTCTTCGCTGAGGTCGGACGCGCTGAGGAGGACGATCTGGTCGTCGCTGGCGACGGCGATGCGTCCTCCACCGAGCGCCGGATCCCGCCCGGGCAGGGCCGTTTCCTGCCGGGCGCGCAGCAGAAATCCCGCCCGGTCCGGGCGTTGGAAGCCGAGTCCCTCGGCGGCGACCGATGGGTCCGCTGCGGGCGATTTCTCAAGCCGCGCGGCGCTCGCCGGCACCGTGGTGAGCAGCACCGCCCCGGCCAAGGCAAGAGCCGCGCCATCCGAGAAGCGAAAGCCGCGGTAGAGCGCCGGCCGGTCGGCCATCAGTTCGGTGACGCGAATCCCCGCCGATCGATCGGCGACCGGCGCGGTCATGGCGATTGGCAGCGCCCGCCCGGCCCCGAACGCGAGGCCGAGGACGAGCCCGACCATCGGATCGCCGACGGCGAGAGCGATCCCGGCCAGCGCCCAGACACCGAGCGTCAGCACGAAGGTCGTGAAGCCGAGCCCGAGCAGGATGCCGTAAAGCGCCCCGGCAAGCGGCATCGGCATCAGCCGGCGCCAGTGCTCCGGCAGCTGGCGCCGGATCTGGGGGACGATCGGCGTCGCACGCAGCTCGGCAACGGCCGCTGCCAGCGCGATCGCGGCTGCGATCGAATAGGCGAGCCGGTCGTCGGCGCCGTGCACCAGCTCGCCGAGCGCCGACAAGGAGCCGAAGGTGATCACGCCCCCCACGAGCGCGCCGAGCGCGAAGGTCACGCACGCCGCGACCGTCGTGGACCGCCCGCCTTCATGTCCCGTCGGACCCAGCGTCTCGATCATCGAGAACCCGCACGGCGACCAGGTGCCGGTGAGCCCGGCGAGCAGCGCCGCGAAGGCCAGGGCTAGTTCCAGGCCCGACATGACTAGCACGGCACCTTCGTCTGGAAGTACATGACGCAGAACACCTTGCGGCCGCGGAAGCAGTAGCCCTCGAGTGCAGCGTCACCGTTGATGCGGCGATTCGAGTACGAGCAGCAGTCGACGAGCTTGCGCACGCGCCCGTCGCAGCAGCGGTACCAGGAACCGTCGACCGTCGTGTTGATGCCGAAGCGCCGCGCGGTCTCGTCGCAGACGCGGGTGCGCGGCGCAGGCGGGAGTGGGCGTCCGTCGGGATCACGCAGCACGTCGCCGTCGTCGTTCAACGGTTCACCGGCCGGATTCACCGGCCGCCCGATGTTGTCGATCGGCGTCCCGTCGGGATGCAGGGGAAAGCCACGCGCGTCGATCCGCGGCTGCGATGGTCCCAGCGGATGCGGGCACGAACCAGTCGTGAAGATGTGGCCGCAGAAGTGAAACGCGTCCGCGTCGCCGGGCTTAATCGCTTTGGCGACCACGCTGCCCGCCGTCGCCGCCGTCAACGCTGCCCCGACTCGAGCGAGGAAGCCGCGCCGCGACGTGTTCTGTGCCAGGGAATCGAGCGCGCGCTCGACGGGCTGCGGTTCAGCTGCCACCGAGTGACTCCACAAACGCCCCCTCGGCACGGCGGCGCTCGGCCGTGAGCACGACGCTCTCGAGCTGCGCGAGGTTGTTGAAGGTGCCCTTGGCAAGCACCGTCCCGTCGAGCGAGAGTGCCACCGCGTATGGGCTTCCGGGCACCGCCAGCTGATCCCAGACGTCCCGGTGCGCAGACTCCTCGAAGCTGGCGACCGCGAGCACTGGGTCGCCGGCAAGCGAAGCGATGGCGGGCTCCAGCGACTTGCAGACCCGGCAGCTTTCTGAGACGAACACGGCGAGCGCAAGCTCTGTGTCTGGGCCCACGTCGAAGCGATCTTCAAGCCCCGGTCGCGACCCGAGCTCCGGGCCCTCCTCCGGGATCTCGAGCGCCGCCGCCGGACCCAGGCGAAGGCGCAGCATGCCGACCTCGCGGGCAAGCGCCAGCACCGCAACAGCCAGCCCCGCGCAGGCAAGCAACGCGACGGCGAGCCCGAGCGCGAGCCACTGGTCGGTCGACAGCGACTCCTCGGGCAGGAACGGCAAGGCTGCGAACGCGGCCGCCAGCAGCAGGTTGCGTGCGACCCCTCGCCAACCCACCGTCGAGCGAGCGCCGAAACAGGCGCACGGCGCGCCGGCCCGGCCACGCATCAGCGCCCCGACCATGGTCGCGGCGAACGTCGCCATGAGGGCCGCGGCAAGCCACGCGGCGTCGTCGAGGCCCGCGATCACGCCGGCTGCGAGCGTCAGCTCGGCCGCGATCAGGGCCGCCCAGACGATCGCCCGCACACGGCGGTCGTCGACGCCGAACGTGCTGAGCGCAGCTCGACTCGAAGCCGGGCTCGCGAGCTTCGCCACCGCTGCTCCTACCAGCAACCCCCCGAGGATCAATCGCCCTGCGACCTCGAGCACGAGCCGCAAGCTAGCAAGCCGGGGTGGCGTTGAACGCCACCAAGGGTGGCTCGCCCTGGCGCCGGTCGGGGTGAGATGCTCGGACCGTGAGGATTCGAAGGCGAGGGCTGGTGCTGGGCCTTCCGGCCCTGGTCGGAACGGTCTTGCTCGGCTCCGTGGGCTCAAGCGACGCGCGCTTCGTGCGACCGCCGGAGCTCGTCCAGCTGAGCTACTACGAGGATCGGGAGGACGGTCGCCGCTACAACCTCCAGGCGCACGCCCTCCGCACCGATGCCCTGAAGTTCAGCGTGCGCCGCGGCGGGAAGAGGATCGCCGCGAACGCCAAGCTCAACGAGAGCATCAGCGACACGGACTTGCGCGGAGAGGCTAGGCACCCCTGGGTACCGGTCCGCAACAGGGCGGGTAAGCGGCTGGTCCGAGCCGTCGTGGACAAGCTCTACGGCAACGGGGAGGTCCGCCTGCGGATTCGGCTGAAGGGCAACGGGATCAACGACACCGCGAAGGTCCGCATCGTGCTCGCGGAGTGCAGCACGGACCCGCCGCTCTACCCCGACCCCGACTGCGAGGTCAGACCGTAGAGAACCTGATCGCCCCCGGACGCGCAGCAGAGGAGGCGATCAGCCTATTTCCACCATCCGTTCGATTGGCACGCGGGCGCGGGCGGCGATGTCCGCGGGCACCTTGACCTCGAACTTCATCTCGCGCAGGGAGTCGCGGAGCTTTGGCAGCGTGATCATCTTCATGTACTTGCAGAAGGCCATCCGGTTGGCCTCGACCAGGTTCGCCCGCGGCGCGGCCTGCTGGAGCGGATAGAGCATCCCCGTCTCCGTCGCCACGATGAACTCGCCCTCCGGGTGCTGCTCAACGTGCTTGAGCATCCCCGAGGTGGAGAGCATGTGCACGCCTTCGGAGTCCACGTCGCCCGATGCCACGTACTCCATCGCCTGGGTCGAGCAGCCACACTCGGGGTGAATCAGGAACTCGGCGTCGGGGTGCTCGGCGCGGGTGCGGGTGATGTCCTCGGGACGAATCCCGGCGTGCACGTGGCACTCGCCGTCCCAGACGTGGAAGCGCGCGTAGCGCTCGGGATCCTCGGTCAGACCGGTCTCGCGAGCGACGAACGACCCGAGCCACATGTCGGGGCCGAACAGGATCTCGGTCTCCGGGCCGTGCTCGCGCCAGATGTGCTCGACGACCGAGACGGCGTTGGAGGAGGTACAGCAGAAGTCGGTTTCGGCCTTGACCTCGGCAGAGGTATTGACGTACATGACCACCAGCGCCCCCGGGTGCTCGGCCTTCCACGCGCGAAGCTGGTCGGCGTTGATCGAGTCGGAGAGCGAACAGCCGGCATCGGGGTCCGGGATCAGCACCGTCTTGGAGGGCGAGAGGATCGAAGCCGTCTCGGCCATGAAGTGGACGCCGCAGAACACGATCATCTCGGCGTCCGTGCTCGCCGCTTGGCGCGAGAGCCCGAGCGAATCGCCCATGTGGTTTGCGACGTCCTGAACCTCGGGGACCTGGTAGTTGTGGGCGAGGATCACCGCGTCGCGCTCCGCTGCAAGCGCGCGCACCTCGTCGGAGAGCCGCGCGATCTCCTCACGATCGAGACCCGGGCTCGGGGTTGGCTGGACTGTCGGCAGCTGTTGCATCGTGCGATCGCCGATCTCACCCGCGGGGGTGTGTCGTCTTATGTTCGTCGGCCCGTGCCGGTCCACGACCGGCCTCAAACCAAACGAATGAACGAGGCAAGTTTAGCGCCGAGACCTCGGGGCTACGGTTTGCGAGACATGGACGTCGACCGCAACGCGGCAGTCATCGCCGAGGCCGAGATCGAGGTGGCGGCGCCTCCCGAGACCATCTGGGAGGTGCTATCGGACATCGAACGCTGGCCGGCCTGGAACCCCGAAGTCAAGCGCATGGCGCTCAGCGGGCAGGTCGCGCCCGGAGCCGAGTTCCGCTGGAAGGCCGGCGGCGTCAGCATCAGATCGAGGCTCGAGGAGGTCGATGCGCCGAGGAAGATCGGCTGGACGGGCAAGGCAGCCGGCCTGCGGGCTCGGCACGTCTACAACTTCGGGCGCCGCGACGACGCGACGATCGTGACGACCACGGAGTCGTTCGACGGCTTCGTGGCGCGACTCTTCCGCAAGCGGCTGCAGGTGTCGCTGGAGAGGTCGCTCGACCAGGGCCTCACGCACCTGAAGGCCGAAGCCGAGCGTCGTGCGAGTGCCTAGCGGCGCTCCGTAAGCTCGGTTGCGTGCCCGAGCTGCCGGAAGTCGAAATCACCGCCCGCCGCCTCAGCGTGTCGCTTGCCGACGTTGAGGTCGAGTCGGCCGTCGCGCCTGGGATGGTGGCGATGAAGAGCGTCAAGCCCCCGCTCTCAAAGCTCGCCGGCCGCCGCATCGAGCGGATCTGGCGGGTGGGGAAGATGCCGGTGGTGGAGTTCGCCGACGGCGCCGGCGGACTCGCGCTGCTCGTTCATCTCATGTCGGCCGGGCGGCTGCAGGTCTACGACAAGCGCGCCTCGCTCAAGGACCGTCGTTCTCGTGTCCTGATCCGCCTCGAGGACGGTCGCGAGCTGCGACTGCGGGAGTTCGGCACCAAGCAACGAGCCTGGGCGAAGCTGATGCCATCGGCCGAGGTCTCCGGCGACGAGATGGTGAAGACGCTCGGGCCCGAGGCGTGGCCCGCTCCGACGCTGCCCGAGCTCGAGCGCGCCGTCGACCAGCCCCGGCACCTGCATCCGCTGCTGCGCGACCAGCGCACGATCGCCGGCATCGGGCGCTCCTGGGTCGACGAGATCCTCTGGGAAGCGCGGCTGTCGCCGTTCAAGAGGGGCAGCGAGCTGGACTCAGAGGAGGTCGAGCGGCTGTACGACGCCCTCGCGGTGCTCGGGTCCGCGATCGACCACTACGAGGAGGTCGTCTCAGACCAAGTCCCCGACAAGCTGCCGATGCCATTGCGTGTCCACAAGCGCGAGGGCGAGCCCTGCCCGCGCTGTGGGACCACGATCGAGGCCGTCTACTTCGCCGAGCACCAGACGAACTACTGCCCGTCGGAGCAAACCGGCGGCCGAGTGCTCAAGGACCGCCGGCTGTCGCGACTGCTGAAGTAGCCAGGGCGCCCGCGGCCCCTTCGCCAACGGAACCGACGAAACTACTCGCAGTTCGCAGCGGTATCGACGCCTTCGTCGCCGGCGCATTCGTCCGTGTCGAAGCCGCCGTCGAGCGAGTCACACCCGCGCCGCCGCGCAACGTGTCGTCTCCGGCCCGGCCGAGCAACTCGTCGTCCCGGTCTCCGCCCAGGATGGTGTCGTTGCCGCTGTTGCCTCGGAGCTCTTCGCCGGGTGAGCGCAGGATGTCGTTTCCACGGCCGCCGGACAGGTCGTCGGCCTCGTTTGCCACCGCCTTCGAGGCGGTCGTTACCTCGGCCACCGCTGAGGTCGTCGCTCAAGCCGCGGCCGCAAATCCGGTCGTCGCCTTGCTTGCCGTCGACGACCGCGTCGGGTGCGACGCACAAGGATCACGTCGTCGCCGCGCGTGCCCTTGATGTAGGTGTCGTCGGCGTCGCCGACGATGGTTGCGGACTTGCCGAAGCACAGCGGGAGGGTCGTCTGCCCCGACGACGCATCGCCCACGGCGGGCACGGCAAGGAATGCGAGCAACGAGGTGAGGAAAGCGAATCTGAGTGGTGAGTTTGTGCACATGGCGCCAGGCATGAATCGGCGGGACCGGGAACGCCACACACCCCCAGGTGTTGGGTTCGCCACACCCCGCGCTACGCTCGCGCGGCAGGCGATGAGCGCAGATCCGCTTTCAGCGCAGTCCGCTGGAGAACTCAAGGAACGGATGGAGGCCGAGCGGCAGGGAGATCCGTTCCTTATCTCTCGGGACCACGAGGGCAGGCAAGTCGTCGTCACCCTGGCTTCCGGGTCCGGGCGCCTGACGGTCGGACGGGCTTCGGCGAGCGATGTGCGTCTCGACTTCGACCCCGAGGTCTCGGACCTCCACGCCGAGCTGGAGCGAATCGGCGAACACTGGGTCCTCGTCGACGACGGCCTGTCGCGAAACGGCTCCTTTGTGAACGGCGAGCGGGTGTCGGGCAGGCGGCGCCTGAAGGACGGCGACGCGCTGCGCTTTGGCTCAACCGCCGTGTTGTTTCGATCGCCAGCAACCGCCGACCGAGACGAAACGGCCACCGCCAAGGACATGCCCGACGTCCAAAGCGTGACCGCGACGCAGCGCCGAGTCCTGATCGCCCTCTGTCGCCCGTACGCCGCGGGCAGCGAATTCGCGACGCCGGCCACGAATCGCGCGATTGCGGACGAGGTCTATCTGAGCGTCGACGCGGTCAAGGCGCACCTGCGCACGCTCTTCGAGCGCTTCGATGTCAGCGACCTGCCGCAGAACCAGAAGCGCATGCGCCTCGCCGAGCTCGCGGTGAGAACCGGCGTGGTCTCGCCGCGCGATCTGGCCGGCTAGCCGCCATCGGGATCGATCCGGCTTACCGTCGAATCGGCGAAGTTGCTCGTCCACACGCTCTCGGCTCCGATCGCCAGATCGGCCGGATCGTCTCCGACCGGCACGGGATCGCCAACGAGCCGCTGGCTCGCTGGATCAACGCGGACGACGTTGTCGTCGTCGCCGTTGGCGATCCAGACGTAGCCGAACCCAAGCTTGATCCCACGGGGCTTCACCCCCACGTCGATCGGCTCGCCGACCTCGACGGTGTCCGCATCGAGCCGCGTGACCGTGCCGCTGACCACATCGGTGACCCATACCGAGCCCCCGCCGACCGCGAGGTCGTTCGGTCGCTGGCCAACCGGGGTCGGGTTGCCCACGGTCGCCGCCGTCTCGGCGTCGATGCGCGAGACCGACTTCCCGTCGATGTTGGCGACCCACACCTGTCCAGCACCCGTTGCGATCGACCGAGGGCCCGCAGCGACCGGGACCGTCTCGTCCACCTCGTTCGAGTTTGGATCGATCCGCGCGACCTCGTCGGCTCCCTCGACCGATACCCAGACCCAGCGTTCGTCCACGGCCACATCGGAGGGCGCGGCACCGACCGGGATCGTGAGAGGGGCCGTTCCCTCGCCGGGGTCGAGGCGCATGACGGAGTTGCCGGAGTCGTTGACGACCCAGATCGAGCCGTGACCCACAGCCACGGCGGTGGGGTCCCCGGTAACGGACACCGGGGCTTCGGCCTGCTCGTTGGTCGCCGGGTCGATGCTGTAGACCTCGCCAGCGTCGCGGCTTGCCACCCAGATGTTGATCTCGCCGACCGTCAGCCCGGTCGGCCCGCGGCCGACGTCGACCGTCGCGACGACCTCGGGCTGCGGTCCCGGCGCCGGCCCCGGCCCCTCGTCGCCGGAGTCCAGGACCGCAACCAGCACAGCCGCCAAGGCCGCAGCCGCAACTCCGGCCGCCAAGCCCAAGACGATCCGGCGCCGGTTTGGAGCGGCGCGCAACCGGCGCGTCGGAGCCTCGCCGGCGGACGGCCGAACGGCAGTCCCGGGGCGAGGTGACGGAGACTGGGCGCCGAGCGCGCGTTCCAAGTCGGAAGCGAACCTCCCAGCCGTCTCATGGCGGTCCTCGGCGCTGACGGCCATTCCTCTGACAAGCACCTCGTCAACCCCCTCGGGTAGCTCCGGTGCGACTTCGGAGGCCCTCGGCCGCGGCGCGTTCGGATGCGCGAAGAGGCGGGCTAGGTCGTTCTCGCGCGGGAACGGTGGCTCACCCGTGAGCGCGTGGTAGGTCACGCACCCGAGCGAATACACGTCGGCGCGGCTGTTGACCGTCAAGCCCTCGATCTGCTCCGGAGCCACGTAGTCGACGCTGCCGAGGAACTCACCCGTCGAAGTCACGGTGCCCCCGGAGCCCGAGACGCGGCTGATGCCGAAGTCCGTCAGGAACACATGGAACGAGTCGCCTCGCTCCTCGATCAGGATGTTGGCCGGCTTGACGTCGCGGTGGACGAGCCCCCGGGCATGCGCGGCGTCCAGAGCTGCCGCCACGGCCACGACGATCCGGATGACCTGAGTTGGCGGGATTCGTCCTTCCGAATTGATCGTCGCGCGCAGATCCGCGCCCTCCACCAGGCGCATCGCCAGATACAGCAGCCCATCCTCTTCGCCGGCATGGTGAATCGGGATCACGTTCGGATGCTCGATCGAGGCAGCGAGTCGCGACTCGCGCTCGAAGCGCTGGCGAAACTTGGGATCGGCCGAGAGCGCCGGGACGATCGCCTTCAGGGCCCGCTCGCGATCCAGCGCGAGGTGCCTGACGCGGTATACGACACCCATCCCGCCCCGGCCGATCTCGGCCTCGATCAGATGGCCTGCGAACTCCTCGCCCACGACCAGTTCGCGCGCCGCAGCCATGGCGACGATTGTGCCGCTGCGCCCGGCCAGAGGCGGGCACGAGGCGGCGTCGGGCGAACCTCAGCCCTGCGCGCCTGGGATCTTCGCGCTCGCCCCGTCTGGGGTGAGGAAGGCGTGGAACTCGGCGATCATCGCCCCCTCGAACCGCACGGCATGATGGACCTCAAACTCGATCTCCGAGGAGCTCGCCTTGCCGCGACCGCGCACGTGGCAATGGCCGCGCACCCAATCGTCTTGCTCTTCGGCACCGAGGGGCCGTGCGTGCAGAAACGCAAACTCTGAGTCCATCCGGCGAATCCACTCCTCGAGTCCCTCGTGGCCGCGCAAGGCCTCGGCTCCCCAGGCTTGGATCAGCGGCGTTGCGAGCACCACATGTGGCGCGCAGACGCGCTTCGCCTCGATCGCGCTGCACCGACTGGCGGCATCGAGGAACCGCCTATAGATCCCCGTCCTGTCTTCCGGCCCCGTGATCGTCCTCCCCGTCGAGTGATGCTAGTCCCCGTTACCTCGCCTTCTGGAGGCTAGCTGGCGGGCCAGCGCCTGTCCGACCGTCAGCGGGTGATTGAAGACGGTCGCCAGCCGGCCGCGCAGCGAGAGGGGGTCATGCGCGATCCCGAGCTGTCTCAGGACTGTCCCGGCGTCGAAGTACACGCGCTCGCAGATCAGGCGGTCCCCGTCGAACAGGAAGGCGGCCAGAAAGCGCAGCTCGAACTTGCGGCCGGTGGCCGGGAGGCCGCGAAACGGGCCCAGGTGGGTGCCATAGAGCATCGCCTCCACCAGCACCGCGTCGTCAGCGTGGTGGAGCTCGAGCAGCTCGTTGCGCTGGTCGGGAAACGCGGTGCGCGTCTCCTCGAAATAGGCCATCACCGCTTCGGGCCCGTCGTAGACGTCGCCGGTGGCGATCAGCTCGTAGCGCGGGTGGTCAAACGTGTCGAGCGTGACGTCGAACTCGTGGCGATTCTCCGACTCCATGTGCTCCCGGACGAGCTGTTCGCGCGTCGCTCGCAGCCTGGCCCGATGCTCCGTGCTGACCGCCATGCTCCGACTCTATCCCGCCTCGATCGCCTCCAGGGCCTCGTTCCGTGTGAGATAGGCAGCCAGTCTCGTGATGCGCGCGCCGGCGATCTCGAAGGTCATTGTCCACGGGTAATCGAGCTCAGACGCGCTGCCCTTCGCGCGTCCGCGCGACCAGCCGCTCGCAATCACCCAGCGCTCATCGTGCTCGGCGATCTCATCGACGTGGACCTCGAGGAAGGCCCAGAAGTTGCTGTGGCGCGCGAACACGTCGGCCAGCCCTTCGTATCCGGAGCGATCCTGCCCCGGAGCCGTCCCATGATCGTCGTCACCTCGACCTCGGGATCGCAGACGGGGAGCGCCTCCTCGACGCTTTCATGCTGCACGGCCGAAAGAAATCGGCGCACGATCCCGACGTTGTCGACCACCCGCCGCGACCCTAACCCGTCGCCTTAGAGGGATTCAACCTCCATGCTCAGATCGAGGGCTGACGCCGAATGGGTGAGCGCGCCCACGGAGATGTAATCGATGCCCGTCTGCGCGACGGTGCGGACGGTGTCGAGCGTGATGCCGCCCGACGCCTCGAAGGTCGGGCCCGATCCACCGACTCGCTTGGCGATCGCTGCACGCAGGTCGTCTGGCCCCATGTTGTCGAGCAGCAGCCGGTCGGCGCCGGCGTCGAGGGCGTCGGAGACCTCCTCGAGGGTGCGACACTCGACCTCGATCTCGCGCTCGGGCTCGGCCTCACGGGCGCGGCGGACGGCCTCCGCGAGGCCGCCGGCGATCGCGGCGTGGTTCTCCTTGATCAAGACAGCATCGTAGAGCCCCAGGCGGTGATTGCTGCCGCCCCCGGCTGCGACCGCCGCCTTCTCGAGTGCCCGCAGGCCGGGCGTGGTCTTGCGCGTGTCGAGGATCGTGGCTCCCGTGCCCTCAACGGCCGCGACGTAGCGGGCTGTGAGGGTCGCCACCCCCGAGAGGTGACAAAGCAGGTTCAAAGCTGTGCGCTCGGCCGCCAGCAACGCGCGAGCGGACCCGGTCACCGTGGCTACCTCCACCGGCACCTCGTCCCGCCACTCACCCTCGGCGGCGGCCCCTTGAAGAGCGTCGGCACCTGCCTGATTGAACGCCTCGGCCGCGGCCTCGAGCCCGAACAGCACGCCTGCCTGCTTTTGCAGGACGTGGGCTCGGCCGCGGGCATCGGGCGGGACGACGGCCTCGGACGTGATGTCCCCCGGCCCGATGTCCTCGGAGAGGGCACGCTCGACCACCCCCCGCAGGTCCTCCACCTCAGGATGCCTCGCTGCGGGGGAAGACGGCGATGGTCGCGGTGAAGCCGTGCAGGAAGTTCCGGCCGCCCACCGGCCCGATCTCGCCGGCGCAGAAGAAGCCTCCGGCCGGCACCCCGAGCGTGTCCTCGACTGCCGTCGCGTCGTGGTCCGGGATCTCGAACATGTGCGAACCGCGTCCGTTGCAGGTGAAGAGCAGCGCCCCTGCCGCGCCCTCGACGCCCAAAGCCTCCGCTTGCGCGCGAAGTGCCTGGCGCAGGTCTTCGTCTGCCGAGGCGCCATCGCGGACGTGCATCCGAACCGTCTGCCCAACGCGAACCCGCTCGCCTAGCGCGATCGTTCCGGCCGAGGGGTCGGCGCCGATGATCGGCCGAACGAGGAAGTCACCGCGCTCGTACTCCGGCTTGTTCTCGTCGATCACGAGACCGAGCATCAGGCCTTCGGCCGCAAGCCGCTGTTCGTCGGGATCGAGTTCCGCGATGGCCTCGCGAAGGCGCTCGATCGCAGGCTTCGAAGCCAGTCCCTCGATCACGTTCGCGTCGGCCGCCGTGATTGTCATCTCGGGCCCCACGGGTGTTGCCCCCTGGGACACGCACGGCACGAGTCCGATGCCCGCCAGCGAGCACGCTACGGCTCCGGCGTCGAGCACCTCGCCCGCGCGAAACAGCGATGCCGAGCCCGCTGCGGCAGCGCTGGCGAGCCCACCGAGCACGGGCATCCCTGGCCGCTCTTCGTTCAGCAAGGAGAGCAGCGCCTCGGCACTGAAAGTGTGCGGGTCGGCGAGCACGATCAGGGCGTCGCCGAGCGCCGCGACGTCACCAAGCCCCGCCACGGCCACGCCCCCCTCAGCCGGCTCCGCCTCGAGGTGGTGGGTGACGATCTCGGCACCCGGCGCTCGTAGAGCCCAGACGACCGCGCCGGGCCCCTCCTCGATCTCCCGCCCCGAACCCACGACCCCGCCCGCTCCGCAGCCGATCAGGTTTCGAGGCTCGAGGCGCTCGTGGACGGTCGAGAGAATCCACTTGCCACGCCCGAGGTGGGGCGCCCCGGCAAAGACCAGCGCGAGGTCGCACTCGCCGCCGAGGCCATCCGCTGCCTGAGCCGCGGCGGCGTCGAACGCCTCGACCGCGTCGAAGCTGTCCGAGACGCCGACTGAGACCTCGACACCCATCAGGGAAGAGCGGCCGTGTTTGCGAGGGCCGGTCGCATCAGTTGTTGGAGGCCGCCTGGTTGAGGTATTCGCGCACGAACCCGTCCAGGTCTCCGTCAAGGACGCGCTGGGCGTCGCCGACCTCAAAGCCGGTGCGATGGTCCTTCACCCGGGTGGACGGGTGCAGCGTGTAGCTGCGGATCTGCGAGCCCCACTCGGCGGCCTTCTGCTCTCCACGTTCTGCGGCCATCTCCTCGGCACGCTTTCGCTCCTCCTCCTCCAGGAGCCGGGCTCGAAGCATTCGCATCGCGGTCGCCTTGTTCTGCGTCTGGGAACGCTCGTTCTGGCACTGGACCACGATCCCCGTCGGCAGGTGAGTGACCCGTACAGCCGAGTCGGTCTTGTTTACGTGCTGGCCGCCGGCGCCCGACGCGCGGTAGGTGTCGACGCGCAGGTCCTCATCGTTGAGTTCGACCTCCACCTCGTCGTCGGTCAGCGGCGCAACGTCCACCTGAGCGAACGCGGTGTGGCGGCGCTTCTGGGCGTCGAACGGCGAGATCCGGACCAGCCGGTGCACGCCCCGCTCAGCGGCGAACAGGCCGTAGGCGTTCTCGCCCTTGACGATGAAGCTGGCGGACTTGATTCCCGCTTCCTCGCCCTCTGAAGCCTCTTTCATCTCCACCTCGAGGCCGCGGCGCTCCGCCCAGCGCAGGTACATGCGCACGAGCATCTCCGCCCAGTCCTGCGAGTCCGTGCCCCCGGCGCCGGACCGAATCGTCACCACGGCATCGCCCGCGTCGTACTCGCCGCTGAACAGCCGCGCTTCCTCGAGGGTGGCCAGACGCGCCTCGATCGAGGACATCTGGGAGGAGAGCTCGGCGGCGAGCTCGTCGTCGGCGGCGGCCAGCTCGGCCAGCTCCTGCAGGTCGTCCAGGTCGGACTCCAGCGACCGGAATGTGTCGAGGCGCTCCTGGGCGCGCTTGTGAGCCGCGGCAATTCGTGAAGCCGACTCCTGGTCGTCCCAAAAGCCCGGCCGCTGCATCTCGGCCTCGAGACGCTCTACCTCCGCCGCGAGTTCGACGGGGTCAAAGGTAGTCCGCGAGCAGCTTCAGGCCATCGCGGATCTCCGCGATCCGCGCGCTCACGGCCTCCTTTGACTGAGCTTCACTCATCACAACAACGACACATGCTTCATTCGGGGCATGAATGCCCCGTCACCGACGCACCCGAGGAGCTTAGCCGCGGGCATCCGATGTCGAGCCCGCCGCCTGCATTGCGTCCTCGCGGTTTTCGAACGGCTGCCATCGGCAGATCAGACCGCCGCGGAGCGTCGCGACGTAGTAGAGGCGTTGCTCGTCCGCGACGTGGCCGCTGTGCCGCCAGAACCACTGCCGGCGGATCGTGGCAACGGCGTGCACCCCGTCCTCGGCGACGTCGTCGAGCACCAGCCGCTGCTTGAGCCAGCCGCTCGGGCTCCGGGTGGCCCAGCGCCGCGCCTCCTCATGGCCTTCGATGAGCCCGCGAGAAGACTGGATCTCGATGTCCGGGGTGAGCGTCGCGAGCAGCGCATCGACGTCCTCGGCGTTGAAGCCGTCGACGAATGCCCGGACAGCGTTAGCCCCGTCGCTCATCCGACGCTCGCCAGCGCGGCCTTCCGCTCGGCGTCGACTCGATCGCGGACCACGCACCCGACGAGGTGGTCATTGACCACTCCGCATGCCTGCATCGCGGCGTAGGCAGTGGTCGGACCGACGAAGCGAAAGCCGCGGAGCTTGAGCTCTTTGGCGAGCGCCTTGGACTCCGGGGTCGTGGACGCCAGCTCCTCGAGTGCACGCGCCGCGGTCGGACCGTCGGGAGCGAAGCTCCACATCAGGCGGGCCAGCGACTCGCCCTGGGCAGACATCTGGGCCGTAGCGCGGCCGTTGGCGACCGTCGCCTCGATTTTGGCCCGGTTGCGAACGATCCCGGCGTCGCCCATCAGGCGCTCGACGTCGCGATCGGAGAACTTGGCAACTGCCTCGAAGTCGAAGTCGGCGAAAGCGGCTCGAAAGTTCTCGCGCTTGCGCAAGATCGTCAGCCAGGACAGGCCCGACTGAAACGCCTCCAGGCACAGCCGTTCGTACACGCCGCGGTCGTCGGTGACGGGCCGCCCCCACTCGGTGTCGTGGTAGCTCAGGTAGTCCGGCGTGGACGTGCCCCACCAACACCGCGGCTGCCCGTCGGGGCCCTTGACGAGGGACATCCGCTTACGGGGCTACGCCCCGTGGCACTTCTTGTACTTCTTGCCGGAGCCGCACCAGCAGGGGTCGTTGCGCCCCAGCTTCTCGCGCTCGCTCTTGACCACCGTGCCCGCTGCCTGGGCCGCGGCCCCCGCAGCGGAGGCCGCCGGAGCTGCAGCGCCGGCGGACGGACCGCCCGGGACAGCGGCGGGCTCGCCGGGCTGCGCGCTCGCCGCCTCCTGCATCGCCGATGGCTGCTCGGGCCCACCGCCCGCGTACTGCATCTCGCGTCTCCGGCCGCGCCGCTCGTTGGCGAACATCTCCTGCGCCTCAGCCGGTTCGACGTTGACCTCTACGTGGAAGACGATGCGCGCGAACTCCTCCCAGATGGAGTTCATGAGCTCGCTGAACATCGAGAAGCCCTCGTTCTTGTAGGCGACGAGGGGATCGATCTGGGCGAACCCGCGCAGGTGGATGCCCTCGCGCAGGTAGTCCATCTCATAGAGGTGCTCGCGCCAGCGGTTGTCGATGATCTGAAGCAGGATCTGGCGCTCGAGGTAGCGCATCAGCTCCGCCCCGAGCTCCTCCTCCCGGCGGCCGTAGGCCTCGAGCGCGTCGTCTGAGAGGATCTCGGCGATCTCGTCGCGCGTCGACGTCTGCGGATCGAGGTCGGCGAGGCTCGCTCCCAGCGGCCACAGCTGTCCTGCTTGGGTCTCCAGCCCACCGAGGTCCCAGTCCTCGAACACCTCGCCCGGCGTGTACTCCTCCACCATCCGGGCGACGACCCCTTCGAGCTCGTCCTCTACCGCCTCCGACATGTCGCGGCCCTCGAGGATCTCGCGCCGGTACTTGTAGATCACCCGGCGCTGCTCGTTCATCACGTCGTCGTACTCGAGTACGCGCTTGCGGATCAGGAAGTTCTGCTGCTCGACCTTCTTCTGGGCGTTCTCGATCGTGCGCGAGAGCATCTTGGCCTCGAGCGGGTACTCCTCGCCCTCCTCGTCGACGGGTCCCAGTCGATCGAGGATCTTGTAGATGCGCTCGCCGGCGAACAGGCGGATCAGGTCGTCCTCGGCGGAGAGGAAGAAGCGCGACTCGCCCGGATCGCCTTGACGGCCCGATCGCCCGCGCAACTGGTTGTCGATCCGGCGCGACTCATGGCGCTCGGTGCCGCAGATGAACAGCCCCCCGAACTCCTTGACCTGCTCCCCCTCTGCGGCGGTCTTGGTAGCGAGCTCGGGCACCAGGTCGGCGACGGCCTCGTCCCAGCCGTCGGCGCCGGGCTCGAGCCCTGTCTTGCGCACCGCGTGACGAGCCATCTGCTCCGGGTCGCCGCCGAGCTTGATGTCGACGCCTCGCCCGGCCATGTTCGTCGCGATCGTGACCGCGCCAAGCCGCCCGGCTTGGGCGACGGTCTCGCCCTCTCGCTGAGCGTGCTCGGGCTTCGCGTTGAGGACGACGTGCTCGATCCCCGACCGACGCAGCTCGTCGGAGAGCATTTCGGAGACCTCGACGGAGATCGTGCCGACGAGGACGGGCTGGCCGCGCTCGTGGCGGCCGGCGATCTCGCGCGCCACCGCCTTCCACTTGCCGTCCTTGGTCTTGTAGATCTGGTCGTTGTGGTCGTCGCGGACCATCGGCACGTTGGTCGGGATTTCAACCACCGGCATCTCGTAGATCTTCATGAACTCGGTCGCCTCGGTCAGCGCAGTTCCGGTCATGCCCGCGAGCTTGTCGTAGAGGCGGAAGTAGTTCTGGAGCGTGATCGTCGCGAGCGTTTGGTTCTCCTCGCGGATCCGCACGCCCTCCTTGGCCTCGACGGCCTGGTGCAGTCCCTCCGACCAGCGGCGCCCCTCGAGGATGCGCCCGGTGAACTCGTCGATGATCTTCACTTCGCCGTCGATCACCGCGTAGTCGGTGTCGCGCTTGAACAGCGACTCGGCCTTGAGCGACTGAATCAGGTGGTTGACGAGCGTCCCGTGCTCTGACACGTAGAGGTTCTCCACGCCGAGGAACTTCTCCGCACGCTCGACGCCGCGCTCGGTCGGGGCGACCGTCTTGTGCTTTTCGTCGTACTCGTAGTCGTAGTCGGCCCCCGAGGTGTCCCGATCCTCGCCCAGCGACTTCAGCTTCGGCTTGGACTCCTCGCCGACGAGCTGCTTGGCGAGGCGCGCAAACGTGTAGTAGAGGTCGGCAGCCTGCTCGGGCGCCCCCGAGATGATCAGTGGCGTGCGGGCCTCGTCGATGAGGATGTTGTCGACCTCGTCGACGATCGCGAACGAGTGGCCGGGCTGGACGGTCTCTTCCAACCGCGACGCCATGTTGTCGCGCAGGTAGTCGAAACCGAACTCCGAGTTCGTCCCGTAGGTGACGTCGGCGGCGTACATCGCCCGGCGCTGCGTGGGATCCATCTGCGACTGGATGGCGCCCACTGAAACGCCGAGCGCGTCGTAGATCGGCTTCATCCACTCGGCGTCGCGACGGGCGAGGTAGTCGTTGACCGTGACGAGGTGGACGTGGTCGCCCGCGAGCGTGTTGAGGAACACGGCCAGGGTCGCGGTGAGCGTCTTGCCCTCGCCGGTCTTCATCTCGGCGATCGACCCGTCGTGCAGGACCATTCCGCCGATCAGCTGCACGTCGAAGTGGCGCTGCCCGATCGACCGCCTCGCTGCCTCGCGACAGAGCGCGAATGCCTCCGGCAGCAGGTCGTCGAGCGCCTCGCCCCCGCGAGCGCGCTCGCGGAGCTCGTCCGCCGCCTCGCGGATCTCGCCGTCTTCGAGCAGCTCCATCTCTGGCTCGAAGCGGTTGATCGAGTCGACGCGGCGCTCGAAGTCCTTGAACTTGCGCCCTTCGCCCAGCCTCAGGGCGCGATCGATGATTCCCTTGGCCATCAGCTATTCGAGTGTGCCGTTCTGATGCCTCTGAGGGTACCGAGGAGCGGATGGTCGTTTTTGACCGCGCTCTTTAGGAATTGGGTACACAATCCAGGGCGCATGAGCAAAGTCACGACGGACGAGGCGCGACCGCAGATCCTCGTCGTGGATGACGAGCGGGCCGTCCGTGACGCTCTGGCGCGAGCGCTCGAGCTGGGCGGCTTCGACGTGGCCCTGGCAGCGGATGGCGAGGAGGGTCTCGGCATGGTCGAGCAGGAGGCGCCCGACATCGTCGTCCTAGATCTGATGATGCCCGGGCTCGACGGGATGCACGCCTGCCGCATCCTGCGCGCGCGCGGCGATCGCACTCCCGTGCTGATGCTCACGGCAAGGACCGAGGTGGCCTCGAGGGTAGAGGGACTCGAGGCCGGGGCCGACGATTACCTGGTCAAGCCGTTTGCGCTCGAGGAGCTCCTCGCCCGCCTGCACGCGTTGCTTCGCCGCCATACCTCGGCCAAGCCGGCGCCACAGCTTTCGTTTGCCGACCTGGTGCTGGATCCGGACGCACATGAGGTACGGCGCGGCGAGCGCCGGCTGGAGCTGACCCGCACTGAGTTTGCGCTGCTGCGGCTTCTGCTCGAGAACCCGAGGCGCGCGTTGTCGCGCGAGCTGATCTTCGACCGCGTGTGGGGCTATGACTTCGGCGGCCGCTCGAAGGGGCTCGACGTCTATATCGGCTACCTGCGGCGCAAGACCGAAGCCGGCGGCGAGCCACGACTCATCCACACGGTTCGCGGCGTCGGGTACGTGCTGCGCGAGCCGTGAGCTTTCGCCGGCGGGTCATCCTGCTGATCGCGGTCGCCGTCTCGGTCGCCATCGCGGTCGCCTCGGTCATCGTCTACGTCCTGGTTCGAGCTGAGCTCCGGGACCGAGTCGACTCCGACCTGCTCCGGGACGCCAACGTCACGTTCGAGGATCCGGTCATCGAGCCGGCCCAGACTCAACGCGGGAAGCGCCTGCGCCTCGTGCTCCCCAAGAGCCGGCTGGGCGGACCGTCGGTGTATGCACAGGTCGTCCAGGAGGATGGCGGCGTGGTTCATCCCGCCGAGCCCACGATTCGGCTCCCGGCGAGTCCCGAGGCGAGAGCGGTCGCGGCGGGAGAGCGTGACGCGTTCTTCACCGACGCCCGGCCCGACGGCACCCACGTCCGCGTCTACACGGCCCAGACCAAGGAGGGTGAGGCGATTCAGATCGCCCGGCCGCTCGGCGACACCGACGAGACGCTGAACGACCTGGCGCTGATCCTCGTCGCGGTCACCCTGGCCGGAGTCGCCATGGCCGCCGGCCTGGGCTACATCGTGTCGAGGGCTGCGCTTTCGCCGGTCGCGAAACTAAGCGACGCGGCCGCGACGGTTGCGGCGACGCATGATTTGAGCCAACGCATCGACGCCCGCGGCGGCGATGAGCTCGGCCAGCTGGCCGAGACATTCAACTCGATGCTCGCGGCGCTCGAGGCGTCACTGACGGCGCAGCGGCAGCTGGTCGCGGACGCATCGCACGAGCTGCGCACTCCGCTCACCAGCCTGCGAACCAACATCGAGGTGCTCGCCAGATCCGAAGGGCATGCGGATGCCCAGCGCCAGCGCTTGCTCGATGACGTCGTCGGTGAGCTCGGCGAGCTGACCGCCCTGGTCGGCGATCTGGTCGATCTGGCCCGCGGCGTCGAGGCGCGCGACGGAACGCCGGCGCCCCTGCGCCTCGATCATCTCGTCTCCACGGCAGTCGAGCGGGCGCAGGCGCGCTCGCCTTCAACGCGTTTCCGGCTCGAAACCGAGCCGTGCACCGTCACTGCCGTCGACGCCGCGCTCGAGCGGGCGGTCTCCAACCTGCTCGACAACGCGGTCAAGTGGAGCCCCCCTGGCGGACCGGTGGAGGTGCTCGTGTCGACCGATGGCGAGGTCTCCGTCCGCGATCACGGCCCCGGGATCGATTCCGCTGACCTGCCCTACGTGTTCGATCGGTTCTACAGGTCGGCGGCGGCGCGCCATCTGCCCGGCTCGGGGCTGGGCCTGGCGATCGTCCGTCAGATCGTTGAGGCGGACGGCGGGACGGTCACGGCCGAGCAGGCTCCCGGAGGAGGCGCCGTCCTTCGCCTGCGCCTGCCGCCGATTGCCGCGCGGGAGCCGGTGACGGTGGCCTGATCGCCGCTCGAACGCCAGCGCCCTAGAGGCTGTCTCGAAACCCGCGTGCGCGCTCTGCCGCCAGGCGTGGGCGGTTTTGAGCCAGCCTTAGGCCGTGCGCCGGCGCAGCCGGCTCATCCGCCGGGTCTGAGACCGGCGGCGACGCTTCTCGCGATGACGCTTGACCTGGCGGCGGATGTCCTCCGCGAGGGCGTGGATCGAGTGCAGCATCTCGGGCGACGCCTCCCGAGCCCGCAACGTGACCCCCTTGAGGTGGAGGTTCGCCTCGGCGACCATCCGGTCGGGGTTGGAGGGGTTTCGCTCCTCCCTGAGCTCGACATCGAGAGTGGCAAGATCGGAAACCTGGCGACCGATCCGCGCAAAGCGCTTCTCCACGTGGCGGCGAAGCTCGTCTGTGACCTCCGTGTTCCTGCCCCTGACCTCGATTCGCACGCGGCCTCCTTTCTCGCAGACGGTGTACCCATGCTACGCCTCGCTGCCGCTCCCGCCAAGCGATCCGAGCGAGCGGGCGTAGGCGGCCCCCAGGACCTCCACACAGCCTCCCGCCCGCAGCGCTCGCGCACAGGCGGCGAGAGTGGCGCCCGTGGTGATTACGTCGTCGACTACGACCGCACGCTCGGGAGCCGCTGACGCCAATCGCACGCGTGGCGGGTCTGCCAGGCGCGCTGGCCGCCGGCGCCCGACTTGGCGCGGGCCGTTGGCTCGCTTCAGGCACGGGTGCAGGCGAAGGCCGAGCTCGGCAGCCATCTCCGACGCGATCGCCTCGGCGGGATCGAACCCGCGGCGCATGAGACGCGAGGGCGCCGGGGGCACAGACACCACTGCCGTGCCGTCCAGGTGCCGGGCCACGATCGCCGCCGCTATGGACTGCGCTGCCCGCCGTGCCAGCGGCGTTCGAGCGCCGAACTTCAGCGCACGGACCAGGTCACGAGCTCGACCCTCATACGAAGCCGCGGCAATGGCCGCGTCCAGGCCCGGAACGTGGAGTGCCGCCGGCTGGCAGGCGTCCAGGGCGGCGTCACAGCGCGTACAGATGGCCGCGGATTCGCGACAGCTCGCCTCGCAGATCGCACACCGAGGCGGCACAAACAGGCTGAGGACGGTGCGGAGGGAGATCGCGGAGCCGATCGGGGCATGGTGGCCAGCCGTCCGCGCACCGAGGCGCGCACATCGTCAGTCAGGCGAAGCGCGCGAGTGACGAATTAGCGATGCGCCTCGGGCGCCCGCTGCTGTGGCGACATGATCGAGCGGTCGCGACCTGCGCGCTTGGCGCGGTAGAGCGCCGCATCGGCCCTTCCGACCAGGGCTTCGGCCTGCTCGGAACCGTCCCATTCGGCGATGCCGGCCGAGCAGGTCTCTCCCTCGGGGGTCTGCTGCCGCAGTCGCTCGACCAGCCCGAGCGCGTCGTCGAGCGTGCAGCCCGGAAGGATCACGCTGAACTCCTCGCCGCCGTACCGGGCGAGGGTGTCGTACGGCCGCAGAGACGTGCGCCATGCGGCTGCCGCCTGCTTGAGCAGCCGGTCGCCCGCCTGGTGTCCCTGCCGGTCGTTGAACGCCTTGAAGTGATCGAGGTCCAGCATCGCCACACACAGCGGGCGCTCCTCGCGCCACGCTCTGGCGAGCTCAGTCGGCAGCTGCTCCTGCCACGCACGACGGTTCGGAAGCCCGGTGAGGTCGTCGGTCCGCGCCATCTGCTCCAGCCGGCCGAAGAGATCGGCGCGGCCGATCGCCACTGCGGCTTCCGCGGCCAGCAGATCGATCAGCGAGGAGAGCCGCAGCGAAACCCCCGTGATCTCCTCGCGCCAGGCGACCGCTAGCACCCCGATCGCCGCCTTGTCGCGAATCACCGGATGCCAGAGGACCGCCAGCGCCTCTGTGCGGCGCAGGAAGTCGCGGTCTGGCTCGCTGCGGGCGTCGCCCTCGGTCACGAACGCCGCCTCCGCGCGTCCGAATGCCGCCGCGGCGCCTGAGCTCTCGTCGGCGAGCGACAGGTACATCCCGCGCAGGTCTGCGCCGACCACCGCGCGCGCCACGAGTCCCCGTCCGTCCGGCGCCGGCTCGAACAGGGCCGCGACCGGGGCCGCCGCAACCTGTCGCGCACCCTCGCAGACGGCAACACGCGCAGCAGTCGGGGCGTTGCTGCGCGCCAGCGACCGCGTGGCCTCGGTCACCGCCTCCACGTCGGCGGCGGCGTGCCGAAGTTCGCGCACCGCGCGCTGGTGGTCGCTGACGTCCAGGACCACGGCCAGCCCGCCGGAGATCCGCGAGCCGCGCTCCACCATCGGCGCCAGCCGCAGCCAATACTCCCGCCCGTCGCGGGCACGGTATTCGAAGGTGCGAGTCTCACCGCGCAATGCGGCGCGGCAGTGCGCCGCCAACGGCTCAGCCTGGGCCGACGGGACGACATCGCGCAAGGCCCGGCCCACGATGTCCTTCGGCCTCAGGCCCGCGCGCTCGAGCACCGGCCCGGTCACCAGCCGAAAGCGCAGGTCCCGGTCGAAGACCGCGACCGCGGCTTGCGGCATCTGCTCGGCGAGCAGCCGGTAGCGGCGCGCACGCCTGCGCGCTAGCAGCACGCTCCAAATCCCGACCGCTACGAGCGCGGCCAGGGCGATCACTACCGGCATTGACAAGGGAACGAAGCCTCCTAAGCAACTCCGAGCCTCTGCACTAACCCCTATCGGCAGAGGGCCGCCAAAACCCTAGCCCTGGGCACGCAAACTGCGCGTTATGCGGCGACTGGCGCCTTGGTTCCGCCTACCGGAACTAAAGCGCTAGCGAGCTACTGGACCTCATTGTCCTTCCCCGGACCGCCGTCGAGCTTGTCCTTGCCGGGCCCTCCCTTGAGCTTGTCCTTGCCCCTGCCGCCGCAGAGGCCGTCCTTGCCCTTCTTTCCGGCCAGCTTGTCGTTTCCGCCCAGGCCGAGGATGCCGTCCTTCTTCTTCGTTCCTCTCAACTTGTCCTTCTTGGCGGTCCCGACTCGGTTCACGATCACGCCCTCGCACTTGACGAGCTCATAGGCGCCGATGTCGCCCCTGCGCTTGCGCTTGGCGCCGCGCTGGTCTTGCTTCGGCGTCTCCGCCTTCGGCAGCTTGTTCTTGGCCGGCGACTTCTTGAACGCGTGCGTGTTCGTCGGCCCGCCGTTGTTGCGCAGCGGCTTTAGCTTCGGGTCGACGTCGAAGATGTTTCCGCCCTGGTCAGTGATGGTCGGGGCTCCGTCCCGGCCGGTGATGCTGAAGGAGATCGGCCAGGTCTCGCCCTCGAGGTCGTCGTAGTTGGTCGCGCTGTTGCCGGCGATGATCGAGCCGCGCACCGTGGCGCCCTCCGAGCCCTCGTAGACGCCCCCGCCGGTGCCGGCGGTGTTGCCCGTGATCGTCGAGTTGCGGATGTCATCGGAGTTCTGGCCGTCGTTGAGGTGGATTCCACCGCCCTCGTTAACGGCGGAGTTGCCCGAAACCGTCGAGTTGGAGATCGAGAAGTCCCCGTCGGGGAAGGAGATGCCGCCTCCGTTTTCATCGGCCGAGTTGTTCGCGATCGTCGAGTTGGAGATCGTGAGGTTCGGCTGCTCTCCGGCGGGCAAGACACCGACGCCCCCGCCGTCCTCGGTACTGGTGTTGCCGGCGATAGTGACCTTGGAGAGGGTCAGGTCGACCTCGCCGTAGGCCTGGATGCCGCCGCCGGCGTCGCCGAAGAACGCCGAGGTGTTGTTGCCGCCCGTGATCCGAAGACCCGAGATCGAGACGTCCATCGGGCTCGCGCCCATGAAGGGGTTGGCGAAGGCAACGAAGGCCGGAAAGCCGTCATCCGCGTTGACCGCGAGCCGCCTCGCCCCCCGGGCCGACGATCTCGAGGTCTCCGGACGCATCGGCGGTGTCGGGATAGATCGCGGTGGCGGTGAGGTTGATCGTGCCGGAAAGCTTCGAGGCGAACACGATGCGATCGTCGCCGATGTTCGCGTTCGCCTCCTCGACTGCACGGCGCAGACTGCCCGGCGGACCCGGAACGGCGCCATCGTCGAGGTTCTTGACCTTGAAGTCGTCGGCTTGCGCGACGCCGGGCATGGCGAGCAGCGCGCCGAGTGCCCCCGTTCCCGCGGTGATCCGTTTGTTCATCCCTGCCTTCCTTCCTCCCGCGGCGGCTTGTGAGTGGTTGGACCGACCCTAGTCTCGGGCCCGGTCGCATGTCAGGGCGCGCTCAGTCGAATACGGCCCGCTCGACGGCGCCGGCGTCGTTTTCGCACCGGATCACCGCGGGCGCCTTGCCGAGCGCGGTGTCGGGGTCCTTCAGGCCATGGCCGGTGAGCACGCATACGACCGTTTCCGGCGCGTCGCCTCCGGGCGATGCCGGCGGCATTCCGTGGGCGAGGATCCCCGCGACCGACGCGGCGGAAGCCGGCTCGCAGAACACGCCCTCGCTCGACGCAAGCAGGCGGTACGCGTCGAGGATCTGCTCGTCGGTGACGGCCTCCACTCGCCCCCGTGAGGAGGTGAAGGCAGCCATGGCGTCCTCCCAGCGAGCGGGGTTGCCGATCCGGATCGCCGAGGCGACCGTCTCGGGCTTGGCGACCGGCTGGCCGTGCACCAGCGGCGCGGCGCCGGCCGCCTGGAACCCGTACAGGATCGGAGCGCACTCGTACTCGCTGAAGCCCCGCCACCAGGCGGTCACGTTGCCGGCATTGCCCACCGGGATCGCAAGGGCGTCGGGCGGCTCGCCGAGCTCGTCGCAGACCTCGAACGCGCCGGTCTTCTGGCCCTCGATCCGGTAGGGGTTGATCGAGTTGACCAGCTCGACCTGATGGCGCTGGGCGAGCTCGCGCACGATCGCGAACGCGTCGTCGAAGTTGCCGCGCAGGGCGATCACGCGCGCCCCGTGCATCAGCGCCTGCGCGAGCTTGCCGATCGCGATCTGCCCCTCGGGCACGATCACGGCGCCGTGGATTCCGGCGCGGGCCGCATAGGCGGCGAGGCTCGCGGCGGTGTTGCCGGTCGAGGCGCAGATCACCGCCTCCGCGCCCCCGCCGACGGCCCGCGACACCGCAACGGTCATCCCCCGGTCCTTGAAGCTGCCCGTCGGGTTTGCGCCCTCGAGCTTCAGCAACACCCGTGCGCCGACACGCTCAGAGATCGCCGTCGCCTCGACCAGCGGCGTCGAGCCCTCGTTGAGGCTCACCACCGGGTCGTTGGGCTCGAGCGGCAGTCGGTCGCGATAGCGCTCGATCAGCGGCGCTGGGCTCAAACGAACTCTTCCTCGATCACGCGAATCGCGCGCGGCTGCGCTCGGACGAAGTCGAGCGTGGCGATCTCGTCCAGCGCCGAGTAAAAGCGCGCCTCCGGGCCTTCGTGCATCACCATCACCAGCCGGGCATCGTCGCCGAGCCCGCGCTGCACGACGCTGCGCACCGAGACCTCGTTGCGGCCCAGCACGTCGGCGACCTGCGCCAGCACGCCCGGCCTGTCGGCGACCTCGAGGTAGAGGTAGAAGGCGGAATTGACGTCGCGCACGATCTCGAGCTCTCGCCGCGGCTCGTGGACGGGCGCCTTGCCGGCGAGGATCGAAACGAGATCCCCCAGCACCGCGGTCGCCGTCTCCGGGCCGCCGGCTCCGGGGCCCGACATCGTCACTTCGGTGATCGTCGGCGCCTCCACCATGACGGCGTTGAACGGGCCCTCCACCGGTGCCAGCGGGTGCCCGCGGTAGAGAAAGCACGGGAAGACCCGCACGCTGATCCCGTCGCCGATGCGCTCGGCGACCCCCAGCAGCTTCAGCGACAGGCCGAGCTCCTTGGCGTACGCGAGGTCGTCCGGCTGGATCGCGGTGATGCCCTCGAAGCCGACGTCGTCCAATCGCACGGGGGTGTGGAAGGCGAGGCGCGCCAGGATCGCCATCTTCGCCGCCGCGTCGGCGCCGCCGACGTCCTCGGTGGGGTCCGCCTCCGCGTAGCCGAGCTCCTGCGCGCGGCCGAGCGCGTCGGCGTACGACGCGCCCGTGGTGGCCATCTCGGTGAGGATGAAATTCGTCGTCCCGTTGACGATCCCGAACACCTTGGTGATCTCGGTCGCGGGCAGGCTTTCCTGGATCACGCGGATCACGGGAACGACCCCGGCCACCGCCGCCTCGAAGCGCAACTGCACCCCGGCCTCGCGGGCGGCGTCGAAGAGCTCGTCGCCATGCTGGGCGATGAGCTGCTTGTTGGCGGTGATCACGTGGCGCCCGCCCCGCAGCGCCCGAAGCACGTAGTCACGAGCCGGCTCGGTGCCGCCGATCACCTCGACGACGATCTCGGAGCGATCGAGCAGGTCGTCGAACTCGCCCTCCGATCGACGCAGGACGCCGGCGATCTCGGGCCGCCGCCCGGCGACCGCCTCGATCTCCGCCGCTCGTTCGGTGACGAGATCGTGGAACGCGTTGCCCACAGTGCCACGCCCCAGAAGACCAACGCGCGCCACCTCCTCCGCTTCGCGTCCGGCGGCGGCGCGGTCTCCGGCGGGATCAGGCATCGCGCGCGGTGAGGTCGTCGTAGGTCTCGCGGCGCACGACGACACGCGCGTCACCGTCCTTGCAGAAGATCACCGGTGGACGCGGGACGCCGTTGTAGTTCGACGCCATTGCGTACCCGTACGCCCCGGTCGCCGGGGTCACGAGAACGTCACCCGGCGCCGGCGCGGCCAGCCTCGCGTCGCGGATCAGGATGTCGCCCGACTCGCAGTGCATGCCGGCGATCGTCGCCGTCGTGTCCGGCGCGTCGCCGGCGCGATCGGCGATCACCGCCTCGTAGCGAGCGCCGTAAAGCGCCGGGCGCATGTTGTCCGACATGCCGCCGTCGACCGCCACGTACGTGCGGACACCGGGGATCTCCTTCACCGTGCCGACCTCATAGACCGTGACGCCGGCGTTGCCCACCAGCGAGCGCCCGGGCTCGACGAGGATCCTGGGCACCGGATCGAAGACCTCGCGCACGCCGTTCACCTTGACCTCGGCGTAGGTGTCGATCGATGGCGGCTGGTCGTCCGTGGTGTAGGCGATGCCCAGGCCCCCGCCGACGTTGAGTACCCGCAGGTCAGTGTCCGCGAGCCCCGCCAGCGCCTCGATCGCCTTCACGTATGGCTCGAGCTCGAAGATCTGCGAGCCGATGTGCGCGTGGAGTCCGGTCAGACGCAGGTGCCGGGAGTCGCGCACGGCGGCGATCGCCCGCTCGGCGAGACCGTCGGCGAGCCCGAACCCGAACTTGGAGTCGAGCTGGCCGGTCTGCACGTACGAGTGCGTCTCGGCCTTGATGCCCGGCGTGATCCGGAGCAGCACGTCCTGGTCGCGGTCGAGCAGGGAGTCCAACCGCGCGATCTCCCCGAACGAGTCGACGATCACGTGGCCCACCCCGGCCTCGATCGCCTCCCGGAGCTCCGCGTCGGACTTGTTGTTGCCGTGCAGGTAGATCCGCGCGGGTTCAAACCCCGCACGCAAAGCCACGTGGAGCTCGCCGCCCGAGGCGACGTCAACCGACATGCCCTCCTCCCGGAAGACCCGGTAGATCGCGGTGATCGGCGCCGCCTTGCCGGCGTACAGCACCTCGAAGTCGTCGGTTCTGGCGCTGAACGCCTCCAGGTACGACCGAGCACGCGCCCGCAGATCGTCCTCTGCATAGACGTACGCAGGGGTGCCGAACTCCCCCGCGAGCTCGACCGTGTCGCAGCCGCCGATCTCGAGGCGCCCGGCCTCGTTGATCCGGCTGCCGATCGGAAACACGGCGGTCCCCTCGACCAGGTTCGTGGGCGTCGCTGCGCCGCTCATCGGACGGGGAATGATGACCGGCCCGCGAAACGGGCCGCAGGTAGGGTCCTGACGGTGAACGCTCGGGCCCTCTCGACACCGCGGGCACCAAGCGAACGAGGCGTCCACGAGGGTCGGCCCTATCTCCTCTGGCTGCCCGGGTCGTCACCCCCGTGGCCAGGGATGCTGATCGTCCACGGGGCCGGATCGCAGAAGGAGAACCACGGCGACTTTGGCCGTGCGTGTGCCGCGGCTGGGTGGGCGGCGCTGGCCTACGACCAGCGCGGCCACGGCGAGTCCGAGGAGGAGATGAGCCCCGAGGCGCTTGCCGACGTGGCGCGGATGGCGCGCTTTCTCGCCGGCCACAACGGCGTCGACGCGACTCGAATCTGCGTGCGCGGGTCGAGCATGGGCGGCTTCATCGCCATCCACGGCGCCGCGACCTCCGACGCAATCCACGGCGTGATCGCGATCTGCCCCGCTGGCGAGCAGCACCTGCTGCGCGGGCTCCGCTCGGGCGAGCTGGAGATGCGCGCAGGTCCGCACGCGCGCTCAGCGCTCGAGGCGTGGCTGGGCGAGCACGACCTGCGCGAGGCCGCCGAGCTCCTCGGTGCCAAGCCGCTGCTCCTCATCCACGCCGAAGGCGACGAGCGGATTCCAAGCGACTGGTCCCAGGAGCTCTACGACCACGCGGGGGAGCCGCGCAAGCTCATCCTCTTACGCGGCGGCCACCATCGGTCGGCACAGCACGACGCCGAGCTCCAGGGAGTGGCCCTGCGGTGGCTCGAACGCCAGCTCGCCGTGGGGCGCAGCGCTAGGGGTTGAGCAGTTGGTCGGTGACGCCCTTCGGCCCGAGGAGGCCGTTGGTGACGTTGTTAACCGCCCCGTTGACGTCGTTGCCGAGGTTCGGATTGCCTACCGCGCCGCCCACGTCGTTGAGCGTGTCGTTGCCGGTCTGATCGACCGGACCCGTGAGGTCGCCGGTCACATCGCTGAGCGGCAATTCGAGGCCGACGTCGCCGGCCGTGTCCTCCAGCCCGCCGACCGCGCCGCCTAGCGCGCCGCTGCCAGTGGTGCCCGGGGCTGTAGGCGTGCCCGAGCCACCAAGGCTGCCGCCCGGCGCGGTGAGCCCGGGTGCGCCAGTCGACCCGCCCGGTCCGGCCAAGCCGGGGATCAGACTCGGATCGACGGCCGTTGCCGCCGCGGGCGTGCCCGCTACGGCGCCGGCCGTGCCGCCGAGCGCGTCCGCCGCGAGCTCGGGAGCGCCGGGGCCCGTGGTGGGCACCTCGCCCACCTGAACGCTTCCCGCGTCGGCGTCGCCGCCGCCGATCGGCAGGCCATTGAACGCAACGAGGGCCGCAACCGAGAGGAAGGCGACCACCGCCGCCGCGATGAGGGCCGTCGTCGCGCCGCCACCGGCGAGGAACGCTCGCACATTGACCCCGTTCGAGCTGGTGCGCGCGGGGTTTTCGGCAATGGCGCTCATCAGATCAATCGCAGGCTCCGCCCCGCGGGCGGACACCCCCCACATCGGATGATCGCCGGCGGTCCTTTAGCGCTTGGAAGTGATCGCCGTCCATGGCTCGGCCCCTGGGTTACCCGAGTGGCGCTAAAGGTAACCGAGTGGGTCCGTCGGTGCGCCGTTGACGCGGATCTCGAAATGCAGGTGGTCGCCGAAGCAGTGACCGGTGCAGCCAACGTAGCCGATCACCTGGCCCTGGCTGACGCTGCCTGAGGTGACCGCGAAGCTCGATTGGTGCGCATAGCAGGAGGAGACGCCGCCACCGTGATCGATGCAGGTGTAGTTCCCATAGCCGCCGTAGGGCGCGGCCAGCGCGACCGTGCCGCTCTTCGAGGCGCGAATCGGCGTACCAGCGGGAACGGCGATGTCGATGCCGGCGTGCAGGCGGCCCCAGCGCATCCCGAACGGGGAGACGACCGGACCGTTGACCGGCCAGATGAAGCCCGAAGCGCTCTCGCCCTGGATCGGCCCGGAGGGAAGCGGCGTGGTGGTCTCTGACTGCGCCGCCTGAAGCTCCGCCTGGATCTGTCCCTCGAGGTCCCCGATGTCGCCTTCGAGCCGCTGCTGGGTGGCCTGCACGTCGTCCAAGGCCCCCTGCTTGCGGTCGCGAACGGCGTCGAGCTCGGCCTCGCGAGCTTCGAGCTCCATCCTGGTGCGCTCGAGCTCCGCCTTGCGGGCAGCGATCTCGTCGCGGGCGGCCTCGATTCGCTCGACGGTGTCGCGAGTCTCATCGCGCAGCCCGCGGACGCGATTGACGATCGACGCATCCTGCTCCTCGATTCGCCGCAGGTACTCATAGCGGTCGAGCAGGTCGTCGAAGCCGTCGGAGTTGAGGATCACGGTCAGCGGGTCGGGCTCGTCCGACCTATAGATGGCCACCAGACGCTGGCGCAGGACCTTCAGCGAGCGCGTCAGCCGGCCCTTCAGGATCTCCAGGTGATGCTTCTCCCGGCGTAGCCGCGCCCTGACTTCCTCGAGCTGCTCCTGGACGATCGCTTCGCGGTTCCGAAGCGTCGCGACTTCGCCGGCGACCTGGTCGATGCGATCGCTGTAGTGGGCGATCTCGCTCGAGAGCACGCCTTCCTGCCGGTTTGCATCATCGAGCTGCGCCCGTTTGGCGTCGAGCTGCGACTGGAGATCCTGAGCGATCGCACCGCCCACCGGGATGCCGATCGCACACGCCAGTGCGATGGCAAGGCCGCTCGCGACGCGACGGCTTGGGGGCGAGGTTCGGTTGTGGGGTCTCATCTAGTCAGCGCCTACGGGGTTAGCTGACGGGCTCGCGCAACTCGCGCTAGGCCCGCGCGGCCCGCTGGGGCCCGGGCCATTCGCCCCGGTGGAAATGGTTCCCCCGCTTCGCGCACGTTCCTGCGCGCGCGAATTCGGCGATTGAGGCTCCGCAGAGTACCAATCGGGAAGGCTTTGCAAGCATCCCTTAACAATCGTGACGGGCGGTGCAAGCGCCCTTGCACGAACGAATGCCGTCGCCTAGTCGGCGCCGGTCTCCACCTGGAGCAGAGAGTCGGGTACGTGCTCCTCCATCTGCAGCGTTGTGTGTTCGATGCCGTAGCGCTCATCCAGCAGGTGCTCGAGCTCTCGCCGGGCGCGATCGCGGTCGGCTTCGGGGTCGACGACGACGTGGGCCGCAAGCGCATCGAAGCCCGATGTCACGGTCCAGACGTGAAGCTCGTGCACGGCACGCACGCCGCCCACGGAGCACATCGCCCGTCCGAGCTGCTCGATGTCGACGCCGGGCGGGGCCGCTTCCATCAGGACGTCGAGCGGGCCGGTGATCAGCCTCACCGACGAGGCGAGGATCAAGCCGGCGATTGCGAGGCTGACGATCGCGTCGATCGGGGTCCAGTCCGTGATCAGGATGACGGCGCCCGAGACCACCACGGCCAGCGATCCGAGAGCGTCGGCGAAGGAGTGCCGAAGGACGGCCTCGAGATTGAGGTCAGTGCGATCGCCGCCCGCCAGCACCCAGGTCGCCGCCGCGTTCCCGGCTAACCCCAGGAGGCCGACCGCCAGCACGCCGCCCCCGGCGATGTCGGGCTCGTCACCGAACCGGCCAACGGCGGCGACAACGATCAGCGCCGCGACCACGACCAGCGCGATCCCGTTCGCGAGTGCCGCCAGCACCTCACTGCGCTGGAGGCCGAACGTGCGCCGCGGGCCGACCGCGCGAGACGCCAGGGTCGCGGCGACGAGCCCGAGGCCGATTGACCCCACGTCGGAAAGCACGTGCCCCGCGTCGGCCAGCAACGCCAGCGAGTTCCAGAGCAGACCGCCCACGAGAGCCGCCGCGAGCATCGCGGCGTTGACGGTCAACGCCAGCCACATCCGGCCTCGATTGAGCTCGCGGCGCGCCCTGACGAACTCGGGGCCGTCGCCGAAGCCGTGGTCGTGCGCAGCGCGCGCCATCGTGGGCAGGTTAGGCCCTGCCGAGAGGACGAACGGTGACTACGCGAGCGGCGGTCGGGCGGGCATTGCCAGCGCCGGCAGCGCCTTCGCCGCTACTCAGTGCTTGGAGCCGTGGTTCTTGCTCCAGCCGTAGTGATTGCCGTTCCCGCCCTTGTCCTCCGGGTCATCGTCCCACCCGTGGTCGTCGTCCCAGTCGTCGTCGTGGTGATCGTCGTCGTCCCAGTCGTCGTCGTCCCAGTCGCGGGAATCGTCATGACCCTGATCGCAATCCTTGTCGTCGTCGTCGCGATCGTCGTCATCGCTCGGAGGCGCCACTGGAGGCGCAGGGCTGGGCGGCTTGGCGGGCGGCTCCTTCGGAGTCGGGTTGTCCGGGGGAGACTGAGGAGGCGAGACGGGTCCTCCCTGATCGCCGTCGGGGCCAGGGTTATCTCCGCCGTTGTCGCCGCCACCACCGGGACCCGGGGTATCACCGCCGGGCGCCGGAGGCGTGGCGCCGGGAGGCGTGGCGCTGGCCGAACCCGTATCCACCGGCGTGACCTGAGCGAGGGTCGCTACGGAGCCGGCAGGCGATGAGGGGGTCGTCGCTGCCACAAGTCCTTCATCAGCCGCGCTGCCGTTCCCTTCCGGCTCCGAAGCAGGTTGGGATGCGCCCGGCGGAAGCGCGATTCCCGACGGGAGGTTCGAGCCGCCGTCGGTGAAAACGAGCAGGCTCAACGAGGCAAAGCTTGCGCCGATGACCAGGGCGAGCCAGGTTCCCCCTCTGAACAGATAGGTCCGAAGGGGCCATCTCATGGGGACTCGCTTTCTGCCCGGGTCTGCATGACTCCTGATCTGGTGCGCATCCTGCGCCCAAGGCGATCCTAGACGGGACTCGGCCCACATATCGGCAGCCCTGCCACGGAACTTGAGCCCCCAGGCACGACTGAATCCGAGCCTGGCCGGATTTTCGAAGGCTACGCGGAGGCCGTGGTGGTCGCCGGCCGGGCGTCATCACTCGTGGACGCGGCGCTTGCGGCGGCGTCGGCACGCCCGCCATCTGGGCCGGCACCATTGGTGGGGGCCACGATGGTCGCCGCGTCACGGAGGCGCTCGGAGTACTCGGCCACCTGAAGACGCGAGATCACGAGACGCTGGATCTCGGCAGTGCCCTCGAAGAGCTCGTAGATCTTCGCGTCGCGGAACCACTTCTCCAGCGGACACTCGCGCGTGTAGGCGTATGGGCCAACCAGGTCCATGAGCGAGCGCGTGGCCCATACCGCGACCTGACCCGCCTTCAACTTCGACATCGAGCCCTGGCCGCCCGTGAGCGGAATCCCGTTGCGGCCCATCCAGGCGGCGCGCTGGACGAGCAACCGCGCCGCCTCGATCTCGGTGGCCACCTGAGCAAGGACCTGCTGGTTGCTCTGGCGCTCGAGGGGCGGCCGACCCGCCGTCGAGCTCTCGTCGAGCGCAGCCTCGATCGGATCGACGCGATGGGTCTCCCCCAGGTACTGGAGCGTCCACTCGTAGGCGGCCTGAGCGATGCCGAGCGCCGACGCCCCGACCAGAGGGCGGGTGAGCTCGAAGGTCGCAAGCGCGTTGGAGGCGCGGCCGGTCGACTCGCCCGAGCGGGCGCGTTCGAGCTTGCGCTCGAGCTTCTCCATGCCGCCGAGCAGGTTCTCGACCGGGATGCGGCAGTCCTCGAGCACGACCTCGGCCGTGTGCGACGCCCGGATGCCGATCTTCGACTCCTTCTTGCCCTGCCGGATCCCCGGAATCCCCTTCGGTACCACGAACGAGGCCTGGCCTCGGTGCCCGAGGTCAGGGTCCACGGTCGCGACGACGACATGCACGTCGGCGATGCCGCCGTTGGTGATGAAGACCTTGGTCCCGTTCAGGACCCACTCGTCGCCGTCGAGTCTTGCCGTGGTGCGAAGGCTCTTGACATCCGAGCCAGCCTGGGGCTCGGTGACGGCGTAGGCGCCGAGCTTGATCTCGTCGCCGACACCGAAGCACTCCGGAACCCAGCGGGCGATCTGCTCCGGCGTACCCGAGGCGGCGAGTCCGGCTGCCGCGAGGCTCGAGCCCGAGAGGGCGAGCGCAATTCCGGCGCAGCCCCAGTGCAGCTCCTCCGAGTAGATGACGCCGAGCAGCCCGTCCGTGTCGGACCCCATCCGCTGCAGTTGCTCGAGACCGTGGAGCCCCCACTTGCGCGCCTCGGCGAGGACCTCCCACGGAGTCGACTCGTCGGCGTCGTGCTGCGGAGCGACCGGCCGGATCACCTCTTCGGCGAAGCGACGACAGAGGGCCTTGAACTCGGTCTGCTCTGAGTTCAGCGCGAAATCCATCTGCGGCAGATACCTCCTGGACGGCCGATCTCGGTGGGTTCCTCCCGATTGACTGGTCAGTCAACTAGGTGAAGGAAGTCTACTGGGGAGGCTGGCGGCGACGCGCCGGTTGCCATCGCCAGCACTGCAAGCGCTGGCGATCGACGCTGGGCGACGGTCTAACGTTCCGCCGCCCATGCTCTCGGGCCTGCGGCATTTCGTCTCCGATGTGGGGCACTGGCTCACCGAGCGCCGCTGGCGCGTCCTCGTCGTGCTCGTCGCTGGGATGGCGGTCGCAGCCGCGGGCCTCGGCGGTTACCTGCTGGCCACCGACGACGATGGGAGCGAAGAGGCGGAGGGCCCCGGGCCGCAGGTGCTTGTGCAGGAGGTCCCTCAGCCGGAGGCGACCGAGGCTCTGGGGTTCCCTGCCTTCGCGACCGCCAACACCACTCGGGTGGCGGGAACGGATCCGATCGCCAACGCGGCGGGCGTTGCCCTCGCCGTCTATCCGTCGGCCGGTGGCGTGGCGGGGCCGGCCGCGGTCGCACTCGTCGACGCCGCCGACTGGCCGGCGGGGATCGCCGCCGCCTCGCTGGCGGCCGACCCGATCGGCGCACCCCTCCTGGTCACGGAAGGAGGCGAGGTTCCCGAGCTGACCGCGGACGCGCTGCGAGCCCTCGCTCCGTCCGGCTCGCCGGAGACCAATGAGCGGCAGGCGTTCAGCATCGGCGCGGCCGCCCGGTCCGACGGACTGGAGACGCTCGAGGTGGAGGGCGCGAACGCGGCCGAGGTCGCGGCGGGTATTGCCCGCCTCCGAGCCCGCCTGGTCGGCGGAGAGCCCCAGCACGTCGTGCTCGCGAGCTCGGATGAGCCGGCCTTCGCGATGCCGGCGGCGTCTTGGGCCGCGCGCTCGGGAGACCCGGTGCTCTTCGTGCAGCGCAACTCGGTGCCGGGCGCGACGCTGCAGGCGCTCCGGGACTACGAGGGAGTCCCGGTGTACGTCCTCGGCCCGGAGTCGGCTATCTCGCCCGACGCCATGCGCCAGATCAAGCAGGTTGCGCCCGAGGCGCTGCGGGTCGGAGCCGATGAGCCAGTGGCGAACGCGATCGCCTTCGCCCGCCTCGCGGACGGCGCCTTCGGCTGGAACATCAACGATCCCGGGCACGGCCTCGTGTTCGCGAACGCGGACCGTCCGCTCGACGCGGCGGCCGCCGCGCCCCTGTCCGCCAGCGGGACCTGGGGGCCGCTGCTGGTCACCGACGACGCGACAGCCGTTCCCGGCCCGCTGCGCGGCTACCTGCTCGACCTCAAGCCCGGCTACGAAGACGACCCCACGCGAGCGGTCTACAACCACGCGTGGTTGATCGGCGACACCGGGGCTTTCGAGGTGGCCTTCCAGGCGCAGGTCGACGAGCTGATCGCGCTCGCACCGATAAGGTCCGGCACCGGTTCCACCGAGCTCGCGCCCCCGCCCGGCACTACAGAGCCGGAGCCGAGGGCGGACTCCGGCGGCCAGGACTCAGGAGCTGACAGATGAGTGAAAGCGAGCGGCCCGACCTGCGCAGCGGCAAGCGCGTTGAGATCGAGGACATCCGCGCCCTGGCGGGACCGGCCACGCCGCACTTCGCGCTGCAGATCCGCAACCGCATCCAGCGCCTGATCGCGCCGCTCGGCCCGGAGGACCCGGTGAGGGTGTACGGCGAGTTGGAGGTCGAGCGCCTGAACGAGCTCGCGAACCACTCTGGCGAGCCGCGCGGCATCGGTCCTCTCCCGCGCGGCTGAGGAGGGCGCAGTTGGCGACCGCCACGAAGCAGGTCGACGAGGCCCTGGAGCGAGCGCAGAAGCTGCTGGCTCCGGAGGCCGCCGAGGTGGCTCGTCGGCCGGACGCCGCTTCGGCGGGCTACCTCGACCTCATCGGCGAGGAAGGTCTCGAATCAACGGGTCCCACTCAACGGCTCATGTTCACGCGGCTTGTGCCGGCGATCTATGAGCGCTACTGGCGACCCGCCCTCGCGCGCGTGTTCAAGGGCTTGACGGGCCCCGGCATGGCCGAGGAAGTCCGAATCGCCCGGCTGCTGCTCGGGCTCGGGCCCGGCGACGCCGTGCTCGACGTCGCCTGCGGCCCCGGAAACTTCTCCAGGGAGTTCGCCCGGACAGTCGGATCGGACGGGCTCGTGGTGGGCATCGATGCGTCGGAGACGATGCTCGCCAAGGGAGCCGAGGAGCTGCGCTCCTCGGGGCCGAGCAACGTGGCGCTGATCCGCGGTGATGCGACCTCGCTTCCGTTTCGCGACGCGAGCTTCGACGCAACCTGCTGTTTTGCGGCGCTGCACCTGTTCGCCGAGCCGTTCGACGCGCTCGACGAGATTCGCCGGGTGCTGACGCCGGGAGGCCGGGTCGCGATCATGACTTCTGTCCGCCGCCAGCTGACGCCCGGACCGGTCAAGCCCCTGCTCCAGCGCGCGAGCGGCATGCGGGTGTTCGAGTCCGACGAGATCACCGGAGCCCTGAGCGAGCGTGGCTTCGTGGGCATCCACCAGCGCCTCGCGGGACTGGTGCAGTTCGTAGGCGGGCGGCTGCCGGTCGAGGCGGCGGCGAGGGACGAGGCTGGGTAAGGAGTCCGCCCGACACCCCGCTCCGGTGAGGTCTCCCTACCCCGCCGACGGTACGGCCGGTGCGGGCGCTGACTGATCGGAGTCGCCCGAACGGCGCTCCAACAGCCCCACCGCGATCACCGGAAAGAGCAGCACCGAGACCAAGCCCGCCGCGATGAAGCCCGCCGAGGTCGCCGCGTCGATCAGACCAAGCTCCTGGCCGATCTCCGTTGCGGCGACGATGAACGGCAGCGATGTCGCCTGTAGGAGCCCGGCCGCGATCACCCGCCGGCGATCGAGCTCGCGGCGGTAGAGCAGCGCCGGTAGCGCTCTCGCCACCAGCAGGGCGGCCAAGAACGCCGGGATCGCGGCGATAGCCGAGCCGGAGGCGAACAGCGCGTCGAGGTCGAAGCGCACTCCGGAGGTCACGAAGAAGACGGGGATGAAGACGCCGAAGCCGACCGCCGCGAGCTTCAGCCGGAAATCCGGATGGGTCATGGCGCGATCGGTGTCGAGGTGGTTGAGGATTGCCCCCGCGGCGAAGGCGCCGAGGATCAGCTCGAGACCCAGCTGCTCGGCGAGCGCCACCATGCCCACGAGCAGCACGACGGCCCCGCGGACGCGAATCTGGGCACTCGTGTCCTGGAGGCGCAGCAGCGCCGCGGACAACCGCCGCGAATGCTCGGCGCCCGCGACCGCGACGCCTACGGCGGCGATCGCGAGCACGAACAAGCCGATCAGCAACAGCTTGGTGCCAGCGCCGCTCTCCTCGCCCGAGAACAGCAGCGTCAACAACAGGACCGACGCGAAGTCGGCGATCGAGGATGCCGCGATGACCAGCTGACCGAAGCGCGTGCTCGATTCGCCCGAGTCGTGAAGCACGGGGACGATCACCCCGAGCGACGTCGACGCGAGGATGATCGCGATCAGGAGCGGCTCGTCGGCGACCCCCGCAAGGTCGAGCGCCAAACCGGCGGCGACGGCCAGCGCCAGCGAGACAGCGAACCCGAAGCTGGCCGCACGGAGCAGGGCGCCGCGCAGCGCCCCGAGGTCGATCTCGAGCCCCGCGAGAAAAAGCAGAAAGGCCAGCCCGAGCAGCGACAGGATCTCGACGGGCTCGTCCACCTCGACCCACCCGAGCACCGCCGGGCCGAGCACTATCCCGGCAACGATCTCCAGCACCACGGCCGGCAAGCGCACTCGCGGCACGAGCCCGAGCGCCAGCGGAGCGGCAAAGCCGGCCAAGACGACGATCAGCAGGTTGTCGAACGAGATTTCCGGCACCGGTCGCCTTTGTGGGCCCGAAGGGCCGGGGCGTTACGAGCGCCGCGAACCTATCGCGCCCCGCACTCGCGAGAGCCGTACTCGCGAGCCAGGCGGCCCGCCCGGCGCAGTCCAGGCGGCGGGCCCTCGAGCGCGCGCTCGGGATCGGCCTCGATCTCGGCAATCCCGCGCTCGGTGGCGCGGAGGATCCGCTCGACGGTCGCCTCGTCGCCCGCGGGAGCGCCGAGTGCCCTGATCGCGCGCACCTCGGCCTCGAGACCGGGGACGACGATCCGCAGCGCGATCCCGCGCACCTCGGCCGGCGGCGGCTCGCCGCCGCGGGCGAGCAGATCGTCGGCGGCCGCCTCGATCCGCGTGTCGCCGGCCAGGCAGATCAGATCTGCCTGGCGCAGGAACTCGGCTTTCGTCAGCGGCTGTGCGGTCGTCGTGGTCGTGGTCGTCTCGTCATCGCCGCCGCACCCGGCAGCGAGGACGACCAACCTCGCGTGACGCCTCAGACCCGCTCGATCAGAGTGCCGGTTCCCAGGCCGCCACCGCAACACATGGTGACCAGCCCGGTCTCCTTGTCGGCTCGCTCCATCTCGTGCAGCAGAGTCGTCAGCAGCCGCGCGCCCGTCGAGCCGAGCGGATGGCCGATCGCGATCGCGCCGCCGTTGACGTTGACCCGGTCCATGTCGGGCTCGAGCTCGCGGCGCCAGGCGGCGACCACCGAGGCGAAGGCCTCGTTGATCTCGATCAGGTCGATGTCAGACATCTGCATCCCGTTGCGCCCAAGGAGCTTCTTGGTCGCCGGGATGGGGCCGGTGAGCATGATCACGGGGTCGACGCCGACCGTGGTCTGATCGACGATCCGGGCCCGCGGCTTCAGGCCGAGCGCGTCTGCCTTCTCGCGGGTCATCAGCAGCACCGCCGCGGCGCCGTCGGAGATCTGGCTGGAGTTGCCGGCCGTGATCTTGCCGTCCTCCTTGAACGCCGGCTTTAGCTCGGCCAGCTTCTCGAGGCTCGTGTCCGGGCGAATGCCCTGGTCGGTGACCACGGTTGAGCCGTTGACCTGCATCGGGATCATCTCGCGCTCGAAGCGCCCCTCTTCGGTCGCCTTGGCGGCGAGCTGGTGTGAGCGCAGCCCGATCTCGTCGAGCTCGGAGCGGGGGATCTCCCACTTGTCGGCGATCATCTCGGCCGAGATGCCCTGCGGGACGAGGTTGTAGCGCTCCATCAGCTCGGGGGTGAACGCCATCCCGTGCTCCTGCTGAACCGCGATCCCGTCGGCGAAGGAGATGTGGCCCATGTGCTCCACGCCGCCGCCGATCGCGACGTCGTGGACGCCGGAGGCGATCAGCGCCGCTGCGAAGTTGACCGCCTGCTGGGCCGAACCGCACTGCCGATCGACCGTGGTCGCCGGGGTCTCGATCGGCAGCCCGGCCTCGAGCCACGCGTTCCGACCGATGTTGAACGCCTGCTCGCCGAACTGCTGCACGCAACCCGCCACGACGTCCTCGACCTCGGCGGCGTCGATCCCGGAGCGCTCGATCAACTCGCTGAAGGTCTTCGACAGAAGGTTCGAGGGGTGGGTGTCCTTGTAGTACCCCTTCTCCTCGTGGCCGCGTCCGACCGGGGTACGCACGGCTTCTGCGATCACCACCTCGCGGCCCTGGAACTTGCCACCGTTCTTCGACGCCATGCGGGGTTCCTCCGTCTATGTCAGCGGCGCTGGGACGGCGCCGGTTGAAAGCCTGACTAGACGATAGCGGACCGGTTGACTGACCAGTCAGTCTAATGAGAAACTCCGGCGAGATCCTCCGCTTCGCGTCCGGTCTCGCCGGGCGAGGGACCGTTACCGGACCCGGCAGGTCGTACTCGCGTGCACCGGGACTTCGTCCCTAGCTCAGACGAGGTCGCCGCTATGCCGGGCCGGGGCGGAGGAGGCGGCGGAGTAATTAATTCGTGATAGGAACCGCACGCCCGATGAGCGGACCCGACGGATACGAGCGTCCCGCCCTCGCCGGAAGTGGGGCGATCGCGTGCGGGCTCGCCGCCGCGGCAACCCAGGCGGGGGAGGTGCGGCTGCTGGCGCGCAGTGACGCGTCGGCGTGGCGCGCCGAGGAACAGGCCCAGACCGCCGCGGGAAAGCTCGACCGAGGATCGGCGAATCGGGTCCGCGTGACGACGCAGCCAGGCGATATTGCCGACAGCGATCTGGTGGTCGAAGCGATCGTCGAGGATCTCGACGCCAAGGTCGCGTTGCTGAGCGAGCTCGGGTCGGCGTGCCCGGACGCCGACCTCGCCACCACGACTTCGTCGCTTTCGGTCTCGGCCCTGGGAGAGCGAAGCGGTCACGCCGACCGTGTATTCGGACTGCACGTCTTCAACCCGGTGCACCGAATGGAGCTGGTCGAGCTCTGCATTCCGGAGCCCGTGCGCGACGGCGTCGCCGAGCGCGCGACCGCGTGGTGCCGAGCCCTGGGCAAGACCGCGATCGAGGTTCCGGACCAATCCGGGTTTGTCGTCAACCGGCTGCTGTTTCCGTACCTGTTCGACGCCGTCCGGCTGTTGGATCGCGGCGTGAGCGCCGCCGACGTCGACGCGTGCATGCGCCTCGGGGCCGGGCATCCGATGGGCCCGCTGCGACTGCTCGACTTCGTCGGCCTCGACGTCGCCGAGTCGATCGGCGACTCGCTCCATGCCGAGTCCGGCGATCCCGCCCACGAGGTTCCCGACGCGATCCGCTCGCTCGTGGCGAAGGGAAAGCTCGGCCGCAAGAGCGGCGCCGGCTTCTACGACTACGAGGACGAGTAACAGTCCGCGCTATCGCGCGGAGCTGGCGCCCTTGCGCGCGACCTTGCGCCGCTTGGGAGCGCCCGGCTCCGGATGGCGCCCGCAGAGGTCCCACACGACCTCTGCCTCGGACACGCCCTGGCGGCGAGCCTCGTCCGCGACCCGACCCCACGGCAACTGGGCGTCGGGCAACTCGTCCCAGCGCGCGAGCTCGAGTGCCTCCAGCGCGCCCCGCAGCGCCGGCCCCAGATGGTCCTCCGCGCGGAGCATCGCCCTCAGGACCTCGAGCTGCTTGTCGGTGAGCCGAACGACCCACATCTTGCCTGCCCCCTGGTTCGGGTAAAGGGACGGCGCAGACGCTAGAGGGGTTTGCGGACGGAAGCAGGGGCCTCGAAGGGGCGCTCAGAGCGGCCTTTTGGGGTCATTCCGTGCCCGATTCGCCTCCGCCAGACCCCTCGAGGCGCCTGACCGCGGCCTCGGCCGTCGGAATCACATGCTCCGCGGTGACAGGATGGATGCGCAGCGCGACGATGCGGTTCTCGCGCACGGACTCGACTCGGATCTCATATCCGTCGGCGACGATCTTGTCGCCGCGCTTCGGCAAGCGGCCGAGCTCGGAGAACACGTAGCCGCCGACGGAGTTGTAGGCATCGGTGGCCACCGGCAGGCTGATGCCCGCATCCAGCAGGTCGCCCAGCGGCACGTGCCCGCGCACGTACCAGTCGCCGTCTGTGAGGCGGCGCAGGGCGGTGGCGCGGGCGTCGGTCTCGTCCTCGATCTCGCCCACCACCTCTTCGAGGATGTCCTCCACGGTGACGATGCCGACCGTGCGCCCGTACTCGTCGGAGACGATGCCCAGCGACGAGCGCTGGCGCTGAAGCTCGGCGAGCAGGTCGTCCAGCGGCTTCGTCTCCGGAAAGACCGGTACCTCGCGGATCGCCGGCTCGATCGACGCGTCGGCGCCAGCGTTCATGTACAGGCGCACGAGGCTGTTGTTGTGGACGATCCCGCGGACCTTGTCGGGGTTGTCGTCCTCGACCACCACCAGTCGAGTGTGCCCCGAGGTCACGCAGCGCCGCAGCGCCTCCTCCACCGTCTCATCCGCGTTCACGGTGACCACGGCCGGGATCGGGGTCATGATCTCGCGCGCCTCCTGCTCGTGGAGGTGGAAGACACCGCCGAGCATGACGGCCTCGCCTGGATCCAGGGCGCCTCCCTTGGCCGAGGACCGGATGATCTCCTTGACGTCCTCGGACGTGTGGCGCTCGGAGAGGTCGTGAGGGTCGACGCCGAACAACCGCACCACGGCGTTCGAGACCACGTTGAGCGCGAGGGTGAACGGCGCGCTTGCGACGCGGAACCAGTGCAGCGGGCGCGACAGGGCGCGCGCCGTGCGATCTGGATGGGTGATCGCCAGCATCTTCGGCACCTGCTCGCCCACGGTGATGTGCAGCGAGGTCGCGAGGAAGTACGCGAGGAAGAACCCGATCGGAGCGGCAAGCGCGTGGGCGCCGATGTCGTCGAGCAAGGGTTCGAAGAGATCGGCCAGCGCCTGCTCGCCGAGGAACCCGATCCCGATCGACGCCATCGTGATCCCGACCTGGCACGCGGCAAGCGACTCGTCGATCTTGTCGATCTGCTCGAGCGCCGCCTCGGCGCCGGATTCGCCCTCCCTGGCAAGTTCCTCGATCCGGCCCTTGCGCGTGCGGACCAGGGCGAACTCGGCCGCCACGAAGAGCCCGTTGACGGCGACGAGCAGCAGGAGCAGCAGCAGGAAAACGACCGTCATCGCAGGATCAGGCCGAACGTCCTCGGCTTAGACGCAAGCGGGTGTCGGCAGGGACTGGGAGGTAGGTCGTCGTCCATTGACGGACGACCCAAAAGTACCAGGCCCGCTCGCTGCTTCCGGCTAGCCTGCCGTGGATGAGCGAGGCGAGCGAAACCCCCTACCTCGACGCGCTCGTGGCGTACGCCGACCGCGATCCCGGCCGGTTTCACGTCCCTGGCCACAAGGGCGGGGGCGGCGCCGACCCCGGCCTCCGCGACGCCTTTGGGGAGGCCGTGCTGAGGCTCGACGTGCCCGCCGGGATCGAGGGCATCGACGTCGGCCCCGACGAGAGCGAGACCCCGTTTCAGCGCGCCCAGCGCCTCGGCGCCGAGGCCTGGGGCGCGCAGCGAAGCTGGTTTCTTGTCAATGGCGGCTCGGGCGGAAACCACGCAATCTGCCTGGCACTGGCTCACGTCGGCGAGCGGGTGGTCGTCCAGCGGAACGTGCACTCGTCGAGCATCGACGGGTTGGTGCTCTCCGGCCTGCGCCCTGCCTTCGTGGCGCCCGAGCTCGATCCGGAGCTCGGTGTCGCGCACTGCCTGACGGCCGACGCGCTCGACTCGGCGCTCGGCGCCGAGCCCGACGCAGTCGCGGCGCTGATCGTCTCCCCCACCTACTTCGGAGCGGTCGCCGACGTCGCCTCGCTGGCGGCCGTCGCACACGAGCATGGCGTGCCGCTCGTCGTCGACGAAGCCTGGGGCGCCCACTTGCGCTTCTGCTCAGAGCTGCCCGCGTCCGCGCTCGAGTGCGGAGCGGACGTCGTGCTCTCGTCGGTGCACAAGATCGTTGGCAGCATCACCCAGTCGGCGGTCGTTCACCTCGGCAACTCCGAGCGCCTCAACGAGGCCGTTCTCGATCGTGCCGTGACGCTGGTCGAGTCGACGAGCCCGAACGCGCTGCTCACGGCCTCGCTCGACGCGGCTCGCCGCCAAGCGCAGACGCGCGGCGAAGAACTCCTCGGCGAGACGGTGTCGTCGCTGCGCGAGCTGCGCGACGAGATCCGCACCATCGACGGGCTCGATGTCCTCGACGAACGGATGGCCGGCCGACCCGGCGTGCACGCGTACGACCCGTTTCGGCTGGTGGTCGACGTCAGGGGAACGGGGGCGACAGGGCACCGGATCGCGCGGCTGATGCGCGAGCACGACGACATCCATCTAGAGCTGTTCTCCGAGAACGTCGTGGTGGCAGTGTTCGGGATCGGCGAGCACGCCGGGCGAACGGGCGAGCGGCTGGTGGCGGCCCTGCGCCACGCGCTGGATGAGCTCGATTCCGAGCCAGAGGAGGCGCGCGGCCCGTTCGCTGAGCCCCCGCCGTGGGGCGCCACCGAGCTCTCGCCGCGCGAGGCGTTCCTGGCGCCACAGGACGTGGTTGCCTTCGACGCGGCGGAGGGACGCATCGCGGCTGAGTCGCTCGCGGCCTACCCGCCGGGCGTGCCGAACGTACTCCCGGGCGAGCGACTGACCCGGCCGACGCTCGACTACATCGCGGACAGCGTTGCCCACGGAGGGTTGGTGCGGGGCGCAAGCGACCGCAGCCTGCGCACGATCCGGGTGGTGGTGGAATGAGCACCCGAGCACCGATGCCCATGGATCCGGACGCCGAGGCCAGCGAGGTCCCATGGGGCGTCGATTCCGAGCACGGCCGACTGCTCGATGTGCTGGTGTGTCAGCCGGACAACTACCGCTGGCTTCCCACCAGCGCGATCTCGCGCGCAACTCTCGACAGCGGCCGGCGCTTCGACCCGGCGACGGCGGCTTCCCAGCACTCCGAGCTCGTCTCGGCGTACGAGACCGCGGGCGTTCGCTGCCACTTCCTCGAGCCCGACCCCGCCCTGCCCTACCAGGTGTTCGCGCGCGATTCGAGCGTCGGGACGCCCTGGGGAGGCGTCGTCACCCAGCCCAAGCAGTGGTGGCGCCGGGGCGAGTACGCGCCGGTCATCCGCTTCTACCAGGGAGCCGGAATACCGATCTGGAAGATGATCACTGCGGCGGCGCTCGAGGGAGGCGACGTGATGATCGTCGAGCCGGGCGCGGTGGTGATCGGCAACGGCGAAGAGCGCACGGAGGCGCAGGCGGCCAGGCAGCTTGCCGCCTGGTTCGAGGCCGAGGGCTGGGAGGCTCGTGTCGAGCCGATCCCCGGCGTCTTCGTCCACATCGACGTGCTGATGGCAGTCGTCGCGGAGAAGCTTGCAGCCGTCTGCATGAAGGTCATCTCGTCCGGATTGGTCCGCTGGCTCCAAGGCCGGGGCTTCGAGATCATCGACGTGCCCGAGGAGGACGCCTGGACCCTGGGTGTAAACGCGGTCTCGCTGGGAAGCGACCGCGTGCTGACCGGCGCGGCCGCGAGCACCCTGAACAACCAGATGCGAGCGCACGGACTCGAGCTGCTCGCGCCGGAGCTCGATGCGTTCACCATGGGGGGTGGCGGTGCGCATTGCCTCGGCCAGGCGCTTCGCCGCGAGCGAGTCGGTAGGTGAGCGCCGCCGAGGGCCCGCCGATCGACGCGGGGCGCGTGATCGCCGACCTGCGCGAGCTCGATCGTCGCACGGGCGGGCCGGCCGGGGCGCAGCGCATGTGCTGGGGGGAGGACTGGCGGCGGGCGCGCGAGTTTCTAACCGAGCTGCTCGTGGAGCTCGGCGTCGAGCCCGAGCGTGATGAGGCAGGCAACGTCTGGGCGAAGCTCGAAGGCGAATCCGAGCCGGCGCTCGCGGTCGGTTCCCACCTCGACTCAGTTCCGGACGGCGGCTGGCTCGACGGGGCGCTCGGTGTGATGGCTGGCGTCGGCGTGCTACGGGCGTGGGCGACCTCCGGGCGCCAACCACCACGCTCCGTTGTCTTGGTGGACTGGGCCGACGAGGAGGGCGCGCGGTTCGGCCGCAGCCTGTTCGGCAGCTCGGCGTTCTCGGGAGCGCTCGATCCGGATCAGGTGCGGGGTCTCCGGGACAGCGAGGGCAGGGAACTTCCCCAGGTGCTCGGCGCCAGCGGGGTCGACCTCGACCGGGTTCTGCAGACGGTCGAACGTCGGGAGACTCTCGCCGCGTACCTCGAACTCCACATCGAGCAGGGGCCGGTGATGGAGGCAGAGGGGGTGCCGGTGGCCGCCGTGCGGGGGTGCGCCGGTGTCGAGCGCCATCGCCTCACGTTCACCGGCCAGGCGTCACACGCTGGGACCACCCCGATGGACCAGCGACGAGACGCCGGGCTCGCCGCGGCCGAAGCAGCGCTGCGCATCGAAGGCGTCGCCGAGCGAAACCACGGCGTGGCGACTACGGGGGCGCTGGCACTGCGTCCGGGCATCCCCACCGCCGTCGCCGGCGAGGCGGAGCTGATGGTCGACCTGCGCAACCCTGAGGCGCGCGCGTTGGCGACGATGCTCGACGAGGCGCTGGCCATCGCCCAGCTCGCCGCCGAGAAGCGTCGTTGCGAATGGAAGAGCGAGCTCGTCTGGAGAATCGAGCCAATCCCGTTCGACGAGCGGCTCGTCTCGCTGGCGCAGGAGACGGTCGACGAGATCGGGGGGCGGGAGCAGCCGCTGACCAGCGGCGCGCTGCACGACGCGGCCGAGGTGGCGCGGGTAGTGCCGGCGGCGATGCTGTTCGTGCCGTCCATCGGCGGCATCTCCCACGCCAAGGAGGAGGACACGTCCGAGGCCGACCTGGCCACTGGGATCGAGGCCTTCGGCGCCCTCGCGAATGGTGCACTGCCCCTCGGTCGCTAGCAGACGCACCGCGCGTAACGGTAGCGTCGGCGTGCGCACTCAGGGCATGACCAAGGAGGAGAGGTGAACGACCAGACCCGGCTCAACGAGCGGCAGATCCGCATGAACGAGGAGGCGCCGGCCGACTACTCAGACCTGCGGGCCCTGTTCATCAACTGCACGCTGAAGCGCAGCCCCGAGCGTTCGCACACCCAGGGGCTGATGGACATCTCGATGGAGATCATGCGCCGCAATGGCGTCGAGGTCGAGGGCATCCGGGCCATCGATCACGACATCGCCGTCGGTGTGTGGCCCGACATGACCGAGTACGGATGGGAGGTCGACGAGTGGCCGCAGATCTTCGAGCGGGTGATGGCCGCCGACATTCTCGTGCTCGGGATGCCGATCTGGCTGGGAGAGAAGTCGTCCGTGGCGACCCACATCATCGAGCGCCTCTACGGCAACTCGCACGTCCTCAACGACGCCGGCCAGTACGCCTACTACGGACGGGTCGGCGGTTGCCTGGTGACGGGCAACGAGGACGGCATCAAGCACTGCGCGCTGGAGACCCTGTACGCGCTCCAGCACCTCGGCTACACGATCCCCCCGCAGGCGGACGCCGGCTGGATTGGTGAGGCGGGTCCGGGTCCCTCGTACCTCGACGAGGGATCCGGCGGCCCGACGAACGACTTCACCAACCGCAACACGACCTTCATGACCTGGAACCTCCTTCACTTGGCGCGGATGCTCAAGGACGCGGGCGGCCTCCCCGCGCACGGCAACCAGCGCTCCGAGTGGGAGGCCGGTTGTCGATTCGACTTTTCCAATCCAGACCACCGCTAAGCCCGACCTGGGGCGCCGGTGCTCGTGGTCCCGGTTCGGGGCGACTGAGCTGGATCGATAGTCTCGGACCGGTGAGCCTCTACGACCGCCTCGCCGAGCTTCCGATTCGGGTCGAGTCGTACGAGCTCACCGGCCACGATCGCGAGTACGGGGAGTTCACGCGCGGGTCGACGCAGATCCACCTCCGGGGCGACAGCGCCGAAGGGATCGGCGAGGACGTCGTCTACACCGTCCTCGACCACATCGCCCACCGCGACGCGGGGCCCATCCACGACTTCAGCGGGGCGGCGACCCTCGGCGAGTTCTGCGACCTGGTCGGAGAGCTCGACCTCTTCCCGGGCGCACCGCCCGAGTACGAGGCCTCGCGCCACTACCGGCGCTGGGCGTACGAGTCGGCGGCGCTCGACCTCGCCCTGCGCCAGAGCGGCGTCTCCCTCTGGCAGGCGGTCGAGCGGGATCCGAGGCCGCTGACATTCGTCTGCTCGACGCGACTCGGAGGGTTCGATGAAGACAGTCGTTCGACGACCGAGCCGATTCGCAAGCGGCTCGCCAAGTATCCGCGGCTGCGGTTCAAGCTCGATCCCGAAAACGACTGGGACGCCGAGCTGATCGCCGAGATCAAGGAGCTTGCGGGCGTCGACGTGCTCGATCTCAAGGGCCTGTATAGGGGAACACCGGTCGACGTCCAGACCGACCCCGAGCTCTACCGCGCGGTCGCCGAGGTCTTCCCCGACGCATATCTGGAGGACCCCGACCTGAACGAGGAGACGCGGTCGGTGCTCGAGCCCTACGACGACCGGATCACCTGGGACGCGAATCTGCACTCGCTCGCCGACGTCAAGGAGCATGCGCGCAAGGCGATCAACTCGAAGCCGTCGCGATTCGGATCGCTGGAGGGGCTGCTCTCCGTTTACGAGTATTGCGAGCGCGAAGGCATCGCGATCTACGGCGGTGGCCAGGGCGAGGTCGAAGTGGGCCGAGGCCAGATCCAGTACCTCGCGTCGCTGTTTCACCCCGACACGCCGAACGACGTCGCGCCCTCCGGATTCAACGATCCCGCCGTGCCCAACGGACTGGCGACGAGCCCAATGGACCCGGTCCCCGGCGAGACGGGCTTTCGCTGGGGCGTTCGGGATTCCTAAGCAGCGCTTCGGCCGGCCGAAGGCGAAAGTTCCGCTAGCGTCGCCCCGGCAACCGCCGACACGAACGGGAGACCCATGGCAGAGAAGTCGTTTGCGCAAGCCCTCAACGACCAGATTTCGAACGAGTTCAGCGCCGCGATGCAGTACATCGGCGCGGCCGTCTACTACGACGCCGAGACGCTGCCGCGCCTCGCGCACTTCTTCTACCGCCAGGCCGCCGAGGAGCGCGACCACGCGATGATGATGGTCCAGTTCCTCCTCGACGTCGACGAGGAGGTGCAGATCCCGGACATCAAGGGCCAGCAAACGCGATTCGACGATGCGGTCGCCCCCGTGCGGATGGCGCTCGAGCAGGAGAAGCGCGTCGGCGAGGAGATCTACGCCCTGTTCGAGCTCGCCCGAGAGACCAAGGAGTACCGGGCCGAGCAGTTCATGGCCTGGTTCGTCAAGGAGCAGGTCGAGGAGGTAGCGCTGATGCAGGACCTGCTCAACGTCGTCGAGCGCTCGAAGGACAACCTGCCGCTGGTCGAGGACTACATCGCCCGCGAGGCTCCCGGCGAGGGCGATGACGATCCCACCGCGCCCCCGCCGGCCGGAGGCAACCTCTAGCGCCCGAAGGACGTCTAGGCGGCCGAGCGGGGAGCCTGTGGCTCTCTAGAATCGACCGCGCGGGCCGAGGAGGCTCGCGTACGCCCCGGGGGCGTAGCTCAGCTGGTTAGAGCGCCGGCCTGTCACGCCGGAGGCCGCGGGTTCGAGTCCCGTCGCTCCCGTCAACTCCCTGCGTCGCGAAGGACGCGACGAGCACGAACGGCAGGAACCAGACGACGTAGAAGTAGAACCAGTGCTCGGCGGTCAGCTGCACGGCGATCGTCACCACAGCTGCCAGCGCCGCGACCTGCACCGGGGTCTTGAATCGCGGATAGAGGGCGACCGCCAGCGCGAGCAGCACGGCTCCCGCCCGCGCGACCGGCTGCAGGAAGTCGAGCGAGGGCGCCAGGCCCCAGACGCTGAACGGTGAGCTGCGCGTCGCCTGGTATCCGAGCGTCCGGTCGTAGAGCTCGCGGACTCCGCCGTCTCCAACGAAGGGGGCGAAGACGACGACGGCGACTGCGGCGAAGCACGCGGCGAAGACGAGGGCCGACCGCCAGCGGCGCTCGCCGGTGCCGGTTGCGAACAGGGGTGCAAGAGCCGCCGACCCGAACTTCGCGGCCGACGCGAGCGCGACGAACATCGCTCGCGCGGGGGCGGAAGTGAGCGCGAGCAGCGCCCCGACGGACAGCGCCGCCACGAGCGCATCGTTGGCGTTGGCGTTCATCGTGTAGAGCGTGAACGGATAGGCGAGCCAGGCGAAGCAAAGCGCCCAGCCGAGTGCTCGCCCATCGGGCCCGCGGCGAAGGCGCCTTCCGAGCGCGAGCAGGCCGAGGGCACAGAGCAGGTCGAACGTGATCGCCGCCGCATGCGCAGCCGGAACGTCGTCCCACTCCCCTTCCCAGGGCCACAGCTGCTCGAAGGGCACGTAGGCCAGGTAGTTCGCCGGTCCGTAGACGTCGCCGCGAAGGTCGATACCGGGGGAAAAGTCCCCCTCATAGAGCGGCGCGCCGTCGGCGATGCGGTCGGCGCCGATCACGCCGGCCACGCCCACGTCGATCACCTGAGAGTCGGCGACGTTAAGCGCGATGCGCCCGCAGGCGAGTGCGACCGCCGCGATAACGAGGACCTTGACGCCCAGGTGCGGCAGCAGCGGGCCGGATCGCTCGCGCGGGCGCAGCCCCGCGACGAGCATCCGGACGAGGACGTAGCCGAGCACCGGATAGACGAGGGCCACCGACGCGGTGAGCTCGGCGCGGTTGAGGAAGTACAGGGAGACGCCGAGCCCCAGCAGCACAAGCAGGTCGAGGTGCAGCAGCCGGAGTGGACGGCGGAAGTCGACGAACGGTGCGAGGAAGAGCAGGCAGAGCGGGATCCAGACGTACGGGGCGTTGACCTTCTGCGCGATCGCGCCCTCGTAGCCGCGCGCGAGCTCGGTGGTGACCTGGTGGTCGCGCCACGCCTCGACGACCTCGCCGGTGGTGCCATCGACCACCGCGAAGGCAACCACGGCGCCGGCGCCCCCGGAACCGGTGACGTAGTCGACCTGCCACCGGTCACCACGTACGTAGGCGGTCGGCTCGGCGTCGGGAGTCTCCGCCAGCTCGTCGCGGATGGTTTGGGCGCCGCTCGCCGCCCGCACCGCGTCGGCGGCGCTCAGCTCGAACCCGGGCGGAGGGTTCGTCTGCGAGGGCGGCCGTTCGAGCTGCGGTGGGCGCTCGCCGCCGAATGGCGGCTGACGAGCGGGGTCGTCAGCCCACGCCGGGGGGGCCGCCAGCGCCAGGAGGAGGCCGGTCAGCCGGGCGAGCAGGATGAGCCGGTGGCGCCACGCCCTCATCGGTCGCGGGCGAGCCTAGCGATGGGCCCGGGCTCTCGCCGGAACCCAGCAGCCCCACGCGCAACAGGAGCGCGTCGGCTTCGCTGGGGCCGAGCGGCTCGGCGAACAGGTGGCCCTGCCCGAGCTCGCAGCCCAGCTCGAGCAGGCGCCGGTGCTGTTCTTCGCGCTCGATGCCCTCGGCGATCGGGCGCAGGCCGAAGATCTCCGCCAGGTCGACGATCGCGCGCAGCAGCGCGGGCTCTTCCTCGGCGCGGCCGATCGGGTCGACGAACGCCCGCTCGATCTTGAGGCTGTCGAGGGGAAACCGCTGGAGGTAGGTCAGCGACGAGTATCCGATGCCGAAGTCGTCGACCGCGATCTCGACGCCGAGCGCCTTCAGCTCCTCCAAGCGCCGGGAAGCCGTCTCGACGTCGTCCATCAGCACCGATTCGGTGATCTCGAGGACGAGGCCCGAAGGGTCGAGCTGCGCGTTCGAAAGCGCGGCGGCGACCTCCTCCACGAGGCTCGGCTCGCGCAACTGGACGCTGGAGAGGTTGACGCTGAGCTGGAGGCCGGGGAAGCCCGGATAACGGGCCCGCCACAGCGCTGCTCGCTGGCACGCTTCGTGCAGCACCCAGGCGCCCAGCGCGTGGATGTCGCCGCTCTCCTCGGCGAGCGGGATGAACCGGGCGGGCGGGACCATCCCGCGCGTCGGGTGCCGCCATCGCGCGAGCGCCTCGAGCGAGGCGACGGCGCCGGTGCGCAGGTTGAAGATGGGCTGATACGCAAGCTCGAGCTCGCCGCGCTCGATGGCCCGGCGCAGGTCGACCTCGAGCTCCAGGCGCTCGACGATCGCGCTGTGGAGCTCGGGCTCGTACACCGCGTATCGGCCCTTGCCCTCGCTCTTGGCCCGGTACATCGCGAGGTCGGCGTCGCGCAGCAGCGTGTCGGCGTCGCCCCTCCCGGTCGCGATGCCGATGCTCGCGGTGACGTAGACCTCGCGTGCTGCGAGGTCGAAGGGCGCCTCGAGAGCGTTGAGGATGCGCTGGGCCGCGCGAGCGGCGTCACCCGGACCGCGCAGCTCCTCGAGCAACACGGCGAACTCGTCGCCGCCCAGTCGAGCGACGGTGTCGGCGGGGCGCACGCACTCGCGCAGGCGATCGGCCACCGCGGCGAGCAGCCGGTCGCCGGCGGAGTGGCCGAGGCTGTCGTTGACCGTCTTGAAGCCGTCCAGGTCGCAGAAGAGCACGCCGACGTCGGCGCCGCTTCGCTCGCCGCGGTCGATGGCGTGCCCGAGCCGGTCGATGAAGAGCGAACGGTTCGGCAGGCCAGTGAGGCCGTCGTGGAACGCTCCGTGGTGCGCCTCGTCGAGAGCCCTGGCGTGGTTGAGCGCGAGGCTGGCGCATTCGGCGAAGGCCAGCAGGATCTGCTGATCTCGCGGGCCGTACTCCCGGCGCCCGTCGCCGGAGGCGACGCCAAGACTGCCGGCGATCTCGCCTCCGAGGTAGACGGGAGCGGCGATCCCGGCTCGGACGTCGGTCGCGAACTCCTCGCCGAGCGCCTCGGAATCCGAGCCGCTGACGGCGTCGGAGACGACGAGTCTCCGCTCCTGCATCGCGAGCTCACCGATGCCGCCGCCTCTGCGCCCGCGGCCCTTCGCGGCGAGAACGCCCTGTTCAACGCCGATCGACGCCATCGGTTCCGACGGTGCCGTGCCCTCTCCGCCCCACAGCACGGCGACGTCGTCGCCGAGCAGCTCCCGGGCCGACTCGACCAGCGCGTCGAAGATCTCGTGCAGCGACCGCCGATCGACGATGGCGCGGTGCAATCGGGAGAGGCGTTCCAACAGCACCTGGCGCTGGCGCAACGCGTCCAGCAGGCGAGTGTTCTCCGAGGCCTCGGGCACGGAGGGAGCCGCGGGCTTCCCTGTCGGGCGCCGCAAGCGCACGCGCAACCATCTCTGAGCTGACCCCATCTCTCTCCCTTTTCGAGACGGCCGGCCCAATCCCCGCCGGCACGTCAATGGGGGCGGGGCGAGTCTACGCCGCGAGCCGCGCTTCGTCCACAACCCGGATAGCCTGCAAACCCCGAACGCGGGCCCCGATCAGGAAGGAGAGCGAAATGGGCTTTATGGACAAGTTCAAGGACATGCAGGACCAGGCCCAGCAGGCGGCGCAGGCCGCGCAGCAATCGGCCGCCGGCATGGGCGGCATGGGCGGAGCCGCCGCAGAGGCGCAGAAGGCCCAGAAGATCGCCCAGTCGGGCGTCAAGACGCCGGCAACACTGACCTCGATGACAGAGACCGGCAACAAGGACCCGTTGAGCGGCGGGGTCGAGTACGCGATCGAGGTAGAGGTCAAGCCCGAGGGGGGCGCTCCCTACACGGCGACGTTCAACCAGCAGCTCATCCAGCAGTCGGTCGACTCCTACAAGGACAAGGTCGGCCAGGACATCACGGTCAACGTCGATCCCGACGATCCCAACTCGATGCTGCTCTGGGGCTGAGCGCGGGCATGGCGAGCGCCGGACGGCGCTGAGATGAGAGGCGAGGTCGCCAGAGCAGCCGTCCACGGGCTGCTCGGGCGCCTGCGCGGCGGCCGCCTCGAGGTCTCCGAACCTGGCCGGGTGCGGGCCTACGGACCGCCCGGCGCGAGTCTGCGCGCGCGGGTCGAGGTGTCGGACGCGCGGGCCTGGAGCGGGCTCCTGCGCGGGAGCACCGGTCTGGGCGAGGGTTACGTCGACGGCTACTGGTCGACCGACGAGCTCGTGGAGCTCGTCCGGATCGCCTGCCGCAACCTGGCGCCGTTCGACCGCTGGCGTCGGCGCGTGCACCCGGTCGTGGGCCCCGTCCAGCAGGTGGCGAGGCTGGTGCCGGAGAACACCCGCATGGGAGCTCGCAGCAACGTCTCCGCCCATTACGACCTGGGCAACGGGCTGTTCGCCGCGTTCCTCGACGAGGGAAAGACGTACTCGTGCGCGTACTTCCCCGACCCAGAGGCCACCCTCGAGCGGGCGCAGACGGCGAAGATCGAGCGGCTCTGCCGCGTCCTCCGAGTCGGCCCGGACGACCATCTGGTCGAGATCGGGACCGGCTGGGGAAGCTTTGCGGTGCACGCGGCGACGGAGCACGGCTGCCGGGTGACGACGACCACGATCTCCCGCGAGCAGCATGCGTTCGCGACCGAGCGCGTGCGCGAGGCGGGCCTGGCCGATCGCGTGACCGTGCTGCTGCGCGACTACCGGGACCTCGATGGAACCTACGACAAGCTCGTCTCGGTGGAGATGATCGAGGCGGTCGGGTGGCAGTACTTCGACACCTTCTTTCGCACCTGCGCGCGCCTGCTCAAGCCCGACGGGCTGATGGCGTTGCAGGCGATCGTGATCGGCGACGATGCGTACGAGGCCGAGAAGGCGTCGCGCAGCTTCTCGAACAAGCACGTGTTCCCGGGTGGCTGCCTGCCGTCGCGTCGATTGATCACCGAGTTGACCGCGGCCGAGACCGACTTGCGGACGATGTGGTTCGACGACATCAGCGCCCACTACGCGCGCACGCTCGCGATCTGGCGGGCCCGCTTCAACGATGCCTGGCCGAGGTTGCGACCCCTCGGCTACGACGAGCGTTTCCGCCGGCTTTGGAACTTCTACCTCGCGAGCTCGGAGGCGGGCTTCCGGGAGCGGCGGATCGGCGATCTGCAGATGCTCTTCGCCAAACCCGCCTGGCGCGGGGAGCGGGAGGCCGTGGCCGAGCGAGTTGACGCGACGGGAGTCCCGGCGGCGGCGTAGATGAACCTCAACTTCGAGCGCGCGGGAGGGGGCGACCCCGTGCTGCTGATCCACGGTCTCGGCGGGCACCTCGGACAGTGGCGACCGGTCGCCGAGCTGCTCGCGGCCGACCATGAGGTGCTCGCGGTGGACCTGCCGGGGTTCGGACGCTCGCCGATGCCGGGCGACCCAGCGCTCCTCAGCGCGCCGCGCCTCGCCGCCACGCTCGCCGAGTTCTGCCGGGAGCAGGGTGTGGCTCGGCCACGCGTCGCTGGGAACTCGCTCGGCGCGTGGGTGGGCCTGGAGATGGCGCGCGCCGGCGAGGCGTCGTCGGTGGTGGGGATCTCTGCGGCAGGTCTCTGGCGCCAGCCGCCCGGACCCAGGCGGTACGACACCTACCGGGCGGGACGGGCGCTGCGGCCGCTCGTCGCCACGTTGTTGCGATCCAAGCGCGGCAGGGCGTGGATGCTGCGGCGATTCGTCGCGCGGCCCGACCGGGTCGCGCTCGGTGAAGCGCGCGAGCTGATCTACGGCTATCTGAATGCCCCGGGCTATCCGGCGGCGAGCGAGTACATGCGCGGCCACGCGCTGGAGGCGCCCGAGGAGATCTCGGTGCCCGTGACGCTTGCCTGGGGCGAAGAGGACCGGCTGGTCGGTCGGCCGTCGCGCAGCCGGAGGCCGCCGGGCGCGCGCTACGTCGAGATGCCCGGCTGGGGCCACACGCCGAGTTGGGACGACCCGCGCGGAGTCGCCGCCCTGATCGCCGGCCAAGAGTTTTTTTCAGCGCAATTTCCGGGCGCCGAGGCCGAAAGCCAGGTCTCCGTCCGACGAGACTCTTAGCGTTTCGTTAGCGTTCTGCTTCCTTGGCGGGACGCATCCCGGGCGAACCGCCGATTACACCCGGGAGACGATATGCAACTGCACACAAACCGCGTGGTTAGTACCTGCTTCTCCGTGGCGATCGCCGGAGCGCTGCTGGCGCTCGCGCTCGCGGTCGCCGGGCCGCAGATAGGTGGCCTCGGCGCCGATCGCGCCGTCGCCAAGTCGTGCAAGGGCGCCGATCGGGGGCCCGGCAAGATCTCGCGCCCGCAGGCGCGCAAGGCGATCGTCTGCGTGATCAACAACAAGCGCCGGGCGCACGGGGTAGGAAACCTGAAGGCCGTGAAGCCGTTGCAGAAGGCCGGCGGCAAGCACGCGAAGACGATGATGGCGAGCAACTGCTTCGACCACCAGTGCGGCGGCGAGGCGCCGCTCGCGACGCGCGTCCACAACACGAGCTATCTGCCCTGCGGCTGCTCGTGGGGCCTGGGCGAGAACATCGCCTGGGGCAGGAAGTCGCGCGGATCGCCGGCCAGGATCGTCGACGCGTGGATGAACAGCCCGCCGCACCGGTCGACGCTGCTCAACGGCTCCTTCAACCACATCGGGATCGGCGTGGCCTGGGGCAGTCCGTGGAACAGCGGCATGCGGGCCGCCACGTACTCGGCGGAGTTCGGCTACAAGCGCTAGCGGTCCCCGAAGCGCCCGGCGCCGGCTGCGGGATGGGCGGTGCCGGGCTCGAACCAGCGACCTCCTGCTTGTAAGGCAGGCGCTCTCCCAACTGAGCTAACCGCCCGTACCGCTTGATTATGCGCAGTTGGCCCTTGCTTGGCCGCTGGCCCCCGTGGTAGGGTCGCGCCGCAAGCAGGGCTCACTTACTCAGAGAGGTGTCTATGCGGTTGGGGAAGGTTTCACTGTCTGCGCTCGCGCTCGTCGTGCTGGGCGGGCTCGCATCGGGCTGTCTGGTCATCAAGGGACAGCCCGAGGCGAAGCAGATCTCCAAGAAGGAGGTCCGGGTCAAGATCAGGATCTGCGGGTCATCGGAAAGCAACCCGGCGGACTGTCCGCTCGGCAACAAGGGCTATGGCGCCGAGGAGCTCGCTTCCGGCACCGTCTTGGCAGGTCTGAGAGTGCCCAAGGGAGGCGTAAAGGTCCCGAAGACTGTCAAGGCCGGGCAGGCGGACCTGACGCTGACCAAGGACGCGGACTTCAAGCGCGAGCTGAACCAGGTGGCTCCGAAGGGCAACAAGTACAAGTGGTTCGGCTACTCGGGTGAAGGCACGTTCGACGAGAACACGCCCGACGCCCGCGTGAAGTTCATCCTCAAGCTGTCGAAGCGCTTCGACAAGAAGTCGCTCAAATACAGGCCTACGGTGGGCTTCAAGCAGACGACTGCGCCCACCGACTGTGGCCCGAACCCCTTCGAACAGCAGGGGGCCGGGATCGACGGAGATCTCAGGATCTGCATCAACTCGCCCAGCGAGAACGAGACGCAGAAGCACCTGAAGGTCAAGCTCAAGAAGGACTAGAGGCTGGACCGGGGTGCGCTTGGCGGCCTCGGTCTGAATGGAGAGCGAGCGGGCGGCGCCAGCCGCCCGCTTCGCGTTCCAGAGCGGGCGCGGGCTAGCCGAGCCGCTCGTACGCCGAGACCGAGTACGCCCTCGGGCGCGCGTGCAGGACGGGGTCGTCCGACGGCTCGACCCCGTCGGCGAGGCGCATCGGGTCGAAGACGTCGATGTGCTCTCCGCCCTCCGGATCGTCGAGGAGCGCGGTGATCTCCAGTCGTCCGCCGGCCACGAGCTCGCGGTCATCGGGCCAGACGGCGGACGGGTCGTCGATCGGATCGTCGTCGCCCGGGATCTGGAGCATGAGTTCGAACTCGACCGTGCCGGCACGGAGGCGCTCCGCAAGCTCGTCGCCGAGGTAGTCGCGGCCGCGGGCGAGAGCTTCGTCGTCCGGGATCGTCTGTTCGCCAGCTGCCGGGCGCAGGCGATAGCGAACCCAGGTGCCGTGTCCGCCGGCATCCACGAGCTTGAAGGAGTGCGGCGAGTAGTAGGTGAGCGTCGCGAAGCTGGCGGGCGGCTCGGAGCCGAGGACCGACTGGATCGCCGGCTGCGCCTCCGGATGCTTGCCCAGGAAGTCGCCGAGCTTCTTCATGTCGGGCTGGCCGGTGTCGGGATCGGGTCGGCGCAGACGCAGTAGCTCGAGGAAGTCCTCCGGGGTGCGTGTCGCAAACGCACGGGCGGTGGTGGCGAGGATGTCCATCTCATCGCCCTCGGCGGGGCGCAGCTTCACGGCGATCCCGCGCGCCTCCCGGTGAGCGTCGTGGGACTCGGGGTTGCCGCTGCCGTTGGAGAAGCGCACGAGCGCGGCGACCGGCTCGCCCTTGAACTGGACGGCCCGCGAAAGGCTCGCCGCGTCCGCCGTGGCCGTGAAGGTGCCCTCGCACCACACTCCCTTTGCGTGTGCCGCACGACGGCCAGGATGCGTGCCGTAGATCCCGCGCATGGCCTCCACGAGCTGCTCGTACAAGTCGGCCATTCACCTGACCCTATCCCGGTAGCGTGCCCGCCGTGGACCTCGGCATCGACGGACGGGTGGCCCTCGTGATGGGCGCCAGCAAGGGGATCGGCCGCGGCATCGCGGCGGCGCTCGCACGGGAAGGTGCGCGCGTGGCGATGGCGAGCCGCTCGCGCGAGCGGGTCGAGGCCGCGGCCGCCGAGCTGGATGGCGAGGCGGTGGGGTTCGACGGGGACACCGCGGACCTCGAGCGGATGCGAACCCTCCCGGGTGACGTGGAGGCGACGCTGGGTCCAGTTGAGATTCTCGTCACCAACACGGGCGGGCCGCCGCAGGGTGGCGCGCTCGATCACGATCTCGACGAGTGGCGGTCGGCGTACGACAACCTCGTGCTGGCGCCGCGCGTGCTCGTCGAAGGAACGCTTCCCGGAATG
>Ga0081538_10000044_pt1 | contig 115394 bp, 118 predicted proteins | sample TabmetS5T2R1_FD_71022 | JGI IMG/M metagenome (GOLD analysis project Ga0081538, IMG submission 71022) | Tabebuia heterophylla rhizosphere microbial communities from the University of Puerto Rico - S5T2R1 | ecosystem: Host-associated > Plants > Roots > Rhizosphere ... | reverse complement strand
TTCAACATGCTCACGCTCCACGCCGCCGCCGGCTCGCGCAACCGCCGGCGCGCGTTCTCGGTCCGCCTCGTCGGCGACGACGTGCGCCTCGCCGTGCGCCCGCACGCGACGAGCCCGACGTTCCAAGAGCTCGACGGCGTCCTCGGCCCCGGCGACCCGCTCGAGCACCAACTCTTCCCGCGACTCGCCTGAGGTGGCCGGACACGTCGTTTGCAGCCCGTGCCGGTTGGTTGAGCTGCCGCCACAACTCGCCGTCCTCCGCGGTGTCGCCGCGAAGCGAGCGTCGATTCAGCGCTCGAGGCGGCCAAGCGCCGGGTCGCTCGCGGGCAGCACACCACTTCCCTACCAGCGGGTGCTCGAGGAAGCGCAGCGGTACGATGCGCGCCCCGACGCCAAGAGGAGGGCGACGCGATGCGTTCGAGCGCGAGAACGGGCCGTGGACTGACCAGGCGGCAGGCGCTGGGAGGTGCAGCGGCCGCCGCCGGGGCGACGGCGCTGACCGCGCCGCACGCAGCGGTAGCCCGGGATGACGACGGTAAGCGCGGCGATGGAAGGGTACCGCGCCGGATCGCGCCTCCGCTCACGCTCACCGCGGCGCGGTTGCTTGATCCCCTGACGGGCGAGGTGACCGAGGGCGCCACAGTGGTGTTTGCGCGCGGCCTCGTGCGCCGAGCGGGCGCCGGTGTGCGTCCGGCGCGTGGCGGGCGTGTGATCGACGTGGGCGGTGCGTTCGTCCTCCCCGGGCTGCTCGACGCGCACGTGCACGCGTCCACGGTGGCCGCTGCGCGCCTCGCCCTGGCGGGCGGCGCCACGACCATCCGCTCGGGGTCGACGTCCTTCTACCAGGACATCGGCCTGCGCGCGTTGGGCGAGCTGGGCGGGCTCGTCGTGCCGCGCACGCTCGCCGCGGGGCTGTTCGTGACCCCCAACCTCGGCGACAGCATCCTCGCCGATCCCCGCCTCGCGCCCCTGGCCACCCTGCCCGACGGCGTCCGCAGCCCACGGGCCCTGCGCCACGTGGTGCGGGTCAACATCGCGCGTGGGGTGGATCTCATCAAGACGCGCTCGACGGAGCGGGCGGGGCTCCCCGAGCAGGACCCGCGCGTGCAGGTCTACGACGAGCGGCAGATCCGCGCCGTGGTGAACGCGGCCCGCCGCCTGCGCGGCGGCGTCGCATGTCACGGCCACGGCGACGAGGGCATCCGGGACTCGGTGCTAGCCGGCGTGCGGTCCGTGGAGCACGGGACCTTCGCCTCCCCGGCGACGCTCGACCTCATGCGTGCCCGCGGGACGTATCTCGTCCCCACCCTGTCCGCCGTGGTGGACCTCGCCGAGCCGGGCGGAGAATACACCGACCCGCGGCTCGTCGAGCGCGGCCGCGAGATGCTCGACGCCCTCCGGGAGACCGTGCCCGCCGCTTACGCGCGCGGCATTCCGATCGCCGCGGGAACCGACACCTCGTACACGCCGGCCACGCAATCGAGCGTCGCCGGGGAGATCCGCCTGCTCGCGCAGTTCGGCCTCGCCAACCTCGATGCGCTGCGCGCGGCGACCACGACCGGCGCGGCCCTCGTCCGCCGCGAGGGCGAGCTCGGCCGGCTCAAGCCGGGCTACGCCGCCGACGCGCTCGTCGTCGGCGGCGACCCGCTCGCGGACCTGGCGGCCCTGGACGACGTGCGGCTGGTGGTCGCGGGCGGGTGGATCGCGCGCGAGGGCGACACCGTGGCGGAGCCGGTCACGACCGAGACGGAGGCCGACGAGGACGGGATCTGAGGCGGCGAACGCCGGCGGACGCCGCCGGCGACCGGCGAAAGCGGCCCCGACGGGCGCCGCTCCGCACGCGGCCCACCCGTTCCTCCGGGCTCCGCAGTTGGCCCACTGTAGGGCCGGACGGCACGCCGGGTCAGCCGGCCACCACGGCGTACCCGCTGACGACGCAATTGTTCCCGCCGACGTCGTCGTCGGTGATGAGGTGTGCGGTCACATCGGCCCCGTTGCCCGCCAGGTAGTGGAGCTGGAAGATGCGGTCGTCAGCGGCGCCCGGGGTGTCCTGAAGGTCGAAGCTCTCCCCGGGATTGAAGTCGTCGTCGAGGTTGTGGACGAGCTGGGCGGCGGTCGCGTCCGCGGCCACGGCGTCGTTCGAGACCGCAGCGATCTCGCTGCCTGCGACCGTCGTCTGCGCCATCAGATCCTCGTCCCCGGCGGCGCAGTTCACGACCAGCTGAAGCCCGCCCGCGTCGAGGACGGTCTGCCCCGCCCCGTTGCCGCTTCGGTGCTTCACCGGGACGACTCCGAGCCCATTGAGGCTTTGGGCGCTGCCGGCCGTCACGGCAATCGCTGCGCTGTCCGCGCTCGACGCGCTCGGCACCTTCCCGAGCCGCGACTCGTTGACGTCGTCGCCGGTGAGCGTGTCCAGCGCGACGTCCCGCCCCTGCACCGTGCTGTTGCGGATGTCCAGCCCGCGGACCTCGTTGTTGCGCAGGTCGCGCGTTCGGATGTCGTTGTTGCGCAGGTCGCGCGTGCGCACCGTGTTGTTCTTGATCTCGCGGCTGTCGATGAAGCCGGTCGCGACTCCATACGAGACGCCGCCCAGCGAGACGAAGAGGGCGACGAGGGAGATGACGAGAGCAGGCGTGAGGTGCCGGCGCAGCGACGTCACGGTGAGGGTCCTCCGAATGTCCGGGTGCGGGGGGCTTAGACAGTCAGAACACGCTATCCGCGCGATCGGAGCGCGCCGCGCGACGTGCCGCGCGGCCTGGGCGCGGGGGTGGCGGCCGCCGGGATGGCTACCACGAAGCGGGCGCCGCCTCCCTCGGCGTCGCCGAGCTCCACGCGCCCGCCGTGGGCGTCGACCACCGCCCGGACGATGGCGAGGCCGAGCCCGCTGCCGCTGCGTCGCGTGCCGTCCCCGCCGGCGCGGGCGAAGCGCTCGAACACGCGCTCGCGCATGGCCGGGGGGACGCCGGGCCCGCGGTCGGCCACCTCGAGGACCGCGGTGCCCCCCTCCCGGCGGACGGAAACCGTCACGGGCGTTCCGGACGGCGTGTGGAACAGCGCGTTCTCGATCAGGTTGGCGGCGAGGCGGTGGAGGTCGTCGGCCACTCCCGTGACGGTCACCGGCTCCGGGGCGTCGAGCGAGATGGGGTGGTCGTCGGACACGGCGCTCGCCTCCGCTGACGCCTCGCGCGCCACCGCGGCGAGATCGACGGGCGTCATCGTCGACTCTCGCCCGGCGTCCGCGCGGGCGAGCAGCAGCAGGTCGGCCACGAGGCGGCGCATGCGCCGGGACGAGCGCAGCGCCGACGCGGCCATGTCCCGCTGCTCCCCTTCGAGCTCGACCTCGAGGAGCTCCAGGTTCGCGAGGATGCTCGTCAACGGGGTGCGCAGCTCGTGCGAGGCGTCGGCCACGAACTCACGCTGGCGGTCGAGCGCGGCCTCGCTCTCGTCGCGCGCATCGCTCAGCTCGCGGAGCATGTCCTCGAACGTGTGGGCGAGGTCGGCCACCTCGTCGTTGGCGCGCGGCGCCGGAAGCGTGATGTCGGGGTCGCGCGTGCGCGCCACCTCGCGGGCGGCGCGGGTGAGACCGGCGATCGGCCGCATCGCTCGCCGGGCCACGAGCAGGCCGCCGAGGAAGGCGAGCCCGGTGCCGCCGAGGACTCCGAAGGCGAGGAAGAGCCGCACGCGGTTCACGGTGCGGTTGACGCTCGCCTTGGGCCGGGCGTACTGCAGCCAGCCGATCGGCGCGGAAACCGGCTCTTCGAGCTGATCGAGGAAGCCGTCGCTCTGCTGGCGAACTACGAGCGCCCGCGAGATCACCCGGTAGCCGTTCCGGTCGCTCAGCCCCTCCACCCCGGGCTCGGCGAGCGGGCGCAGGCGCTCGTTCGGGAACGCGACGCTGCCGTCCCGCCGCACCAGGCGGATCTTGGCGCGGCCGGCCTGCGCGCCAGCCAGAGGCTCACCCGAGATGTCGGGCCCACCGAGGCTGTTCACGAGGTCCGCCACCGTGGCCCGCAGCTCGTCGTCGAACCCGTCGCGGATCCGCTGCTCGGCAACCGCCCCGATCACCACCGCGAACAGGCACAGGATCACGAAGGTCAGCGCGGCGCTGACGACCGCGAGCTTCAGCTTGACCGGCAGCCGGGTCCTCATGCCGCCTTCATCACGTAGCCGGCGCCGCGCACGGTGTGGAGGAGCCGCGGCTCGCCGCCGGCCTCGAGCTTTCGCCGGAGGTTCGAGATGAACACGTCGACCGTGTTGGTCTCGGCGAACGGGTCGTAGCCCCAGACCTCGTCGAGGAGCGCCTGACGTGAGACGACGATGCGCTCGTTCCGCATCAGGTGCTCGAGGAGCTCGAACTCGCGGGCCGTCAGCTCGAGCTCGCGGTCACCGCGGTAGACCTCCCTGGAGTCGGGGTTCAGCCGCAGGTCGCCGACGACGATGAAGGCGCTGCCGCGCGGCGGCCGGCGACGGAGCAGCGCCCGTAGCCGGGCCAGCAGCTCCGCGCGCTCGAAGGGCTTGACGAGGTAGTCGTCGGCGCCGGAGTCGAGGCCGTCGACGCGCGCGTCGAGGGCGTCGCGCGCGGTGAGGATGAGGATCGGGACGTCGCCCTCCTCACGCAGGCGACGGCAGACCTCCACGCCGTCGAGCCTGGGGAGGCCGAGGTCGAGCACGACCGCGTCCGGCTCGAACACCCCGGACTCCGAGATGGCCGTCTCGCCGTCGCCGGCCACGCGCACCTCGTAGCCCTCCTTGTCGAGCGAGCGGCGGAGCACCCCCGCGATGTCGACGTCGTCCTCCACGACGAGAACTCGGGGACGGCCGGCCATGCGGCCAATGGTAGGGAGGGTGACCACGGCTTCCGTCGAAAACGACCGGGATGGCCCGCCGCCGCACGCGACGCAGCCGAAGCCGGGGCTTCCTGCCCCAGCTCGAGCTGCCGCGGCTCGAGCAGCGCCACCTCGACCTCATCGGTCTCGGCCTCGTCGCGTTCGCCGCGTTCTTCGCCTGCGTCTTCTACCTCGGCTGGGCGGGCGGCCGGGTGGGGGAGACCATGGCGAACGGCCTGCTCTTCCTGTTCGGAGGGGTCGGCTACGCGGCGCCCGTCGTGCTCTTCGCGGCCGGCGCGCTGCTCGTGGTGCGCCCGGTGCTGCCGGCCACCCATCCGGTGAAGGCCGGGACGGTGTGCCTCGTCGCGGCGCTCACCCTGGGCCTCGCGGCGGGGACCCTCGGGCTCGGCCCGGGAGACACGCCGCGCGACGGGTTCCTCGACTCGAGCTATCTGGAGACACACGGCGGCCTCGTCGGCGAGGTTCTGTTCTGGACGAGCGCGAAGCTGTTCTCCGAGGCCGGCTCGCACATGCTCTGCGTCTTCCTGTTGCTCGCCGGCGGGCTCCTGCTCACGGGGGCGTCGGTGGCCGGGATACTGACCGCCACCCGCGACGCCGCCGTTACGACCAGCGGCCGGGTCCGGCGCACGACGCAGTCGTTCGCGGTCCCGACGGCGCCGCTTCCGCCGATCGAGTCCGGCCCGGTACGCCCGCCCGAGCCCGAGGACGCGGAGCCGGTCGTCCGCGCGACGCACGTGGAGGCGCCGGCGCTCGACGCCTCCGAGCGCTATCCGGACGTATACGACGAGCGGCCGCAGGAGCCCGAGCCGACGCCCGAGGAGGCGCCCGCCCCGGGCGAGGAGCAGCCGGAGGAGCAGGAGCCGGACCCGGTCACGGAGGAGGAGCCGGAGCAGGCCGCGCTCACCCCGATGGGCAATCGCCGCTCGGCCGTGACCGAGTCCGACGATCTCGACTACACGGTGCCGAAGCCCTCGTTCCTGAGGCGATCGAACGGAGCGCAGCGGCTCGACACGAAGGGAATCGAGCGCGTGGGGGCCCAGCTGGTCCAGGCGCTCAGCCACTTCAACGTGGAGGGACGGGTGATCGGGACCGTGACGGGTCCGCACGTGACGCGTTACGAGCTGCGGCTGGCACCGGGGATCAAGATGTCGAAGGTCGCGCAGCTGAAGGACGACCTCGCGTACGCGCTCGCCGCCGAGCAGGTCCGGATCCTCGCCCCGATTCCCGGCAAGCAGGCGGTGGGCGTTGAGGTGCCGAACCGGGTGCGGAAGATGGTCCACCTGGGCGACGTGTTCCAGGAGGCGCCACGCGGGTGGTCGCCGCTGTCCGTCTGGCTCGGGAAGGACATCGCCGGCAAGGCCATCGGCACGGACCTCGCAAAGCAGCCGCACATCCTGATCGCCGGCACGACCGGCTCCGGAAAGTCGGGCTGCGTGAACGCGATGCTCTCCAGCGTGCTGCTGCGCTCGTCGCCCAACGAGGTGCGCATGGTGCTCGTCGATCCGAAGCGCGTCGAGCTGAACCACTACGAGGGGGTCCCGCACCTGCTCACGCCGGTTGTCACGAGCCCCCGGCTCGCGGCGAACGTGCTCGGCAACCTCATCAAGGAGATGGAGGAGCGGTACGGGGTCATGAGCCGGGCGAAGACGCGGAGCCTGCCCGAGCTGAATCGGGTGCGGGCCGGCGACGGCGAGCCGCCGCTCCCGTACATCCTGTGCGTCATCGACGAGCTGGCCGACCTGATGATGGTGGCCCCGGCCGACGTCGAGGACGCGATCATCCGGCTCGCCCAGAAGTCGCGCGCCGTGGGCATCCATCTGGTGCTCGCGACGCAGCGCCCCAGCGCCGACGTGATCACCGGGATGATCAAGGCGAACGTCCCCGCCCGGATCGCGTTCGCGGTCTCCTCACAGACGGACTCACGCGTCATCCTCGACCAGAACGGCGCCGAGTCCCTGCTCGGCCAGGGCGACATGCTGTTCCGGCCGGCGGGCGAGTCGCGCTCGGCACGGATCCAGGGCGCCTTCATCACCGAGGAGGAGATCGAGCGCCTCACCGAGGTGTGGCGCCGCCAGGGCGAGCCCGAGATGCACGAGGAGCTGCTCGAGGCCGTGGAGCCGGAGGGGGATCCCGAGGCCGGCGAGGGAGACTTCGACCCGGACCAGGACGACCTGCTCGGCGACGCGATCGCCACGGTGGTTCAGATGGGCACCGCGTCCACCTCGATGCTCCAGCGCCGCCTGCGGGTCGGGTACACGCGGGCCGGGCGACTGATCGACATGATGGAGCGCCGCGGGGTGATCTCGGGCTACGAGGGGTCGAAGGCCCGGCAGGTCCTGATCACCGAGGCGGACCTGCCCGGGGTGCTCGCGGAGCTCTCCGAGCCCGCCGTCGCGGCGCCCTCCGACGAGTAGGCGACCGCCTCCCGCGGGCTCTCATACCGCAGATACTCCCTGCCCCTTACCACTGCACAGGTTCCCTGCACGATCCCCTGGAGCTTGCTCCATCGATCCTTTGCCTTGCTTGACAGTCTGTCCCCATCGGGGGGACGGTTGACGTGGCCTCTCGGGCCAAGGCGACTGCGCAGTGGCCGTCGAATCAGCTGGCGTCATGCCCGCTACCAGCACTCACCCTTAAGAGGGGAGGCCTCATGAATTTACGCGCGCCGGTCCTTCTTGCTCTGCTTGTCACGCTCGCCGCTCCGGCCCCTGCTCACGCCCAGAAACCGGTCCGCGAGGTGTTCCCGCCACCGGACGACGCTGTGACCGAGGCTTGCGGATTTCCGGTTCTTGTGCACGCGGATGGGGCCGTCATCCGGAAGACGTGGTTCGACGAGCAGGGCAATCCTGTCCGCGCCGTCGAGACGTATCCAGGGCTTACGTACGTGCTGACAAACCAGACGACGCAGCAGCAGATTCAGTTCCCCGTGGTCGGTCCGGCCTTCTATGACTTTCATCCAGACGGGTCCTTCACGGTGACGGGGTCAGGGCCCTGGGGCTGGTGGCCGGAGAACCCGGAGACGGGCGAGCCCGGAATCTTCCTCATCCGGGGGCGGCTGACGTTCACGGTTGACGCCGAAGGAGAGTTGGTCTCGTTCGACGTGATCACCGGTCACGTCGTCAACGTCTGTTCTCGCCTCGCCTGACGACAGCTCTGCAGAGACGCGACTTGCGCCGACGCCCGATAGAGCATCGGGCGTCGGCGCGAGCGCTCCTCGGAAGACGGACGTGCGTCAGGGACGCCAATATCGCGTACGGGATCAGGGCCTCTACCGGCACGAGCCCGCGCGACCACGTGAGGGACAACCCACCCGGAGTGTGACGCGGTCGCCCGGGGGAAACCATGGCGAACGGTTTGCGACGCCTCCGAGGGCGACGGCACTCTTGGCCGCACCGTCCGACGAAAACGGGCGGGTCGGCGACCGTCTTCTACGTTGGCTTAAGGCGCGGCGAGCTCATAACGCTGTGCGACCGGACCATGGACCTGATGCTGGCGAGATCCGCTCGCACGCCGGTGGGATCTCGAGGAGCGTGAGCAGCAAGCTCCAGCGGCGCGCCGACCTCGCGTGGCAGGCAGCCGCGCGCAGGCGCAACAGCCCCGAGGATGTCGCCCCACGTTGGCGTCGGTCGCAATTGTTCCGGGTGAACATCGGTACCGTGAGCGCCGCTCTCGGGCACGCTAGCGTCACGATCACTTGCGACCGATACCACCACCTGACGCCGGGCACGATGGACGCGGCGGCGTCGCTGATCCAGGCGAACGTCGACAACCGCTAGGCCGCGTTCTACGCGCATTCTGTGCGCGCACGCCCCCCGATCCCGCTCCACAAATCGGAGAACGGGGCTTCTAGCCCGATGCCGACGATCGGGGAAACGCTTCGCGAGGCGCGGATGCGACGTCACCTCGATATCGCCGATGTCGAGAGCCGAACGAAGATCCGCGCGAAGTACCTGCGGGCGCTCGAGAACGAGGAGTTCGGGATGCTCCCGGGCCCGACGTTCGTCAAGACCTTTCTGCGCACGTATGCGGAGATGCTGGGGCTCGACCCGCATCCGCTCGTGGAGGAGTACCGCGCGACGCACGAGCGCCGCGACGAGGTCGACGCCCTGCAAACGCTCGGCCCGCAGGCCTCCGCGCGCGAGCGGCTCAGGCAGCGCCCGCGGCTCGGCCCGGGCTCGGCGCTGCTCCTGATCGTGGCCGCCGTCGTCGCGGCCCTCGTGGCCGTGGGGCTGTTGGCGGGCGATGACGATGACGGCTCGCCGGAGCCGACGGTCGCACAGACGGAGCGCCAGCAGGCCCGACGCGAGCGGGGACAGCCGGCGGCGCCGCGGCGGGTAAGGCTGAGGGTCACGCCGATCACGCCCACTTACGTCTGCGTGGACAAGGGCGCCGGCACGCCCGTTACCTTCGAGGGCATCCTCGACGCCCCCCAGGTCTTTCGGGGCCGAAGAGTGCGCGTGAACCTGGGGAAGACCGACGTCGAGCTGCGGGCGAACGGCCGGCCGGTGCCGCTCGAGCCGGGGCCGAATCCGGTGGGGTTCGTGTTCAGGCCGAGGTCCACGCGCCCGCTCCCACCCGCCGAGCGGCCCTGCGTCTGATGTGACTCCCCGCGCCGGCATCGTCGTAACCGGCACCGAGGTGCTCACCGGCCGCGTGCGCGACCGCAACGGCCCCTGGCTGTCGGACCGGCTCCTCGAGCTGGGCGTGGAGCTCGCGCACATCACGATCTGCGGCGACCGCCCGCGCGACATCGAGGCGCAGCTTCGCTTCCTCGCCGACCAGGGCGTGGACCTGATCCTTACGAGCGGCGGGCTGGGACCCACCGCGGACGACATGACGATCGAGGTGGTGGCGCGCTTCACCGGCCGCGAGCTGGTGCTCGACGAGGAGCTCGAGGAACGCATCGGCGAGATCCTGCGCCCGCTCATGAGGCGGTTCCGCCGCTGGGATCCCGAGGCGATGCGGGCGGCGAACCGAAAGCAGGCGCTGATCCCCGAGGGATCGGTGGTGATCGATCCGGTCGGCACGGCGCCCGGCGTGGTCGTTCCGGGGACGCCCGTCGTGGTGGTGCTGCCGGGGCCGCCGCGCGAGCTTCAGCCGATGTGGGAGACGGCGCTCGCCACCGAGCCCGTCCAGGCCGCGATAGCGGGCCGCACGCTCTACACCCAGCGCACGCTCCGGCTCTTCGGTCTGCCGGAGTCGGCCCTGGCCGAGACCCTGCGCGACGCGGAGCGGAGCGTCGAGGGGTTCGATCATCTCGAGATCACCACCTGCCTGCGCGGCGGGGAGCTGGAGGTGGTCACTCGCCTCGAGCCCGATGCGGCGCCCGCCTACGGGGCGCTGGAGGGGGTGATCGCCGACCGCCACGCGCGCGAGCTCTACTCGACGGACGGCGCGCGGATCGACGACCTCGTGGCCGAGCTGCTCCTCGGGCGGCGCGTGGCCACGGCCGAGTCGTGCACCGCGGGCCTGCTCGCCGCGCGCCTCACCGAGCGGCCCGGCTCGTCCGACTACGTGGCGGGCGGGGCGGTCGTCTACGCCAACGAGGCGAAGACGGATGTGCTGGGGGTCGACCCGGCGCTCATCGCCAACCACGGGGCGGTGTCGGAGCCGGTGGCGGAGGCGATGGCCGAGGGGGCCCTCCGGCGCTTCGACGCCGACACCGCGGTGGCGGTGACGGGCATCGCCGGCCCCGGTGGAGGCACAAGCGACAAGCCCGTGGGCACCGTGAGCTGGTGCGTGCGGCTGGGGGAGGGGAAGTCGCTCTCGCGCACGCTGCTCCTGCCGGGCGGTCGCTCCGACATCCGGGACCGCTCGACAACGGTGGCGATGCACCTGCTCCGGCGGGTTCTGAGCGGAGCGGAGGACGGCGTCCCCTGAGCGGCCCCCGCGCGCGCATGTTCGTCGCGCTCGACCTTCCGGAGGACGCGCGCGAGGGCCTGATCGAGTGGCGCGACCGCCTCGTCGCGGACCGGCGCGACCTGCGCCCGGTGCGCCCCGAAGCCCTGCATGTCACGCTCGTGTTCCTCGGCTGGCAGGACGAGTCGGCGGCCGACCGCATCGCCGCGGCCGCCTTCGAAGCGGCCCCGGGCGCGGGGCCGACGCTCACGCCCACCGGCGTGCGCCCGGTGCCGCCGCGCGACCCGCGCCTGTTCGCGCTCGATCTGGACGACGAGGGGGAACGGGCGGTCGCGCTCCAGGCCGCGATCTCGACGGCGCTCGAGGCGGGCCGCTGGTACCGGCCCGAGAAGCGCCCGTTCTGGCCGCACATGACCCTCGCGCGCGTGAAGAGGGGCGTCCGCCGGGCGCCTCCGCTGGGGGAGGAGCCACCGCCGAGCGAGCCGTTCGGGGCGCGCGAGCTGACCCTCTACCGGTCGACGTTGCGGCCCCAGGGCGCGCTGTACGAGCCGCTGGCGCGGCGGCAGCTCTAACGTGATCACGTGCCGCGAATTCCGCTGCCAGAGCCGCCGCTCACGGACGGTCAGATCGTCCTGCGCGAGTGGACGCCGGCGGACGTTCCCGCGCTCACGCGGGCCTGCCGGGACCCCGAGATTCCACGGTGGACGGTGGTGCCCTCGCCCTATCTCGAGCGTCATGCGCGCGACTTCATCTCCGGCTGCGCCGGCGACCGCGCGGCGGGGAGGGAGCTCGCGCTGGCGATCGTGGACCGCGAGGACCGGCTGCTCGGCGCGATCGGGGTGGGGCGCTTCGACTGGGACGACGGCAAGGCGGAGATCGGGTACTGGATCGCGCGCGAGGCGCGGCGGCGCGCGGTGGGAGTCCGGGCGGCGCGCCTAGTGGCGCGGTGGGCGCTGACGGAGCTCGGCCTCGAGCGGGTCGAGCTGCTCGCAAACCCGGAGAACGTGGCATCGCAGCGCCTGGCGGAGAGCGCGGGCTTCACGCGCGAGGGCACGCTGCGCCGGTACCGCCGCCGGCGCGGGGAGCGCGAGAACCTCGTGATGTTCTCGCTGCTCCGGGAGGATCTGGAGTGAACGGCGTGCCTTAGCACCGGCGCCGTCTGATCGCCAGCCTGCGCGGGGGTTCGAATCGGAGGCCTTCGTGGATGCTGGACCTGCGTGGACCTGTCTCAGGGGCGGACGGATCGCATCAAGCCTGCCGTCAACCGCGACCCTCGGCGATGGGGCCAGAGGCGGCTTCGAGCGCTCGTCGAGCAAGCGCCATCTCGCCCGCGAGGCTCGCTTGCATCAAGGCCAGGATGTCGAAGGTCGATGGGTCCGAGACGGAGTAGTGAGCGTAGACCCCGAGCTTGCGTCGCCTCACGAACCCCGCCTGGTTGAGGACAGCGAGATGCTTCGAGGTGTTCTGCTGCGACGTTCGAAGGGCCTCGGTCAGCTCTTGCACGGTGAGCTCTTGCTCCTGAAGCTCAGCAAGGAGCTTCAGCCGCGTTGGGTCGGCCAGGGCCCGGAACCGGCGAGAGAGAAGGTCGGCGAGGGCCCAGGGGAGCTCCTGTCCGTGGACACTCATCTCGACCGGGGCCTTGCCGTGGTCGGAGTGTCGGCGGCGCGGGCCGCGCCTGCGGACATCAGCTCGAACGCCAAGCGGTAGACGCGCTCGCCATCGAGCTCGCGATCGACCAGGCTCTCGAACAGCACGCCCATCGCCAGGCCGACGAAGCCCGCTGCCAGGTCGGCCGCGGGCAGGCCGGCTGCCGCTCGGCCCTGCGACACCCGCTCCTCGATCATGCCCTGGACCATGGTGCGGCGCCGGCGCCGGATCGCGGCAAATCGCTCACCGACGTCGGGATCGCGAGCGGCCCGCGCCCAGAACTCGCCCAACAGCACCAGGTAGGGTCGCTCGTCGGCCAGCAATGAGCGGATGAGCGCGCCGCTGGCCTGGGCTTGCTCCGCGGCCGTCTCGGCCGCGATGAGCGGCGCCGCCAACTTCCGCAGCCGAGGCTCCAGGCGCTCCTCGAAGACGGCCAGCAACAGGTCGTCCTTGCCCGCGAAGTTCGAGTACACGGCCCCCGTCGAGAACCCCGCGCGCTCGCAGATCTCTTCCACGCGCGCGCCCGCAAGGCCGCGCTCTGCACACACGTCTACCGCCGTGTCGAGCAACAGTGCCCGCGTTCGGGCCTGTTGCTCCTGGCGAGTGAAGCGCCGGCGGGCCGACCGGGGCCCCGGAGCCGCTTCTCGCGTGGCGGCCATGTAATGAGCTTATCCGAATAACGACCGTATCTGTGTGCCGCGCAAGTACGGTCTCGAGCAGACGGCGCCGGCCGTCCCCCGGGTCTCCTTCCCCTCAGCCGCCCTGATACGTAACGGTCCGGTCGAACCGAAGCTCGCCGCCCGCGATGGTGTACACGCCGTAGTCCGTGAGCGTCGTGTCGCCGTTCTCGTCGATGTCGTACGTCCCGAGCACCGACTCGCGCCCCTTCGTGTTGAACAAGCCCTCGATCATCGCCTGCCTGTCCGAGCAGTCCGGTCCAAGCTTCTCGCAGGTGTCGAGGATGAGGCGCATCGCCTCGTAGCCGTAGATCGCGTACGGATCCGGGTTCGGCTCGCCGTACTTCGTCTCGAAGTCCCGGAAGAACCGCCGACCCGCGGGCGGATACTCGTCGGGCGACAGCGCCGCCACGGTCAGCTTCACGTGCCTTCCGACGTCGCGCGGGATGCCGCCTTCGGCCGGATCGGCGAAGCCGGACTCGGCCACCCCGTCAGGCCCATACAGGCGGGCGTCCGGCAGCGCCGCGGCAAGGTCCTTGAACAGCTGGACCGCGCCGTTGGCCGTGATCCCGGAGAAGAGGACGCAGTCCACTCCCTCGTCCGCGAGCTTCGCCGCCTGGGAGCGGAAGTTGGCCGCCTTGGGGTCGATGCCCTCATTGCCCGACACGTTGAGCCCCACATCCTGTGCGGCGGTGAGGACGTTGCGAGCGAGACCCGCGCCGTACACCTCCTTGTCGTTGAGGATGTAAGCGTTCTGGCAGCCGTCCTCCTGCATCAGGGTCGCCAGTGCGGCGCCCTGGATCGTGTCCTTGGGGACGATGCGCAGGTAGTGGCGCTCGCCGGTCGGGTAGTACTTCTCGGGCTCGCCCTCGTCGGCGCCCGGCTCGTCGGTGGTCAGACCCACGGCCGTGTTGCCGGGGCTCACCTGGGCGATCGGCACCTCGTTGAGGATCGGGATCGAGATCGCGCTCGCGCCCGAGTTGAACTCGCCGATGTAGGCGATCGAGCTGTCGTCCTGGGCGACCCGGCGCGCGTTTGCCGAGGTCTGCTCCGGGGTCCAGGTGCCGGCCTGCGCCGTCGAGTCGTCCAGCGACGTGTACTTGATCGTGAACTGCCCCGCCTCGCCGTTGCGCTGCTGAAGGGCGAGCTTGATGCCGTTCACCATCGCCACGATCTGGGGCCGGGAGGCGCCTTGGAGCGGCAGCGAAGAGTAGACGTCGAGCGTTCGACCATCGCCGCCCCCGCCTGCCCCCTGATCGTCGTCGTCGCCACAGCCCCCAAGCGCAATTGTCGCGACGACGCCACTCAAGGCGATCAATCGACCCAGCTGCATGTGCTCCCCTCCTACACGATGGACGTCGAGAAGAAGCTACAGGAGTAAGTCTTAAATTAGTGTGTATCAACTACACAGATAAACCGTTACACAACCAAGTCTGAGGTGACCAGGTGTGAGAATTCCGCTTATGGTGAATGCCAGCCGTAGGCACGGGGAGGTTCCAACCACACTCACCTCCGCTCTACGGGCACGCCACGCGGGCCGGGTGCGCAGGCTGTCGACCCGGCCCGTGCGGCGGCTCCCGTACAGCCGGCTGTGTTCCTAGGGCAACAGCTGCGGCCTCCCGGGCGCGAGCTGGCGACAGCACGGGCCGGGGACGCCTCCGTCGAGAATCCAGGCCCGGGGGCGGGGCGGCTGTACCCAGGTCGCCGGGGGCCGTGGCGCGCGGCGCCAAACCCCCCCATGAAGTCGGCTTTCAGGAAGTCTTGGAGGTCGCGCCAACATGGCCCGGGAAAGGGCACGGCCGCGGGGCGCTCGAGCATCAGAGGAGGGCAGTACTGTTGACCCCCCGCAGGCTCGCGTGCCAGGTCTCGACCGCTCGCGCCGCCGGATTCGTGCACGCCCGCACCGGCTCGTCGATGGACTCGCGCTGGCGCCGGGGGCTGATCCGCCGCCGGCCGGGCCGATCGAGCACTGCGAGGAGCTCGCCGGTGGGTGCAGGTGTGTAAGGGGCGGCGCCCGCTCGCCGCCCGCCCTCAGGGGGGCGAACTTACGTCCGATCTCACTCCTACGCTCGGGGTTCCAGAGCTTGAGGAGACGGACGTATGGACAAGGAGCAGCAGAAGGCCGCCCAGGCCCGCGAGTCAGCGCTGAAGGGCGCGATCACGCAGATCGAGCGGCAGTTCGGGCAAGGCTCGATCATGAAGATGGGCGACGAGGCCGCCGCGGTGCGGGTGTCCGTCATCCCCACCGGGGCGCTGTCGCTCGACCTCGCGCTCGGCGTGGGCGGGCTGCCGCGCGGGCGGATCGTCGAGGTCTTCGGCCCGGAATCGTCCGGTAAGACCACGCTCCTCTACCACGTGCTCGCGAGCGCCCAGCGGATGGGCGGCATCTGCGCGTTCATCGACGCCGAGCACGCGATGGACCCCGCCTACGCAAAGCGGATCGGCGTGGACATCGACGAGCTGCTCGTCTCCCAGCCCGACCACGGCGAGCAGGCCCTCGAGATCGCCGACCTCCTGATCCGCTCGGGTGCGGTCGACGTGGTGGCGATCGACTCCGTGGCCGCGCTGACGCCGAAGGCCGAGCTGGAGGGCCAGATGGGCGACCAGACCGTCGGCGTGCAGGCGCGGATGATGTCGCAGGCGATGCGAAAGCTGGCCGGCAACCTGAACCGGGCGAACACGCTGTGCGTGTTCACGAACCAGATTCGGGAGAAGGTCGGAGTGATGTTCGGATGTCTTTCGTACTCCACCCGCGTGGTGTTGGCAGACGGCCGCACCGAGAAGATCGGCAAGATCGTCAACCAGCGGCTGCCGGTCGAGGTCATGTCGATGGATCCCGAGACGGGCGCGATCTCCCCCAAGCGGATCGTCGAGTACTACGACAACGGCGAGACTGACGAGTGGCTCCAGTTCGAGGTTGCTGCCGCCGGCGGGCCAGGCATTCGGAAGTTCGCCTGCACCCCGAACCACCTGATCTTCACGCCGGAGGGCGAGAAGCACGCCGAGGAGATCGAAGAGGGCGACGAGGTCCTCACCGCCGTCACGCACTATGACCTACGCGAGGACCAGCTCAAGCTGATCCTGGGCAGCTTGCTGGGCGACGGATCGCTCCGCTTCGCCTCTAACCACAACGCGCACTTCCGCGTCGGGCACGGTGAGCGACAGCGTGAGTACTGCCAGTGGAAGAACGAGATGCTCGCTCCCTTCGCGAACAAGATCGGAAGGACGGGCAAGGGCTTCGGCTTCGACACGATCCCAATGCACCAGCTCGCGTGGCTTCACGAGGCCGTGTACGCAGCGAACGGAGGCCGGACCGTCAACGACGAGCTCATCCGGCAGCTCGACGAGCGTTCCATCGCTGCCTGGTACTGCGACGACGGCTCATTCTCAGGCCACTACGAGCGCTGGGGACACGGGAAGTCGGTCATCTATTGCTCCGGTCTCAGCGATCAGGACAGGGAACGACTCGCTGTGCGGTGTGAGGAACTCGGAATGGGACGCCCGACCGTGCGGAAGCGAGAGCTGTTGTTCAGTGGGGAGAGGACGCGCTCGTTCCAGGAAAAGATCGCGCCATACGTGCATCCATCGCTGGACTACAAGCTTCATCCGAACTTTCGTGGTCGGTTCGAGTGGCATCCGGACACGAGCGATGCCCACCACAACGGGACGAGGCTCACGTCGAGGACGAGTCTTCGTCCGGTGCCGATGAAGGTGCTTCACAAGTACCGCAAGCCAACACTCGCGGCAAGGCATGACCGTCCGTCCCAGCGGCACCGGTACGACCTCCAGATCGAGGGCAATCACACCTACCTGGTCGACCACGTGGTCGTCCACAACTCCCCCGAAACCCAGCCCGGCGGCCGCGCGCTCAAGTTCTACGCCTCCCAGCGGCTCGACATCCGCCGCATCGAGACGCTCAAGGAGGGCACCGAGGCGATCGGCAACCGGGTGCGGGTCAAGGTGGTCAAGAACAAGGTGGCCGCGCCGTTCCGGCAAGCCGAGTTCGACATCGAGTATGGCCTCGGGGTCAGCTCGGAGGGCTGCATCCTCGACCTCGCGATCGAGCACGGGATCGTCCAGAAGTCGGGCTCGTTCTTCTCGTACGGCGACGAGCGGCTCGGCCAGGGCCGCAACAACGTCAAGGGCTACCTGCGCGAGAACCCCGGCGTCGCGAGGGAGATCGAACGCAAGATCTACGACGTGCTCGGGGTGGAGCCGACGGCGGTGCCGCTGGCGGCCGTGGACGGCGGGACGCCCGCGGACGCGGGCACGGACGCCGTCGCCTCGGAAGGCGCCGCGGGCGGCCGCGAGGAGCGGGCCGCCTGACCCGGCGGCGGTCCGGCCCATGGATGAGCAGCCCGCACGATCCGAGCTCGAGCGAGCGCTCGATCTCGCCTACCGCGCGGTCGGCCGCCGCGAGCGCACGGTCGCCGAGCTGCGGACCTGCCTGGAGGGCAAGCGGGTCGGCCCCGAGGAGATCGACGCCGCCGTCGCCGAGCTGCGCGGGGCGGGCCTCCTCGACGACGCCCGCTTCGCCCAGCGGTTCGCCGAGGACAGGCGGGAGCTCGCCCGCTGGGGCGGTGAGCGCATCGCCCGCGAGCTGCACCGCCGCGGCGTGGTCCCCGACCTGATCGAAGCGGCCATAGCCGACCGCGGCACCGAGGACGAGCTCGCCACGGCCCTGCTTGTGCTCGAGGAGCGGGCCCCGCCACACGGCGACGACCGGGCGCGTGACCGCGCCTGGCGGCTCTTGGTGCGTCGCGGCTACACGCCGGAGATCGCGTACGACGCCGTACGGGCGTACGAGCGCCGCTGTTTGGCGGAGGGCCGGCGGGCGGCCTGAGGAGCGGGGCGGAGGACGCCGGCTAACGGGTGCTAACTAGCTGGCTCCCGCTTTCCTCGGCCGCGTCAGGTGGGCCGCAGCATGCTGGTGTCGTCGACGAGCAGCACTGACCGGCCGCGTTACTGCTCGTCGTCCAGGGCGAGCGCCGCGACAGCACAGGACGCGCGCTTGCTCCTTCGCTAGCTTGGGCCCGACTAGGGGTGGAGGACTTCGAGCAGATCACGACCCGCGGCGTTCCGAGTCAGACGACGCGTTGTTCAAACGACTACGGATTCCGGGTGATCGCGGTCTGGCGGGGCCGGGGTTGACAGGGGCGGACGCGGGGTTAGGGTGCCCGGCGAAAACCGGCATCGGGAGGCTTTGACGTGAGAAGGCAGGCGGCCAGCGCGAGCTTTGAGGGTCATGTCCATCGGTCGACGCTGCTTCGTGGCGCCGCCGTGGCGTTCGCGACGTTGGCGGTCGCTGCGTTCGCGTTCGCCGCCCGCGCCGATGCCCTGATCTACTGGGCCAACGCAAACACCCACACGATCGGGTTCGCCACCTTCGACACCAAGATCGTCGACCAGAACTTCATCCAGGTCGCCGGCGTCCCGAATGGGGTGGCGGTGTACGGGGACTACGTCTATTGGACCGTCCCCGGCGCCAATGCGATCGGGCGCGCCGGCATGAACGGCACGGGCGTGAACCAGACCTTCATCCAGGGCCTCCAGGGGCCACAGGGGGTGGCCGTCAACAGCGCGGGCATCTTCTGGACGAATACCGCCAGCGGCTCGATCGGGCGGGCGAACCTCGACGGCACGGGCGTGAACCAGCACTTCATCACCGGCGCAAGCCCCTCCAACCTGATGGCCGCCGACGCCGACCACCTGTACTGGACGATTCTCGGCGGCCAATTCGGCTCTGACTCGATCGCGCGCGCCGACGTGTCCGGCGGCAATCTCAACACGACGTTCATCACCGGTGAAGCAGTGAACAGTCCTGAAGGAGTGGCGGTCGATGACGCCCACGTCTACTGGACCAGCCTCCTCGGCGAAGCGATCGGGCAGGCCAACCTCAGCGACGGATCGGGGGCCAACGGTGGCTTCATCGATGGGGTTCACAACCCCACGGGGATCGCGGTCAACGGCGGCCAGCTGTACTGGTCCAACGTCGTCTCGAACTCGCTAGGCACAGCCGACACCAGCGGCGGGAATGTCAATCAGACCTTCCTCCCCGCCGCAGGGCCCGAAGGAGTAGCGGCCGAGCCGCTGATCCCCGCGCCGACGCCACCTCCGACGATCGCCGACCTCATCGCCGAGGTCACCGGAGCCGGGCTCCCGCACGGGACCGCGCGGAGCCTGCTGGCAAAGCTCGAGAACGCGCAGCGAAAGGTCGGCGCTGGCCAGATCGCGGTGGCCTGCAACGGCTTGGGCGCGTACCTCAACGAGGTCCGGGCGCAGAACGGAAAGAAGCTCCAGGCCGCCTACGCGCAAGACCTCATCGACGCGGCCAGGGCCGTGCAAGACGCGTTGGGTTGCGGCACGACCTGACCCGGTGCGAAGGTGCCCGAATTTCCTGGTCTACAGCGGAATTCGCGCCGTGGCGACAGCCTACGGGAACCGGCTCGGGGGAAACTCGCTGCGTGAACTCGACACTCCGACCGGACACCGGTGGGCTCCCGCCGTGGAGGAAGGAGCACAGGTTGAGAGTGTGCTCTTCGTAGGCGGCCCCAGTCAGTCCGACGCAGTGCATAGAAGATCGAAAAGTCCCACGGGTCGTCGCCAACCACAACTTGCACTGTCGTATCATCGAACGGGCCGCGCTGCGAGTACCACGTCAGCTACGCAGCATGAGTCGTGCTCGGGAGCTACGAACCGGGCCCCGGGGCGCCTCCCGGTCAGCGCGCCACCGTAGCAACTGCGCCGAACGGCTTCCTGCCGGATCGGAAAGCGGCGAGTTCCGCGGCCGTTGGGCCGTGCTGGCCCGGCGGCTGGCCGTCCTTCTCAGCCGTCTTCGATTCGGCATACGAGCGCCTGTGCGCGCTGCGTTCGCAGCCGATCTGGATCGCCAGGTCGGCTCGGCCCAGAGCGGGGACGTCTGGTTCAAACGCAGAACCAGGCGCGAAGCGCCCGTCCGGGCCGCTACCGCTCGGCTCGGCCATTGATGGGCGCTCTGGCCGGCGCGTCGCACGCCTCACGGGCGGGGCACCCGCGCCGGGCGCTGGGCGCCGGTCAGCCGGTGATCCTTGGCGGGCGCCCGCGGCCTGGATCCGTGAGCAGACGCGTGCCTTCGCCGCGCGGGCGCCGGGGGCGCCAGCGGCGGCCTGGACACAGAGGCGTCCGCGCGCGGCGCTCGGCACCCGGATCGTGGCTGCGCTGCATCGAGCAGGTCGCTGCTGATGTCCCGGTGGGGATGCACCTCTGCTACGGCGACTACGGCCATCAACACTTCACCCAGCCGAGTCGCTGGAGATGCACCGTCAACCTCGTCAACGCCGTCAGCAAGGTGGCCGGGCGGCCACTGGGCTGGGCCTCGTTCACCGTGCCCAACGGGCCGCGCGCGCTGCGGCGGCACTAGAGGCGTGGCCGCCGGCGTTGTTGTCCCGCTGCGGGACCCAAGGAGGGCGGACTCTCGCTCGTGCCGTCAGCGAGCGGCCGGCGAATCGACAGTCGGAGCCGCAGAAACGGGCTCCCTGCCATGCCGCGCGGCGTCACGCATCGCGCTCGGGACTGAGGCGGACCGTAGAACGCGGAGGATCGCCCGGATGATGTTGGCGCGGGATGCCGATGCCGACAAGCATGCTCCGGCCGCCGAGGCGTCAGCGCCACGAGCCGTGAGCGCTGATCAGCCCGTGACCGCGGGGGCGCGACCGATCCGAACCGGCGAGCAGACACGGGCCCGCGCCGGACGTGCGCCCGGGGCCGCGGCCACGACGTCGACACAGAAGCGTCGTCGCTTGGTGCGCGGCACGCGGCGGGTGAAGGGGAGCCTGCGGGAGCGGCCGGCGCGGAGCTCGGAGATTCGAGTCCTGTGGCCGCGGACGGCGTGGAGCCTGACGTCCCAGAGCGACGAGACCGTCCGGCCGCGGCCGCCGCGCCGGTTGTGCACGCGCGCAACGTAGCTGGCGGTAGTGCCGGGCCGCACGCGGCGCGGGCCGCGCAGCGTGACCGCGAGTCCGCCGCGGGTGGGGTGTCGGCGCGGTCGAACGCCGACGAGCCTGCTGACGTTGCCGCGGCGGTCGCGGGCGCAGCGCAAGGGGTGCGTCAGGTGCACGAGCCGGTGCGTGCGCCCGTCGCTGATGCGCAGGCGCGACTCGAGCTCCAACGGCAGGGTGTCGAGCGCGATCGCCGCCGGCAATGCGTGGCATACCCGCGGGGTGCGGAGGGCCGGCGCACTGATCCGCAGCGTCAGCGCGACGTGCGCGCGCGGATCGACGCGGCGCAGCGTGATACGCGCGCGCCGGCGGCCGGTCGTGCTCGCGGTGAACCGGCCGGCGGCGGTGCGTCTTAGCTTGAGCGGCCGCGGCGCTCGAACGCCGCGGGGTCGCGCCAGCTCGCCGTGCCCCCGGCGCTCGAACAGTAGCCGGCCCAGGGTGACGGTCGCGCCGGCGAGCCGCAGGCTGCGCGGGATGTCAACGATGGCGCGCAGGTACGCGCGGCCGCGCACTGCGCGGCGGTGCCCGACCCGAGGCCGACCGAGCACGATCGGCGTACGCCGGCGGTCCCGCGCTGCGGCCGGCGCGGCCGGCGCAGTATCGATGGCGGGGTTGAGCGAGTGGCTGTTCAAGCCCCAGCTGTTTTGTCCGATGCTGGTGTTGACGTCGACGCCGGCCGAGCAGCCGAAGGTCCACGCCGTCTGCGCGTTGCCGGGCTGGTAGTTGCACGTCGCTGACACCGGCCCCCAGATCCGGCTCATCAGATCGGCCGGCGGGGCGTTCGTGTCGTAGTAGCAGTAGTAGCTGCCGGTATTCGGGTGGTAGATGCACGGCGTCGCAGGAAGACCCGTCGATGACGTGGTGGGGGGCAGCCCAATAGTCGTGAAGTTCTGGCTGCTGCCGATGACGCCCGGCCCCAGCGCCGGGCCCCTGCAAAACCGACCCAGGCCGTTGTCGGCGCAGTTCGTGACCCGGTAGCGGTCGTAGACCGTCGGCATGAGCGACCGGTAGACCCAGGTGGCGAAGCCCTGGTTGGCGGCGCTCGCGATGCCGATGGTGTCCAGCGCCCAGGTCCCGCGCGAGCGCAGCTGGCCGACGAGTCCGAGCAGCCCGGCATCCTGGCGCACCTGCTGGCTCTGGACCGACATCGCCTTGTTCACCTCCGTGGCCATCTGCGCGAACTGGCTCTGCAGCCCGGCGTACGTCGTGAAGAACGAGCTCACCGCCGTCTGCGAGGACGACGCCAGCGCCGACAGCACATACGAGGCGACCGACAGAGGCGCGCCCGCCAAGGGCGACCCAGCGCCGGCCGCCGCGCCCGCGATCCCGAAGATCGCGCTCCAGAGCTCTAGAGCATTGAACTGCGTCGTCGATGCCGCCGCCACCTGCAGCCCAAGGTTCGACCCGATCGCCGGCAGCTCGGCGCCCTCGGCGATGAACAGGCTCTCGCGCATGCTCTCGAGCTGCGCGAAGAAGTTCACCACCTCGACGGCCGCGTAGTTCTCGGCGAGCATCTGGTTGACCACCGCGGTCCAGTCCGCGGCCGTGAAGCCGCTACTCCCGGCCGGCGGCGTGCACGCCTGGAAGCTCGGCGGGTTGCCAGGTCCGGGGCCGGTGCAGTTCGCGATCGAGACCAGCCCCTGCTGCAGCTGTTGCAGGTCCGAGGCCTGCGGCGCGTTCTCCGACGCCCACACGTCGCGCACCGACGCCGCCGTCTCGGGGATCACGCCGTCGCTCTTGGCCAGCGCGGTCATCGCCGTGAAGGCGGCCCGCTGACCTTCGCTCGGGAACGCCGGGTAGCCCTCGGGCAGGTAGCGCTCCCAGCCACCAGTGCCGCGCCGGTCATAGAACCAGGTACGGATCCCGAACGGGCCGCGCGCGACCACGTCGTCGCGGCCGTCGCCGTCGACGTCGCCGGTCTGGATCGTCGAGAAATACTCCGGATCGACCAGCCACGGATCGCTCGCCAGCGCCAGCGGCGTGGAGGGCTGGAACTGCCGCCACGTCCGGGTCGCGGGGTCGTAGGACCACGCCTGCAGGCCGTCGTTATCGAGCGCGAGCACTTCCTGTTTGTGGTCGCCGTCCAGGTCGGCCGTGCGGATCGACCCCCACCGGCCGCTCTCGGTGGCATCGTCGGATGAACCCAAGCTCGCGAGCGCGGTCAGCGTGGGGAGCCGCTCGACGAAGATGAGATGTTCCTCGCCGGTTCCCGCGGCCCCCGTTCTCGACCACGTCCACACCCGCAGTCCGTCGCTCGCGCGCGCGAGGATCTCGTCTCCGGGTTGGCCGTCGATGTCGGCGGTCTGCAGCGTCTCGTAGTAAGAGGGGCTGCTGCCGAGACAGTCGCCGCTGCCGGGCCCCGACGCGCCCGCCACCGAGAACGGGCAATCCGGTTCGCCAGCAAAATCGCTGAACACGGAAAACCCCTCGCTAAGGAGGGCGAGCGGTTCCCAGCCGGGTTCCTGCTGGTCCCACAGCCCCACTCCCTCGCCCAGATCCTCCCCGCGGTGAAGGACCTCGGCGGTGTCCTGCGGTGCGTACCGGCCCGCTGGGGGGATCACGCTGGAGGTCTGCAGGTTGAGGTAGCAGGACGGCTTCACGCAGTCGTCATCGTCCAACCCCGCGACTGGGTGACCCGGGGGGCCTTGATCCGGGAGGCGGTACCACGCGCCGTACCAGAGGTAGAACGCCATCGGATCGTTGCGTGGGCGCGCCCAGAGGAAGGGCGGGGCGGTCCGGGTAAAAATCCCGGTTTGGATCGTCGAATACGCCGAGGCATCGCCGTAGCCGTCGGCGTCGCTGAACGGGCCACCCGTGCCGACCCTCTCCCAGGTGCCGCCGTCTATGTCAGTGCCGCCGGCGGGCGGGGAGTACTGGTAGACGCGCATCCCATCCCAGAAGCGCGCCAGGATCTCCTCCCCCGTCTGGGGGTCGAGGTCCGCCGCCTGGATCGTCGAGTAGTACTGCGGCCGGGCCGGGCTGTGCGGGTCGCTCGCCTTCCAGGGCGGCGGCGAGGCGAAGTCGCTCAGCACCTGGCGGACGCCGCCCGAGTCGACCTGCGGGCGCCACTGGCCGAGCGTCGTGTCAAACCAGAAGATCTCGAGGCCGTCGTCGTTACGCCCAATCAACTCGTCGCTCCCGTCGCCGTTGACATCGGCCAGCTCGATCGTCGAGTACTTCGACGGATCGGACCAACCGCCGGCGTCGGTCCAGTTCGGCACGGCAAAGAGCGGCCCGCAGTTCCCGGTGTAGCTGGTATCCAGGCTCGGGCACGCGGCGCCGACCGCGACCGACGGCGCCAGCGCGCACGAGACCGCCACCAGCAGCGCGGTCCACGCGAGCCTCGGCCAGCATCGGCCGCCTCGCACCCGCGCGACCTGATCTGTCCGCGTCGCATACGCGCCGCGTGCAGACCCGGCGGCTGTGTGGCCAGTCTGCTGCATCCGGTCCTCTGGCAGGTGGCCGAGCATCCCCCACCCGTGCGGGCATGTCAAGTTGGTCTGGGGCACGTCCACACCATCCCCTCGCGGCAAGCGGCCGCAAGCCGTCAGGGTGTCCCGAACCCGGCCGAAGTCGAGGCTGCTCCTACAGACCCGCCGCCGCTACCCGCCCCCAGTACCCAGAGCACGTCATCGGCGCGCTCCTGACCGCGCTGAGCGCTCACCCTCCACGCGCACCTACCCACGCCCCCCGGTCGCCCCGCCGGCTTGCCGCGAAGAGTCTCCTCAGACACTCACCGCACCCGTGGCCTACATGCGTGTGCGCGGAGCTCCTCGGCGCTCTCGGATCGGCCGAGCAGCGGCGTACGCCGGTCCCAACCGTCCGCCGGATCAGTGCTGAGTTTGTGGACATCCAGCTGCGGACCGTCGGACCCGTGTTCGTCGATAAGCAGCGCTGCGGACCGGCGCTCCTGTTCGTCGTCCGCACGCAGTCGTGCGCGACGGAGCGTCCGCGCGATCGCGTTGCGCCGGTTGCGATCACCGCGGCCGATGGCGAGAGCGATAACACGAGGTAGCTCGTCGGCTGTACACGGCCAACTAAGCCGTGGTAGTGGAGCGACGAGCCGTGGATCTGTCTCACGAGCGCGCGGCTCCGCTCGGATCGTTGCGCTCGGGGGAACTTACGAGATGAAGAATCCTGACGGCCCGAGAGGCTGGCCGGCCATCGCCCTCGGCAGGTACTGCTCTTGGAGGATGGTGGCGACCAGCTCGCGCCTGCTGCTCACGCCGGTCTTGTCGAAGATCGACTTGAGGTGGTCCTGGACGGTATTGGGAGTGATGTGCAGCCTGGCGGCGATCTCCTTCGTCGAAAGGCCACGGCAGACCAGCTCGGTCAGAGACTGCTCCTGCTTGGTCAGGCCGTAGGCCATCATCAGCACAGGCGCAAGTTCGGCGGGGGAAGGCTCCTCGATGATCACGGCGATCGCGTCCGTCGCCGGCGTCGCCATCCGCGACGCATGAAGGACGGCCCAGCGGCCGGCACGCGTCCGGACCCTGAGCCGTGGAAGCTCGTCCGGGGTTCGTTCCTGGCGGCGCACCCGCGCAGCCAGCGACTGGACCTCCATGGGCACGCCGGCGCGGCTCGGATCGGGATGTGTGAGTTCCTCCAGCCAGAGCTCACCCGCCTCGGTCGTCGATACCAGCGAGCCATCCGGCGCCACCACGACCAGCCCGGGCGCGTCCGCCACGTGTGCCAGCTCGGTGCTCGAGACCAGCACGCCCGCCCGAATTCCGTCCGCAAGATGCGGAGTCAGCCGGTGGATGTACTCGATTTCCTGCCGCGAGAAGGGGGCACCCGCTTCGCGGTGTAGGCAGATGTAGCCCCAGCAGGCGCCGCCAACCCGCAGCACGGCTCGCAACTCGTCGCCGAGACCGAGCGGGCGGAAGATCTCCCTGTAGCGGGAGCTTGCCTCCATATCGCCGTCCGTCGCCTGGACGAGCGTGCGCACGCCCGCACGCTCCCGGGCGAGCGCCGTCCACTTGTTCACGTCGTCGTCGAGGAACTCGTTCTGGATGAAATACGGGATCGTCTCGACCGGGATCTCCTCCTGGTGCGGCTGGGTGAAGAGAAGCGTCGTCGGATCGACGCTGGCCCAGAAGGCGGCATCGAAGGGCACGGCCCGGCGCAGCCGCGCCAGCACTCGATCCCGCAGCGCCTCGGGCGGAAGACCTGACCGGCAGACCTCGACGATCGCAGCGGTCAGGTTCTCAAGCGCCGCACCCCGCTTCACGGGCTCACCCCGAGTCCATGAAGGCGATTCTAGATCCGACCCGCTCAGGCAGGGGCGTACTGGTCAGGCAGCACGCCCAGTTGGCTCAGCAGCCCGAGCTCGTCGCGTGCCACCCACACCTCGGCGATCTTGCCCGCCGCGATCCGCTCGATCGTCACCCCGTCCATCTCGAACTGGCTGCCCGTCGCCGCGATCGGACCGAGCTGCCCTCGGTGTGTTCCGCGCGCGCGCCAGCGCGTCACGACCTTGTCGCCCTCGGCAACCTGGTCCTCGACCGTGCTGCGGGCGTCGGGAAACGCCTCCCGGTACCCGGCCACGAACGCCTTCAACTCGTCGATGCCACGCAGCTCACCGTCGCCAGCGGTTCCGTGGAACACGACATCAGAACTGAGAACCTCGTCGGCGAGCGCCTCGTCGCCGGTGCTGAAAAGCTCGGTGAACCTCCGTGAGAGCTCCTTGTTCGCCGCGGACACTGCACACCTCCGTTTCGTTCGAAGCACCAGCAACGCTGGATTCCGTCCGCGACGCTACGACCCGCCGAAGTCAGCAGCCATCCCAACTCTCTGGGATCTTTTATCCCAAACCGTTATCGCTATCCGCTCACCGCGTGATCGCATGCGGCGCAAACCGATCACGCCGACCCTACGTCGCAGACGACTACGTCCGCGGGGACGCGACCGGCTGCGGGCCGACGCGACCCTGGGTCGCGCTCCCGCTTATGGGTGAGCGCGCGAGCAGCCTTCGCGCGCTTGTTGCGATCGTTGACCTGAGACGCGATCCATACGCGGCGCTTGCAGGGTCGAGCACCGCCCGTACCGCGGCCATAGGGAAGTCAGTCGCGCCTGTCTGTACAAGTGTTTCCGGATCGAGCTGGGTCAATGTCGCGCTGCGGACGCTGCTGCCCATGAATCAGATCGGGTCGTCGTCGACGGCGGCGGGATGGAACCACTCGACCCCACCCGCTCGCGCGTGACCTCGCTGATCTTCATGTCGACCGAAGGGCGCGCCGCGGATGCGCCACCGTGGGTGAGGCGATCCATACGCGTGCGCGGGTGGAGCCGGATTGGTGCCGTCCCCCTCCGGCCGCCCCTCGGCGTGCTCTAGTCGATCAGCCGCTTCTGGAGCCGCCAGATCGCCAGACGCCACATCAGCACTGCGAACCCGATCAGCACGGCGGCGTGCGCCAGGTCCGCGGTCTCGAAGCCGAAGACCGCATGGCGGACCAGCTGGACGCAGTGGTACAGCGGGTTGACGTTCGCGAGGACCTGGGCCCACTCCGGCAGCTCGTCGATCGGGAAGAACGTTCCCGAGACGAGGAAGAGCGGCGTGATCACGGTGGTCGTGACGTAGTTGAAGCTGTCGATCTTCGACACGACCGCGGCCATCAGGACCCCGAATCCGGCGAAGCCGAGGGCGGTCAGGAAGCCGATGAACGGGACCACGAGCATGCCGGGGGAGGGGTCGAGCCCGAACAGCATCGACACGAGCAGCGGGGCGCAGCCGTAGACCCCGGCGCGGGCGCTCATCCAGAGGATCTCGGCCGACACGAGCTCCTCCGTATCGACCGGCGCGGCCAGGATGGCGTCGTAGGTGCGCTGGAAGCGATGCTTGACGAACGTCCCGAACATCGCCGACAGCGCCGACGCGAACAGCACGGAGGTCGCGACCATCCCGGTGCCCACGAACTGGACGTAGTCGAGCCCCTGCACCGTCGAGACCAGCGTTCCGACGCCGAGCCCGAAGGCCAGCAGATAGATGGTCGGCTCGATGACCGACGAGAACGTCGTCGCCTTCCAGAACGTCGCGAAGTTCGTCACGTCCCGGCTCATCACGCCGAAGATCGCCGCCGGCTCGAGCCGGTGGAGCCGCCTCATTCGCACGGCCGGGGAGCCGAGCCGCCTCACGCCACCTCCTCGCCCGTCAACAGCACGAAGACGTCCTCGAGCGAAGCGGCGCGCCGCACTCCCTCGGGCAGCCGACCATCGCCGTCCTCGCTGCGGAGGATCGCGACGGCCGTACCGGTCCGGCGGGTGCGGAAGCCCTGCGCTTGGGCGGCGGCTCGGACCTCGGCCAGGCGGGGCGGCGGACCGTAGACCTCGAGCGTCTCCGCGCCCGCGTGCTCGCGCACGAGGTCCGCTGGCCTGCCGCGCGCCACGATTCGGCCCTGGGCCATGATCGCCACGGTGTCGGCAAGCCGCTCGGCCTCCTCGATGTAGTGCGTGGACATCAGGATCGTGGTGCCCTCCGCACGCAGCGCGTCGATCAGTGCCCACAGCTCCTGGCGCACCTGCGGGTCGAGGCCGACCGTCGGCTCATCGAGCAGCAGCAGGCGCGGCCGGTGTACGAGTCCACGCGCGATCAGCAGCCGCCGGCGCATCCCGCCGGACAGCTCGTCGACGGGCGTGTCGGCCCGCTCGACGAGGTTGGCGATCTCGAGCGCGCGCTCGACGGCCGCGTGCCGCTCCCAGCGGGGCACCCGGTACAGGCGCGCGAAGACCGCCAGGTTCTGGCGCGCCGTCAGCTCGATGTCGAGGTTGTCGAGCTGCGGCACGACGCCGCAGTGGGCGCGCGCCTGCTTCGAGTCCCCCGGCAGCTCATATCCGAGCACCGTGAGCGACCCCTCGTCGGGGATCGCCTGGGCGGTGAGCATTCGCATGGTCGTCGACTTCCCCGCGCCGTTCGGACCGAGGAGGCCGAGGCAGGTTCCTTCGGGCACGTCCAGGTCGAGCCCGTCGACCGCGGTGATGTCGCCGAAGCGCTTGACCACACCACGCAGGCGGATGGCAGGAGTGGATGCCACCGATCCAGGATGGCAAACGGCACGCGCTGAGATCGGCGTCCCGCCGCTTGCCACTGTCGGCACGCGCGGTTACCCTCCTGTGGACGCGGTCGGCACGGCCGCACGCGAGACAAAAGACGAGCAAGTAGCGCGAAAAACCGCGAGCGAAGCGACACGTTTTGCGTATTCCGACCTTGAGACCCAAACCGAGCCGGTCCGGAAGGGGCGTCCGGGAGGGTCCATAGATGAGCAGGGCGCACGCCGGCGGCGTGCGCGACGTTCCAGACGTCTGGTGTCTCGCGGCGCCGAGCCGCACCGCTCGAAGAATCGAGGATGAGCCGGCGCCTGCGCCGGAACGAGGAGACACCAAATGGAGATCGTGTTGGCGGCGCTGGTCGCGGCCGTTGTCGCCGTGGCGGTGGTGCTGCTGGTGCACCGTCCCCGGCCCCTGCAAACGACGTCGGGAGCCGTGGCCGCCCCGGAGCGGGTGACCGCGGGCGAGGGCGCGCCGAAGGCGGGCGGGAAGGACGGGTCGGAGCAGGAGCTCGCCGCCCGGCGCGCGGAGATCGCCCGGCTCGAGGAGCGCCTCCGGGCGAAGGAGCAGTCGCTCGAGCTTCATACGAGGGAGCTGAGCGAGCGGGAGCGGTCGCTCGCCGACCGGCAGCGCAACCTCGATCACGGCCGCGAGGCGCTCAAGGAGGCGAAGCGCGACCAGCTGCGCGAGCTCGAGCGGCTGGCCGGGCTGAGCGCCGGCCAAGCGAAGCAGATCATGATGCGCGAGCTCGAGGACGAGCTGCGGCACGAGAGCGCCCGCCTGTTGCGACAGGTCGAGGAGGAGACCCGGCGCGACGCGGACCGCCGGGCGCGCAGCATCCTCTCGGCGGTGATGCAGCGCGTGGCCTCCGGCCATGCCGCCGAGACGACCGTCTCGGTCGTGGAGCTGAAGTCCGACGAGCTCAAGGGACGGATCATCGGCCGCGAGGGCCGCAACATCAGGGCCCTCGAGACGCTGACCGGGATCGATTTCATCATCGACGACACACCGGGCGCGGTGCTGCTCTCGGGGTTCGACGGCGTGCGCCGGGAGATCGCCCGGCTCACGCTGGACCGGCTGCTGCAGGACGGCCGGATCCACCCGGCCCGGATCGAGGAGGCCTACCACCAGTCGAAGTCCGAGATCGACAAGCACATCGTCGAGGTGGGCGAGCAAGCGGTCTTCGAGGCAAACGTCGGCTCCGTCCATCCCGAGATCGTGAAGCTGCTCGGCAAGCTGAAGTTCCGCACGAGCTACGGTCAGAACGTGCTGCACCACTCGGTCGAGTGCGCTCGCCTGGCGGCCATGCTGGCGGACGAGCTCGGCGCCGATCCGCGTGTCGCCGCTCGGGCGGCGCTGCTGCATGACGTCGGCAAGGCGGTCTCTCACGAGACGGAGGGACCGCACGCGCTCGTGGGCGGCGAGCTGGCGCGGCGCTACAAGGAGACGGAGGCGGTCGCCCACGCGATGGAGGCGCACCACAACGAGGTCGAGCCGCAGACCGTCGAGGCGGTCATCGTGCAGGTCGTCGACGCGCTGTCGGGCGCCCGGCCCGGGGCCCGTGGCGAGTCGCTCGAGCAGTACGTCAAGCGCCTTCACGAGCTCGAGGCGATCGCCACGCGCCACGAGGGGGTCGAGAAGGTCTACGCGATGCACGCCGGACGGGAGGTGCGCGTGATCGTGCACCCGGAGGAGCTCGACGACGACGCCGCGACCCTGCTGTCGCACCGCATCGCCCGCGATGTGGAGAAGGAGCTCGAGTACCCGGGGCAGATAAAGGTGACGGTGATCCGGGAGAGCCGCGCCACCGACTACGCGCGGTGAGGGAGCACCGCGTCGTCGTCTGGCGCGGCTTGGACGCCTGGCGGGCCGAGTACGTCGACGTCTGGCTCCACGCCGACCGGCTGCTCGCGCGCGGCGTCCAGATCGGGATCGAGCCGGAGCCCTACCGGCTGCAGTACGCACACGACACCGCACCCGGCTTCATCACCGCCCGGCTCACGGCGGACACCTCGGGGGCCGGCTGGTCGCGACGCGTCGATCTCGCTCGCGACGCGGACGGGACATGGCGCCTGAGCGCCGACGGGGCCGGGACCACGGACATGTCGCCGCCGGGTGGCGACCCGGCGGACCTCGCCGGCGCCATGGACTGCGACCTCGCGTACTCGGCCCTCTTCAACTCCTTCCCGGTGCTGCGCGCGCGACTGCTCGAGCACCGCGAGCCGATGGACTTCGAGATGGCCTGGGTCTCGGTGCCGGATTTGGGCGTGCGCCCATCGGCGCAGCGCTACGTCCCGCTGGGCGACGACCGCGTGCAGTTCGTCTCGGACGACTTCCGCGCGACCATCCAGTTCGACGCCGACGGCCTCGTGACCCTGTACGAGGACTTCCTCGAGCGGGTGACGTAGCCCGAGGCAAAGGGGCGCCGCGTACGCTTCGCGCATGTGGCCGCCGGAAGCGCTCGAGTTCCTCCGTGAGCTCGAAGCCAACAACGATCGGGACTGGTTCAAGGCGAACCGCGCTCGCTACGACGCGTATCTCATCGAGCCCGCTCGGGAGCTCGCGGAGGACCTCGCGCACCTCGGCGAGGCGCACATGTTCCGCCCGTACAACGACACGCGCTTTCACATGCGGCCGCCGATCAAGGAGCACCTGGGCGTCGCGATCGGCCGCTGGGACCCGGGCGGCTACTACGTCGAGCTGTCGCTCGACGGGCTGCTCGTCGCGGCGGGGTTGCATCACCCCGCCGCCGACCAGCTCGTCCGCTTCCGCGCCGCGATCGACGACGGGCGCCGGGCGGCGACGTTCGAGCGCGCCGTCGATGCGGCCGACCGGGCGGGCCTCGCCCTAGCCGAACCGGGTCTGAAGCGGGCCCCGCGGGGCTTCTCGCCCGACCACCCGCGCATTGACCGGCTGCGCCTGAAGGAGCTGACGGTCGGTCGCCGCCATCCGCTCGAGCCGTGGCTGCACGAGCGTGCCTGCGATGAGCTGATCAGGGGGGAGCTGGAGGCCGCCCGACCACTCGTCGCGTGGCTGGGCAAGCACGTCGGGCCCTCCGAGCAGTGACGTCCATGGCGGCAGTCCGCGGTCCCCGGCGGGCTATCCTCGGCCCGGCATGAGGACGTACCACCTCACCACCTTCGGGTGCCAGATGAACGAGCACGACTCGGAGCGCATGAAAGGCATGCTCGAGTCGCTCGGGTACCGGGAGGTGGAGGAGCGTAACGGTGCCGACCTCATCCTCTTCAACACCTGCTCGATCCGAGAGAAGGCCGACAATCGGCTCGTCGGGCACCTCGGTGAGGCGAAGCGGCTGAAGGCGCAGGACCCGGAGCGGGTCGTCGGCATCGGAGGTTGCTGGTCGCAGTCGATGAAGGAGCGCGTCTTCGAGCTGTTCCCGTTCGTCGACGTCGCCTTCGGCCCCGGGCAGGTCCACAAGCTCGCGGAGTTCCTCACGAGCGACAGCCTCACCGCCCAGGGCTACTTCGAGTTCGAAGGCTTCACCGGACACCTGCCGATGAAGCGCGAGCGCGAGTTCCAGGCCTGGGTGCAGATCTCCGTCGGGTGCAACTGCGTCTGCTCATACTGCATCGTTCCCTCCACTCGTGGCCGTGAGGTGTCGCGGCCGGCGGGCGAGCTCGTCGATGAGGTGGAGCGCCTGGCCGCGGACGGGGTGCGCGAGGTCACGCTGCTCGGGCAGAACGTCTGCTCCTACGGGCGCGACCTCCCAAAGGGGGCGAAAGTTACGTTCGCCGAGCTTCTCTCCATGATCGACGCCATCGACGGACTGGAGCGCATTCGTTACACGAGCCCTCATCCCAAGGACATACGCGAGGACGTGATCCGCGCCCACGCCGAGCTCCCGAGCGTGTGCGAGCACATCCACCTGCCGCTGCAGTCGGGCTCTAGCCGCATCCTGAAGGCGATGCGGCGGACGTACAACCGCGAGCGCTACCTCGACCGGGTCGCGATGATCCGCGAGCTGGTGCCCGACTGCGCGATCACGACCGACATCATCGTCGGGTTCCCCGGCGAGACGGACGCCGACTTCGAGGAAACCCTCGAGGTGGTGGATCAGGTCCGCTACGACTCGGCGTTCACGTTCATCTACTCGCCCCGCCGCGGCACGGAGGCCGCCGCCCTGGCCGACCAGGTCCCGCACGAGGTCAAGCAGGTGCGGATGTCGCGCCTCGTGGAGGCGGTCCAGCGCCACGCGACCGAGCGGGCGCAACGATTCGTCGGCCGGTCGATGGAGGTGCTCGTCGAGGGCCCGTCGCGCACGGACCCGTCGAAGTCGCGGGGCCGGATCCGCCACAACAAGACCGTCAACTTCGGCGGTGTGGCCCGCCCGGGCGAGCTGACCGAGGTCGAGATCGGATCGGCGACGAGCACGACGCTGGCGGGCGAGGAGCGCCTGCTGGCCCGGCTCGCCTGAGCGGCGGGCGGCCGCGCCGCGCCAACCGCCGAGGCTTGACACCGCCGCTACCCACGGCGTATGCTCAACCAAACGGTTTATCAACCAAGTAGGTGATCAAGGGGTGGCGGTCGATCAGCTCAGCACGACGTTTGCGGCGCTTGCGGATCCCACGCGGCGCGCCATCTTGGCGCGTCTCTCGGACGGCGAGGCGACCGTCAACGAGCTAGCCGAGCCGTTTCCCATCACCCTGCAGGCCGTCTCGAAGCACCTCAAGGTGCTGGAGCGGGCCGGACTCATCGCGCGGGGACGCAGCGCGCAGCTCAGACCGTCCCGGCTGCAGGGGGAGGCGCTGGGGGAGGCCGCTGACTGGCTGGCGAAGTACCGAGCGTTTTGGGAGGACCGGTTCGATCGCCTCGACGAGCACCTGCGCCAGATCCAGAAGGGACCAACGGATGCCTGAGGCAGTCAGCGCGCAGGAGATCACGATCACGCGCGTGGTGGAAGCGCCGCGCGACCTCGTGTGGAAGGCCTGGACCAAGCCCGAGCAGCTCGCGGAGTGGTGGGGACCGGCCGGGTGGAGCAACCCGCTGCCGAACGTGACCTTGGACGTGAGGCCCGGCGGCGCCTTCCACGTGACTTCCGTCTCCGACGAGGACGGCAGCGAGATGTCCACCGGCGGCGTCTACCGTGAGGTCGTCGAGCCGGAGCGCCTGGTGCTCGAGGAGCCGGCGGAGGGCTCCTGGCACGAGGGGTCGGTGTCCGTGGTGACCTTCACCGATCTCGGCGACGGCCGCACCGAGATCGTCCTCCGGGCGACGATTCACACGACCGACGAGATGCGCGCGGCGGCGGAGGCCGGGATTCGCGGCTCGCTCGACCGCCTCGCCGAACACCTGCGCTGAAAGGGTAGATGCGTGCGTTACCTACTGGAAGTGGTCCAGGTGCCGGTCTCGGACGTGGACCGGGCGAAGGCGTTCTACACCGAGAAGGTCGGCTTCGACGTCGACCACGACACGCGGGTCGGCGACGAGCTGCGCGTCGTCCAGCTCACGCCGCCGGAGTCGGCCTGCTCGATCGTGATCGGCACCGGCCTCTCGGATATGGAGCCGGGCTCCCTCGACGGCCTGCAGCTGGTCGTCCCGGACATCCGGGCGGCCCGCGCCGAGCTCGTCGAGCGGGGACTCGATATCGGCGAAGTACAGGTCTACGACGCGGACGGGCTCCGGCCGAGCCGGGACGGAGACGCGCTCGACAACGTCGGCTTCGCGTTCTTCAAGGACCCGGACGGGAATGGGTGGGCGTTACAGCAGATCAGCGCTCGCGGCCAGCAAAGGAGCTCTCCGTGACGCCCGAGCGGGGGCCCTCATCACCGGCGTCGCGGACGGCCGCCGCTCCCGCCCGCGCGTACCGTGTCACCCTACTGTTGCCCTGCAACAGCGAAGTGCCACGGTGCACGCAATGGGCCGCACGCGCAGACCGTGCTAACGACGAAGCTCGCGCGGCGGCTTTGGGCCGAGTCGGGCCGCAGCGGCGGGGGTCGGCGATCGCCGTCGCTCAGGGGCGCCGAACCTCGCCACCCGCCGAGGACCGCCATGACTGCGACGGTTTAACCGGGCGGGGATGCAAGCCGGGGGACGACCTTAGGGCCGTCGACCCTCGCCGACCATCTCGGCGAGCTTCTTGGGGGCCATCGACAGATAGCTCTCGGTGACCAGGTCGGTGACCTCCGTCCAGTCGATCTCGCCCCCGTCGAGGCGCAGGCCAACCCATCCTCGCGGGCCGACGTAGGCGGGCTTGTAGAAGCGCTCCGGATCCGCGGCCACGAGCGCGTCCGCCTCGCCCCAGCGTGCCTTGCACACGATTCCAACGATCCCGTCGCCGTGGTGGTCGTCGAGCCAGTACGCGAAGGCCCGCTTCTGGATCCGGAACGTGGCGTGCCGGCCGCTGTCCTCGCGAGTGGTCTCGGGCAGCGCGAGGCAGATCTCCGCGAGGCGCCGGAGGCGCGGATCGTCGACGCTCATCCCAGGGCGCGCTCGAGGTCGCGGAGGGCGGCACGGGCCGCCAGGATCCCGCCGCCGGACCACCAGGCGCCGCCGTCCACTCGCACGACCCGCCCGGTCCGCACCGAGCGAAGCCGCCGCCACGCGGGCGTGGCCTCGAGCCGGCGCAGAGCGTCCGCCGCACCGGGGGCGACCGCGAGCAGCATGACGTCACCGTCGATCGCTCGCGTCTCGTCGGGCGCGACGGGCTCGTATGGTCGTGAGCCCCCCTCCGCGGGGAGCGGGGGCAGGCCCAGATCGCCGATGACCGATCCCGCGAACGACTCGAGCACCGCCATCCGGACCTCCCGCGGGGTCACCTGCACGACGGACACCTCGGTGGCCCGTGCGCCGGGGCCGAGCTTGCGGCGCAGCCGAGCGGACCGCCGGTCGTAGTCGCTCAGGAGGGCTTCGGCGTCGTTCGTTCGTCCGAGCGCCTCGCCGTGCAGGCGCAGGTTCAGCTTCCATCCCACGCCGCCGGCGTCGGTCATGACCGTGGGGGCGAACCGTCGCAGGTCGTCGTACAGCCCCGTCTGCCGGGCGGCGCTGCCGAGGACGAGGTCGGGGTCGGCGGCCTCGATCGCGGCCAGGTCGAGGGCCGTGACCTCGGGCACCACCTCGACCCCCCGCGCGCGCTCGCGCAGGTAGGCGGGGAGACGCCCGCCGGGCAGCGCCGCGCGCAGCGGGCGGACGCCGAGCGCGAGCGTGTCGTCGAGCGCATCCGTGGTCAGCGTGATCGGCCGGACCGCCTGACCGGGCACCTTCGTCTCGCCGAGGGCGTGTTGCACCTTGAGCGGCCTTGACGTCTCCCGCCGCTCGTCGAAGCCGGACTCCTGACAGCCCGCCGCCGCCGCGACGAGCACGGCCAGCACGATGAGGATCGCTCCCCGCATACCCCTATTCCTAGCGACTCCGCCCGCCGGAGCGTCGGCGCCGCCACGATACTCCCGACCGTGCACGTGGTCGCGCTCTTCGGCCCCACCGGCGTTGGCAAGACGGCGGTGGCGATCGCCCTGGCGGAGCGACTGCGCCGCCGGGGCGAGGACCCGGTCGCCATCTCGGCCGATGCGCTCCAGGTCTATCGCGGCCTCGAGACGCTTACCGGCGCCGCGACCGAACGCGAGCGCGAGCAGCTCGAGCACCGCCTCCTCTCGTTCCTGCCGGTCGACGACACGTTCTCGGCCGGCGAGTTCGCCGCCCGCGCCCACGCCGAGATCGACGCGGCGCTGAACGCGGGGCGCCGCCCGATCGTGGTCGGCGGCACCGGCCTCTACGTCCAGGCCGCCCTCACCGACCTGGAGCTCCGCCCGCCGCCGAGGCCCGGGCTCCGGGCTCGAATCGAGGCGGAGGTGGCCGCCCGCGGGCCGGAGGCCCTCCACGAGGAGCTCGCCGCTCGGGCCCCGGACGCCGCGGCCGCGATCGGGCCCGCCGACCGGACCAGAGTGATCCGCGCGCTCGAGCTCCTCGAGATGGGGGAGGAGCCCGCGCCGGCCGGCGCGGAGTCGCGGCTGTGGACGGCGGCGCTCCGCCATCCGACCCTGCTCTGCGGACTCGTGATGGAGCGCGCCGCGCTGCACGAGCGGATCGACCAACGGGTGGACGAAATCGTCTCGGCCGGTGCCGCGGCGGAGGTGCGGCGGGCGGACGCCGCGGGCGCGTCCCGAACCGCGCGCAAGGCGCTCGGCTTCGACGAGCTCCTGCATGGGGACACCGCGGCGACGAAACGACGCACGCGCAACTACGCGAAGCGCCAGCTCACGTGGATGCGCAGGCTCGTAGGCGTGCGAGTGTTCGACGTCACGAGCACCTCGCCCGCCGCCGTGGCCGCGGACATCGAGTCGGCGCTGCGCGACGAGGAGGAGGCCGCAGAGCGCGACGCGCTCGGCACACCGCCCCCCGGATAAAGTCCGCCGCCGTGCGGTTCGAGAAGTGGCAGTCCCTCGGGAACGACTATGCGATCGTAGAGGAGCGCGAGCTTCCGTTCGAGCTGAGCGCGGAGCGGATCCGCGCCCTGTGCGCACGGCATACCGGCGTCGGCTCGGACGGTCTCCTCCTCCTCAGCGAGAGCGAGGAGCGCGGCTTCGTGGCCGACCTCCGGATCTTCAACCCGGATGGCTCCGAGGCGGAGCTGTCGGGCAACGGCGTCCGGCAGGCGGTCATGTACCTGCGCCGCAACGGCTGGACGCCAGACGACCGCTTCTCGGTCCGCACGGCGGCGGGCGAGATCCGCCCGCACATCACGGGGCCGTCGACCTGCACGATCGACATGGGCCGGGCCCGTCTCCGCTCGGCCAGCGACTTCCCGAGCGGCGGCGAGGACGGCGTCGGCGCGCTCACGGCCGCCGGCCGCGAGTTTCGCTTCCAGTTCGTGCAGGTGGGCAATCCGCAGTGCTCGATCGAGGTCCCGGACGGTCTCGGGGAGCTCCAGCTCGGGCGCTATGGCCCCGAGATCGAGTCTCACCCGCTGTTCCCGAACCGCACCAACGTGTCGTTCTGGCGCCGGACCGGCGAGGGTGCGATTCGTGCCCGCATCTTCGAGCGCGGGGTGGGGGAGACGATGGCGTCCGGCACCGGCGCCGCGGGCGCCGCGGTCAGCGCGGTGCTGCGCGGAGTACGCAGCCCGGTGACCGTGCGGCTCGACGGCGGCGATCTCGAGGTCGAGGCCGACGCTGATCTGAACCTGAAGCTGAGCGGCTGGGCGGCGCCCGTCTACCGCGGGGCGCTGAGCGACGAGTTCCTCGAGGCGGTGCATGAGGCCCAGTAACCGGCTGGATCGGCTGCCGCCGTACCTGTTCGCCGAGCTCGAGCGCAAGATCTCGGAGAAGCGGGCGGCCGGCGTGGACGTGATCAGCCTCGGTATCGGCGACCCGGACACCCCTACGCCGGCGCCGGTGGTCGAGGCCCTCTGCGAGGCGGCCGCGGACCCCGCGACCCACCGCTACCCGTCCAATCGCGGCCGGCCGGAGCTGCGCGAGGCGTTCGCCCGGTTCTACGACCGCCGCTTCGGCGTCGCGCTCGACCCCGACACCGAGGTCATTCCGGCGCTCGGGGCCAAGGAGTGCGTCTTCAACATGAACCTGGCATTCCTGGACGCCGGCGACGTCGCGCTGGCAGCGGACCCGGGCTACCCCGTGTACACGGGCGGCCCGCTGATCGCGGGCGGCGAGCCGGTGGTGATGCCGCTCCGTCCCGAGCTCGACTTCGCCCCCGACCTCGACGCGATCCCCGCCGGCGATGCCGAGCGCGCCCGGCTGCTCTACCTGAACTATCCGAACAACCCGACCGGTGCGGTGGTCCGGAAGGGGCTCTTCGAGCGGACCGTGGAGTTCGGGCGGGAGAACGACGTGCTTGTCGTCCACGACGCCTCGTACACCGAGACGACGTTCGACGGGTATGTGGCGCCGAGCTTCCTCGAGACGCCCGGGGCAAAGGAGGTCGGCGTTGAGATCTTCTCGCTCTCGAAGGGCTGGAACATGACCGGTTGGCGCGCGGCGGCGATCGTCGGAAACCCGCGCGCCGTGGAGGCGTACTGGCGGCTCAAGACCAACATCGACTCGGGGATGTTCGAGGCGGTCCAGCTTGCTGCCATCGCCGCGCTCGACGCCGGACCACCGAGGGAGATGAAGGCGATCTACGAGCGGCGGCGCGACCTCGTCTGCGACGCCCTGCGCGAGATCGGCGTCGACGTCACCCCGCCCCGGGGCACGATCTACGTTTGGGCGCCGGTGCCGGACGGTCACACCTCGGCGTCGTACTGCGAGCTGGTGCTCGAGGAGTCGGGGGTGGTCGTCTCGCCCGGCGCCGCCTACGGCCCGAACGGCGAGGGCTACTTCCGCATCTCGCTGACCGTCTCCGACGAGCGCCTGAGCGAAGCCGTCGAGCGTCTTAGGGGTAGCCTCACGCCCTGATGCGCTACTGCGGCGTCGTTCCCATGCAGGGGGCCCTCCAGCTCGCGATGCTGGAGGAGGTGCGCGCCCCGGAGCCTCCCATCCGCCTGAGCGCGGTGTTCTTCGAGCCGGGCGCCCCGGGCCAGGTGGCGGCCGAGCTCCGCGGCCTGGACGACGCGGTGGTGGCCGTCGGCGCGCCGCTTGCGGAGCCGCTCGAGGGGCGCCTCCGGCGCGAGTGCGACATCGAGCTCGCCCACCGCGGGGTGACGCCGCAGCCCGCCTCCGCGGAGAGCCGGCGGCTCGCTGAGCTGCTCGCCGGGCTGCCCGCCTTCACGCCCGCTGAGGCCGCCGACGGATCGGTGACCGAGGGCGCCTACCGCGACTATCCGCTGTTCGAGACGAACGCCGACGCGGTCTTCTTCGCCCTGCAGGGCCGGCGGCTGCCCGCCAAGCGTCACCCGCTGGGCCTCCACATGCGGCTCGACGAGCTGGCCGGCGATCACGTCCTCGACGAGGGCGGCGACCTCTGGCACCGCCGGATCGAGGAGCTCGACGCCGCGGCCTGCGCGCTCTGCGCGCACCGCTACGCGGTTGGTCACGCCTCGTGGCTCGGCGACCCCGAGGAGGGAGTGGTGGTGCTGCCGGGCAGCGCTGTCCCGGACGAGTTCTCGGGCCGCGGCGTCATGCCGCCGGTCGAGCGACTGCGCCTCCCGGAGGCCGCCGGCTAGCGGCGAGCGCCCTAGACTGGAAGAGGTGGATCGAGACCGAAACGGCCGCCTGGCCGAAACTCGCTACGGCGAGGGGATAACCAATCCGAGGGCGCGCCAGCGCGCGCTGTGCATCGCGGTCTCCCCGGGAGAGCCCGACCTCGTCGAGCTGCGCGAGCTGCTGCGCACCGCCGGCGTCGCGGTGGCCGGTCAGCTGGTCCAGCGACGCGAGAGCCCGGATCCGGACCGTTACTTCGGCCGGGGCAAGCTGGCCGAGCTGAAGCGGGCGATCGGCGCGACCGGCGCCAACATCGTGGCGTGCGACGACGAGCTCGTGCCGCGCCAGGAGCGCAACCTCGAGGAGTCGCTGGGCGTGCCCGTGATCGACCGCACGGCGATCATCCTCGACATCTTCGCCGACCACGCGAGCAGCGCCGAGGGCAAGCTCCAGGTCGAGCTCGCGCAGCTCGAGTACAACCTCGCCCGGATGCGCGGGCTCTGGACCCACCTCGAACGGCTCGGCGCGGGCCGGATCGACGGCGGGATCGGAACGCGGGGGCCGGGGGAGACCCAGATCGAGACCGACCGCCGGCTCGCCCGCGACCGCATCGCCGCGCTCAAGCGGCGCCTGCGCCAGACCAAGGGCACCCGCTCGACCATGCGCCGGGAACGCGAGCGAGCCGGGCTGCCGACGGTCGCCCTCGCCGGCTACACGAACGCCGGCAAGTCGACCCTGTTGAACGCGATGACCGGCGCCGACGTCGGTGTACGGGAGCGGCTCTTCCACACGCTCGACCCGACCACGCGGTCCTTCGAGATCGGCGGGCGCACGTACCTCCTCACCGACACGGTCGGGTTCATCCGCAAGCTGCCGCACCAGCTGGTGGAGGCCTTCTCCGCGACGCTCGAGGAGGCGCTCGGCGCGGACCTGATCGTGCACGTCGCCGACGCCTCGGTGGCCGAGGCCGACCTGCACGAGATGCTCGCCGCCGTGGACGACGTGCTCGACGAGATCGGGGCCGGCGGCCGGCCGCGGGTGCTCGCGCTCAACAAGATCGACCTGCTCGACCCGGAGCGCCGGCGTGAGCTGTCCTTCCGCTTCCCGTCCGCGGTCCAGATCTCGGGCGCCACGGGGGAGGGGCTCGATCGCCTCGGCGAGGCCATCGAGGCGCGCTTCCTCGCCACGCTGCGGCCGATGGAGCTGCTCCTCCCCTATGACGAGGGCGGCAGCCTGTCCGAGCTGCACGAGCTGGCCGGCGAGCTCGAGCGCGAGGACACCGCCGAGGGCGTGCACGTCCGCGCGCGCGTGCCGGCCGCCGCGGCCCGGCGCTTCGAGCGCTTCTCCCTGGACGGCGCCGGGGCGCCCGGGGGCTCCGCCTGAGCCGCCCGCCGCGCGGGTGATCCTCCGCTTTCGCCGTCTCTCCGACGCCGCTCGGCCGCCGTCCCGGGCGCACGGCGGGGACGCCGGCTACGACCTGCACGCCGCCGAGCCCGCACGTCTCGCGCCCGGTGAGCGCACGACCGTGGGGACCGCGATCGCCGTGGCGATCCCGCCCGGCCACGCCGGGCTCGTGCTGCCACGCTCCGGGCTCGCCGCCCGGCACGGGATCTCGGTGGTGAACGCCCCGGGGTTGATCGACGCCGGCTACCGGGGTGAGGTGCGGGTGCTGCTGCTCAATACGGACCGGGAGCGCCCGTTCGAGGTGACGCCCGGCGACCGCATCGCGCAGCTCGTCGTCGTGCGAGTCGAGCGCCCCGAGCTCGAGGAGGCGACCGAGCTCGACGAGACGGTCCGCGGCGGCGGAGGGTTCGGCTCCACCGGAGTCTGACTCCATCGTCAGGATCGAATAGGCTGCCCCGCCGTGCGCCCGCTTGCCGTGGAGCGGAGTTCCGCAGACGGCTCTGAGCTGCTCGTAGTGGCGGGGGAGATCGACGTCGCGACCTCCGCCGGGCTGATCGGCGCGCTGAACGGGGCGGTTACGGACGCGGTCCACCCGCTTGTCGTCGACCTCAGCGCGGTCGACTTCATGGATTCGACTGGACTCGCCCTCCTGCTCGGTGCGTACAAGCGCCTGCAACGGCGCGGCCGTGGGTTCGCGGTGGTGTGCCCGGGCGGCCCGCTGAAGCGGATCTTCGAGGTCACCGACCTCGTGGACCTCCTCAAGGTGAGCCCCAGCCGCGAGAGCGCGCTCAGGGCGGCCGCCGCCGCGCAGGTCGTCTAGACGCCGGCGGCGCGGCGCGCCGAGGCGTGCGCCGCCTCTTCGAGCGCGTCCTCTCCCAGCGGCTCGAGCACCGTCCCGAGCGCCAGCTCGATCAGGCGATCCGCGAGCCAGACGTTCTTCGGCAGCAGCGGCCCGTGGAGGTACGTGCCGATCACGTTCCGGCGGTGGACGCCCTCGAACCCGTCGCGGCCGTTGTTCCCTTGGCCGCTCAGCACCCGGCCGAGCGGGCGTTCGCCGGAGCCGAGGTAGGTCCGTCCACCGTGGTTCTCGAATCCCGCGATCACGCGCGGGCCGCCGCCGAGGTCGGCCTCGATGGCGCAGTTCCCGATCAGGCGCGGCCCGGGCTCGCGCACGGTACGGAGGTCCACGAGGCCGACACCGGGCAGCTCGGCTGCGCCCATCTCGTAGGAGTGACCGAGCAGCTGGTACCCGCCGCACACCGCCAGGAGGACGGCGTCGCGGTCGGCCGCGGCTTGGAGGGCGTCGCGCTTCGTGGCGACCATGTCGTGGGCCACGGCCACCTGGTCGCGATCCTGGCCGCCGCCGATGTAGAAGAGGTCGTGGGCGTCGGCGTCGAGCTGGTCGCCCAGGCTGGCCGACCCGAGCTGGAAGCGCAGGCCGCGCCACTCGCAGCGCGCCCGAAGGACCGCGATGTTCCCGCGGTCGGCGTAGATGTTCATCAGCTCCGGATAGAGCGCGCAGAGCCTCAGCGTCGGCATATCAGCACCGTGCTGCCGACGTAGTCGCGCGTCGGGGCGATGTCGCGTCGCTCCTCCGTGCGGAATCCGTGCTCCGCCGCCTCGCGCTCGAGTCGATCGGGGCTGAGCTGCTCGAGCACCACCGTGTGGCGCTCCTCGGTGAGGTTGCCCGCCGGGGACACCTTCTGGCGCAGCCATTCGACGAGGATGCCCTCGGGGTGGGGACGCACGTCCAGCGGGATGCTGGAGAAGACCCAGCGCCCGCTCTCCGTCACGTCGGGGAACGGCGGCGGCGCGTCCTCGGCTGCGACCGCCTCGTCGACGTCCGTCAGCGCCGCCGCGAACAGCCCGCCGGCGGCGAGCCCCGCGGCGACGCCCTGCAGGAGGCGGCTCCGCCCGGCCGGGCCGCCCACGATCTGAAGCAGCTGCATGGGGGCGATCGCGAGCGCAAAGGGCGGCGTCTCCGGCAGCGAGCGGGCGTCCGCCCGTACGCACCCGACTTCGACGGCGTCCGCCTCCGCCCGCCGGGCGAGCTCGTCCAGCAGCTCGGGGTCGGAGTCGAGCGCGGTCACGTCGTGCCCGCGCGTCGCGAGATCGAGCGTCACGCGCCCCGTGCCCGCTCCGAGATCCAGGACCGGCCCGTTCGCCCGCTCCGCGAGCTCACGCCAGAGGGGGAGGTCGGCGGTATAGGACGCGCACTCCAGATCGTGCCAGATCACGGAATCGCTCACTCGGACCACCTCCCGGCGAGGCCGCGCCTCGCCAGGATGTCGCGCAGATCAAGCAGCGCCGTGTACGTCGGCAGCGCGTACACGCGGTCCGACCCCGCCGCGCGGACCGCGGCCTCGACCGAGTCGCCCAGGTGACGGTTCGTAGCAATGGCGCCCTCCGCGATGCCCGCGTACTTGAGGCGCAGGGCCATCTCCTCGGCGCGCGTGCCCGAGCAGGTGGCCCGGCGGACCCGGCCGGCCAGCACCTCGAAGTCGGCATCCCAGATCCACGACACGTCACGCCCGTCCGCTACGCCGTCGTTAAGGGCCAGCCACAGGTCGAGGTCACCCGGCTCGAGCGTGAGCGTTCGCAGCACCTCGTTCGCGCCGGCCGGATTCTTTATGAGCAGGATCGAGAGCCGGCGCCCATCCATCGGGATCGTCTCCACACGCCCGAATGCGCCGCCGAAGCGCTCGAGCGCCTCGCCGGCCGCGGCCGGCGACACGCCCAGCTCGAGCGCCGTGGCCACCGCCGCGACCGCGTTGTAGACGTTGTACACGCCCGGCAGGGGAAGGCGGATCGACAGCTCCCCCTGCGGGGTACGCAGCTCCACGCGCGATCCGCTCATGCCCTCGAGCTCCACCCGGGTGGCCGCGACCTGCGGCCGCGGCCGCTCCCGCCCGCAGGCGGGGCACCTGTAGCGGCCCAGGTGCCCGAGGTAGACGGCGTCGTACGTGTACGGGGAGCCACAGTTGCGGCAGTGCTTCGAGTCGGCGGCGTGCTGGAGGCCGGGGAGCGCCTGCGAGTCGTCCTCGAGCCCGAAGTAGGTCACCCCGCGACGATCACGGCCGAGGTCGGCGACGAGCGGATCGTCGGCGTTCAGGACGAAGCGGGCGCGGCCGTCCAGCTCTTCGACCAGCTCGGCCCAGCGGTCGGCGAGGAGCTCGAGCTCCCCGTACCGGTCGAGCTGGTCGCGGAACAGGTTCGACAGCAGCAGGACGTGCGGGCCGACCTCGCGGGCCACCCGCGGCAGCCACGCCTCGTCGACCTCGAACAGGCCGAGCTGGCCGGGTGCGCGGCCGGCGTCGAGCAGCGCCGTGGCCACTCCCCACGCCATGTTCGACCCGGCGCGGTTGTGGACCACGTCGCGCCCGTCGCGAGCGAGCGCGGCGGCGATCATGGCCGCGGTCGTGGTCTTGCCGTTCGTGGCGGACAGGAGGACGGAACCGGCCTCCAACTTCCCTGACAGGCGCCGCAGGGCGTCCGGCGCCAGGCGGAGCATTAGGCGCCCGGGGGCGGTGGTTCCGCCGCTGCGGCCGAGGCGGCGGCTCGCGGCCCGCACCGCGCGGGCGAGCACGCGGGCGATCCGGAACATCAGCCCGGCGCCCGCGGAACGATCACCCTCAGGCAGCGGCGCTCCACCCGCATCGTCGCCGGCGTGGCGCCGATCGGGTCGCCGTCCGCGTAGACGACGAAGGGTCGGTCGGAGGTCACCTCCACCACCTCGCCGCGCAAGGTCTCCGCGTACGGGGATCCGAGATGCGTTCCCTTGAACACCTTGGGCAGGCTACGCAGGAAGGTCAGCTTGGAGCAGTCCTTGGTCAAGAGCACGTCGAGTCGGCCGTCGTCGAGCTGCGCGTGGGGGAGGAGGAACATGCCGCCCCCGTACGCGCGCGAGTTGCCGACGGCGACCGAGTAGCCCGTCATGTCGTGGCGCACGCCGTCCACGGTCACGCCGAACGTCGCGGGCCTCCAGGCGGCGAGCGCACGGAGCGCCGCGTAGAGGTACACGGCGTTGCCGCGCACGAGCTTCGCCTCGTTCGCCACGCGGTTCGCGTCCGAGTCGAATCCGAGGCTCGCGATGCCCAGGTAGGGCCTGCCGTCGACGTTCGCTACGTCGAGCAGCCGTTCGTCGCCCTCGACGGCGATGCGCGCCGCCGCACCGACGTCCTTCGGTATGTCGAGGACCCGCGCCAGGTCGTTGCCGCGCCCGAGCGGGATGAGCGCGAGCGCGGCGTCGCGATGCTTCAGAGCGCCGGCGAGCGGCCGCAGCAGGCCGTCGCCGCCGAGCGCCGCGACCGTCTCGCCGCGGTCCGCCGCCCGCTCGGCCTCATCGCCGGCGTGCTCGATGCTGCGCGTGGTCACCGTCCGGTGCTCCGCGCCGAGGCGGTCGAGGGCGGCGTGGACCTCGGGCAGGGACTGAAGCGCCCTACCGCCCGCCGAGGCGGGGTTCACCAGCAGCGCGAAGCGCCTGCTCACCGACCTACCGGAGGCACCGGCTAGACGGCCGTCGCCGCCGCTCTGGCTCGCTCTGCCGCGGCGGCGCCGCGTGCCTCACCGCGGAGGTGCGGTTGCAGGTCCACCTTCCGGATCTCCGCCCGCGCCACCACCTCCTCGCCGAGCAGGCGCTCGGCGTGCGGCTCCTCGAGGTCGTTCGGGTCGAGCACCAGCAGCACGTCCTGCTGGACGCTGTGCCACGGCTCGTCCGTGACTTTCTCCGACGCGACGAGCAGCTGACCGGGCCGTGCGAGCCAGTGCAGCTCGAACAGCCCGAGCCTGTACGCGAAGAGACGCTGGCCGTCGCAGAAGAGGAAGTTCAGGCCGGAGAACGGCGAGCACTCGACGGTCGTCCTGACCGCCCGCCGCAGGCACTCGACCGGCGCGGCGGGGTCGTAGCCCGACATGAGCAGGTTGAAGAAGTGCTCGGAATCCGTGTCGCCGATCGGCGCGCTGACGCCTTCGTGCTCGAGCAGCCGGGGATAGCGGACGATGGTCCCGTTGTGGCCGAGCGAGTACGTGCCGAGGGTGAACGGGTGGGTGTTCACGAGCGAGAGGCCGCCCATCGTCGCGCGGCGCATGTGCACGTTGAAGATGCGCCCGCGCATCGACGTGGCGTTGACGAACGAGCCGTCGTTGTACGCCGCCTCCGGAAAGCGCACCAGCTTCAGGTCGCTCCCGTCAGGTCGTTCATAGACGGCCATGCCCCACCCCGAGTCGTGCTCCTCGGACTGCCGGATGATGGGGTTCTCGGCCTCGAGCAGCTCACGCCGGATCGAGACCGGCTCCGCTGCGACGCAGCCGAACACGCGACACATGACGGTCCACAACCTTAGTGGGTGGGGGGCGATTTTCGCGCCCCACGTCATTCACCCGGCATGAGCATCGTCCCGACGGAGCCGAAGCGGATCTGGTGGGCCCGGCCGCGCAAGCTGTGCGCCCTGGAGCGCCCCGGGGGCGGGGGGAGGAGCCACCGTCCCGCGCGGCGAGCGGCCGAGCTCGCCTATCTCGAATCGCGCGGCGTCCGACTGGTCGTCTCGACGATGGCCTCGCGGCACAACCTCGCCGCATACGAGGCGGCAGGTCTCGAGTGGCACCACGTGCCCGTGCCCTCGACGGAGGGCGGCGGCGAGCAGCTCGACGAGCTGCTCGCGCTCCTGCGCCGGGAGCTGCGCCCCAGCGGCGCGGTCGCCGTGCACGGCGACCATCGCACGGACTTCGTCGCCGCCCTGTGCGCCGCTCACCTGCACGAGCTGCGCGGCGTCGACCCGGCGGAGTCGCTGGTTGCCGCGGCCTGGGCCGGCCTCACGATCACGCCCGCCGGGTGCGCGCTGGTGGGCGTCGACGCGGCGAGGCTGGAGGAGGTGGTGGCCGGGGCGTAGCCGAACCATCATTGCGAGAGGCGCCTCAGCGCGCCCTGCGCGCGTGGGCTCAGCGCACCACGAGGAGCGCGGCGAGCGTGTCCCCGATGGCGACCGGCTTCGGCTCGAAGCCGTCGGCGTCGGCACGGCTGGCTTCGCCCGTTAGGACCAGCGCGGCGTCCAGCTTCGCCGCGGCGGCCGCCGCGAGGTCGGTGTCGACCCGGTCCCCGACGACGAGCGTCCGGCCCTCGCCGAGGCGGTCGAGCGCGGTCCTGAGCAGCTCCGGCTGTGGCTTGCCGACGATCTCCGCCGTCCGGCCGGTCGCGTACTCCACCGCGGCCACGATCGCGCCGGTCCCGGGCCAGAGACCGTCGGGCTGGGGGTAGGTCGGGTCCCGGCCGCTGGCGACGAAGTCGGCGCCGCGACGGATGGCGAGCGACGCCTGGCGCAGGTCGTCGTACACGAGGTCGTTCGTGCCCGCCACGACGACGACCTCGGCCCGCGAGGCGAGGTCCGTGCCGTTCAGGATCCGGAGGCCCGCGTCCGCGACGTGGCGACGCATCGGAGCCGTACCGATCACGAACGCGGTGCGTCCCGAGCGGGTCTCGGCCAGCAGGTGCTGCACCGCGCCGCCGACGGTGACTACGTCGCGGAGGGAGGCCTTCAGGCCGAGCTTCCAGAGCCGCGTCACGTAGTCCTCGGTGGCGCTCCGCGGATCGTTGGTCGCGAACGCGACGCGCTTGCCCGCTTCCCGCAGCGTACGAAGCGCCTCCACGGCGCCGGGCGTCGGCTCGTCGCCGATCCAGACGCAACCGTCCAGATCCAGGATGAACTGGTCGTAGCCGGCGGCGAGGGGGGAGAGACGCACGTCGCTAGCCTACGAAGACGTGAAGCTGGCTCCGCGGCAAAGCCCCACCCCGCCGGTCTCCGGGACGGTCGCGCCCCGGCTTTCCGGGCACGCCGCCGGCGGGCGTACCGGGCGCCATCGGGCGGCGAGCCGCCGCGAGGGACGTCTCGCGTGAGCCCGGAGGCGACGGTTTACGACGTCGACGAGGCCCGGTTCGAGCAGGCCGTGGTCGAGCGCTCCCGCGCGCTCCCGGTGGTCGTCGACTTCTGGGCGGAGTGGTGTGGCCCCTGCAAGCAGCTGACGCCGGCGCTCGAGCGGGCGGCGGTCGCGCGCGCCGGCAAGGTGGAGCTCGCCAAGGTCGACGTCGACGCGAACCAGCGGCTTGCCGCGGCGTTCGGGATCCAGGGGATTCCGTCGGTCAAGGCCTTCCGCGACGGTCGCGTCGCGGCCGAATTCACGGGCGCCCTCCCGCCGGCCGAGGTGGAGGGCTTCTTCGACTCGCTCGTGCCATCCGAGGCCGACGAGCTGGCCCGGACCGGCGACGAGGAGTCGCTGCGGCGCGCGCTCGAGCTGGACCCGGGTCACACGGACGCTCGGCGCGAGCTCGGCCGACTGCTGCTGTCGCGAGGGGAGACCGCCGAGGCGCTCGAACTGCTGGAGGGCGCGGTCGGCGACTTCGTCGCCGAAGGCCTCGCCGCGCGGGCGCGGCTGGAGGACGACGAGGATCTCGCGCCGGCATTCGCGGCCTGGGACGCGGGCGATCCCGCCGAGGCGCTCGAGGGTCTGCAGCAGGCGCTTCCCGACCCGGACCGTCGGGACCTGATCCGGCAGGTCATGGTCGCCATCTTCACCGAGCTCGGCGCCGATCATCCGCTGGCTCGCGAGCACCGGCGGCGGCTCTCCGCGGCACTGAACTGAGCGTCGTCTATGGCGCGCCGCCGGCGGCGCGCGCCGCCTGCGCCCGCGCCTGGCGGCGCCTGCCGAACAGCACCAGCACGCCGAGCACTATCACCACGAGGAGGAAGCCGAAGAAGATGGCCGGGGCCGTCCCGACGCCGCCAAAGGGCAGGGCGATCAGCTTGACGAGCCCGAAGCCGACCGCCAGAAGCACGATCACGAGCACTATGAGGAGCAGGATCCCGCGCACACGGGCGAGGATGCCGGCGCTCGCCGGCGGGATCAGGAGGCCCATCAGCCGGAGCATGAAGAGCTGGCGGCCCGAGGGCGCATCCTGGCCGAGCCGCTCCATTGCCTCTTTGAGCTCATCCGGTCGCCGCTCGGCGAGGGCGAGCGATGCCTTCATCATCTGGCGCAGCGCCGGCCGCTCCTGTGGATGCGAGCCCGCCAACGCCTCGTTGAAGTACTGGCGGGCGGCCTTGACGTCGTAGCGCTCCGCCGCGCGCGCGCCGAGGATGGCCTTGGCGGCCACCCGGTGCTTCGACTCGCTCTGCAGCTGCTCGTCGGTGCGCGACTCGAGCTGCGGGATCGCGGCGAGCGCGCCGACCTGCATCTGCATCTTGATCTGCTTCTGCTTGGGCACCTCGGGGAGTCTCGCAGACAGGGAGCTGTTTCCGGCGCCGCGCGAGCGGGTAAAGAAGCCGCCGTGACCATCGCGATCATCGTCGGTGTCTGCGTGGTGCTCTTGGTACTCGCCTTCCTGCTGCCGCGGCTGTCGCGCGGGCCCCAGCGCGGCGTCGACCGGACCCTCGGCGTCGGGCAGACGGCGGGCGGAAGGGCGCCGGGTCCGGTCGGCCGCCTCTTCTCGAAGGCGTTCGGCACCTCGCGGAGGGCGACGAACAAGAGCGCCTCGACGGGTCGCCGGGCGCGCGGCAAGCTGCCGCTCTAAGCGACCGGCTGGCGGGGCTATTCGCCGCCGCGCGTGGTGCGGCGAGGGTCGCCGAGCGAGTCGATCTCGTCCGTGGACGCCTGGGCGGGCGGCGTGACCGGCGGGGGCTCCTCTTCCATCGGGGCCTGTGGTTCCTCCGTGGCGGCCCCGCCCGGCAGGACGTCGAGCTCGACCTCCGCGGTCGTGGACTCCGCGACCGCATCCTGCTCTCGAAGCGGCTCGGGCATCTTCACGCGCTCGATCGCGTCGTCGGCGGTGGCGAGCACCTCGTCGGCCAGCTGACGGATGTCCTCGATGAGGCGCTGCCGCTCCTCCCAGAGGAGACGCGTGTCGACGACGACCTGCTCCGCGTAGCTCTCCGCGTCGCGTCGCAGGATCTCCGCCTCGCGCTCCGCGCGCTGCATCCGTCCCTCGGCCTGCGAGCGGGAGCGCGCCGCGATCTCGTCGGCCGTCTCGTGCGCCCGCTGAAGGATGCCGGCGGTCTCCTCGCCGACCTCGTCGAGGGCGCGCTGGACGACCGTCTCCCGCGTCTGGCGGCTCTCGAGGTCGCTCACGACCTCGATGACCCACTCGAGGAAGTCGTCGACCGCGCGGCGGTCGTAGCCGCGCATCGCGACCACGGGGAAGGTCGTCTCCCGGATCTGCTCGGCGGCGCTCTCGGGGTGCCGGGCGCGCTCGGTTGGGATCTCGCTGGGGATCTCGCTGGGATGTAAGTCAGCCATGCTCAATCAGTATGCCCGGCGGGGAAGATGCCAAAGCGGTCGCCACCGCCGTCCGGCCGCTCGGCGGGGGATCGTGCGGCAGTACGCTCCGGACGGTGCAGGCCGCCGCGACCCGTCGAGCACGCGCGCCGGTGCTTCTCTATCTCGACCAGAACTACCTGTCCGGCATCGCCAAGCGCAAGCCGGCCTTCCGTGAGCTCGAGCCGGTGCTGCGCGAGGCGGTCGAGGCCGGCGCCGTCCGGGTGCCCGAGTCCGAGGTGCACCGGATCGAGTCCGCCGCACGGCCGGACCTCGGCCTGCTCGACCTGCTGCGCGAGCTCTCCGGCGGGCTTCGGCTACCCGAGGACGACCAGGCGCCCGCGGTGCGGCGGTGCGCGCGCGCCCTCCGCGCGCTGCTCGAGCGCGACTACCCGCACAGGAGGCCGCTGGCGAGCGACGACCTCGACCTGGTGGCGCTATCGCGAGCGCTGCCGCAGTGCGATCTCGTCACCTGCGACGCGTTCATGGCCGAGCTCGTCCGTCGCGCCCGCCTCGACAGCTGGTGCGGATGCGAGCTGTTCACGGGCCGGCGGCCGGACGTGGACCGTCTACGCCGGCGGCTGGTTCACAAAACCGGTCGCTTCGCTCGCGGTTTTCGAGTTACTTGACATAACCCCCGTTATCGAGCATTGATTTCAGCTCGGCGGCGACGTCGTCGACGCGGTTCACGACGAAGAAGCTCTTCTCCCCGCTCGTCTCGATACAGAGCTGACGGCGAAGCCCGGCTCCGAAGGCGTGGCTGAACGGGCGCCGCGGAGCGACCTCGACCCGGTGGATGTCGCCTAGCGCCACGCTCCAGGCCTCGGCGGCGAGGGCCCGGTCGAAGCCGTGGGGCTCGAACCGCAGGGTCGGCCCGTCGACCATGAGCCGGCCGCCCACCGCGCGCCACGGTGAGGTGACCCGGTTCGCCCGCCGCGTCCACCTCGATGCCGCCGCCCCCTCCACGCGGAGGAGCCTACCCTCGCCGAGGCGGCGACCGGCGGCGAGGCGATTCAGCTTACGAGCTCGGCCTCGAGGTCGATCGTCTCGACTCCGCCGAGCGCCTTCGACACGGGGCAGCCCTCCTTGGCCGCCAAGGCCTGCTTCTGGAACTCGTCCTCGTCGATGCCGGGCACCCGGGCGCGGGCTTGCAGCACGATGCGTGTGATGCCGAACCCCTCGCCGACCTTGTCGATCTGGACCGTCGCGTCGGTTTCGACGCGCTCCGCCTCGTAGCCGGCGCGACCGAGCTCCGCCGACAGGGCCATCGAGAAGCAACCGGCGTGGGCGGCCGCGATCAGCTCCTCGGGGTTCGTGCCGTCGCCCTCCTCGAAGCGCGACTGGAACGAATACGGGCCCTCGTACGAGCCGGTCCCGAGGCGCATCGTCCCATCACCCTCCTGAAGCGATCCGTCCCAGTTTGCGCTCGCCTTTCTCTTCGGCATCTCGTCTCCTCCGTCGGGGGCAGCGGAGAGCTTACGAGGCGGCCCCGAGCGCCGCCTCCGCGCGGTCGGCGGCGCGCGTCACGGGGCAGCGGCCCTCATGGTGCCCGCACGCATGGCTGTCACACATGCGGCAGATGTGCCGGGCGTCCGCCCGCCCCCAAGTGAGGCCGTCCAGGAGCCGCTCGTGCGCGGTGCTGAGCTGCGCACGCTCTGCGGGGCTCAGGGAGTCGAGCACCTCGGCGAGGGCGGCCATGCGGCTCCGCTGGACGTGCTCGGCGGCGCGCCGACCCGCCTCGGTGAGGAAGACGGCCACCGAGCGCGCGTCCTCCCCCGCCGCGCGCGTGACGAGTCCGGCGCCGGCGAGCCGATCGACGAGCCGGACCGCGGCGGAGTGCGTCAGCCCGAGAGACCGGCGTAGCGCGTCGATCGACGAGCCGTCGAGGAAGCTGCCCAAGGCGATCAACGCCGCCGGGGCCGACCCACCGTGTGCCGCCGCCTCGCGCGTCGCCCGATCGAGCCGCTCGGCGACCGCGAGGACCACCGCCCCGAGGAGGTTGGCGTCGCGGGCCGGATCGGTCGGAGGTCCGCCGGCGGCGTGCGCGTCGCTCATGCGGTCACCGCCCCATATGAACGACGACCGGCCCGAGTCCGGCGGACTCGCGCCGAGCCGCGAGCGCGCTGCGGCTCGACGCTTGCGCCTTCAGGTCGCGTACGAACGAGACGCATGGCACGCCGCCCACGGCGCCGGGGCCCGGATGCATGAGTCATGCATGTATGCTACCGCGGATGCCGGAAGATTCCTCCCACGTGGCGAGCGACCGGGTCAGCCAGCCGGGAAACGGGAGCCAAGCCTCGCGGGCCGGCGGCGATCCCGCCCGCCGCGGGGCCGATCCGGCGCCGAGCGCCGCCGCCCCGCCCGGCGGTGGGCGCTACGAGGCCATGCCCGGGCTCACGGGCCTCCCCTCCTGGGTCTGGCGGCGGTTGCCGCGGCCGGCGAAGATCGGTGTCGCCCTGCTTCCGCTGGTCGTCGTCGGCCTCGTTCTGGCGCTCGGGCCGGGTATCGAGGAGGGCAAGGAGAAGCGCGCGAGCGCGGAGGCGGAGCGGCTTGCGCAGGCGCGGGCGGAGCGCGTCGAGCGCCTCAGGCGCGAGCAGCGGCCGAGGTTCGGCGCGGGCGAACCGGCGGTCGCGAGCGTCGCCGGCCGCGACCAGCTGCTGGACCGGGCAGCCGCATCCGTGCTCGCCGACGCCCGGGCACGCGTCGAGGCGGGGGCCCTGGACGGCCCGATCCGTCGGGTCGAGTGCGAGCCCTACCCGCGAACGGTGGAAGGGCGCGGGGCCCACGAGGACACGTCGCGGCGGTTCGGCCGCTACGCCTGCCTCGCCGTGACGTCGGAGTTCGCCGCCAGCGAGGTGAACGAGGCCGGGGCGATCGGGCACCCCTACCGGCTGCGGATCGACTTCGAGAGCGGGCGCTACGCGTTCTGCAAGGTCTCCGGCCGAGCCGGCGAGGGCTCCATCGGCAAGGCGCCGTTCGTGCCGGTGCCGCCCGCCTGCGGCGGGGCGTGATCGGGCGCGCCCGCGGGGCGCCGGATCGGCGAGACTCCCCGCGTGGCGCCGATTCAGGACCGTCCCCTGGGGCGGGACGATCTCGTCCCCGATCCCCTCGCGCAGTTCGCCCGCTGGTACGAGGAGGCGCGCGAGCGAGGCGCTTACGAGCCCGACGCCGTGGCCCTCGCCACGGTCGCCGCGTCCGGCGCGCCGTCGCTCCGCATGGTTCTCATGAAGGGCTTCGACGAGGCGGGCATCGGCTTCTTCACCAACTACGGGAGCCGGAAGGCCGTGGAGCTCGAGGCGAATCCGCGCGCCGCCCTCCTGTTCCACTGGCCCGAGCTCGGCCGGCAGGTGCGCGTCGAGGGGCGGGCGGCGCGGGTGGATCGCGCGGAGAGCGTGGCCTACGCCCGCAGCCGTTCGCGCCCGAGCCAGCTGAGCGCCCTCGCCTCGCCGCAGAGCCGGCCGGTGCCCAGCCGCGAGTGGCTCGAGCAGCGCGTGGCCGCGCTCGACGGTGAGTACCCGCGCGGGGAACTTCCGGTGTCGGAGGAATGGGGCGGGTACCGGCTCGTACCCGACGCCTGGGAGTTCTGGCAGCACCGGCCGAACCGGCTGCACGACCGCTTCCGCTACGAGCTGGCGACCGGTGGGGCCTGGACCATCGAACGCCTGGGGCCGTGAGCGGGAGCCGGCCGCACTGCTGCTAGAAACCCGAGCCATGGCCGACGAACCCGTTCTGGTCATCACCGGCGCGAGCACGGGCATCGGCGCGGCGACGGCGCGCCGGGCCGTCGAGTTCGGCTACCGGGCGGTGCTCGGGGCGCGCTCCGAGGACCGGCTGCATGCGCTCGGCGACGAGCTGGGTGGCGCCGAGAAGGCGCTCGCCGTCCGGTGCGACGTCACGAGCTGGGACGACCAGCAGGCGCTCGTCCGGGCGGCGCTCGAGCGCTTCGGGCGCATGGACTCCTTCTTCGCGAACGCCGGCTTCGGGGCGAAGCGCGGTTTCCTCGAGGAGTCCGTCGAGTTCTGGAAGGCCATGATCGACACGAACGTCTACGGTGCCGCCCTGTCGATCCGCGCCTCGCTCGGGCACTTCAAGCGCCAGGGCCACGGCCACCTGCTGCTCACGAGCTCGCTCGCGGGCCGGCGGGCGCTGCCCGGCTCGCTCTACTCGGCCACGAAGTTCGCCGTCACCGCGATGGGCGAGGCGCTGCGCCAGGAGGTCGCGGACACGGACATCAAGGTCACCCTGATCGAGCCGGGAATGGTCGACACGCCCTTCTTCGACAACCGCCCGAGCGGCGCGCTCGAGGCGGACGACGTCGCCCGCGCCGTCATGTTCGCCCTCACCCAGCCGCCGCATGTGGACGTCAACGAGGTCCTGATCCGGCCGATCCACCAGGCCGGGTAGCGCCCCAAAGAGGGCGTCCTGGGCGCCGCGTACGCTGGACCCGATGCCGGTCTACGCGCTCGTCGACATGGATGCGTTCTACGTGAGCGTCGAGCTCCAGCGGCGTCGCGAGCTGCGTGGCCGCCCGGTGGTCGTCGCCGGCAGCGGCCCACGGGCCGTCGTGACCACCGCCAGCTACGAGGCCCGCCGCTTTGGCGTGTTCTCGGCCACGCCCGCCAAGCGGGCGCGTCGCCTCTGCCCGGACGCGGTCTTCATCCCGCCGGACTTCGACCACTACCGGGCGCGCTCGCGCGAGGTGATGGCCGTCCTCCGCCGCTACGTCGAGCGGGTCGAGGTGGTTGGGCTCGACGAGGCCTACGTCGACCTGAGCGGGTTCGACCGCTACCGGGCGGCGGCCCGCCGGGTGAAGGAGGCGGTGTGTGAGGAAACGGGGCTCACTTGCTCCGTCGGAATCGGGCCGAGCAAGCTGGTCGCCAAGGTGGCCTCGGAGCTCGACAAGCCCGACGGCTTCACGGAGCTCAGCGCCGCGCAGGCACGCCGTCGATTCGCGGGCGCCTCACCGGGGATGGTCCCCGGCATCGGACCGAAGACGGTGGCCCGCCTCGAGAACTTGGGGGTGACGACTCTGGACGCGCTCGGGGCGACCCCCGACACGCTGCTCAGCGACTGGTTTGGTCGCCGCCTCGGCCCGTACCTCGGACGGCTCGCGCGCTTCGACGACGACCGGGCGTTCGTTACCGCCGGCGTGATCAAGTCGGAGTCGCGCGAGACCACCTTCGACCGCGACCTGCGCGGAATCGGCGAGCTCGAGCCGCAGCTGCGCCGGCTCGCGGAGCAGCTGTGCTCCACGCTCGCCCGCCGGGAGCGGCGGGGACGGACGGTCGGCATCAAGGTGCGCTACGCAGACTTCTCGACGGTCACCCGCGCCCGGACGCTGGCGAGCGCGGTCAACGATCTCGAGACGGTCTGGGGGGTAGCGGTGGACCTTCTCCGGCGCCTGGATCCACGGGTGCCGGTGCGGCTGATCGGCGTTCGCGTCGCCGGACTCGACGAGGAGGCAGCCCCGGCCGCTCCGGCCGTCGACCAGCTGACCCTGTTGCGCTAGACCCGCTTACAACGCGCGATCAAGGTGCATGCGTTTGCATCGCAGAGTCGGGCTCGCGCTCGCTCCATGTAGCGGCGGTCCTGCGCTCGTCTTTGCTCGCGGTATTCCGGGTCGGCTCGCTTCCGATCTCGGTAGCGCCGATCGTGCGCCCGTTTCTTCTCGGGATTGGAGCGTCCACGGTCACGCCGCTCCCGCGGCCGCGCCTTGAGGCTCAAGCAGAGCGAGAGGGGCTCGGATAGGGCCTCGGGGACAGTTGCTCCCGGCCGCGGCGGTGCCGGCGCGGAGTACCGCGAACGCCAATTTACGGACTTGGGCGATCTGTCGCTCAAAGCTCGGCATTTCTAGTCTCGCAACGAATGTTGCAAGGGACCCTGCGCCCGGCCGCACCCAAAGGATCTGGGCGCGGACGACGAAATACGACCATCGTCCCAGCGAACTAAGAAGTCCTGAGGGGAGAGCGGCGATGGCGACGTACGAGAACAGAAATGGCGACCGGGACCGGGATCGCGACATTGAGCGGTACCGGCAAGCCGCTATCTCCACCTTGGAACAGCTCGAATGGATCATTGGATATCTCCGCAAGATCCTTAAGCCGGAACTCGCCGAGGCACTGGAGCGCAACCGAAAGCAGATCGTCGAGAAGCTCCGCTAGCCGAGTGCGCCGGGGCTCCAGCGCAGTAGCGCCGAAGCCGGACCAGGGACCGCCCTCACTCGTTTGACGTGCTCTTGGCCTGCTCTGTGGGCTCCGGCGCCTGCTCTGCAGGCTTGGGGACGCGGGCTTCCTCCTTCGCCTGCTTCGCCCGGGCTCTTTCCGCCATGCCATCGAGGTATTGAGCGACGTTCCTTGCGGTCGCGGCCAACCCACTGAGCACCTCCGGCGGCGCGTGCTGCTCGGCCCCGGCTCGAAGGCTGGACGCCAACTCCTCGATGCGTTTGCGGTACTGCTGGAGGCGCGAGCCTTGTTCGGCTCCCGTGTCTTCGGCTCGCCGGTCCTGCTCAGGGCGCGTGACTCTTGCCTCCCGAGTCGGTCATGGGCCGTCAGTTTACGCGCGACGGGCAGGCCATAATCGACGAAACAGGCCCGCGCTCACCGTCGCTAACGGGGCAGCCGACCCCAACCCCCGCCGGTTAGGCTCGGCCGCGAACGGCTAAGCGCTGCTGCTTCGGCGACGGCTGATCTGTCATACCAAGCGTTGAGGCGATCCTCAGCGTCTTCCACCTTGAAGCGCCGCTGTGGCCAGTCGCCAAATTCGATGACGCCCCGGCCACGATCCAACGCCTCGGCGATCCGAGCCGGCACGGGCCACTTAACCAACGTACATAGGCCCGTGCATGGGTTTCCGTTCCGAGCGGTGCGTTTCGGTGCGCCCTTCTCCCGATGGCGGGCGCTGGAACCCGCACTGGAACGCACCCTCATGCACGTCACCCCTTTGACCCTGTTGCGCTAGTTTCACCCCAGCGATGGCTGGAGACCGACTGACCGGGCTTGACGCCTCGTTCCTTCACCTAGAGGACGCCGCGGCGCACATGCACGTCGCCTCCGTGATGCTGTTCGAGGGGCCGCCTCCCCCCTACGACGAGCTGCTCGAGGCCATCGAGCGGCGGCTACCGCTCGTGCCCCGCTACCGGCAGCGGCTGGCCTTCGTGCCGCTCGGTCAGGGGCGTCCGAAGTGGGTCGACGACCCGCACCTGAACCTGCGCTACCACGTCCGCCATACGGCGCTGCCGTCGCCCGGCTCCGAGGAGCAGCTGAAGGCACTCGCCGGGCGGGTCTTCTCGCAGCAGCTCGACCGCGACAAGCCGCTGTGGGAGATCTGGATCGCGGAGGGCCTCGAGGACGACCGGTTCGCGCTTCTCGCGAAGACGCACCACGCCCTCGTCGACGGGGTCTCGGGAATGGACATCGTGTCGGTGCTGTTCGACACCTCACCGGAGCCGGCGCCCACCGCCCCCGGCGACCGCTGGCTGCCGCGTCCGCTCCCGAGCCGGGCCCAGCTGCTCGGCGAGGCGCTCGTCGAGCGGGCCACGATCCCGGCGGAGGTGAGCCGCTCCGTGCGCTCGATCCTCCGCGGTCCGCGGAGGGTCCTCTCGAGCGTGCGGGATGCCGCGGTCGGCGTGGGCGCGATGGCGTGGGCCGGCCTGAACCCGGCGCCGCCGACGCCCTACAACGCCCCGATCGGCGCCCACCGACGCTTCACGTGGGTCCGGGCCGACCTGCGCGACGTGAAGGCGATCAAGAACGAGCTCGGCGGCACCGTCAACGACGTCGTGCTCGCCACGGTGGCGGGCGGCCTCGGCACCCACCTGCGCCGGCGGGGCCACAGGACCGACGGGCTCGAGCTGAAGGCAATGGTGCCGGTGAGCGTGCGCACGGACGTGGAGCGCGGGGCGCTCGGCAACCGCGTCGCCGCGATGATGGCCCCCCTGCCGGTCTGGGCCGAGGACCCGATGGCGCGGCTGGAGGTGGTGCGCGAGGAGCTCGCCGGACTCAAGGCAGGAGGCCAGGCGGTCGGGGCGGGCGTCCTCACCGAGCTGACCGGGTTCGCCCCGCCGACGATCATGGACCAGGCGGCGCGGCTGTCCGCCCGCCAGCGGCTCTTCAACCTGGTGGTCACGAACGTCCCGGGCCCCCAGTTCCCGCTCTACCTGCTCGGCCGGCGGATGCTCGAGACGTTCCCCATGGTCCCGCTCGCGAAGAACCAGGGTCTCGGCATCGCGATCCTCTCGTACGACGGTTCGATCAACTTCGGCCTGGTCGGCGACTACGACCTGCTCTGGGACCTGGAGGACCTCGCCCGCGACGTCCGGGCGTCGCTCGAGGAGCTGGCGGAGGCGGCGGCCGTCGAGCTCGCCGCCGAGCGCGCCCGGCTGGCGGAGCCCGTCCCGCGGTGAGGGACCGGCTCGCCGATTGCGCCCGCGACCTGGGCATCGAGCTCCAGGTCCAGCGCCTCGACTCCTCCGCGCGCACCGTGAAGGACGCGGCCGTGGCCGTGGGGTGCCAGGAGGCGGAGATCGCCAAGTCGATCGTGTTCGTGGCCGACGGCGACCCGGTGGTCTGCGTGGCCTCGGGCCGGCACCGCATCGACACCGACAAGCTCGCCGAGGTGCTCGACGTAGCCGAGGTCCGCCAGGCGGGCGCCGACGAGGTGCGCGCCGCCACCGGCTTCGCGATCGGCGGCGTGCCGCCGTTCGGGCACGACCTGCCGGTCGTTCTCGACGAGGAGCTCCTGCATCACGACCGCGTCTGGGCCGCCGCGGGCGACCCGAACAGCCTGTTCGACGTCGATCCGCATGCGCTCTGCAAGTGCCTCGGCGCGCGGGTGGCGGTCGTCGGCGAGTAGCCCTTACTCCACCCGTACAAGTCCCGCCCCGAAATCCTGTACGCCGGGCGAATGACAGGATCGGCCCTCCGGGCCGAGGATCGCCCCCATGGAACCGACTCTCAAGGACGCCGTCCCGGCCATCGAGACCACGTGGGTCGTGGTGGCCGCCGTCTTCGTGCTGTTCATGCAGGCCGGGTTCCTCCTCCTGGAGGTCGGCTTCTCGCGGATGAAGAACGCCGGCACCGTGGTCCCGAAGGTGCTCGCCAACCTCTCGGTCGCCGCGCTGTGCTACTGGGCGGTCGGGTTCGCCCTCGCATTCGGGGGAGCGGGCTGGTTCGCCGGGACCGAGGGCACCTTCCTGGGGACGAGCAACGGCGACCTCTTCCCGGCGATGGCCTTCAGCTCCGCCGTCGTGCCGGCGAAGTTCTTCTTCCAGTTCGTGTTCTGCGCCGTCTCGCTGGCGATCGTCTGGGGCACGACGCTCGAGCGCATCAAGTTCGGCGCCTACCTCATCTATGCGGTGGTCTTCAGCGCCCTGATCTACCCGGTCATAAGCCACTGGATCTTCGGCGGCGGGTGGCTGCAGGCGAGCTTCGGCATGCAGGACTTCGCCGGCTCGACCGTGGTGCATCTGATCGGCGCCACGGGCGCGCTCGCCGCGCTGCTACTGCTCGGGCCGCGCCAGGGCAAGTACGGGCGCGACGGCAAGCCGAATGTGATCCCCGGCCACTCCATGCCGTTGGTCGGCCTGGCCGTGCTGATCCTCTGGTTCGGCTGGCAGGGCTTCAACCCGGGCTCGACGCTCGGGGCCATCGGCGGCCGCTTCGCCGAGGTGATGGTGGTCACGAACCTGGCCGCGGCCGCCGGGGTGCTGGGCGCCATGGCCACGATCTACCTGCTCACCCGCACCTGGGACATCGGCATGACGGGCAACGGGGCGATCGCCGGGCTCGTGGCGATCACGGCGCCCTCCGGCTACGTCGAGTACTGGGCCGCGCCGATCATCGGACTGGTGGCCGGCGTGATCGTCGTCGCGGGCGTCATCTTGATCGACAAGGTGATCGACGACCCGGTCGGCGCGCTCTCCTCGCACGGCCTCGCCGGCATCTGGGGGACTCTCTCGTGCGGGCTGTTCACGTCGCCGCGCCTGGCCGAGCTGAACGCGATCGGCGACGCCGGCCTCTTCTACACCGGCTCGTTCGAGCAGCTCGGCGTCCAGGCGCTCGGCGTGGCCGCGGCGTTCGCCACCGTCTTCACGGTCAGCTTCCTCGTCTTCTTCCTGATCAAGGCCACGTACGGGCTGCGGGTGAAGCCCGAGGAGGAGCGCTACGGCCTCGACATCGTCGAGCACGGCATGTGGGGCTACCCGGAGCAGTTCATGCCCGTGCCGGGCTCGGAGTACCACCAGCCGGCGGCGCCCGCCCAGCGGCCCACGCCGAGACCGGTGCCGATCGGGCTGGCTACGCAGAGTCAGGAGGGCTGATCAGTGTGCTGCCGACCGAAAGCACGGTCGTGCTCCGGCGAGCGAAAGCCGAGCATGACAAGGAGTCGAGCGCAGTCGATGCCGGAGGCATCGGCGAGCATCGAGGACGCCGTCAGGCGACGGCTTGCAGCCGCCGGGCGCGAGCGTGGTTGAGGGAGGGAGCACAGAAATGAAGAAGATCGAGGCGATCATCCGTCCCGAGCGCCTGCAGGAGGTGCAGGATGCGCTGGACGAGCTGGGCGTGTCGGGCCTCACGGTCAGCGAGGTCATGGGCTGCGGGCGCCAGAAGGGCTACACGGAGCAGTACCGCGGCTCGCGGGCGAACATCTCGCTGCTGCCGAAGATCAAGGTCGAGTCGGTGGTGCCGTCCGACGTCGTGGACAAGGCCGTCGAGGCGATCGTCGGGGCGGCCTACACCGGCGAGACCGGCGACGGGCGGGTGTTCGTGTACGCCGTCGAGCAGTCCGTGCGCATCCGGACCGGTGAGCGCGGCGAGGACACCGTCCGGCACGAGGCGCCGGTGGGCTGGGGCTACTGAGTGGGCGTCTTCTCCTGGATCCGCCGGGTGATCGCCGACCGCGGCGAGCACGAGCCGGTCCCGATCCACCTCGAGCGCACGGCGGAGGACGCGTACGCCTTCCGGCTCGGGGTCCGCGCGGGCTTCGGGGGCGGCGAGACGGCCCGAATCCCGGTGGGGCGCCGCGTCAATCCCGCCCTCCACCCCGTCCTCAAGGAGATCCACCACTGCGAGGTGGCGGGCCAGACGCTCGAGGCCGCGAACGTGCACGCCTTGAAGGCGAAGGTGGAACGCCTCCTCGAGACGATCGCCCCCGGCCGCACGCTGCCCCTCTGCTACTTCCGGGCGCCGGCCATGGACTACGAGCTGCCAGTGTTCGAGCAGGGCGGTTGGCTCACGACACCGGTGCTGGGTGGGCCGCGCCTGCGGGCCCACGACCTGGCCGGCATCCGCCGGCAGGTCTGCCGCTATCTCGAGTCGGCCGGGTACGTGGGGCACGCCGACGAGGTGACCGTGGGCGTGGTGCGGCCGCGCGACCTGCGCCGGGTCGCGCCGGCGGCGGTCTTCCGCTCGCACACCGACCCCGAGCTGTGGATCCCCTCGGTCGAGGGAGTGTCGCCCGACGGTCCCGTGGTCGGCGTCGTGGGCCATGCGCCGGAATTGCGGCGGCGCGAGCGCCGGCGCGTGGGCGCCGGCCCGCGCGTGGAGGAAGCGGCGCCGGCGGCGCCCGACGTGGTGGCCCTGATCCGCTACCTCCAGACGGAGCTCGGCCGCGCCGGCCGGGTGGCGGCGTGGGGCCTCTACGCGAGCGAGGTCCGCCCCGAGATCTGGGCCGCCGCGGAGGCCCGGACCGAGGACGGCGGCGCCCGCCTGGTCGCTCACCTGATGGATGTGGAGCCGACCCGGCTCGAGCTGGCCGTACGCAGGACGGGCGCAGGCGACCTCGTCGCGGCGCTCGAGGACCGGGGAATCAACGTGTTCCTGGCGCCGGACGAGAACGCGCTCGCCACGCAGGTGGGCCACCACCTCGCCCGGGCCGAATTCCTCCGCTCCCCGACGGAGGTGGAGATTCACGCCGCCGACGCGCCCCGCGCGGAGCGCCTCGGCGTCGACTCGATCCGCGCACCGGAGGAGGTTCACGCATCATGGAGCTAGCGCTCATCATCGGCGGGTCGGTCATCGCCGCCCTGCTCGTCATCGCCTTCGCGGTCTGGGCGCACCAGTACACGAAGGTGGGCCCCAACGAGGTGCTGATCATCTCGGGTCGTGGGTCCCGCCGGCGGGGCGCGCGCGGCTATCGCATCGTGCGCGGCGGGGGCACGTACGTCCGCCCCTTCCGGGAGCGCGTCCAGCGCCTGTCGCTCGAGCTCATGCAGTTCGACGTCCGCACCGGCGAGACCTACTCGATGCACGGCGTCCCGGTCCAGGCGGACGGTGTCTGCATGGTGAAGATCGACGGCTCGGACGACGGCATCGAGCGCGCCGCCGAGCAGTTCCTCTCGCGGCGGCAGGAGGACATCGTCCGCACGGCGATGCAGGCCGTCGAGGGCCACATGCGGAGCGCCATCGGCGGCCTCTCGATCGAGGACATCTACCGCGACCGGCAGCGGCTCGTCGAGCAGGTCCGCGAGCTCGTCCAGCCCGATCTCGGGCGCATGGGTCTCACGATCGTCTCGCTGACGATCCGCAACGTGGGCGACCGGCAGGGCTACATCGAGGCGCTCGGCCGGCCCCGCACCGCGCAGGTGAAGCGCGACGCGATCCGCGGCGAGGCGTCGGCCGAGCGCGAGGCGAAGGCCGCGCGCTACGAGGCCGACCTCGCGATCGAGCAGTCGCGGCGCGACTATGAGATCGAGAAGGCGAAGTTCCGCTCGGAGGGCATGCGCGCCTCGGCCGAGGCGGACCTCTCCTACGAGCTGCAGAAGGCGATCTCCTCACAGCAGGTCCGCGCCGAGCAGCTCCAGGTGGACATCGTGGAGCGCCAGAAGGCGATCGAGCTGATGCACGCCGAGGTCGAGCGGCGAAAGCGCGAGCTGACCGCGGAGATCGTGGAGCCCGCGCTCGCCAAGGCCAAGGAGATCATGGAGCTGGCCGAGGCGGAGCGCGAGCAGGCCGCGGCGCTCGGCGCCGGGGAGGCCGACGCCCTGCGGTCGCGGGGCCTCGCGGAGGCCGAGGCCATGGCCGCGAAGGCCGAGTCCTGGAAGGGCTACAACGAGGCGGCCATCACCGACCGGGTGCTCGAGATCCTCCCCGAGCTGGCCGGCGCGGTGTCGGCGCCGCTCGCGCAGACCGACAAGATCGTGATGATCGGCGGCGGCGGCAACGGCGCCGGGCCGGGCGCCCACAAGATCACCCGCGACGTGACCCAGGTGATGGCCGAGCTGCCCGCGGTGGTCGAGGCGCTCACCGGCACCAAGCTCGAGGAGCTCGCGAAGCGCATTCCGGGTGTGACGGACGGCGAGGCGGAGGAGGTCAGGTGACCCCGCAGACGATCGAGCGCTTCGTCGGCGGGCGGGTGGCCGAGGCCAAGGACGTCCTCGCCCTCGCCCAGGAGCACGGCGTGCGGATGGTGGACTTCAAGTTCACCGATCTGCCCGGAACCTGGCAGCACCTCGGCCTCTCGATCCATTCGCTCGACGAGGACGCGTTCACGGAGGGCCTCGGGTTCGACGGCTCCTCGATCCGCGGCTTCCAGGAGATCGCCGAGTCGGACATGGTGCTGGTGCCCGACCCGGCGACCGCGCTGATCGACCCGTTCCACGAGCAGCGGACGCTCTCGGTCGTCTGCGACGTGATCGACCCGATCACCCGCGAGCCGTACTCGCGCGACCCCCGGTACGTGGCGATGAAGGCGGAGCGCCACCTGCGCGAGACCGGCATCGCGGACACCTGTTACATGGGCCCCGAGGCGGAGTTCTATCTGTTCGAGCACGTGGCGTTCGACCAGGCGGCCAACCGCGCCTTCTACGAGGTCGACTCCGAGGAGGGCTACTGGAACCGCGGCAAGGGCTTCGGCGCCGAGCGGAACGGCCAGCCGAACCTCGGCTACAAGCTGCGCTCCCAGCAGGGCTACTTCCCGGCGGCGCCGGGCGACACGCACGGCGACCTGCGCTCGCGGATGGTCACGACGCTCGAGTCGATGGGCATCCGCTGCGAGTTCCACCACCACGAGGTGGGCTCCGCCGGCCAGGCGGAGATCAACGTGCGCTTTCAGAGCCTGCTGAAGATGGCCGACCAGCTGCAGCTGCAGAAGTACGTGGTGAAGAACGTGGCCGCCCAGGCCGGCAAGACCGCCACGTTCATGCCCAAGCCCGTCTTCGAGGAGAACGGCTCCGGCATGCACGTGCACATCTCGCTGTCGCAGGGCGGCGAGAACGTGATGTACGACTTCGGCGGCTACGGGCTGCTGTCGCGCGAGGCGCTGAACTTCATCGGCGGCCTGCTGGCCCACGGCCGAGCGCTCATGGCGTTCTGCGCGCCGACCACCAACTCGTACCGCCGGCTCGTGCCGGGATACGAGGCGCCGGTCAACCTCGTGTACTCGCAGCGGAACCGCTCGGCGGCGTGCCGGATCCCGGTCTACTCGGCGTCGCCTAAGTCGAAGCGGGTCGAGTTCCGCCCGCCGGATCCGACCGCGAACCCCTACCTGGCGTTCTCGGCGCTGCTGATGGCGGGCCTCGACGGCATTCAGAACCGGATCGACCCGGGGCGGCCGGTCGACGTCGACCTGTTCGAGCTGCCCGCGGAGGAGCTCGCCCGGATCGAGCACGTGCCCGCGTCGCTCGACGAGGCGCTCTCGGCGCTCGAGGAGGACCACGAGTTCCTGCTGAAGGGCGGGGTGTTCACGAAGGACCTGATCGATACCTGGGTCCGCCACAAGCGGCGCGAGGAGGCCGACGAGGTGCGGCTGCGCCCGCACCCCTGGGAGTTCGCGCTCTACTACGACGCCTGATCGAGCAGCCGGTCGCGCACGGCGGTCGGCCAGCGGAGCGCCTTAAGGCCGATCGCGACCGCCGAGCCGAGGATCGGCCAGACGGGCCAGAAGTAGCCGTCGCCGCCGGCGAGCCAGATCCCCACGAGGAAGAGGTTGATGATGAGGAGGGCGCCCGCGCGTACCTTCAGCCCGCGGCGCCGGCGGAGCTCGCGCGGCGTGTGACCGCCGGCGAGGTCGGACTGGCGAAGGGTCGGGCTCGCCAGCACGCGCCAGGCATCGAGGGCCGCCACGAGCCCCAGCCCGAGGAGCGGCCAGATCGGCCAGAAGTACGGCCCGCTGGTCAGCGCCCAGACGATCACGCAGACGAGGGCCAGGCCGGCGACCAGCGCCAGGCGGGTGCGGAGCGACCCGACCCGCCGCCGCTGGCGATCGGCGGCCACCTCGTCGGGCAGGATCCGCGGAGCCTGTTCCGGCAGGGGCTCCGGCGCCGCCGCGGGAGCGGCAGCCAGCGGGATCGTCGCAACCACCCGCGTGCCCCTGCCCGGCGGGCTCTGTACCGCCAAGGTCCCGTCGACGGCGCCGACCCGGTCCACGAGCCCCTGGAGGCCCGAGCCGTTCGAGAGGTCGGCGCCCCCAGTCCCGTCGTCGCTGACCGCGACGGTCACGCGGTCCTGGTGCACCGTGACCGAGACCTCCGCGCTCGAGGCGCCGGCGTGCTTCGAGACGTTCGCAAGGCACTCCGAGACGACGAAGTAGGCCGCCGCCTCCACCGGCTCGGGCAGGCGCTCGGCGGGCGTGGTCACGATCTCCACGGGCACCGTGGCCCGAGCGGCGAGGTCGTCGAGGGCGGCCGCCAGTCCCCTGTTCGTGAGGATCGCGGGGTGGATTCCGCGCGCGAGGTCGCGGAGCTCGTGCAGGGCGCGGCCAGCCTCGTCGCTCGCCTGGCGCACGAGCGCGGCCGCCTCTGGGTCCCCCTCGCCCGCCCGCTTCTCGGCCATGCGCAGGGTGAGGGCGAGGGCGACGAGCCGCTGCTGGGCGCCGTCGTGCAGGTCGCGCTCGATCCGGCGACGCTCGGCGTCGGCCGCCGCGATGATCCGGGAGCGGGCGTCGCGAAGGTCGGAGACCTGGGCGGTGAGCTTCGGGTCCGCGTTCGAGCCGAGCAGGAGGCTCGCGAACTCGCCGTAGAGGCGGCCGAGCGCGCCGAGGGCCGGGATGCCGAGGAACAGCAGCAAGGCGCCGAAGGGGACGAGGGCGGCCGCCTCGAGGAGCGTGTCCGCCTCGAGTACGCCGACGTCGATGCCGTCGGGCACGGACCAGTAGTAGGCGGGCGCGATGAGCGCCCCGAGCGACATGCAGAGCACGCAGACCGCGATCACGAACGACGCGATGCCGAGTGGCAGCTGAAGCAACAGGAACACGAGGTCCTTCCACGTGGCGGGATCGGCGAGCCGCGCCTTCAGCCTGTCCCACCAGGACCCGCCCGGAGGGTCCGCGCGGTATGGGCTGGGGATTCGGACCCCGGTCAGGACGCCGATCAGCGACCGCTCGACCCCGGCCAGCCACCGCCACGCGTAGACGGTGGCGACGAGGATCGGGATTCCGATCAGCGTCACGGCGGTGCCGAGGCCCAGCGAGATGGCCGTGACCAGGAAGGCGAACTCGACGACGCCCAGCGGCAGCGCCAGCAGCAGGTAGCCGATGCGCCCGTAGGTGCGGGGATGGAGGATGTCCCTGGCTAGCTGCGCGATCAAGTTGCGCAGAGCGTACGGCCCGTGCCGTGGCGCGTCGATACGGCCAGCCGTACCCTGTGACTCGTATGCGGCTGAGGCATGCGGCCCTCCTCTTCTGTGCCGCCTCGCTGGTGCTGCCCGCCACCGGGTCCGCGGCTACGCTCGACTACCGCCAGGTGCTCGACGCTTCGCGGGGCGTCTACGTCGAGGGGTCCTACTCGTACGTGAGCGTCACGGACGCGCGCGGCCAGCCCGTCCTCGAGCGGGAGTATCCCCTCACCGCCCGCTTCCGGCTGAGGCACGAGCTTGCCGCCGGGCGATACCGGGTCACGAGTTACCAGCGGCCGTGCAACGGCAACTGCAGCGACCTCGGTCCGCCGACCGACTCGTGCGCGCGCCGCTTTCGGGTCCTCCCGCGGGGGCGAACGCTCGTGCGGGCGACGGTCAGGCCGGGTCGCGGCTGCCGGATGGCGCTCGATGCGCAGCCGGTGCTGTTCCCTCCTCGCCCGCGGCTGGCGGCGGTGCGGCGCTACCTCCGCTCGCGGGGGGCGATCAACTCGTGGGCGCTGATCGACTCGCGCGGAGGGCTGCACGGGTTGGCGCCCCGGCGGCGATACGTCTCGGCCAGCCTGGTCAAGGCGATGCTGCTCGTGGCGTACCTGCGGCGGATCGGCAATCGCATCCCGACCGCCTCGGAGCGCCGGCTGCTCGGACCGATGATCACCGTGTCGGACAATGCGCGGGCCACGGCCGTCTACCGGCGCGTCGGCGATGCCGCGCTGCTGCGGCTGGCCCGGCGGGCCGGCATGCGCGGCTTCACGGTGGCCTACAGCTGGGGCTATGCGCATTTCAGCGCCCTCGACCAGGCGCGCTTCTTCTACGCATTCGACCGCCTCGTCCCGCCGCGGTCGCGCCGTTACGCCAGGCGCCTCCTCGCCTCGATCGTCGACTACCAGCGCTGGGGGTTCTCGCGCTACGCCCTCGCCCGCGGGTTCCGCGTGTTCTTCAAGGGCGGCTGGCGGGGCACCGGCCGCGGAGCGCTGGTGCACGAGGCGGCGCTGTTCGAGCGCCGACCGGTGCGCTTCTCGATGGCCGTGCTCACGGACGGCAACGCCTCGCACGCTTATGGGACCGCGACGCTGCGGGGCGTCGCCGCGCGGATATTCGGCGTGGGGGCGCGGGTCCGGCAGGAGACCGGTGAGGTCGGCACGCCGGCCCACCGCCGGGCCGGGCTCGTGGACGTCCACCGCTTCGGGCCCGGCATCCTGAGCGAGCTCGTGTACCGGACGGACGAGAACATCACGGGCCGCCGCCTCGCGGGCTACTGCCGCGAGTGGCCGATGCTCCTGGAGCCGGCCGCCCGCGACCTCGGCCGCGTTCAGCGCTACCTGCGCCGCCGCGGGTTCGGCCTGCTGATCCTCGACGCCTACCGGCCGGCGCGCGCGACGCGGGCGCTGGTGCGCTGGGCGCGGCGCAGTGGGCGCGGGTACCTCGTCGGCACCTACATCGCGCGCCGCAGCAGGCACAACCTCGGCAGCGCCGTGGACCTGACCCTGGTGCGCCTCCGCGACGACCGGCGGCTGCGGATGGGCCGCTACGACGCGCTCGGCCCGGGCTCCCACACGCTCGCCGCGGGCGGCCGGGTGCTCCGCAACCGGCTCCGGCTGAAGCGGGCGATGGAGCGCTTCGGCTTCCGGAACTACTGGCGCGAGTGGTGGCACTACGACCACGCGGTGCCCGGCACGCGCTACCTCGATTTGACGCTGGGCTGCGGGGGCTGACGGCCCGGCGGCCGCGCCGGGAGCGAAACTCCGGATTCGTCCCAATTTACTGTTGCAGTGCAACACCAAAGTGGGACGGTTGGAGCGAATCGCCGAGGCGCCCGTCCGGCGGCCGGCGGCGGGCGCGATAATTGAGTCGTGGCCGAAAGGACCGACCTGCTGCGCGTGGCGCTCGCCCAGGTGAACCCCACCGTGGGCGACGTCCGCGGAAACGCTCGCATGGTCGCGGACAACGTCGCTCGCGCGCGCGACGGCGGCGCCGCCTTGGTCGTCTTCCCCGAGCTGACGCTCAGCGGCTATCCGCCCGAGGACCTCGTGCTCAAGACGAGCTTTCTGGACGCCGCCGCGGGGGCGCTGGGCGAGCTGGCGGCGCAGACGCACGGCATAGCGGCCGTGGTCGGCTTCCCGGAGCGAGCGGAGGACGTCTACAACTCGGCCGCCGTGCTGGCGGACGGCGAGGTCGTCGCCGTCTACCGCAAGATGTACCTCCCCAACTACGGCGTCTTCGACGAGCAGCGCTATTTCCAGTCGGGGTCGGAGGCGGCGATCTTCGAGCTGGGCGGGGTGCCGATCGGCCTGACGATCTGCGAGGACATCTGGGAGCCGGGGCCGCCGGCCATGACCGAGGCGCTCGGCGGCGCGCAGGTGATCGTGAACATCTCCGGCTCGCCGTACCGCATCGGCTACGGGCGTGGCCGCGAGCGCATGCTCGTGCAGCGCGCGATCGACTACCTGACCGCGGTGGTCTTCGTCAACACTGTCGGCGGCCAGGACGAGCTCGTGTTCGACGGGCACAGCCTGGCGATCGACCAGGACGGCCGCATCCTCGCTCGCTGTCCCCAGTTCGAGGAGCATCTGACGTTCTGCACGATCGATCCGCGAGAGGTCGCGGCGGCGCGGCTGCGGGACACGCGGCACCGGGTCAACGTCCGGCGCCAGCGCCGTGCGTCGCCGGCGGCCGAGCCGCCGGTCCGCACGCTGGCGCGGCTCGAGGCGGCGGGCGTCGCGCGGCAGGGGGCCGGCGAGGTGGCGCCGCTGCTCGACGCCGAGGCCGAGGTGTACGCGGCGCTTCGGACCGGCCTGCGCGACTACGTCGAGAAAAACGGCTTCGAGCGCGCGGTGCTGGCGCTGTCGGGCGGCATCGACTCGGCGCTGACGGCGCTCATCGCGGTCGACGCCCTCGGGCCCGATCGCGTCACCTGCGTATCGCTTCCCTCCCCCTTCTCCAGCGACGGGACGCGCGCCGACGCCCGCACCATCGCGGCGAACCTGGGGGTCGACTTCATGGAGATCCCGATCGAGGACGCCATGAAGGCCTACGACGAGATGCTGGCGCCTGCGTTCGCCGGGCGCGAGCCGGACATCGCCGAGGAGAACGTGCAGGCCCGGATCCGCGGCAACGTGGTGATGGCCCTGTCGAACAAGTTCGGCTGGCTCGTCTTGACGACCGGCAACAAGTCGGAGCTCTCTGTCGGCTACGCGACGCTCTACGGCGACATGGCCGGCGGCTTCGCGGTGCTCAAGGACGTCTTCAAGGGCTGGGTCTACCGGCTGGTGCGGTGGCGAAACGCGCAGGGGGACGGCGAGCTCGTCCCCGCCTCGGTGCTGGCGCGCCCGCCGTCCGCGGAGCTCCGGTACGAGCAGCGCGACCAGGACTCGCTGCCGCCCTACGAGGTGCTCGACGCGATCCTCGCGGGCTACGTCGAGGAGGACCTCGACGCCGTCGAGCTGGTGAACCGCGGCCTGCCGGCGGACGAGGTCGAGCGGGTCATCGCCATGGTCGACCGGGCCGAGTACAAGCGCCGCCAGGCCCCGCCTGGCATCAAGATCTCGACGAAGGCCTTTGGCCGCGACCGCCGCCTTCCGATCACGAACCGGTACGACACCCGGGTCGAGCCCGCCCAGCGGCGGCTGAGGGCGCTCCGCTAGCCGCCCCGCGTCGGCCGCACCGCCAGCGTCACGCGCGAGACCGCGCACAGGCGGCCCTCGTCGTCCGTGAAATCCACGTCCCAGATCCAGCTCGAGCGGCCCCGGTGACGGGCCCGGGCGTCGGCGTTGACATAGCCGTCCGTGGCGGGTCTCAGGAAGCTCGTGTGGTTCGACTGACCGACGGCCGAGCTCCCATCCTCCGCCACGACGGTGTTGGTCGTGATCGAGACCATCGACTCGGCGAGCGCCGCATAGGCGCCGCCGTGCACGAGTCCCATCGGCTGGCGCACCCGCTCCTCCACCGCGAACCGCGCCCGGCAGCGCTCCGTGCTCACCTCGAGCAGCTCGAAGCCGAGCACGTCGTCGAGCGTTTGGGGCTTGGGATAGGCGCGAACGGGGGAATTTGCCACCCGACGCACACTACAGTTCGCCCTTCAAATGGCCACTTTCGACCAGCTCTCGGCCGAAAAGCGGGCGATCGTAGAGCTTGTCCTGCAGCAGGGGAAGCGCTACGACGAGCTCGCCGGGTTGCTCGGGATGCCGGAGACCCGCGTGCGCGAGCTCGCCCGCGACGCGCTGGTGGAGCTCGCCCCGCTGAGCGCGGCCCATGTCGAGGAGGACTGGCGCGGCCAGCTGGCGGACTACGTGCTCGGCCAGCAGGCCGGCCCCGAGGTCACCGCGACGAAGGGCCATCTGCGCCGCTCCGAGCCGGCGCGGAGCTGGGCCCGCTCCCTGCTCGACTCCCTGGAGCAGCTCTACCCGAACGGCTCGGTGCCGGCCATTCCGGACGGCGACCGGAGGGGGCGTCAGCGCGCCGGCGCCGCGCCCGGAGCGCCGCCGAGCCCCGCGGCGCGCGCCGCGGCCGGGCGCAGCAGGCGACTACTGGCGGGCGGCGGCGCGGTGGCCGCCCTGGTCCTGTTCGCGGTGCTCGTGTGGCCGGTCGGGGTTCTGACGGGCGGCGATGACGACGAGCCGGCGGCTCAGCAGGCGGGCAACCGGGCGGCCGGCGACCAGGGCGGCGCCGCCGGATCTCGCGGCCAGGCCATCATCGCGAGCCAGGGCGGCCAGAGCGGCCGGCCGCAGATCATCGTCACCGCCTCCGGCCTGCCGCCGTCCACGCAGCGCTCGGCGTACCAGGTCTGGCTCTACAACGACGAGCAGGACCGCAAGTCGATCGGCGCGCAGGTCACCGACGCAAAGGGCACGCTGCAGGCGGGTGGCCCGCTCCCAAGCGACTACCGCGACTACAGGTTCATCGACGTGACCGAGGTGGCGGTGAACGGGGAAACCCTCCGGACGGGGGACTCGGTCCTCCGTGGCCTGCTCGAGCTGCGCGACAAACCGGTCACCCGCGGCACCGGTAAGAACCGGATCACGCTGCTGGCGGACATCCAGCTGCTCCCGCTCCCCGGGCGCAGCGGCTGACCCCTACTCGGGCGGCGGCAGCAGCTTCCCGGGATTCATGATCCCGGCGGGGTCGAGGCGCTCCTTCGCCGCCCGGATCAACTCGAGGCCCATCTCCCCCACCTCTGCCCGCATCCAGCGCGCGTGGTCGCGGCCCACCGCGTGATGGTGCGTGATCGTGCCGCCGGCCGCCACGATCGCCTCCGAGGCGGCCTGCTTCGCGGCCCGCCACTGGGCGAGCGCGTCCTCCTCCTGCTCGGCCAGAAAGGTGAAGTAGAGGGACGCCCCCGACCGGTAGAGATGCGAGACGTGGCACATGACGAACGGCCGCTTTTCGCGCTCGCCGAGCGCCGAGCGCAGGGCGTCGGCGGTCGCCCGGTAGAGGCGGTCCAGCCCGCTCCAGCTCGCGGCCGTCTCGAGCGTCTCCACGAGGATGCCCCGATCGAGCAGCTCGTCGCGCAGGTACGGCGCCGCGAACCTCGAGTGCAGCCACAGGTCGCCCGGCCGGCGACCGAGCGCCATCCCCCCGCCCGCTCGGAGGAGCGCGCCGGTGCGGACGCGGCGCCGCTCCACGTCCTCCTCGTCGCCCTCGAACCCCACGATCGCGAGGCAGCCGGACTCCCGCCGCCGAGCGCGCAGGTAGGCGCGGCCCAGCCGGGCCGCCGTCCCGGCGCCTGTCCCCGAGGCAAAGGCCAGCGAGAAGCGCGTCTCCTCCTCGTCGGAGAGCCTCGCCACGTCCGGGGACGCGTCCGCCTGCTCCATCACCCGGAAGGCCTCGCGGCCCTCGGCGAAGCTCCCGAACCACCAGCCCTCGTAGCGGCTCGCGCTCGGCGCCGGGCGCACCCGGAGCGTGACCTCGCGGATGACCCCGAGGACACCCTCCGAGCCCACGAGCAGCTCCCGCAGGTCCGGCCCCGCCGCCGATGCGGGCAGGGGACGTGAGCCGATCTCGCCCGCCGGCGCGACCATGCTCAGGCCCTCCACTAGCTCGTCGATCCGGCCGTAGCCGGTGGAGGCCTGTCCCGCGGAGCGCGTCGCCACCCAGCCGCCGACCGTCGAGTACTCGAAGGACTGCGGGTAGTGGCCGAGCGTGAGGCCCTCCGCCGCGAGGGCGCGCTCGGCGCCCGGCCCACTCAACCCGGCCTCGAGCGTGGCGAGGAGCGAGGTGCGGTCGATCGAAACCACGCGGTCGAGGCGGCGTAGGTCCATGGACACCACGCCGGCGAAGCCGTCGCCGACCGGCTCCACGCCGCCCACGACGCTCGTGCCGCCTCCGAAGGGGACGACGGCGACCCGGTGCTCGACGCAGGCGGCGAGGACGGCGGCCACGTCATCGGCCGACGCCGGCAGGACCACGGCGTCCGGGGCGCTCGATCCGTCCCCCGACCGGAGCCGCACCAGGTCCGGATAGGAGCGGCCGGTGGCGTGGGATACGCGCACCTCGCGGTCGTCCCTGACGTGCTCGGCACCGACGGCGCCGGCGAGCCGCTCCCGTGCCCCGGACGGCAGGCGGGGATCCGGAAGCCTCACCTCCTCGAGCGCCACGGGGCGGCGGCGGACCGACCCGTCCGTTCCGAGCACTTCACGCAGCAGCCCCGCGGCCGGTTCGGGGATCGGCGCGTCGTGGCCGTCCTCTCCCCACCCCCACCAGCGCACCGTCAGCCGGCCTCCCCGAGGAGCCGCCCGAGGTTCTCGAGCGCGCCCTCCACCTGCCTCGTCGCCGCCGCCCGCAGCTGGAAGGGGCTCAGCCGCGCCCAGCCACGAGGCTTGTGGCTCACGGCGATCTCGACGCGGGTGCCGTCCGCCGCGGGCGCCAGCACGATCTCGGTGGTGGACCGCGCGAGGATGCGCTCGAACGGGGATTCCTCGACCTCGTGGCGCCAGACGAGGCGGCGGCGCTCCTCGGCGTCGAGCCGCGTGTAGTCGGCCCTGACCGTCTTTCCCTTGGGCGAGCTGAGCACGTTCGTCCAGGCCTCGGGCGTGGCCTCCTCCACGCGCGTGACGCCGGGCCACCACTGCGGCAGGCGGGCCGGGTCGCTCACCACGGACCAGACCTCCGTCGCGTCCGCCGGCACGGTCCGTTCGCGGCGCACGATCACGCGCGGGTCGCCACTAGGAGTCGTACACGACGAGGCTGTGGACGTCGTAGCCCGTCAGCCGCTCGCGTCCCCGGAGGAATGCCAGCTCGATCACGAACGCGCATCCTGCCACCACGCCCCCGGCCTGCTCCACCAGGCCGCACAGCGCGCCGGCCGTGCCGCCCGTCGCGAGCAGGTCGTCGTGGACGAGCACGCGGGCGCCGCCCGCGACCGCGTCGGCGTGCACCTCGAGCGCGTCGACCCCGTACTCGAGCTCATACTCGACGGATGAGGTCTCGCGCGGCAGCTTCCCCGGCTTGCGCGCGAGAATGAACCCCACACCCATCTCCGCGGCCACGGCGCCGCCGAGCACGAACCCACGCGCCTCCGCGGAGACGATGTAGTCGGCCTCCCGCGAGCGGCCGTACTCCGCGAGTGCGCCCACGGCCGAGCGGAGCGCCTCGGGGTGCAGGAAGACCGGCGTGATGTCCTTGAAGACGATTCCCGGCTTCGGGAAGTCCGGGATGTCCCAGATGTGGTCCTCGAGCCGCACCGCGCCGGCAGCCACTAGCGCGCGAGCTTGCGGAGATCCCGGATCAGCAGGAGGTGCTTCAGGTGGGAGGCGATCGCGGCGAGGTTCTCGAGCGCCTCGACGGCCTCCTTGCGCCGCTCCGGGTTCCGCGACCGTAGCGCCGGCGCCAGGATCTGCTCGAGGAGCGCCGCCTCCCGGTCCGCCGATGTCCGGAACACGCGGAGGTTGCGGCCGCCGACGCCGAACCGCTTCAGCTCGGTCACCGCCCGCACGATCTCGCGCTCCGTGTCGTCGTAGAGCACCTCGCCGTCGTGGCGCTCCCCCTTGATCACGCCGTAGTCCTCGAGCTCCTTGACGAGCGCCCTGTCCGCGCCGGTGTCGTCCAGCACCTCCTCGAGCCGGTACTGCGAGCCGGGCCCGCGCAGCGCGAAGCTCGACCGCCGCAGGGCGCGCGGCTCGGGCGCCGTGGCCTGCGCCAGGTCGCTGTCGGAGCGGCCGGACGCGAGCTCCTGGCGGATGACCCGCAGCGGGAGGAACTCGTCCCGCTGGAGGCGCAGGATCGTGCGCAGGCGATCCACGTCGGCCGGCCCGTAGAGGCGGTAGCCGCCCGGGGTGCGGCGTGGCGCGAGCAGCTTCTGGTCCTCGAGGTACCGGATCTTCGAGATCGAGATGTCCGGGAACTCGCGCTCGAGCTGCTTGGAGACGGCGCCGATCGTCAGCGCCTTCTCCTTGCGGGGCGGGGCGCCGGTTTGGACCTCGGCGCTCACCGCTCGTCGATGTAGGTGAGCTTGTACTTGCCCACCTGCAGCTCGTCGCCGTCCTGCAGCCGGTGCGACTCGATGCGCCGCCTGTTGACGTAGGTGCCGTTGAGCGAGCCGAGGTCGTCGATGTAGAGGCCGTCCCGGCGGCGCACCAGCAGGGCGTGGTTTCGGGACACCGTCACGTCGTCGAGGAAGATCTCCGCCTCCGGGCTGCGGCCGATCGTCATCCGCTCGCCCGCCACGTTGAACGCCTCACCGGACCGCCCGCCGCCCGAGCGGATCACGAGCGTGGCGCCCTCCCCGGTCACCTCCTCCAGGTCGACGGGCCTGAGATCGCCGGCCTCGTCCACCTGGTAGACCTCGGTCGTGTCGCCCTCCTTTCCCCCCTCGCCGAGGAACGCGCCGCATTTCTGGCAGTAGTTGGCGCCCTCCGCGTTGACGAAGCCGCACTCTGGGCAGTGCACCGACATCGCTATCCGAGGTCCGTGTCCGAAGGTATGCCCTTGCCGGCCAGGATGTTCGTCAGCTGCCGGACATCGGAGCCGCTGATCAGGGCCTCGCCGGCCTGGTGCTTCGTCCGAAGCCGGCTCACCAGCTCCGCGCGCAGGATGTCGATCCTTCCGTGCAGGATCCGCCGCCGGTACGAGACCTCCTGCTCCTCCTCCATCAGCTGTCGGATCAGGTCCGCCAGCTCCTGATCGGAGAGCGCGCCTAGATCGGGGAAGGTGTCCACTGCGTCCTTTCGAGCGGGAGACGCGACTATAGACGATGCTCAAGTAGAGGTTGAGCCTTGGGCGGCCAGGGCCCGCCTCCCATCTTGCAGGTACTGCGCCGTCGCTGCAAGGGTGAGCGCGAGGCCGACATAGAGGAGCGCCTCCGAGAGCCAGGTTTCGAGGATCATCGCGAGCCCCAGCGCCCCCATCGTGGGCCAGACCGCCCAGCGCCCGAGCATGTTCACGCCCAGGTCGAGTCCCCGCCGGAGGGCGAGCTGGGTCAGCAGCAGCATGAACGCCTCGCGCACGGCGAGCACGAGGAGCGCCCATCGCGGGAGGAGCTCGAACTCCCAGGCCACGACCGCCCCCGAGATCACGAGCAGGCGGTCGGTGAGCGGGTCGAGCAGCGCGCCGAGCCGGCTGTACTGGCCGGTGATGCGGGCCACCATGCCGTCGAGGTAGTCGCTCGCGGCGACGAACGCGAATATGAGCGTGGCCGTGGTGTCGCGCCCGTCGCCGGAGCCGAGCGCCAGGACGAGGAACACCGGGATCAGCCCGATGCGCAGGAAGCCGATCGCGTTCGGGATCGTCCACGGATGAAGCGGCTGGTCGCGGCGGGTTTCGGGCGGCGGGCCGCCCGACCGGTCCAGGCCGAGCAGCCGGCGCGTAGTCAGCTGCTGCCTCACGGCAGCGTGCGCCAGAGCTCCGCGGCCGCCCCCGCGGCGTCCTCGAGCGGAAGCGAGAGCGTCTCTCGGTTGCGGCGCACCTGGGCCTCGACCTCGCCCGCCTCGATGCTCCGCTTCCCGACGGTCAGGCGCAGCGGACAGCCCAGCAGCTCCGCGTCCGTGAACTTCTCCCCGGCGCTCGCCTCGCGGTCGTCGTAGAGGACGTCCAGTCCCGTCTCGCGAAGGTCGTCGTAGAGCTCGTCGGCGACCCGGCGCGCCTCCTCGCCCTCCCGGCCGAGCGTCACGAGCTCCACGTCGAACGGCGCGACCGCGCGGGGCCACGCGATCCCCTGGTCGTCGTGGAACTGCTCGATGGCGGCGGCGACGATCCGCGCCGGCCCGATTCCGTAGGACCCCATCCAGATCGGCTGCTCCCGCCCCTCCTCGTCGAGGTAGCGGGCGCCGAGCCGCTCGGAGTAGCGGGTGCCGAGCTTGAATATGTTCCCCACCTCGATGGCGGGCTCGACGCGGATCGTGCCGCCGTCCGGCCCGGTGTCGCCCGGCTCGACCCGGCGGACGTCCGCCCACTCGGGCTGAAAGTCGCGCCCGGGCTCGACGCCCAGGAGATGCACGTCGGGCTGGTTTCCGCCCGCCACCAGGCCGCGCAGGTCACGCAGCGCCTCGTCCGCCACGACCTGCACCCGGGCGCCGACCGGCCCGATGAAGCCGGGCTCCGCGCCGAAGACCTCCCGCACCTCGTCCGCATCGGCGGGCCGCGCCTGCGCCCCCAGAGCGTTCGCGAGCTTGATCTCGTTGAGGCGGTGGTCGCCCCGCACCAGCACGAGAAGCGGGCCGCGGCCGTCGGCGACCATCGGGAACGCCTTGAGCAGCGCGCCGGCGGGCACCCCGAGCATGCTCGAGACCGCCTCGATGGTCGTGGCGCCCGGCGTCTCCACGGCCCGGGGCTCGGCCAGCGGCTCGGGGAGGCCGTCGACCGGCTGTGCCCTGGCCGAGGCCACCTCGACGTTCGCCGCGTAGCCGGAGTCGGACAGGGCCACCTCGTTCTCCCCCGCCGGGCAGGGGGCCATGTACTCGTGGGCTCCGAAGCCGCCCATCATCCCCACGTCGGACTCCACGCGGTACCACTCGAGGCCCGCGCGGTCGAAGATGCGGTCGTATGCCTGGATGTGCAGCCGGTAGGAGCGGTCGAGCCCCTCCCGGTCGCGGTCGAAGCTGTAGGAGTCCTTCATGATGAACTCCCGCGTCCGCAGCACCCCGGCGCGCGGCCGCGGCTCGTCGCGCTCCTTCGTCTGGAAGTGGTAGAGGAGCTTCGGCAGGTCGCGGTAGGAGCGGACCTCGCGCGCGATGTGCCAGGTCAGGTTCTCCTCGTGGGTCATCGCGAGCACCAGCTCCGCGCCGCGCCGATCCTTCAGCTTGAACACCTCGTCGATGTCATAGCGCCCGCTGCGCTTCCACAGCTCGGCCGGCTGGATCACCGGCATGAGGAGCTCGGCCGCGCCGATCGCGTCGAGCTCCTCGCGCACTATCTGCTCGACCTTGCGATGGGCGCGCCATCCGGCCGGCAGCCACGTCCACATGCCGGCGCCGACCTGGCGGGCCAGCCCGGCCCGGACGAGCAGCCGGTGCGAGGCCGCCTCCGCGTCCGCCGGCGCCTCGCGCGTGGTGGGCAGGAAATAGCCGGAAAGTCGCGTCACAGCGGGCGAGTGTAGTCGTGGTCTGCGCCTTGACCCACGCGGCCGGCGTCGCGATGATCGCCGCGTGCTGCGCACGCCCCTATGCGAGCGGCTCGGCATCGAGGTCCCGGTCATCGCCGCGCCGTTTGGCCCCTGGGAGCAGGTGGGGCTGGCCGCCGCGGTCTCCGAGGCCGGTGCGCTCGGGAGCGTCGGAACCGCGTTGAGAGGGCGGGCCGAGCTCATGGCGCAGTGGGAGCGGCTGCGCGAGCTGACCGGGCGGCCGTTTGCGATCAATCACACGGTCCGCCCCTTCGACGAGGACGCCTTCGCCGCCACGCTCGACTTCCGCCCGGCGGCGATCTCCTTCCACCTCGGCGTGCCGGGCGACCTCGTCGCCCGCGCGCACGACGCCGGGATCCTCTGGATCCAGCAGGTGATGGACCGCCGCCAGGCCGAGCAGGCGCTCGAGGCCGGCGTCGACGTGATCGTGGCCCAGGGCGGCGAGGCCGGCGGCAACGGCGGGTGGGTGTCGACGATGGTCCTCGTGCCGCAGGTCGTAGACCTGGCGGGCGAAGTGCCGGTGGCGGCCGCCGGCGGGATCGCGGACGGCCGCGGGCTGGCGGCGGCGCTCGCGCTCGGCGCGCAGGGCGTCTCCATGGGGACCCGCTTCCTCGCCTCCGCCGAGATGCCGATCGCCGCCGAGTGGAAGCATCGGGTCCTCGGCGCGGATGCGCTCGACGCAGTCAAGGTCGCGGGCAGCGAGCGGGTGATGCCGCCGTTCAACCGGCCCGGCGGTCCGGCCGAGCCGCGTGCCCTCCGCACGCCGCTGATCGACCGGCTCCGCGACGACCCGGACTCGGTCGACCCGGCGGAGGTGGGCGCCGAGCTGCGCGCGGCGTTGCTCGAGGGCCGCGGCCACGAGTACATTCCGTTCACGGGCCAATCTGCCGCGCTCGTCCACGAGGTCCTGCCGGCGGCCGAGATCGTCCGTCGCGTGGTCGCCGAGGCGGAGGCCATACTCCAGGCCCATGGACGGGCGGCGACCTGACGATCGCGGGCGGCTCCCACTCTCCGGAGCGGTGTGAGTGACGTCTCGCCGCGCGGTCGCCGCCGCGCTCCTGGCGGTCGCGACGCTCTGCCTGGCCCAGCCGGCCGGCGCGGATCCGGTGGTGGTGGCCGCCGGGGACGTCGCGTGCGATCCCCGCGACCCCGACTTCAACGGGGGCTTCGGCAACCCCAGGCCGTGGCCGGGACGCTGCCGTCACCGCACCACGGCGCGCCTGATCGGCCGGCTCCGGCCGGACCGGCTGCTCATGCTCGGTGACGCCCAGTACAGGGACGGGCGACTCGACAGGTTCCTCGCGTCATACGGAGCGCCCTCGGGCTGGGGGCGGTGGCTGCGGATCACGCGGCCGGTCCCCGGAAACCACGACTACGGCGCGCACCGAAACCGCTACGACCCGGCGGCGGCCGGCTACTTCACGTACTTCGACAGCGTGCTCCGCCCGTACGGCCCGACGGCGACGAACCCGCTCGGCGGCTACTACAGCTTCGACCTGCGGGTACGGAACCGGAGGACCGGGCGGCCCGTTCGTTGGCATCTCGTGGCGCTCAACTCGATGTGCGCGGGCTTCCTCGCCGATGTGACCGGCTGGACCGGCGGCTGCTCGCGCGATTCGGCGCAGGTCCGCTGGCTGCGGCAGGACCTCAGGGCGAGCGGAGCCGACTGCACGCTGGCCTTCTGGCATCACCCGCTGTTCAGCTCGGGAACGCCGGAGCTTCGCTCGCCGGCGGTACGCCCGCTGTGGCGCGTCCTCTACCGCTACCGCGCCGAGATCGTGCTGAACGGCAACGTCCACCGCTACGAGCGCTTCCGCCCGCAGACGCCGACCGGCCGGCGATCCCGCACGGGGATTCGCCAGTTCATCGTGGGGAGCGGGGGCCACAGCCTGGCCTACGGGCCGAACAGCCGCGCCCGCAACTGGGGAGCGATCGCGCGTCGGACCTTCGGCGTCCTCAGGCTCGTCCTGCACGGCCCGTCGCGGGCCCATCCCCACGGCTGGTACCGGTGGCGCTTCCTACGGAGCGTCCGGACCCGCGCGCCCGGCGACGCCGGATCGGCCGACTGCGTGCGGGCGCGGCGCCGCTGACGCGCGGCTACGCCCGCGTGAAGCGGCGCCCCGCCGTGGGGGAGGCGTCCTCGTCGAGCGCGATCCGCCTCGCCTTCGGCGCCCCGGCCATCGGGAGCGACTCGCCGTTTCCGAGCGCCTGGTCGGACGCGGCCGCCGCCTCCATGGCCGCGATCCGCTCCGGGGTCAGCTCGCCGGCGTTCTCTTCCTCGATCCGGTCGAGCCACTCCGCTCCCTCGGCGGCCTTGCGCTGGTCCACGACCACGCGGCCCACGTCGATCGACTTGTCGATCTCCGCGAACAGCTCCTCGACGAGGCGCTCCTGCGGCACCTTCCGGAGCGGCTTGCCGTGGGCGAAGATGAGACCCTCGTTCTTGGCGCCGGTGATTCCGAAGTCGGCGTGGGACGCCTCCCCGATCCCGTTCACGGCGCAGCCGAGGACGGCCACCTCGATCGGATCGTCGTAGTGGCGGAGGCGCTCCTCGATCTCGGCCACCACGGTGTCCATGTCGAACTGGAGCCGCCCGCAGGTCGGGCAGGCGATCAGCACCGGGCCGCGCTCGCGCAGCTTCAGCGCCTTGAGGATCTCCCAGGCGACCTTCACCTCTTCCTCCGCGTGGAAGGTGGAGAGCGAGATGCGGATCGTGTCCCCGATGCCGTCGGCGAGCAGCGTGCCGAGCCCGACCGCCGACTTGAGCGAGCCGGACCACTTGGTGCCGGCCTCGGTGATCCCGAGGTGGAGCGGATAGTCGATCTTCTCGGAGAGCAGCCGGTTCGAGGCGATCGTGTTCGGCACGCTCGTCGACTTGATCGAGACCTTGAAGTCGTGGAAGTCGAGGCTCTCCATCAGCTCCACGTACTCGACGGCGGCCTGCACCAGCGCCTCCACCGCGTTCTCGCGCTCCAGCTCGTGCAGGTGCTTCGGCAGTGAGCCCGAGTTCACGCCGATACGCGTCGGCACGCCGGCGGCGCGGGCCCTCTCGACCACCTGTCCCGTCTTCTCGAAGCCGCCGATGTTGCCGGGGTTGATGCGGATGCAGTGCGCACCGGCGTCGATCGCCTTGAGCGCGAGCGTGTAGTTGAAGTGGATGTCCGCGATCACGGGGATCGGCGACTCCTTGACGATCCTCGCCAGGGCGCGGACGTCGTCGTCCCGCGGGACGGCGCAGCGGACGAGATCGCCGCCGGCCTCGGCGATCGCGTGGATCTGCTTCATGGTGGCGTCGAAGTCGGCGGTCTCCGTCTTCGTCATCGACTGCACGGCGACGGGAGCGCCGCCGCCGATCTTCACGCCGCCCACGTCTATCTGTCGCCTGGAGGCCAAGTCCGTCCTGATGGTAGTGGGCGGAACTTGGGCGGGAGCGGCTACCCTCGCAACACGCTGATGGGTAGCCTCATCGCCCGGGCCGCCGGCGTCGCCGTTGCCGCGCTGGTGCGCGCGCTCGTCACCGCGGGCGCGGCTTCCGCGGCGGTGCCGCCGATCGGGGACGGCGCCTGGTCCTGGTTCGGCGACCCGCGGGCGGTGACGTACGCCGGTGCTCATACGCGGACGTATGTGGGCTGGGTCGACCGCGACGGGACGTCATGGTCGGCTCGTTCGACCACGGGACCCGCGAGCGGGTGACCGCCGTGCTGGCGGCGCGGCTGAACCGAGACGACCACGCCAACCCATCGATCCAGGTGCGTCCCGACGGCCGGCTGGTGGTCTTCTATTCGCGCCACGTGGGTCCGGCGATGCATTACCGGGTCTCCTCGCGGCCGGAGGATGTGACCGCGTGGGAGGTGCCGCAGACGGTCGCCGAGAACACGCCGGGGATCCGCGGCTACACCTATCCGAACCCGGTGCGCCTCGCGGCCGAGGGTCGGACGTATCTGTTCTGGCGTGGGGGCAATTACAACCCGACCTTCTCGGTCCAGGCCGACGGCTCGAACGTCTGGTCGCCGGCGCGCAATCTCATCTTCATGCCCGGGGAGCGGCCATACGTGAAGTACGCCTCGAGCGGCGGCGACACGATCCACGTGGCCTACACGAACGCGCACCCGAATGAGTTCCCGGACGTCAACGTCTACTACGCCCGGGTCCGAGCGGGAACGATCGAGCGTGCCGGTGGGCAGCAGGTGGGCACGCTTGCGGCGCCGATCGCCCCAGCCGACGGTGACCTCGTCTATGACGGCGTGGAGCCGGCCTGGGTCCACGACGTGGCGGCCGACTCCGCCGGCCGGCCCGTGATCGTGCTGGCGAGCTTCCCCTCGGCGAGTGACCATCGCTACCGCTACGCCCGCTGGACCGGAGCGGCCTGGGAGGTCCACGAGATCACTCCCGCCGGCGGCTCGTTTCGCGAGGACGGCGGCTCGCCGTACTACTCGGGCGGGCTCACGCTCGACCACGAGGATCCTTCCCGCGTCTATCTGTCGCGTCAGGTCGGTCCCGGGTGGTGGCAGGTCGAGGCCTGGACGACGGCCGATGGCGGCAGCAGCTGGAGCGCGCAGGCGATCAGCCCGGCTGTCACCGAGAGGAACGTGCGGCCGGTCTCGCCGCGGGGGATGGCCGCGTTCGGCGGTGACCTGAGCGCGATCTGGATGCGCGGGCCCTACCCCAACTACGTCGACTACGGGACCTCCATCGCCGCGCTCACCACGGACGACGGGAACCTGCCTCCGGTGGCGGACGCCGAGGCCGCCGTGCGCAGCGGCCCCGCCCCGCTGAGCGTGCGCTTCGACGCCTCGCGCTCCTACGACCCCGACCCCAACGGGCGGGTCGCGGCCTGGCGGTGGGACTTCGGCGACGGCACCGGCGCCACCGGCCAGGAGGTCACCCACACCTACACGGCGAGCGGTCGGTTCTTCCCCAAGCTCACCGTGACAGACGACTCGGGAGCCGAGACCACGTTCGTCGAGGAGATCTCGGTCGGGCTGCCGGCCGCCCCCGTGGTCCACAGCGGCGGCGCCAGCGGCGCCACCGTGCACGGAGCGGTGGATCCCGAGAACCAGCCCACGCGGTGGATGGTCGAGTACGGGCCGACGACGGAGTACGGCGCCACGACCGCGCCGGGGTCGCTGCCCGGCGACGACTCGCTCCATCAGGTGTCCGCCGCGCTCCCCGGCCTGGTGCCGGGTCGCCTATACCACTACCGCCTGGTCGCGTCCAACGCTTCCGGGAGCGCCGAAGGGGCCGACCGCGTGATGGTCGCCGGCAGCACTCCGGGCACGGACGCCTACCGCGAGGCCGTGCTCGGCACGCCCGGACTGACCACCTACTGGCGCCTCGGCGAGCTGGCGGGGACTTCGGCCAGGGACGAGCTCACGGGCGCCGCGGGAACGCTCGAGGGGCGCGTCCTGCTCGGAGCGCCCGGCGTACTCGGCCCGCTCGGCAACACGGCCATGAGCTTCGACGGTGTCAGCGGCGCGCTCGCCGGCGCCGGCCCGGCGCTCGCGGCGAGCGGGACGATCGAGGGCTGGTTCCGCTGGCGGGCGGGCACGGCCACGGTGCGCGACGACACCGGGCCATCCGGCGGGTGGCTGCTCGGCTTCAACCGGGACGGGGCCTTGCACTACCGCGTCGGCGGCAGCGGATTCGACACCGGGCGGCCGGTCGAGACCGTACGCGACGGCCAGTGGCACCATCTCGTCGCCACCAAGAACGGCACGAGCGCGACGCTGTACCTCGACGGGAACGAGATCCACTCGGGCGGCGGCGCCGCATCCACCGTCGCGGCGACTCCCTGGCACGTGATGCGCAACGGAACCAACCAGAACTTCTCCGAGGGCGAGGCCGACGAGGTCGCCCTCTACACCCGCGCGCTGTCCGCCGGCGAGGTCAAGGCCCGCTACGACGTGGCCCGGGGGCTGGCCGCGGCGCCGCTGCCGCCCGAGAGCAGGCTGCCGGTAGTCGAGCCGCCGGCCGCCGGCACAGACCGCGGCGGCGGCGTCCTCGGGCAAGGCTCCGGGCGCGGCTCCGCGGTCTCTCGTGCCGCCCGCGCCGGGTCCGCCGCTGTGCTCCGTGGCCGACTCGTGGTGCGCGGCGCGGCGGGCAAGGCCAACCGCCTGCTCGCCCGCAGACGCCGAGGAGCCTGGCGGGTGAGCGATGGCGCCGCACGGCTTCGCGCCGGCCGCGGCTGCCGGCAGGCGGGCCCCCGCTCGGTCAGCTGCCGCGCGGCCCGCGTCAGGCGCATCGCGCTCTACGGAGGCGTCCGCAACGACCGTCTCACCGTGCTCGGTCGCATCCCGGCGCTGCTCGCGGGCGGACCCGGAAACGACCGGCTCAGCGGCGGCCCCGCGGCGGTCTTCCGCGGCGGACCCGGCAGCGACAGGGTCGTCCGGCAGCGACGCTGACGGCCTTAGTCGCCGTAAAGCGCTTCGATCTCCCGACCGTACTTCTCGTGGATCGGCTTGCGCTTCAGCTTCATCGTGGGCGTGAGCTCGTCGCCGCCCGGCTGCCACTCCGTGTCGAGGACCTTGAACCGCTTGATCTGCTCGACCGCCGCGAGCTGCTCGTTCGCCGCCTCCACGCCGCGCCGGACCTCCGCCTCGACGGCGTCGGGCCCGTTCTGCTCGATGAATCCGGGCGCCACGTCGGGGTCGAGCGTGATCAGGGCCACGTTGTAGGGCCGCATGTCGCCGATCGCGATCGCCTGTCCGATCAGGGGACTCGAGGCCTTCACCTTCGCCTCGATGTTCGCCGGCGACATGTTCTTGCCGCCGGCGCTGATGATGAGCTCCTTCTTGCGGTCGACGATCCTGAGGTAGCCGTCCTCGTCGAACTCGCCCACGTCGCCGGTGTGGAGCCACCCCTCGTCGTCGATCGCCTCGCGGGTCTTCTCGGGCTGGTTGCGGTATCCGGGCGTCACCATCGGACCGCGCATCAGCACCTCGCCGTCCTCCGCCAGCTTGATCTCGGCGCCGGGCGAGACGGGGCCGACCGTGCCGATCTTTATGCGCTCCAGCGGATTGCAAGCCCCGTAGCCGGTCGTCTCCGACATGCCCCACAGCTCCGCGAGAGGGATCCCGATCGCGTGGAAGAACTCGATCACCTCGCGCGGCGTCGGCGCGGCGCCCACGTTTATCGACTCGATCCGGTCCAGCCCCAGGCGCTCCCGGATCTTCGACAGGACGAGCTCGTCGGCCTTGGCGAACTCCTGCCGCAGGTCCTCGGGCACCTCCTCCCCGGCCTGCTCGGCACGCACCTTGCGGAGCCCCACGCCAAGGGCCCACTGCGTGGCCCGCCGCTTGGCCTCGTCCTCCTCGGCGGCGAAGGCGGCCTCGAGCGCGGCCTTGAGCTTCTCGTAGATGCGGGGAACGGCGAAGAACCAGGTGGGCCGGACCTCCGGCAGGTAGGCCACGACCTCGCGCGGGTTCGGACAGCAGGTGGTCGTGAACCCGAGCAGCATCGGGAGATAGTGGCTGCAGGCGCGCTCGGCGATGTGCGCCATCGGCAACCAGGACACGAGGCGCCCGTCGTCGGGGAATGCGATCACCTCGTCGAAGCCGCGCACGGCGGAGATCTGGTTCGAGTGCGTCAGCTGCACCCCCTTGGGAGGGCCGGTCGTACCGGAGGTGTAGATGAGAGTGAGGATGTCGTCGGGCTTGACGGCGCGCCAGGCCGCCTCGAAGTCGAACTCGGGGTCGCCCTCCGCCTCGACGTCGGCGATCGTCAGCGCGTCGTCGAGGTCGTCCGCGTCGACGACCACGAGATGGTCGATCCCCCCGACCGCGCGCACGCGCTCGAGGAACGCCTTCTCGGTCACCATGATGCGGGCGCCGGCGTCCTCGATCTGGAACTGGATCTGCTCCGGCGCGTAGGTGTTGTAGATCGAGAACGGCGTGGCGCCGAGATGCAGCGCCGCCGCGTCGAAGAAGTGGAACTCGGGGCGGTTGGTGAGCATGATCGCGAGCGATTCCCCGCGTCCCAGCCCCAGCGCGGCCAGGCCCGCGGCCAGAGCGCGGACCTTGTCCGCGTACTCGCTCCAGGTGACCGAGAACGCGTCGTCCTTCGTGCGAAGCGCGCAGTGGTCGGCGTTTGCCGCGGCGGTCAGCTGGAAGGCTTCCGCCAGCGTGGCGGCCCGGAGGCCGGGCGGCCGGGTGGTGGGTTCCCGCGTGATGCTCATCGCGCGAATCTACCCCGAAATCAGCGCACCCGGAAGCCCTCGCCGGATAGCCGGTCGATGTCGTTCGACAGACCCACGAGGAAGATCAGGATCACCAGCATGAAGCCCACCACCCCGGCCCGCTCCATCACGCTGAACGGCACCGGCTTACGGCGGATCTTCTCCACGATCGCCCAGAAGATGTGCCCGCCGTCGAGCGGCAGGAACGGGAAGAGGTTCACGATCGCGAGCGAGAGCGAGATGATCGCGAGGATGCCGACGACCTCGGCGAGGTCGTTGAGGATGGTCTGGCGGGTCACCTCGTAGGAGCCGACGACGCCCGAGATCTCCTTGCGCTGCTCGGGATCGATCAGCCGCGCGGGCAGCTCGAGCGTCGCCTTCGTGATGAACCAGAACCGATCGGCGGTGAGGTCGACCGATTCGCCCAGGGGCAGCGGATCGCGCGGCCCGGGCGCGTAGGAGAAGCCGAGCCGCGTGCGCTCTGCGTCCGGGTCGTAGATCGGCGTGAGCTCGAACGTGCGCACGCGCCCGTCCCGCTTCACCGTCACCGACACGGGCGTACCGGCCTCGCATCCGCGCGTTGGGGGCCGCTCCGGGCAGCGGTGGCTCGCGATGCGCTGCGACAGCTCGGTGGGTGTGCCCCGCCGGCCGTCCACTGCGACCAGCTTGTCGCTCGGCTGCAGCACCCGGGCCGCGGGGTAGTCCCGCTCGATGGAGCCCACGGTCCTCGTCGCGGTCTGGGGCCCAATCGCCCAGAAGAAGACGAACAGCAGCACGAAGGCGAGCACGAGGTTCACGGCCGGCCCGGCCGCGATCACCACGATCCGCTTCCAGACGGGCTGCGAGTAGTAGGCCCGGGTCCGGACCTCGTCGGGGAGGTGCTCGTCCGGGTTCATGCCGGTGATCTTCACGTAGCCGCCCGCGGGGATGGCCCCGAGCGCGTACTCGGTCTCCCCCACCCGCTTCTTCAGGAGCGTCGGCGGGAAGAACAGCGAGAACTTCTCCACCCGCATGCCGACGGCCTTGGCCGCCGTGAAGTGGCCCAGCTCGTGAAGGATCACGAGCAGGGCGAAGCCGACGAACGCGAGGATCCAGCTCACGCCGCCACCCCGCGGGCCACCTCGCGCGCCTGGGCGTCCGCCTCGTAGAGATCCGAGAAGTGGCGCACGGGCTCGGCGGGCAGTCCCGCGAGCGTCGACTCGATCACGCGGGCGATGCCGGTGAACGGCAGCTCCCCGCGAAGGAACGCGTGCACGGCCACCTCGTTGGCCGCGTTCAGCACGCAGGGCGCCGTGCCACCCGCCGCGGCGGCCTCACGGGCCAGGCGGAGGCAGGGGAAGGTCTCGACGTCCGGCCGCTCGAACGTGAGCGAGCCGACCTCCACGAGGTCCAGCGCCGGGACCGGCACGTCGGCGCGCTCGGGGTGGTGGAGCGCGTAGGAGATCGGGACCCGCATGTCGGGGTAGCCGAGGTGGGCGAGCGATGCGCCGTCGTTAAGGTGCACCAGCGCGTGGACGATCGACTGGGGGTGCACCACCACGTCGATCCGCTCGTAGGGGACGGCGAACAGGTGGTGGGCCTCGATCAGCTCGAGACCCTTGTTCATCAGCGTTGCCGAGTCGATCGTGATCTTGCCGCCCATGTCCCAGGTGGGGTGGGCGAGGGCGTCGTCGGGAGTCACGTCGTCGAGGTCGGTGCGGCCCCGGAACGGGCCGCCGCTCGCGGTGAGGACGAGCCGATCGACGCTTCCCGGCGCCTCCGTCGCAACCAGCTGGTAGAGCGCCGAGTGCTCCGAGTCCACCGGTATGAGCCGGGCCCCGGTGGCCTCGGCGAGAGCGGTCACCAGCTCGCCCCCCACCACCAGGCTCTCCTTGTTCGCGAGCGCGAGGTCGATCCCCTCGCCGAGCGCGGCCACGGTCGGACCGAGGCCGGCCGAGCCGACGAGCGCGTTCAAGACGAGGTCGCAGTCCGCGTCCGTGATCAGCTCCACGAGCCCCTCCGGCCCGGCGAGGACGTCGACGTCCGAGTGCTCCGCGGCGCGGGCGGCGGCGTCCGGGTCGGCGAGCGCCACCCGGCGCACCCCGAAGCGGGCGGCCTGATCGGTGAGCTGCGGCCAGCTCGAGCCGGCGGCTAGCCCCACGAGCTCGAGGTCGCCGCTTCGCTCCACCACGTCGAGCGCCTGCGTGCCGATCGAGCCGGTGGAGCCGACTATCAGGATCCTGCGCACCTCGGCTGAGTGTAGGGAGGGGCTCCGGCGCGCCGTTAGGCTGCCTCCCCGTGCGCTTCGGCATCTTCTACGAGCACCAGAACCCGCGTCCGTGGGAGGCCGAGCGAAGCGAGCACATGCTGTTGAAGGACGCGCTCGAGCAGGTCGAGATCGCCGACCGGGTGGGCTTCGACTACGTCTGGGAGGTCGAGCACCACTTCCTCGAGGAGTACAGCCACTCCTCGGCGCCGGAGGTCTTCCTGGCCGCCGCCGCGATGCGCACGGAGCGGATCCGGCTGGGCCATGGGATCGTCCAGATCCCCCCGCCCGTGAATCACCCGGCGCGGGTGGCGGAGCGCGTGGCGACGCTCGACCTGGTGTCGGACGGCCGGGTGGAGTTCGGCACCGGCGAGTCCAGCTCGGGTGCCGAGCTGGGCGGCTTCCTCGTGGAGCGCACGCGGAAGCGAGCCATGTGGGAGGACGCGATGGACGCGATCGCCCGTATGTTCGTCGAGGAGCCGTTCGCCGGCTGGACCAGCGAGTTCTGGCAGATGCCGCCGCGCAACATCGTGCCGAAGCCGCTCCAGAAGCCTCACCCGCCGCTGTGGGTGGCCTGCAGCCGGCGGGAGACGATCCAGTTCGCCGCGCGCAACGGGATCGGGGCCCTGTCCTTCTCCTTCGTCGAGCCCGAGGACGCGGCCCGCTGGGCCGACGACTACTACAGCACGATCGCGTCCGAGGAGTGCGTGCCGATCGGGTTCGACGTCAATCCCCAGCTGGCCGTGGTGCTGCCGATGATGCTCCACGAGGACGAGGCCACGGCCATCGAGCGCGGAATCGACGGCGCGCACTTCTTCGGCTACTCGCTCGCCCACTACTACGGGGCGGGGCGCCACCTGCCGGGCCGCACGAGCGTGTGGGACGAGTTCCTGGCGAACCGCGACGAGCGCGGGTTCGCGCGCAGCATCGTCACCGCCGATGCCGCCCCGCTCGCGGTGAAGGTCATGCAGCATGGGCTCGGCTCGCTGCGGGGCGCGATCGGCACGCCCGATCAGGTGCTCGACCTGTGTCGCCGCTACGAGGCCGCCGGCGTGGACCAGGTCGTCTTCGTTCTGCAGGCCGGGCCGAACAGGCACGAGCACATCTGCCATAGCCTCGAGCTCTTCGCGGAGCGAGTGATCCCCGAGCTCGCCGTCGATCGTGAGGAGCGGGAGCGGGCGAAGGCCGAGCGTCTGGCGCCCGCCGTGTCGGCGGCCCTCGCGCGGCGGCCGCCGCCACGGGAGGCTCCGGTCGGATACGCGATCGACGAGGCGGCGGAGCTCGAGCGGGTGGCGCGGGCGCGCGGCGGCGGCCTGCGCGAACGCGTGGCCGAGCTGGGAGGCGAGGCGCGGCACACGCTGCGGCGGCGCGCCCAGGAGGCGCTCGGCTCATTCGTGCGCGGCGCGAGCGACGAGCAGCTCGAGCGGCGGTTCGGCAACCGGCTCGCCCAGCGCGCGATCTTCGCGGGCATGGCGCGCCAGTTCGAGCCGAAGCTCGCCTTCGGGTTCGAAGGCGACATCGCGTACGAGCTCGCGCACCACGGGGACGGCCGCCCCCCGGAGCGCTGGACGGTTCGCGTGCGCGACGACAGCGCGTCCGCGCTGCCCGGCGTCGACGGCACTCCGGCGATCACCTTCCGGCTCTCGGTCCCCGACTTCGCCCGGCTCCTGGCCGAGGTGGTGGAACCCGAGGAGCTGCTGTTCGCGGGCCGGTTCGAGATCGAGGGCGACCTGGCGCTGGCCGCGCGAATCCCCGAGATGTTCGGGGCGCCGCCGCGGTTCTAGGGCGCGCTAGCTGACCCGGAGTCGAGGCTACGGGTTCATTGGGCGGCTCCCATCCTGTGGGCGCGGTAGGCGAGTTCGGCGGGGCCCCGTCGTTGCCGATCTCGCGTGGTTGTTGCGGGTTACGGAGTCGGGCCGAGGGGGGTTCCATACAAACCGGGACGCATACTCCCGCAATGTGCGCACCCCCCGGCGGGGGCGCGCCGGGCCGGCCCGGCCGGCGGAGACCAACCCGTCCCGAGCCCAGCGATAAGCGAGGGGGTCTGTCCTAGGCGACAACGAACGCCGCGCTACCCGTATCCCAAGGCCAGCGCCGCGTAGTAGCCCGCGACGATGGTGAACAGGACGGCGTCGAGGCGGTCCAGCACCCCGCCGTGCGCCCCGAAGAACCGGCCCGTGTCCTTCACCTCGAGATCCCGCTTGATGAGCGACTCGAACAGGTCTCCCACCGGCGCCACGACCGCCACTACCAGGCCCATCACGAGCGCGTCCGGCCCGGTCAGCCAGTCCTGGTACAGCCCGGCGAACCAGAAAGCCAGCGTGCCGCCGGCGATGCCGGCCACGAGCCCTTCGAGCGTCTTTCCCGGGGAGATTCGCGGCGCGATCGGGGTGCGCCCGTAAAGCCGCCCGCCGAAGTAGGCGAAGGAATCGGCGACGAAGGTCGCGATGAGCACGTCGATCACGAGCCCGTCGCCGTGCGGCGTCTCTCGCAGGAGGACCGCGTAGACCATCGCGAGGCCGATCCAGAGCGCCCCGAACAGCGTGGCCGCAATCGCCCACGAGACGTGCTCGCGGCGCGGCCGCAGCAGCGCCAGGGCGAACGTGACCGGAAACGCTGCCGCGAGCACCATCAGGACGTGCCGGGGCTCGCCGTACAGTGCGGCCGCGACCATGCCGGCGACGGTCAGGAACCCGGCGAGGGCGGCCGGGCGAACCCGGCCCATGAGCACGTACAGCTCGCCCAGCGCGACCACGCCGAGCACGTAGATGCCGACCGCGAAGACTGCGCCCCCCTGCACGACGATGAAGATCGCGTAGGCGATTGCGGGCAGCGCGATGAGTACCCGCGGCCACAGGTCGGATCCACCGGCCGGCCGTTCGGCCCGCCGCCGCGGCTCACGCGTGGCCGCCACGAGCCTACCTGCCCCCGAACCGGCGCCTGCGCGCCTCGTACTCGCTCAGGGAGTCCGCGAACGCCTCGCGCGAGAAGTCGGGCCACAGCTCGTCACGGAAGACGAACTCCGCGTACGCCAGCTGCCAGAGCAGGTAGTTCGAGATCCGCAGCTCGCCGCTCGTTCGAATGAGGAGGTCCGGGTCGTGCATGTCGGGTGCGTAGAGGTGGCGCCGGAACTCGTCCTCGGTCTCCCCCGTGAAGGTTCGAGCCGCGTCCACGATCTCCGCTCGGCCGCCGTAGTTGAACGCCACGAACAGCGTGATGCGGTCGTTCTCCCCGGTCACGCGCTCCGCCCAGTCCATCCGGCGCGTCAGCTCGTCGCTCAGCCCCTCGCGACGGCCCATGAACCGCATGCGCACGCCCTCGCCATGCAGCTCCGGGGTCTCCCGGTCGATCCGGCGGGCGAACATCGCCATGAGGCCGTCCACCTCCTCCCGCGGCCGCGCCCAGTTCTCGGTCGAGAACGAGTACACGGTCAGCTCCCTGATCCCGAACTCGACCGCGTCACGCAGGCGCGCCTTGACCACGTCCGCCCCGGCCTCGTGCCCGGCCAGGACGGGAAGCCCGCGCCGCCGGGCCCAGCGCCCGTTGCCGTCGGTGATGATCGCGACGTAGCGCGCCCTGTCGGAGGCGCTCTCGCTCACACCTCCATGATCTCTTCTTCCTTGCCGGCGAGCGCCGTGTCGATCTCGCCGACGTGGGTATCGGTCAGCTTCTGGAGCTCGGCCTCGGCGCGGTGCTCGTCGTCCGACCCGACCTCGCCCTCGTTCTTCAGCTCCCGCAGGTCGTGCATCACGTCGCGGCGGATGTTGCGGACCCCGACCCGGCCCTGCTCGGCGATCCCGTGCACGACCTTGACGAGCTCGCGCCGCCGCTCCTCGGTCAGCTCCGGGATCTGCAGCCGGATCACCGAGCCGTCGTTCGAGGGCGTCAGCCCCACGTCGGACTCCAGGATGGCCTTCTCGACCTGCCGGATCGAGTTCTTGTCGTACGGCGTGATCGTGAGCAGCCGCGCCTCGGTGGCGGAGATCTGGGCGAGCTGCCGGAGCGGGGTGCGCGCCCCGTAGTAGTCGACCTCGATCCGGTCGAGCAGGTGCGGGGACGCGCGCCCCGTGCGCACGGTCGCGAACTCGTTGCGGGTGGCCTCGACCGACTTCTTCATCCGGGCTGTCGCCTCGTCGAGGAAGTCCTTCAGCACCCCGTCGCTCATGTCGCGGTCCTCACCACCGTCCCCACTCGCTCGCCGCACACTATCCGGTCGATGTTGCGCTCGTCGTCGATGTTGAACACGTAGAGCGGGAGCCCGTTGTCCATGCACAGCGAGAGCGCGGTCGAGTCCATGACCTGCAGGCGCTGCTCGATCGCCTCCCGGTGGGTGAGCTCGGGGATGAAGCTGGCGCCGGAGTCGAGGCGCGGATCGGCGCTGTAGACGCCCTCCACGCCGTGCTTGCCCATGAGGATCGCCTCGGCGTGGATCTCGAGCGCCCTGAGCGCCGCCGCCGTGTCCGTCGTGAAGAACGGGTTTCCGGTGCCGGCGGCGAAGATCACGATGCGGTCCTTCTCCAGGTGGCGCATCGCGCGCCGCCGGATGTACGGCTCGGCCACCTCGGAGATCGTGATCGCCGACTGGACGCGGGTCACGGCGCCGGCCTTCTCGAGCGCGTCCTGGAGCGCCAGAGCGTTCAGGACGGTGGCCAGCATGCCCATGTAGTCGCCCGTCGCCCGGTCCATGCCCTCGGCGGCGCCCTTCAGGCCGCGGTAGATGTTCCCGCCACCCACGACGATCGCGATCTCGACGCCGCGGTCGGCCACCGTCTTTACCTGCCGCGCGATCGCGGCGATCCGCTCACGATCGGCGCCGTACGGAAGATCTCCCATGAGGTCTTCCCCCGAGAGCTTCAGCAGAATGCGCGCGAAGGCGGGAGTCACTCCTCCCCGACCTGGAAGCGCGCGAACCTCCGGACCACGATGTTCTCCCCCGTGCTGGCGGCGAGCTCGGCGCGCAGCTCCTCGAGCGTCTTCCTCTCGTGCTTCTCCTCATTGACGTGCGTCTGGTTCAGCAGTACGACGTCCTCGAGCCACTTGGCGAGCCGCCCCTGAACGATCCGGTCCTGCACGTGCTCGGGCTTGCCCTCGGCGGCGGCCTGCTCCCGCAGCACGCGGAGCTCGGCCTCACGGTCCGCCTCCGGCACGTCCTCCTCGGAGACGTACAGCGGCGCGGCGGCCGCGGCATGCAGGGCGACCTCGCGGGCGAACTCCTGGAACTGCTCGGTCCGAGCCACGAAGTCGGTCTCGCAGTTCACCTCCACCAGCACGCCTATCTGGCCGCCGGCGTGGACGTAGCTCGAGACGACCCCCTCCGCGACCGCGCGGCCGCCCCGCTTGGCGGCGGAGGCCTGGCCCTTCACGCGGAGGATCTCGACCGCCTTGTCGAAGTCACCGCCCGCCTCCTGGAGGGCGGACTTTGCGTCCATGATCCCCGCGCCGGTGCGCTCGCGCAGGGCCTTCACGTCCTGTGCAGAGATGGCGATGCTCACTGGGCCTCCCTGGCTAGATCTCGTCGTCCGGGTCGAACGTGCGCCGCTCGCGCGGAGCCGCCGCGGCGGGTTCGGGTGTGGCCGGCTCGTCGGGCGAGAACCCGGCCTCCTCGGCCTCGCGGCGGGCCCGCTCCTCCGCCTCGCGCCGCTCCTGCTCCTCGGCCTCGCGGATCGCGCGCTCCTCGGCCTCGCGACGCTCCTGCTCCTCGCGCTCGCGGCGGGCGGCCTCCTCCTCGGCGCGGAACCGGATGGCGCGATCGCTGACGACGTCCGCGATCGCGTCCGTCACGAGCTTGCACGACCGGATGGCGTCGTCGTTGCCGGGGATCACGTAGTCGACGGGATCGGGGTCGCAGTTCGTGTCGACAAGGCCCATGATCGGGATCCTGAGCCGCTCGGCCTCGCGCACGGCGATCGCCTCCGTCTTGAGGTCGACCACGAACATCGCGTCCGGCGGGCGCTGCATGTCCACGACGCCGCCGAGGTTCGTCTCGAGCTTCTCGCGCTCGGCCATCGCGGCGATGCGCTCGCGCACCGGAAGCAGGTCCATGGTGCCGCTCTCGGCCCAGTCCCGCAGCTCGTGAAGGCGGCCGATGCGCTTCGAGATCGTCTGGAAGTTCGTGAGGAGCCCGCCGAGCCAGCGCTGGTTCACGTAGGGCATGCCGCAGCGCTCGGCGGCGTCCCTGACGGCGTCCCGTGCCTGCTTCTTCGTGCCGACGAACAGGACCGTTCCACCGCGGCCGGCGAGCTCGCCCGCGAAGTCCTGCGCGTCGTGCAGCAGGCGCTCGGTCTTCTGCAGGTCGATGATGTGGATACCGCCGCGCTCGCCGAAGATGAAGCGACGCATCTTCGGGTTCCAGCGGCGGGTCTGATGGCCGAAGTGGACGCCGGCCTCGAGCAGCTCCTTGATGCCGATCTCGGTTGGCAGGACCGGTCGCTCCGCTCGCGGTTCTCGGATTGCTTGAGACAAGGAGGCTCCCTTGGTTCGTCGGTGCTGAGCCGCCGGCCGGCTGCGGACCCGGGGTGTGCGGCTCCCGGGCAGGGCCGCGGCCGGGGGTCCGGCGGATAGGCCGCAACGAGCGAGGTCCGCTCGCGTGCGGCGTTGTACGGGTGGCGGCCAAGCATAGACGAGACGAGGCGGCTCGAAAGCCGCCTCGTCTTATGTTTCAGTCTCCGTCTGGCCCTCCGGAGACTGGCTCCCGTCTCGCTACGTCGAGCGCGCGACGCAGGTCAACGGGTGGTTTGGACTCGCATTGCACAGGTTCCCCGCTCAAAGGATGCCTAAACATCAATCGCGCGGCATGGAGGAATTGCCTGTCGAGGGTAGTTCTTTTCCCGCAAATTGCGCCTCCGTAGTGCGGGTCGCCGCAGACGGGATGCCCGATCGCGGCCATGTGGGCGCGGATCTGATGGGTTCGGCCGGTCTCGAGCCGCACGCGCAGCAGCGTGGTCCGCGGCAGCCGCTCGACGACCTCGAAGTGGGTCACCGCCGCGCGGGCCCGATCCGTGCGCGTGGATACCACGGTGCGGCGGGCCCGGTCGCGGCCGATCGGGGCGTCGATCGTGCCGCTCTCGGCGTCCACGTGCCCGTCGACCAGGGTCAGGTACTCGCGGACGATCTCGCGGCGCCGCATCATCCGCCGCAGGGCCTCGTACGCCTCCTCGGAGCGGGCCACCACGAGCACGCCGGAGGTGTCCCGATCGAGGCGGTGGACGATCCCCCGCCGCTCCGCATCGGCGCCCCCGGCGGCGCGTCCGGCGAGCGCCTCGACCAGCGTCGGGCCGTGGTGGCCCGGCGCCGGATGGATAACCACCCCCGCGGGCTTGTCCACGACGAGCAGGTGCGCATCCTCGTAGACGACCTCGAACGGCACCTCGGCGGGCGCCGCGGCGGGCGTCTCCTCCCCCGGAGAGACGACCACGACGTCGCCCGGACTGAGACGGTGGTTCTTCGGCGCGGCCCGGCCGCCCACCGTCACCCTGCCGGCGCGGATCAGCCGCTGGGCGGCGGCCCTCGACGGCGCCGCGCCGCGGCCAGCGAGGAACGCGTCGAGCCGTGTGCCGGCGGCGTCCGGGCCCACAGTGAGCTCGCGGCTGGGGGCCTCGGTCAGGCGGCACCCCCGGCGACGCGCTTCGGCCTCACCTCCGCCACGTAGAGGAGCGCCGCCACGCCGATCACGATGCAGGCGTCCGCGACGTTGAACGCGGGCCATGCGATCGGGTCGATGAAGTCGATCACGGCCCCCTGACGCGCGCGATCGGCGAGGTTGCCGAGCGCTCCGCCGAGAAGCAGCCCGACGGGCAGCCAGAGCCACGGCATGTCACGGTGCACCATGAAGTACCCCACGAGGAGCGCGAGGGCGAGGCCGATCAGGACGGCCACCACCAACCCTCCGCCCTCGAGCGCCCCGAACGCGACCCCCGTGTTGCGGGCGTTCGTGAGGTCGAGGCCGGGCACCACGGCCACATCGTCGCCGCGCGCGATGCGCGACACCGCGAGCTGCTTCGTCGCCTGATCCACCGCGACGACGACGCCCGCCGTGGCTACGGCTCCCGCCAGACCCGCGGCCACTAGCCCCGGATCGCGCTAGCCACCAGCGAGCTCAGGATGATCAGCACGAAGGTGGCGACGATCGGGCTCAGGTCGAGCGCCCCCGGCCCCAGTCGCACCGGGCGGAGGAAGCGACGGAACAGGTTCAGGTAGGGATCGGTCACGTCCGAGACGAACTTCAGAGCGGCGGCGAGGTAGCGGTTGTAGGGGATCCGGGGGATCCAGCTCATGATGATCCGGATGAAGATGAGGACGAGGTAGACGAGCGCGAGCGTCTCGACGTAGTCCGCCACGTCGCCGCGGGTGATCGCGATCCAGAGCGTCATTGCCTCGCCATCTCAACGACCGCGTCCACGGCCGCGCGGCACACCTCGCGCATCCCCCGCTCCTCGAGCCGGATGAGGCCGCGCTCGGTGGCGCCGCCCGGTGTGGCCACCCGCGCCCGGAGCGCCGCCGTGTCGTAGCCGTGCTCGGCCAGATACGCCGCGGTGCCGGACATGGTCTCGACGGCCATCCGCACCGCGTCGTCTTCGCCGAGCCCGTGAGCCGCCCCGGCGTCGGCAAAGGCCTCGGCCACGAGTGCCATGAACGCGGGGCCGCAGCTCATGAGCGCCATGGCGGGCTCGATCAGGGGTTCGTCGTCCAGCCGGATGACCGTTCCGGCGCGCCCGAAGAGCTCGAGGATCTCGGCCTCGGGGCCCGCCGCGGCGCGCGTCCCGGGCGTGTAGCAGAGCACGCCCCGTCTCACCTCGGCGGGGATGTTCGGAATGAAGCGGTAAATGGCGGCGCCCGGATAGGCGGACTCGAGCCGCGCCGTGGTCACGGCGGCCAGGATCGAGATGACGACTCGGGCCCTCCCGTCTACCTCCGCCGCGACCTCCTCGAGCTGCTTCGGCTTGTGGCAGAGCACGATCGCGTCGGCCCGTTCCGCGAGCTCCGCGTTCGAGCCGACGGCCTCGCCGCCGAGCTCCTCGGCGAGCCTCACCGCCTTCTCTCGGTCGATGTCGGCGACCAGCGCGGGCTCCCCGATTCCGCGCGCAAGCGCGGAGGCCATGTTCCCAGCGCCGATCAGGCCAAGCTTCACGGCGGAGAAGCCTAGATCAGGACTGGTTGAAAAAGCCCTTCTCTATGAGCCGCGCGCGCTCCTCCGCCGACACCTCGACGTTCCGGGGCGTCAGCAGGAAGACCTTGTCCGCGATGCGCTGCATTCCGCCGTCGAGCGCGTAGGTGAGGCCGGAGGAGAAGTCGATGAGCCGCTTCGAGAGGTCCGTGTCGATGCCCTGGAGGTTCAGGATCACCGGGATCGCATCCTTGAATTGATCGGCGATCTGCTGCGCGTCGTTGAAGTTCTTAGGGATGACGAGGTGCACCTGTATCTCCCCGGCCTGGGTGCTGCGGCCGTTGCCGCCGACGGGGCGCAGCGGCCGGGTCTCCCGGGCGGATGCGCGCGAGTCGTCGGCGAAAATGTCGTCGATCTCGTCGCGGCGGCGCCGCTGGAGCCTGCGGACGTTGGGCCGCTCCCGGTAGCGATCCTCGAGCTCGGCCTCCGGCTCGGGCTCCGGGACCGCCTCGTAGCGCGGATCCTCCTCCTCGGCGAGGCCGAAGTACACGAGCGTGCGGTGCCAAGTGTCGCGGAGCGCCATTGCCTGCCTGTTTCGTGCGTAAGGAGGAAACTCCTTGTCACAGTGTAGGCGCCGTGGAAGCGGAGCCGTTTCAGGTCCTGCGCCAGATCCCGGGTGCCGGAAGCCCAACGCTGGCCGGTGAGGCGGCGGGCCAGGGCCCGCCCGTCGTGCTGCTCCACGGCCTGTCCGCCACGCGCCGGAACGTCGTGCAGGGCTCGCGCCACTTGATCCGGCGCGGCTACCGCCTGATCGCCTACGACGCCCGCGGGCACGGCGCCTCGGACCCCGCGCCGCGCTACGGGTACCCCGATCTCGTCGCCGACCTCGAGGCGGTGCTCGCGCACTTCGACCTCGAGCGCGCGGCGCTCGCGGGGAGCTCCATGGGTGCGGCGACCGCGATGGCCTTCGCGCTGGAGCACCCGAATCGCGTTCCCGCCCTGGTCCAGATCACGCCGGCGTACACCGGCGAGGCGCGGACCGAGGGGCGCAGCTGGGAACGGTTGGCCGCCGCGCTCGAGCGAGGCGGCGTGGATGCGTTCGTGAACGCCGCCCAAGCCGACGGGGTTCCCGACCGCTGGCGCGAGGTCACTCGTGAGGCCACCCGCCAGCGGATGGAGCGCCACGAGCACCTCGACGCGGTGGCCCGCGCCCTGCGCGAGGTCCCGAGGTCGACCGCCTGGAGCGGACTCGCGCCGCTCGAGCACCTCGACCTGCCGGTCCTCGTCGTGGGCTCACGCGACGAGGCCGACCGCCGGCATCCCCTCGCGGTGGCTGAGGAGTACGCGCGCCGCCTCCCCCGGGCTGAGCTACTCGTCGAGGACGAGGGGCAGTCGCCGCTGGCGTGGCAGGGCGCCCGGCTCTCGGGGGCCATCGGCGACTTCCTGGAGCGGGTCGGCTACTCATAAGGCGGCGGCGGCGGTTCGCTCGCTAGCGCGGCCCCGGACCGTGCCGCACCCCCTCGCGACGCCAGCCGGCCGTAGCGGCTACTCGTAGAGCACGTTGCCCAGGCGCACGATCGTGGCGCCCTCCTCGACGGCCACCTCGTAGTCCTGCGTAGTCCCCATCGAGAGGCGCTCCAGCCCGTGCTCGGCCGCCAGCTCGGCCAGGCGCGCGAAATGGCGGCGGCTGTCCTCGGGCCGCTCGGCGAACGGCGGCATCGTCATCAGGCCGGTGACCGGCACCGGACAGCGCGCGATGTAATCGCCGAGCTCCGCGGGGTCGATCCCCTCCTTCGAGTCCTCGCCCGCCACGTTCACCTGGATCAGGACCTCGCGCGCCGGGTACCGCTCGAGGCGGCGGAGAGCGGACTCCGAGGCGATCGAGTGGATCAGCCGCACGTTGGGCGAGATGTCCCGCAGCTTTCGGCTCTGGAGCGCCCCGATGAAGTCCCACGCGAAGAGGTCCCCGTGCGCGTCCTGCTTCGCGAGCAGGTCCTGGGCCCGGTTCTCCCCCACGAGCTCGATCCCCGCCTCCGCGAGCACCGGGAGGTCATCGGCGCTCACGTACTTGGTCGCCGCGCAGATCTCGACCTCGGGGCCGATGCGCTCGCGGACACGCTCCAGGTTGGCCCTGACGCGCTCAACGTCCAAAACCCGTCGCTCCGCTCGGGGTTTTCGAATTACTTGACATCCAAGACCACCAATCCGCCCTGTCGCCCGGTGACGCCGCCGTCTCGACGGTGCGAGAAGTAGAGGTCGGGGCGGCAGCTCGTGCAGTGGTTCACGTGCTCGACTGCGGTCACGCCGGCGGCGGCGAGCTTGGCCGATATGACCGCCCGGAGGTCGAGCATCCGTCCGCTCGCCACGCCGTCGAGGTCCGAGAACGCCTCGAGCACCTCGGGGCCGACCTCGTAGCAGCATCCGCCGATCCCCGGGCCCACGGCGGCGGCCGGCGTCGCGTCGAAGCGGGCGACCGCCCGCTCGATGATGCCGCCGGACAGCGGGCGCCACCCGCAATGCAGCATCGCCGCCCGCGCGCCGTCCGAGAGCGCCACCGGGTAGCAGTCCGCCACGAGCACGAGCAACCCGAGCCCCGGCTCCGCGGTCAGGTGGCCGTCCACGCGCGGGAGCGCCTTGCCGCCGGGCTCCGCGTACGCCCGATCGGCCGGCGGCGCGTCCCACTCGATCAGTTCGGCGCCGTGCACCTGCCAGCCCATCGCGACACGCTCGGGCGCCACGCGCGCGGCGCGCGCCAGCCGCCGCCGGTTCTCGGTCACCCGCTGCGGGTCGTCGTCCGTGAGGATGCCGAGGTTGAGCGACTCGTAGGGACCCTCGCTCACGCCGCCGCGGCGCGTCGAGAAGTGGGCGCGCGCAGCCGGGAGGGAGAGCTCCACGGCGCTCATGGCGTCGTCTCCCGGGCGAGCGTGATGGCGGTCTCGAGCTCTTCTTCGCGGCCTGACACGAGACCATCGAGCTTACGGTTCAGCGTCTCGTCGAGCGCCCGCCCGAGCGCCCGTCCCTCGGGGACCCCGGCCGCCAGCAGGTCCTCGCCGGTGATGTCGAGCCGCACTCGCCCCAGCTCCGTCACCCATCGCAGGATGGGCTCCGACGGGGCGCCCATGGCCAGGGCGAGCGCGAGCGAGAGCGGCGGCTCCGGGCCGAGCAGCGCCCGCAGCTGCGAGGGTTGGTGGTCTCGGCCGCGGAGCTCGGCGGCGAGTACGGGGCCCCGGCGGGCGGCACGAGCCACGGCGTCGCGCGCCGCGGCCGTGAGATGGAGGTCGGCGACCCAGCGTTCGATCCGCCGCGGCGCCCCCGCGCACAGCGCAGCGAGCGCCGCCAGCGCCCGGTCGGCCCCGATCGCCGCTGCCCCCAGCGAGGCCGACGCCACGAGCTCCGGGTCGGCGCCGAGCGCCGGGTGGAGAGCCCGGTCGAGGCCGAGGTCGTGCATCCGCCGCACGCCGGCCGGGGCATGAGCCTCGCGGAGCAGATCCATCAGCTCGTCGCGTATTCGCGCGCCGGATACGGTGCGGGGCGCGTTCCCGGCCGCCGCGGCCCGGGCGAGGGCCTCCGTCGCGGCGTCCATGTGGAAGCCGAGCCGCACCTCGTAGCGGACGGCTCGAAGCAGGCGGGTGGGATCGTCGAGAAAGCTCCGGTCGTGGAGCACCCGGACCACCCCCTCCTCGACGTCCGGGAGCCCGCCGCACGGGTCGTAGAGGTGGCCGAGATCGTCGCCGGTCAGCCCGACGGCCATGGCGTTGATCGAGAAGTCGCGCCGGGACAGATCCTCGTCGAGGGTCGCCTCCCGCACCCGCGGCAGCGCGCCCGGCTCGTCGTAGGTCTCGCGGCGGGTCGTGGCGAGGTCGAAGACGAGGTCGCCGGCGCGGACCGTCGCGGTGCCGAAGCGCTCGTGCTCGCGGACCACGCCGGACAGGCGCTCAGCGAGCGCGCGGGCCACCGACCGGGCGTCCCCCTCGATCGCGATGTCCAGGTCCACCGCGGCCGCGCCCCGCAGCAGGTCCCGCACCGCGCCCCCCACCAGGTAGGCGGGCGGGAGACCCTCGAGCGCCGGCAGCAGGCGATCCATGCCCGGCAGCCGTCGGACCCGCTCGCGTAGCTCGACCCCGGCCCCCGGCATCACAGCCGGACCGGGATCCCCGCCTCGTGCATCCGCTCCTTGGCCTCCCGCACGGTGTGCCGCCCGTAGTGGAAGATCGAGGCGCAGAGGACGGCGTCGGCGCCGCCGCGCTGCACGGCGTCGACCAGGTGGCCGAGCGTGCCGGCCCCGCCCGAGGCGATGACGGGCACGTCCACCGCCTCGGCGACGGCGCGCGTCAGCTCGAGCTCGTACCCGTCCTCGGTGCCGTCGCGGTCCATGCTCGTCAGGAGTATCTCCCCGGCGCCGCGGGCGACACCCTCGCGGGCCCACTCGATTGCGTCGCGCCCGGCGGCGCGGCGGCCGCCGTCCACGTACACGCCGTAACCGCCCCGCTTGCGCCGGGCGTCGATCGCCAGCACCACGCACTGGGCGCCGAACACCTCCGCCATCTCGGACAGCAGCTCGGGGCGCGCCACCGCGGCCGAGTTCACGGACACCTTGTCGGCCCCGGCGTCGAGGACGGCCTGCGCGTCACCCACCGAGCGCACGCCGCCGCCGATCGTGAACGGGATGAACACGTCGTCCGCGCAGCGGCGGGCGAGGCGGGCGGCCGTCTCGCGCTTCTCGTGCGAGGCCGTGATGTCCAGGAAGACGATCTCGTCGGCCCCCTCCTCCTGGTAGCGCACGGCCAGCTCCACGGGGTCGCCGGCGTCGCGCAGCTTCACGAACTCGACGCCCTTCACGACGCGGCCCTTGTCGACGTCCAGGCAGGGAATGACGCGGCGCAGCAGCATCGCTACCCGCGATCCTCCAGGACGGCCTGGCCCTCGCGCACCCCGAAGCGGCCCTCGTAGAGCGCCTTGCCGGTGATCACCCCGGCCAGGTTCAGCAGGCGCAGCGAGCGCAGCATCGCCAGGTCGTCCAGCGAGCCGATCCCGCCGGAGTAGAGGAAGCGGCCGCGCACGGCCGCGGAGATCCGTCTCACCTCGTCGGAGTCGGGGCCCTCGAGCATGCCGTCGCGGTCCACGTTCGTGTAGGCGAAGCGGGTCGCGCCGCGCTCCTGCATGCGCCGGATCAGCTCCTCCCCCGTCATCCTGGTGTCGCGCGTCCAGCCGGCCACGGACACCTGCCCGCCGCGGACGTCCACCGCCACCAGGATGCGCGCGGTGAAGCCGGTGAGCGCCTCGTGGAGGAAGTCGGGGTCGGTATACGCGGCGGTGCCGACCACCACGCGATCGGCCCCAGCGGCGAGCGCCCGGCGGATCGCGCCGATCGACCGCAACCCGCCGCCGAACTGGACCGGCACCTCGAGCTCGTACCGGATGCGCTCGAGATGGTGGAGGTTGACGGGCTCGCCCTCGCGCGCGCCGTCCAGGTCGACAACGTGCAGGAAGCGGGCCCCCGCCCCGACGAACGAGCACGCCGCCTCGAGCGGGTCCTCCGCGTACACGGTCTCCTGCTCGAAGTCGCCCCGGCGCAGCCGGACCGCCTTGCCGCCGCGGATGTCGATCGCCGGCAGGAGGATCATGCCGCCGCGGGGACGGCGGCCCGCACGAAGTTCCCGAGCAGCGCGAGCCCGTGCGGGCCCGACTTCTCCGGGTGGAACTGCACGCCGTGGACGGGCGGCCGAGCCACCGCGCTCACGAACTCGCGGCCGTAGTCGGCAGTCCCGAGGACATCCTCGCGGCGGGCGGGCCGCGGCGCGAACGAGTTCGCGTGGTAGAAGGCGCAGGGGTTCGGAAGCGCGTCGTTGAGGGCGGTCTGGCGGCGCCAGGTGACGGGGTTCCACCCGATCTGCGGAACCTTGAGCCCCGGCGCCGCGAGCTGCTCGACACGGCCCTCGAGCAGGCCGATGCCGTCGCTCCCGCCGAGCTCGGTGGTCGACTCGAACAGCAGCTGCATGCCCATGCACAGCCCGAGCAGCGGCACCCCCGCGCTCACCCGCTCGCGCAGGAGCTCGTCCAGCCCGAGCCGCCGGACCCGCTCCATCGCCTTGGGCATCGCGCCCACCCCGGGCAGGACGACGCGGTCCGCCTCGCGCACCCGGCCGTGGTCGCTCGTCACCTCGGGCCGGGCGCCGACGTGCTCGAGCGCCTTCGCCACCGAGCGCAGGTTGCCCATGCCGTAGTCGAGGATCGCGACCCGGGTCACAGCAGACCCTTGGTCGAAGGGACCCCGTGGACGCGAGCGTCCTCGGCCACCGCCTCGCGCAGGGCCCGGGCGAACGCCTTGAAAGCCGCCTCGACCATGTGGTGGGAGTTGGTCCCCGCCTCGACGCGTACGTGGACGGTGAGCTTCGCCGCGTTCGCCACGGCGCGGAAGAACTCCTCCGCCAGGTCGGTGTCGAAGTCGGCCACCCGCTCGGCGGGGAAGCGGCCCTCGAACGCCGTGTACGGTCGACCCGAGACGTCGATCGCGCAGGACGCCCGCGCCTCGTCCATCGGGACCACCGCGTGGCCGAAGCGGCGTATGCCGGCGCGGTCGCCGAGCGCCTCGTCGAGCGCCTGGCCGAGGGCCAGCCCAGTGTCCTCCACGGTGTGGTGGGGGCCGGTCTCGAGGTCACCGCGCACGTGGACGTCGAGGTCGAGCCCGCCGTGGCGCGCGACGGCGTCCAGCAGATGGTCGAGGAACCCGAGACCCGTCTCGCGGACGCCGTCCCCGGCCCCGTCCAGAACCAGCGATAGGGACACTTCCGTCTCGCCGGTGGCTCGGTTGATCTGGGAGGTGCGGCTCACGCGCGGCGCTCCATCGACTCTGCGTGCACGGGAAAGCCCTCGGCGCGAGCCAGCGCGGCGCCGGTGGGCGCGAGGCGTGCGGGCGCCTCGCCGGGCAAGGATACGCGAGCCATCCGGCGCCGGAACGTGGCCGGCGACAGCGCGCTCTGGAACCGCGCCGCGCCGCCCGTCGGCAGGACGTGGTTCGAGCCGGCGACGTAGTCGCCGAACGCCGTGGCGGCCCCGGCGCCCACGAACACGCAGCCCGCCCGGCGGACCCGGTCGGCGAGCTTCTCGGCCTCCTCGCCGACGAGCTCGAGGTGCTCGGGGGCGATCTCGTCGGCGAGCCGGACCGCGGTCGGGGCGTCCTCCACCGCGATCGCCTGCAGCTCGGCATCGGCGGCGCTCGGGCGCCGCGGCGCGAGGCGCTCGACCGCCTCGATCACCGCGTCCAGCACCTCTTGGTGCGGCGAGACCACCCAGAGCGGGCTGTCCTCGCCGTGCTCCGCCTGGGCTAGCAGATCGAGCGCCACGAGCTCCGGATCGGCGCCCCGGCCGGCGACGACGACCAGCTCGCTGGGGCCGGCGACGCCGTCGACGCCCACCCGGCCGGCGACCTGGCGCTTCGCCTCCTGCACGTAGACGTTTCCGGGGCCTGCGATCACGTCCACGGCCGCGACGGACGCGGTCCCGTACGCCAGCGCGGCGATCGCCTGGGCGCCGCCCATGCGGTAGACCTCCATCACCTCGCAGAGGACGCAAGCGGCGAGAACCGCGGGGTGGGCGTGTCCCCCGGGCCCGGGAGGGGCGCACACGGCGATCTCGGGTACCCCCGCGGCGCGCGCCGTGGCGGCGCACATGACGACCGTGGACGGATACGGCGCCCGTCCCCCCGGCACGTAGATGCCGGCCCGCCGTACCGGCAGCTCGACCACCTCGATTCGCTGCCCCTCGGCGAGCTCGACGGCCACCGGCTGGCCGAGCTGCGCCTTTGCCACCGCCCTGACGTTCGCGATCGCGGTGCGCAGCCCGTGCAGCACCTCGGGCTCGAGCACGGCCAGCGAGCCCTCGAGCTCCCGCGGGTCGACACGGAGCTCCTCGGGCGCGAGCGCCGCCCTGTCGAACCGCTCCGTCAGGCCGAGCACGGCGTCGTCGCCCCCGGCCTCGACCTCGCGGAGGATGCCCGCCACCTGTTCCTGGACGGCCGACGGCGCGCCGATGCGGCGCCACGTGCCTCGACTGCGTCGAATCCTCATGACGCCCGTATCCCCTCCACCATCCGGTCGATCCGGTCGGCCTTCAGCTTGTGCGCCACGGGGTTCGCGATCAGCCGGGCCGTGCATACGCCGATCTCCTCGACCACGCGCAGGTGGTTCTCCGCGAGCGTCCGGCCGGTCGCCGTCAGGTCGACGATGCCGTCCACGAGACCGGTCAGGGGCGCAAGCTCGACCGAGCCCTTCACCTCGACGATCTCGGCCTGGCGGCCGCTGTCGGCGAAGTGGGCCGCGGCCACTCGCGGGTACTTGCTCGCGATCCGCACCCGGCCGAGGCGGCGCAGGGCGTCGCCGATGGGGTCGCCGCCGGCGCGCGCCGCGACCACCATCACGCAGCGACCGTAGCCGAGGTCGAGCAGCTCGTAGACCTTGCGCTGCGACTGCTCGAGCAGGACGTCCTTGCCGGTGATGCCGATGTCCGCCGAGCCGTGCTCGACGTAGGTGGGCACGTCGCTAGGGCGCATCGTGACGATGCCCGCGTCGGCGAACAGCAGCTTGCGCTCGTTGGATCGCACCTCGCTCGTGTCGACCCCGAGGCGGTCGAGCAGGTCCAGCGTCTCGCCGAAGATGGTGCCGCGCGGGACCGCGATCGTGAGGTCGTCCCTCATGCGAGGGCCTCCTCGGCGGCCTGGGCGAGATGCACGCGCTGCACGTCGAGGGCGATCCCGCACGCGGGCAGGTCGCGGCCGAAGCGGCCGAGCAGCTCGTCGTAGCGGCCGCCGCCGCCGAGGGCGAAGCCCACCGCCGGGTCGTATACCTCGAAGACGGCTCCCGTGTAGTAGCCGAGCTCCCGCACGAGGCCGAGGTCGAAGATCACGCGGTCGCCGACGCCGCGCTCCTCGAGCTGCTCGTGCAGCGCCCGGAGGCCGTCGATGGCGTCGCCGACGAGGCCGTCGGCACGGGCCAGCACCTGGCGACCGCCGCGGACCTCCGGGAGGCGCACGAGCAGGTCTCGCTCGCGCCGCCCGAGCTCGAGCCCGCCGACGAGCCGGTCGAGCCCCACGAGGTCCCGCCGCGACAGGCACTCGAGCAGGTCGACGTGGGACTGCGTCGGCACCCCCAGCGAGGCGAGCAGCCGCCGGTACAGCGATCCGTCGCCGACCCCGACCCGGTGTCGCCGCAGCCCCGCCGCCTCGAGCGCGGCGATCGTGAGCGCGACCACCTCCGCCTCGGCCTCCGGCGCCGGGACACCGATGAGCTCGATGCCCCCCTGGAGGAACTCCCGCGGTTCGCCGACCCCGCGCTCCGCCGCCCTCCATGCGCGCGCGAAGTAGCAGAACCGGAGCGGCGGCTCGACCGCTCTGTAGCGCGTCGCCACCACACGCGCGATCGGAATCGTCATGTCCGAGCGGAGCGCGAGCACGTTCCCCTCCTCGTCGAACGTGCGGTAGCGGGCGCCCGCCGCGCGCTCCTCGCCGCGGCGCAGCACCTCCTCGTACTCGAGGGCGGGCGTGTGGATCTCGCCGTAGCCGGCCTGCTCGAAGTCGGTCCGCATCCGCTCGCTGATCGCCCGCAGCTCGCGCATCTCGTCCGGAAGCACGTCACGGGTGCCCGGCGGGATCGGGTGTGTCACGGCGCCCCCCGTACGAACCTACGCCAGCACGCGCTCGCCGGCGACCCGCTCGATCCGCGCCCCGAGCGCCCGCAGCCGCTCGTCGATCCGCTCGTAGCCGCGGTCGATCTGCCGGATGTTGCCGATCTCGGACCGGCCCTCCGCGCACAGCGCCGCGATGAGCATCGCCATCCCGGCGCGGATGTCCGGGCTCTCCATGCGCTCCCCGTGAAGCCGGCTCGGGCCGCTCACGACCGCGCGATGCGGGTCGCAGACGATCACCCGAGCCCCCATCGAGACCAGCTTGTCGACGAAGAACAGCCGGTTCTCGAACATCTTCTCGTGGATCAGGACGAGGCCCTCGGCCTGGGTGGCCATGGCCAGCGCGATGCTCGTCAGGTCGGCCGGGAACGACGGCCACGGCCCGTCCTCGATCTTCGAGACCGCGTCGCCCTCGTCGGACTGGACGACGAGCTTCTGGCCCGGCGGCACCACCACGTCGCTGCCGTCGTACTCGATCCGGCAGCCGAGCCGCTCGAACGCGAGCCGGGTCATCCGCAGGTCTTCGGGCACGCAGTCGCGGATGCGCAGCTCGCCTCCGGTGCAGGCGGCGAGCGCGATGAACGAGCCGATCTCGATGTGGTCGGGTCCGATCGCGTAGTCCGCCCCGCCGAGCTCCTCCTGCCCGTGGATGATGAGCCGGTTCGATCCGATGCCCTCGATGCGAGCGCCCATCTGCATGAGCAGGCGGGCGAGGTCCTGCACGTGGGGCTCGGAGGCCGCGTTGTGGATCACGGTCGAGCCGGGCGTGAGCGCGGCCGCCATGAGGGCGTTCTCCGTGGCCATTACGGACGCCTCGTCCATGAAGAAGTCGCAGGCGTGGAGCCCGTCCGCGGCGCGGAGCTCGATCCATCGGGCGGCGCGGATTTCCGCCCCGAGCGCGCGGAACGCGTCGAGGTGAGGATCGAGCCGGCGGCGTCCGATCACGTCACCGCCGGGCGGCGGAATGTCCGCCGTGCCGAAGCGGGCCAGCAGCGGGCCGGCGAGGAGGAAGGAGGCGCGGATGCGCTCGGCGATCTCCGGGTCGACGTCGGTCCGATCCACCGCGTCGCACTGGACGGCGATGACGTTCTCGTCGCGCCACTCGGCCTTCGCGCCGAGCCGCACGAGCAGCTCCACCATCGCCTGGACGTCGCGGATGCGCGGCACGTTCCGCAGCACGACCTCGTCGGCCGTCAGCAGTGTGGCGGTGAGCGCGGGAAGCGCGGCGTTCTTGTTACCGGCCGGGACTATCGTCCCCGCGAGGGGAGTCCCGCCCTCGATGATGAACTTCTCCATGCGGGGGTCGGTCGGGATCCGGGGGTCGAGCGGCCGGGGAAGGGTATCGAAGCCCATCTCGCACGAGTTCGGGCCGCGAGCCGGATACCCTGCCCTCCCATGCCCCCAACCCGCGAAGAGGCCTGGAGCCTCGTGGAGGAGTGGGTCCAGAGCGACTCGCTTCGAAAGCATCTGCTCGGCGTCGAGACCGGGATGCGCGCTTACGCCCGCAAGTGGGGCGAGGACGAGGAGCTATACGGCGTTGTTGGGCTGCTTCACGACCTCGACTACGAGCGCTATCCGGACCTGGAGACGGGCCACCCCCGCCGGGCGCTCGCGTTGTTCGAGGAGAAGGGCTACCCGCCGGAGCTGATCGACGCGGTGGCCGGGCACGCGGACTTCCTCGGCGTGCCGCGCGAGTCGCGCATGGCCAAGACCCTGTACGCGGTCGACGAGCTGTCCGGGTTCATCGCAGCGTGCGCGCTCGTCCGCCCCACCGGGATCGAGGGAATGACCCCGAAGTCGGTGAAGAAGAAGCTGAAGCAGCCGAGCTTCGCCGCCGGCGTCGACCGCGACGAGGTCAAGCGCGGAACCGAGGAGCTCGGCGTGGACTTCGACGAGCACGTAGCGTTCCTCATCTCCGCGATGGAGGAGCGCGCCGACACGCTCGGGCTGTCGGCCACGCAGGTCGCCTCGTAGCCGGCCCGTTCTCAACGCCAGCGTCCGCCGGCCTTCGCCCACTCGGCGAGGTGGTCGACCGAGCAGAACCCGTCCGGTATCCGGTGTGCGCCGCGGTGGCGCACGAGCGTGACGCGCACCTCGCCCAGCCGCTCGCCACAGCGGGCGCACGAGTCGACCCCCTCGGCGTCCGGCCCGTCGAGCTCTCCGGCCTCCCAGGGGGCGCCCTGAATCGACCACGGCACGACGTGCTCGAGGCGGCAGAACGCGGCGACGCGGGCGCCGGGCGACGCCCGAACGCGCCAGCCCTCATCGGGCTCGACGGTGCGGCCGCACCACGAACAGCGGGTAGATTGCGGGGCCATGGCGGAGGAGCTCCGGATTATCGTGCTGGAGGGAGACGAGACCGGACAGGAGCTGCTCGAGCACGCGCTCCGGGTTCTCGACCCGGCCGTGACCAGGGTGCCCGTGGAGCTCGAGCACTACGACCTATCGCTCGAGAACCGGCGTCGCACGCGGAACGACGTGGTCCTTACGGCGGCGGCGGCCATGCGAGAGGCGAAGTTCGGGCTCAAGGCGGCGACGATCACGCCGGAGGGCGCCGACGACGTGGGCAGCCCCAACCGGCTCCTGCGCGAGGCGATCGACGGCAGGGTCATCATCCGCACGGGGCGCCGGATCCCCGGGGTGACGCCGGTTGCCGGCGTCCACTACCCGATCGCGGTCGTGCGGATGGCCGTCGGCGACGCGTACGGCGCCAAGCAGTGGCGCCAGGACGAGGACGGCGACGAGGTGGCCTACCGGACCGAGCGGATCTCGCGCTCCGTGTGCCGGGCGGTGGCCGAGTACAGCTTCCGCACGGCCGCCCGCATCCACGGACGCGTGTACGGCGGCCCGAAGTGGACGGTGAGCCCCGTGTACGAGGGCATGCTGAAGGAGGAGCTCGATGCGGCGGCGGAGCGCCACCCCGAGGTGCCCTACAGCCCGGTGCTCATCGACGCGACCTACGCCGGTCTGATCGCGGGGGCCGCCGACGTCCCGCTCGTCATCCCCGCCCTCAACCGCGACGGCGACTGCCTGTCCGACCTCGTCATGCCGATGTTCGGCTCGATCGCGGGCGCGGAGTCGGTGCTGCTCGCGTTCGGCGATGACTACGAGCCGGCCGCGGTCATGGCCGAGGCGCCGCACGGCACCGCTCCCGCGCTACAGGGCAAGGACATCGCCAACCCGATGGGCATGATCCTGGCGACGGCCGCGGTCCTCCACTACGCGGCCACGCTCGGCCACCAGGGTTGTGAGACCGCCTCGCGCGCGATCTACGAGGCGGTGCTGGAGGCGACGGCGACCGGGGTGCGCACGCCGGACCTGGGCGGACACTCGGGCACCGGCGAGTTCACCAGCGAGGTGATCTCCCGCGTGCGCACGAAGATCGACATCTGGGCGTCGCTCTAGCGGCGCCGCAGGCCGGCCTTTCCCCGTCCGCCAAGGGCGTGCACCTTCTTCGCGGCGCGTGCGCTGCGACCGATCGGGAGCCCGGCCGCCGTGCGCGATGGATCCATCAGGTGCCGGCGCCGGCGCATGACGTAGTAGCGGCGCTGAATGAAGAGCGTCAGCACGCCCGCGGCGGTGATCGCCGCGAGGTTGATCGCGAGCTGCCCCGCTGCGCCGCCGGCCTCGCTCCAGTCGCCGTAGGCGGCCGCGACCCCGATGTTCGAGGCCGCGGGGATCGTGGTCACGGAGATGAGCACCCCCACGAGCGCGCCCGACTTCGCCGACGTGAGCGACAGCACGCCGGCCACGCCGCCGATGAAAGCCACGAAGAAGCTGAGGAAGTCGGGGCTCGAGATGAAGGCGGTCAGGGGATGGTCCGACTGGGAGAAGTGCTCGGGGAAGACGCCGATCTCGATGAACAGGAGCGTCGACAGCAGCGCGCCGATCGTCCCCGTCGGAAAGCCGACGGCCAGCGCGAGCAGCGAGCGCCGGGCGAGCCCGCCCTGCAGGTTGACGAGCGCCACGGCCAGGCCGGCGAGCGGGCCGAACTCGGGGCCGACGACCATCGCGGCGACGATCAGGATCGGCTGGTCGAGGATGATGCCGACGCTTGCGATCTGCATCGCGGCGACCATGAACAGAACGAAGCTCACGGAGAGCTCCGTGTCCTCGGACGTCCGTGACTCGACCTCCTCCCAGACCACCGCGTCGGACGGGAGTCCCGGCGCGGCCTCCTCGGCCTTTTCGAACGCCTCGGAGATCGCGGAGTCGAGGTGCTCGACCGCGATCGTTCCGGTTCTCGGGATGTCGAGCTCCTTGAGGTCGCTGATGATCACGCTGGCCGCCTCACGCGCGACGTCGCAGAGGATCACGTCGCCCTCCGGCTTGCGGGAGGCGCCGGGCAGGTGCACGACGTTCACGACCGCCGGGGAAGCGCAGAGCAGCTCGAGCGTCTTGTGCGCCGTGTCCTCGGGCGCGACGATGCGCAGGTGGACCATCAGGCGATCGGCTCGGGCGCCGCCGTGAACCGGGCGAGGGCGTCTCGGAGGCGGCTGGGGATCTCGCGCTTCTCCATGCTCCGCGGGTCGACGCAGACGTGGCGCAGCTCGCCCTCCGCGAGAAGGAGGCCATCGGCGGTCCGTTCGATCGCCATCGAGGTGGTGATCGAGGTCGCTCCGAGCCGGCGCACCGTCGCAAGGAGGTCGATCTCGTCGTCGAACCGCGCCGAGGCGCGGTACCGGATGCCGGCCTCGGCCACGACCATGTCGGCCCCGCCGGCGATCATCTCCGGGTACGGCAGGCCGCCCGCGCGCCACAGCTCGGTGAGGGCGAGGTCGAACCAGGCGAGGTAGTTCGGATAGAACGCCACGCCCTGCAGATCGCACTCGGCCCAGCGAACCCGGGTGCGATATCGAAACGGCGCGGCCATGGGGGGCCAGCGTAGCGCCGCGGAGCAGACCTCCGGCTCCGCACGCTGCAAGGGAAGTTGCACGAATCGGGCGCTTCCATCCGATGCCGTCCATAGCCTTGCGAACGCATGTTCCCTCGGTTCAGAGAGCAGCTCGGCACGGCGCTCGACGTGATCGTCGAGTTCTCCACCCTCGGCGAGTACCGCCTGGCCGCGGATCTCCCGCCAGGCGCCCCGACCGCCCCCGCCGACGACGCTCCTGACCACGCACCGCAGCTGGGAGGCGCCGGCGATCCCGCCGGCCGCGCTGCGGGCCGCCACACCGTCGCGGGCGGAGCGACCGGCGAACCGCCGGTCGCGACCCCCGCGGCCCGGCGGCTGCTGTCCGCGAGGGCTCCGTCCTTGGACGGGCCCGCGGCAGATCCGTGCCGGGGAGCCCGACGGCTGCGTGCGCACCACCTTCGCCCCCGCCGCGCGGGCGCGGCGCCGGCTCCAGAGCAGCTCTGTTTCGTGATCTAGCCCCCTTGCGTCTGGTCTCGACCGCGCGACGCCAGCCCGCGACGCGCCAGCTCCGCCTTGAACCACCGGATCGGCTCGGGATTCTTGCCCTCGGTGGAGCCGTCGAGCTCGAGGAAACGGACGAACAGGCCAAGGTCCGGCACCCGATCGATGATGCGGCCGACGGCTCCCGGATCGCCCCTCCTCCGGCGCCAGACGTTGTAGGGCCGGTCGTGGAGCTCGATGGTGGCCAGGAGGCGCTCGTCGTCGGTGTAGCGCTCGGCGAACCGTCGGCCGCGAACCGCGTGGTGATTCTCGCCCGTCTTCGGACGCCACGGCGAAACGCGGTACTTGAGCGCGTCGTGCACGAGAGCGACGAAGCGCAGGTCCGCGCGCCGGCGCCCCGTCTCGCCCCAGCGCTCGATCGTCTCGAGCAGGTGCCCTACGTGGACGGCTACGGGGCCTTCGGGGTGGCCGCGACGCGGCTTCCCCCAAGCCAGGCCCTCGATCAGAACGGGATCGCTGGCGACGGCGCGCTCGAGGTCACTCTCCGGACGAAACGCGGGAAGGAGGTCGGCGAGGGCTCGCGCCTCGGTGGGGTCGTCGCCGCCGGCGGTGTCGACGTCGCCCACCGGCGCGGCTACCCGACGGCCTCGTCGACCAAGCGGCCCGATCGGCCGCTACTCGACGCGCTCGGCGACCCAGCGGTCATCCTGACGCGCGAGGATCACGCGGGCCTCGCCGTCTTCGCCGACCGCCATGAAGTGCGCGCGGTCCTCCGCGACGCCCGGCCGGTCGTCGACCAGGACGAGGTGGAGGTCCCGGTAGTCCCACCCCGGCCGGGACTCGCTCAGCGCCGTACGCGCAGCCGTCTCCATCGTGTCGCGGTGCCAACCCCTATCGGACGCCCGTGCCTCCTCGAGCGCAGCGTCGGCGGCCGCCACATGCTCGGCGTACGAGGGGGCCTGACGCCGATCACGAGCCCTGGCCCCCAGAAACCCGAGGAGAAGGGCGATCAGCACTACCACTGCGAGGACGATCAGGATGAGGGCGAGCGTGGACACGGCGATGAGGGTAGTGAGCCGGGTCAGTCTATGGATTGCGCGGAGCGAGATACTCCCCCTTGATGGGAGCCGAGAACGAGGCGCCGGTCCGCGCCTTTGCGGATGCGATCAACCGGGGAGACCGCGACGGGGCGGTCGCGCTATGCGACCCGGAGATCGAGTTCCTATCGGTGCTGGCCGTCAGCGGACGCGCGTACAAGGGACACGACGGGGTCCGTCAGTACTTCGACGACGTTGCTTCGGCGTGGGAAGAGTGGCGAGTCGAGGTGCACCGGGCGATGGCGGCCCCGGACGGGCGCGTTGTGATCGTCATGACCATGCATGTTCGCGGCAGGGAGAGCGGCGCGGGCCTCGCCGAGCAGACCGCCCACGTCTGGACCCTGAGACAGGGCAGGCTGTTGCGAAACGAGCCCTACCGCGAACCGGCGCAGGCGCTGCGCGCGGTGGGGCTGTCGCGCTAGCGGCAATGCTCCATGAGAAAGGGCCGCCCCGGGATGGGACGGCCCTTTCAGTCAAGACCGGCGGCGACCTACTCTCCCAGGGCCGCGAGGCCCAAGTACCATCGGCGCTGAGGGGCTTAACTTCTCTGTTCGGAATGGGAAGAGGTGTATCCCCCTCGCTATCGCCACCGAAAGGTTGCGAGACCAGGCCCTCGCCGGGCCCTTGAAAACCGCACAGCCGGCCGCCCCAGCGGGCACGCAGAACGCGCCCTGCGACGAAAAGATCACTAAAAATCCGTCAAGCCCTCGAACCATTAGTACCGGTCTGCTGAGCGCATCACTGCGCTTACACATCCGGCCTATCACCTGGTGGTCTTCCAGGGGTCTTACTCCCTCAAGGGGATGGGAGAGCTCATCTCGAGGTCGG